>PPYF01469287.1_pt1 | contig 54261 bp, 53 predicted proteins | sample 1559871 | NCBI WGS metagenome assembly PPYF01 (sample SAMN08240021, study PRJNA423297) | Human gut metagenome, whole genome shotgun sequencing project.
GGGCGGGGGCGTAGCCGCCGGCATCGGCCTGCTGGGCGCGGGACATGAACTCGACCTCGTCGACGATGACCTCGAGCTTGCTGCGGCGCTGGCCGTCCTTCTCCCAGGAGCTGTAGCGGAGCTTGCCCTCGATGGCGACCTTCGTGCCCTTGAGGAGATAGCGGCCCACGGCCTCGGCTCGGGCACCGAACATCACGCACTCGACGAAATTCGGGTAGTCCTCCCATTCGCCGGACTCGGGGTTGCGACGGCGGTCGTTGACGGCGACGCCGAACCTCAGGACCTGGACGCCGCCCGCGGTGGCGCGCAGCTCGGAATCGCGGGTGAGGTTGCCGGAGATGTTGACTCGATTGATGCTCATGGTTATTTCCTTCCTTACGGTGGTTGAGTCGGTTCGGTCCCGCCCATAGCGCCCGCGGCGATCGGCCGCGGGCCTGGCGGGAGGGGGTGCTAGCGGTAGGCCTCGTCGATGTTCTCGAGGATCGCGGTGCCGCCCTGCTCGTACACGCGGAAACGACCGCCGTAGCAACAGTCCGCGCGGTAGGGGTCGAACCTCGGGTCGGTCGCGGTGCAGGACGTGTTCACGAGGACGGCGAACTCTCCTGTGAGGATCCCGATCTCGCGAGCGGCGCCTGCGTTGAAACCGCCGTGCTTGATCACGAGGACCTTACGCACAGGGTCGCCGTGACGGTCGCACGGGATGAAAGTGGAGACGGCGTCGCGGGTGGCGAATGCGAAGCTGCCGCGCTCGTCATCGCCGATCTCGTAAGAATCGATGATCGCATCGGAATGGACGGGTGCGTCCCAATCCAAGGCGCGGGCGAAGAGGCCCCACGTCATGCCCCAGCGAAGGTCGGAACTCGACTTGACTAGAGAGAGGAACAGATCGGCATCGTCGGCAGCCTCCCAGAATCGACCGATTGCCTCGGAAGCGTGCGGGTTGGTGGGATCGGACTTCGCAATCGATTCGAGGATGCGTCCCCCCTCGATCGCGCCGAACATGTCGGTGATGATCTCCCCCATGAATTCAGAGCGCATAATGACTCCTTTCCGGGCTTAAAGTCCCAGTCACCTCGGAGGCACCTCACCTCCGCTCGGTAAGTTCATTTTAATACACCATGCGGACGAAATCAAGATCGAAATGCACGATTTACGCAGGTAGACGCCATTATTTAGACTTAGTGAGCCATCGCTTCAGCTCGGCCGATATCGCAGCCGAGGCGCGTGGGCATGCCGCTCGTGAAAAGAGGAAAGGCCGCGAGCGCAAGCGCTTGCGGCCTCGATAACAAGTAACGGCGTTGCCTGAGTTTCCCGCGCAGGATGCCGTCATCGCCGATTCTACCACTTCTGAGAAACCAGAGGCAGATATCATCACGCAATCAGATCGTCTCTTGACCTAATCCACGGAGACCGTGAGCAAGTCGGTGAGATAGACCACCCTTCCCAGGCCGTCATTCTCCATGACACGCGCGAAATCGACGATGACATCTTGGCCGAGACCATCCAGGACGTCCTTCCTGATGGCCTTCTCGACTCTTCGCAGCAATTTATCGTCGGGTCGTTCGGCGGGATCGCAAGAGAGCCTGACGAGGCGGACCGAGCCCAAGCTGTCGGCGCCACTCCCCGCCTCGGCTCGGAAATAGACGGCGTTTGGATCGGATGCCACGGGCACCGCGTCGGTGATAGCCAGGGCCATTCGGCGGTCGCAGAAGTCTCTGAGGATTGATAGGCGGTCATCGACCGCATCGCAAGGCAGGGCCATATCAGTATTCCGCCGCTTTCTCCTCGGGGTAGATGAAGCGCACCGGGATGCCCATGTCGTTCAAGCGGGAGGCCACGGCGCGGCTCATGGCGTTGACGTAGCCGAATGGGCCATCGTCGCGACCGGCGCGGTTGTAGTCCTCTTGAGAGCGGAAATAGGTGATCTCGACCGTCTCGGGGTTCCCGCCCTGATTCTCAACGATTCCCGCGAGGGCGGACAGGGTCGCCTCCACCCCCTCGTCGAAGTTGTCCTCGAGAGATCGCATGAGGTCCTGCACGTCGGCGGGGATGTTGTTGCCGCTGAGCTTCTCCCACTTCTTGACCGAGAGGACGGTCACCTCGGCCATATCGGCGATGTTCTGCTGGGTCAGGCCGAGCCGCTCTCGCGTCGCTCGAAACCCAGCTTTGTTGTACTTCACTTCGCATCATCCTTTCCGCCGTCTACGGCATCCCCACGGTCTTCATCGAGGAAGGCGCGGACGGTGTAATAGTCGTCGGCCTTGTAATCGAGGTAATCCCACTTGGCGCGCACCGCCTTGTCCCACGCGGCCTTGATCCGAGGGTGGTCGTCGAGCGTGTCGTGGCAATAGATGGAATCAGGTCCGTAGGGGTCATCCGTGCGGCCCTCCGCATCGCACGGGATAAAGTCGTCCGTCTCCTCGTCATGCAAGAAGGCATCGACGTACACGAGAAGATGGTCGATAGCGCCGATCCCGCGCCCGCGCTGGTCGATGAGCTTCACCGCGTCGGGTGCCTCGGCGATCTCACGCGCCTCCGCGATCGCCGCATCGACGGTGTCGAAAGTCCCGTATTGGTCGGGCTCGCAGGAGTGGCCCTTCTCATCGACGCACTCTCCCGACATGCACAGGGTCAGGGTTCGGCTGTAAACGGTGTACTTGATGTTGGACATGGTGCCTGCCTCAGTTCGACGTCCTGGGACCCACCTGGTCCCTCTTGACTTTTTAATTATAGTATACCAGCGGTATACATGTAAAGTGTTTTGCGAGTAACCTGGCCAAAAGATGCCGATATGACAGACATCACACGGGTATTGTGTTTCTTACAGAACCACTGTATAGTACAGGTTGTATGAGGTCTATGAACTGAAAGGCAGGGGCTATGAGCAAGCAGGGCATCAAGCAGGAACTCATCGACTACATCAACGCCAACACCGACGAGAACTGGGCCTGGGGCTACCCGCTCGACTACATCGCCGAGCAGGTCGAGAATCGCGGCATCGAGTCGTTGGACGACATCGACCGCCTGGACGACCTCACCGGCTACGACTGGCTCAATGGGCTTCTTGAGGCCACGGATGGGAAGGCGCAGGATTACCACGGCGATCTCATCGACTTCGCCGAGGCCCGCAAGCTCATGGACGATGCAATCTGCGAGACCATCGGCGACACCGAGGACGTTTCCGATCTGATCACGCAGTACGCCGCGCTCCACGAGGGGAAATACGGCGAGAAGTTCGCACCGTACTACAAGCAGCGCTGCTAAGGGGGCACTATGCGCAAGATCATTCAGGGCAAAGCCTACGACACTGAGACCTCGACCATCGTGGGCGAATGGGACAACGAGGTGGGCATCGCCGACTTCTCCTACTTCCACGAGGCCCTCTACCGCAAGCGCACGGGCGAGTATTTCATTCATGGCAAGGGAAACGCCCAGAGCAAGTACGCCGTGCATCGTTACGGCATATGGGACGGCGGCGAGGCCATCACGCCGCTGTCCTACGAGGAGGCGCGACGCTGGGCCGAGGAGCACCTGACCGCGCACTTCTACGAGGCCGAATTCGGCAAGGTCACGGAGGACGATTCGCAGGTCGTGGCGAGCTACCGCGTGGCCGCATCCACAAAGGCCGCGATCCAGCGCGAGGCGGCGAGGACCGGGGAGACGCAGGGCCAGGTCATCGACCGTCTCGCCAAGGCACTCGGAAATTAGACCGTGAACGCCGTGGAGTTCAGGGCCGTGCGCATCGCGTGCGGCCTTTCCGCCAAGGAGGCGGCTGAGGAGATCGGAATCGCCAAATCCTACGTGGTCGCCGCCGAGAGGTCCGTGGCCGACGTGCCAAAAAGGCTCGCGGAGTGGGCCGAGCACAGGCTCGACAAAGTCGAGAACGAGATAAACAACCCCGATACGCTTCGAGTGGGACTTGGTGGCCCCGACTCCGAGTTTGGCAGGGTCGCCCTCGTCGTCGCGTGCAGGGTCATGGCCCGCCGCCCGGTCGAGATCGGCGATTCGGCCGTGCGCGATAACGACAAGGGGAAGGCCGTCGCCGCGATCACAAGGGATGGATGGGAGTTGATGCGGTTCCGAAGTATCGCCGCAGCAGCGCGGTTCGCGGGCATGGAGCCGACGGGCATAGCAAAATGCGCCCGCGGCGAATACGGGACGGTACGCGGAATCGTCTGGCGCCGGGTGGATGAGTATATCGGCAATGCCCCTGTCGAGGGTCCCGACACCAGGGCCAAGAGATATGTCGAGCAGCTTGAGAGCGCGCTCGCACGTGGCGAGGAGGTGGCGAGGCCCCTACTCGACCCTGACGGTTTCCTCGGGCGCGCGAAGGGGCGCGGTTTCAGGGATGATTCGGTGGTGCTGTTCCCCCACGGGAGCTACGGCCCCGACGACATAGAGGTCACGGGCTTGCGCGAGGTGCTGTCGGAAAGGCACTCGGCGAGCCGGCGCAAGGTGACTCGAATCGGAAGGAATGGCGAGCCCGACGTGGTCTATGACAGCGTGGGCGAAGCTGCGGACGACGTGATCGCAATGGGGCTGTGCGAACCTGGGACCAAGCACTCATCCGTGCTCGGCAGGATCTCCGAAGCGAAACGGGGTTCCCTGCCGAACGCGTATGGATATGAGTGGCGATGACGTGCGGGAGCGATGTCGTCGCGGTCTGGGCTCGCAGATGCTAGGCAATGAGCGTCGCGGCTGGCCGTCCCGCCTCGCGCGGGGTGGCGGCGTACTCAGCAATCGACGCAAGGGAGACGAGCTCTTGGGAACCGAACTGCCTGACTTCGAGCCTGCCCGACGCGATCAGGGCGGTCACGCGTGGCCGCGATACGTCGAGTCGCTCAGCGGCCTGCGCTTTCGTGACGAAACGAGCCCTTTCCGCATCCTCTTCGGTGACGTCCACGGAGATCACGCCGACCTCGGCGACATGGCGGAGCCTCGGCGCGGGGGCGCCAGATTCCAGCAGGTCGAACGCCTCCAGTTCCAAAATCTCGCGGGCACCCTTCAGGGCCTCATCCCTCGTCCGCCCGCTGGTGGCGATTCCGAACGCGGGGAACTCCGCAGTCCAACCGTCCGCATCACGGATGAAGACGCATTCCGCTGTGAGCCTCACTGAAACCTCCTTTACTCCGATGGGTCAGCCGGGGCCGTCGCCCCGGCATCCCCTAGCGCCACCCAGCTTGAGATTGGATGCTTTGCCATTCCCGCCACGATGGGTGCTTGGACCCTTGGTCACGAACCGTAACGCAATTCGGACCCTTGCGGAATCGGCGATGATCGCCATGCGAAGTGCGCTCGACGAAACCCTCTCTCAGAAGACGCCGGATGATTTCGCGGTAGCTCGGTGGCTGCATGCCGGCCTCCCTTCATACCGCTCTCATTATTATTAACAATGTCTGTATAGACACCAATATTATGTTAATGTTTCCACGGAAATGACAAGTTCCACCACTAATATTTAAAACGAAAGTGATACCCCCTTCTAACAGGGCGTGAATCTCTGTGCAGGCAATCCGTGAACCTATTTGCAGCGCTTCGGGACGGCGTGATGTGAGGAAGCGCAACAACTGTACCGTGCATCATGGTCCTCATCGATAACTGAGAACATAGATGTCGCACGTCTCCAAGGGATGTTCAGCGTAAGAGGACATCCCCTATCAGTAGAAGGGAATACCGGATATGGCCAAAGACGGATGGAACTCGGATGAAATCACGATGGATAACTACTTCACCTACACTGAGGGCACCTTCACGCCGTGCGAGGCACCCGTTCGGGAGCCTGATTACAAGTCGAAATCCTCATCCTTCTGGTACTCAGAGGAGGGTGTGATCAGGCAGTCGAATCTCTGGGGTCTCGGCATCGGCTCATGCTCTTGGGGCCTGGCGGGCGAGGCTCTGAATCCCTGTCACAAAAATAAGAATCTCGGACAGCGAACCGGCTTCATCTCTTGGCAGGACCTGCGCATCCCGGAGAAGACGCTGAAGGTGACGCACCGCTTCGGTCAGCTCGATTACGAGAAGCTCGGCGTCGCGCCGATCGAGAAGGGATGCGATAAGTTCGGAGCCTATGATGTGTTCGCAGTCGACCGCTCCTGGTTTGAGCAGGGTTCTGACAAGTACACCTTCGCCGGCAGGACGATCGCGCCTGCGTGGCACGCGAGCACGTACACGTCGGCCCTTGGCGACGCATATATCGACCCGCAAGCACAACTCATGTCTGTTGCATGGGAGGCGGAGCGACAGCAATGCCGCCGCGATCAAAGGGAGATTCCTGAAGTCGACTCGTGGATTGCAACCCAGGTCTCCAACCCGGAGTACGGCTCCCTCGCCTCCGAACTGTTGAGCGCGTCCGAGAAGTCGGCTGATATAGAAGACCGTCTGGCAGATGATGGTGACGAACCGGGGCTTGATTCTCTCGAGTCGGTCGCGCGAGACGCATCTACCATCGTAAAGACTTCAGCGCCTCAACAGCATGACCTTAAGCATGCAAATCCAGCAGCCCGATAGCATCCGGACCGTCGTAACGACGAAATGACTCGGACAGATGGGTAGCCTGAAGGGGCTGCCTATGTGATTGCGAAAAGTGATAAGGGGGTCCCGATGAATTTGGTCATCGGGACCCCCTTATTCCATCAGTTGCGCTTCACGGCATATCGCTTGGGAGATACGGGGGTTCTCCCGTCGATACGGATGAAATGGAACGAGGGTGAGAAGACCCCCGCAGCGGCACCCTTCGGGCTGGTGAGCGTCTCACCGCAAAGCGAGCCCGCAGCCCGCCTCACCGCGTCGTCCGACACCTCGACGCCGTAATACTCCTTCAACAGCTCCCCGATCTCCGAGATCTTGAGAAGCTCTCCTCGATCGGCGTCCGTCCTGTCGAGCAGGATGTGCTCGACGCATACGATGGTCTCCATGGGAATTGCCTTACGACCCATACTGGCCTTCCTTCCTCGGGTTTCTTTAATTCCAACAATTAAAGATTACCCGGTTGGAAGAAACGGGATGAGAGGAAGTGCAGGTATATAGCAACGGGTGGGCTTGATTCTTTTAGGCGTGGGAGAGGATATCGCTCTTCACACTAAATGGTAATTGTGAGACCGAACGGCCCATGCGGCTCGAAAAGGTCATGGAACCCTACTCATACAATGCTGAGATCTCCTCGACACGGGCCATCAGAGCGGAGAGAGCGTTACTGAAGTTGTCTCGATGCCCCTGCACCGAGGCGCGCTCTAGAGAGCCCCTGCATCCTCAAGCCCAGACATAATCGCGCCGCGGTCTCTCGGGGTGAGTGTTCCGATGCAGGCTCGTATGCTGTCAGTTTGTAAACGCATGATCTTCGAACACCGAGCAACCGAGGGTTTTGCAAGGCCCTCCCTCTCCCAGTCGACCAGTACAACTTCGCCCGAGCACCATTCACGGGAAGCGTGTGAAGTCACCTTTACCGCCGTGACGTAAAGCGTACCTCCATCAACTTCAAGCACGACGACGGGGCGCGGCTTAGCCACACCCGGCTTGTCCTCAAACTCGACGCTGGCAATGAGAACATCGAACGGACGAATCGAATCAAGCATACAAGTCATCATAAACCTCGTCCTCGGCATCATCCCAATCCGCGGGGAGCATAGCCGCGCCTGTAGAGCCAACCTTGGGCTCGTACACCGCATCGGACTTAACAACCACCCCACGCTGAGGCGCAGTCACGGGAAATGGAATTCCTCCGACTTGGAGTGATTTACGGAAGAAGATATTTACTGCCGTCGACATATTCATACCGAGAGATTTATACAGCGCATCAACCTCACGCTTGACCTGATCGTCGACCGTTAAAGTCAAATTAGACATAGGAACAACCTCCAACACTCTGCTATATGTGCAATAGCAGTGTACCCCACAGCTATTGCTAGTATGCACACATTCGATCTGACCTCACGCCATTAGAACCTCACCACCGAGTCTCTGACAGCGAATAGATGTCGGGGCACAGCGCAGACAGCCAGAAGATCGTCCAGCCCAAGCCAAACTCATCCAGAACACCGTCCCGTGGCAAGATTTACGCTTGTTTGGAGCCCGGGTCCCATTACGGCTCATTGCAAAACATTCTGTCTCTACAAATGAATCAACCCTTCGCGTATTAGGTGGACAACCAGGTCGAGCACGGCTGACGTAAATGCCGCGATGGAGGCGCCGTGAAAGTTTCGCAGATAGTCAGTGTCCCGATAGGAGAGGAACCGACTGTAGTTAATGAGGGCGAGAATCAAAGAGGTCATGCAGAGACCGAAGAGCGCGATGTCAATGGGGCCCTCGAGCACGAACCATTCGATCCACTCGTAAAGGGAGGCGGAGTCCGCTCCGCCTCGCCCGATGGCGCCCCAAACCGCTGCAGACACGATGCCACCCATGCTCACCCAAATAGCGAGCGACCGACTGTCATTCATCTTCTTTCCTCTCCATTGTTGAGACTGTATCTGAGCTGCAAGAATGACCACTTCCCAATCAATCTACTCCCCTATGGCCACTGAGAGTCTCGGACATCGCGCACGGTTGGGTCTTCCGCTACGCTTCAGACTTACGACTCTCGTACAATGCCTTGAGTCCGCCATGGCCGGTGGCCTCACGAAGGTCGGCCTCAAGACGTGACTGGATCCCATCGAATTCTCTACGGGCCTCCCCAGTCAGGGTGCGGGCATCCGTATCATCGATGTGGTAATAGACGTACGTCCTATAACTCATCATGGTCGGGTGCATCGGCACTCCCGACCCGCTCCGCACCCTCACACCCAGGTCCTCCCATTGCCTACGCGTCTTGAAGAGGACACCCAGCTCAGGCGGAAGATGATTTTTGACCGGATGGCCCTCTATGCTCCCAACGACCTCATAGCCCATGAAGGGCATCGTCGTATGGAAACCAACTGTCGAACCCGCATGGTCGCGCATGGCATCATCCTTCTAATCCGGAACACACATTGATCTAGTTACGTTAAGTCTCGCCTTACCGGCCCGTTCGCTCGACGCGGAGGTCTCACCACCAAGTCTCTGACAGCGCATGCAAGTCGAGGCACAGCGCAAACAGCCAGAAGACCGTCCAGCCCAAGTTATCGGCATCGATGGCGAGAATGAGCATGATTGCGTGGAGGGCGAGGTGGATTAGAAGGACAACGGTCAGCGCCGAGCAGCAAGGGCGATTAGATATCGGGTCGCCGCCAATCTGGTTGAGCCTCGCGTTAAATCTGTCAATCCGGCGTTGGGCCTCTTCTCTCTCATTCATAAATGACTCCAATCATCGGGGGAGGCAGTTGCCGCAGGGTGAATAGCCATTGGCGACCATCTGGTCGATGGCGGACGTGACCTCGCGCTTGTTGCGGTCCGACATCCTCGAGACCGAAGGGCAGTCGGGAAGATGGAACTTGTCGGAGTTGACGTTGAGGACGTACATGATCTGGTCGGCGGAGTGTTGGATGGAGGACGATTCGCCCGTCGAGCCGGCGTCTTGTGAACGCCGGCTTTGCCCGGTCTGGTAGTCGATCTGGATGCCGGGCTGGATGTTATGGCAGAAGACGTTGAAGGAGACGCCCGCGCCCCCGTCCTCGACCGACTTGGCCTCCATCTGGACGCCGCGGGCCACGAGCTCGTCGCCGACGAAGACGGGCGTGACGCGGTAGAGGACGCGGTTGCCGGTCGACTCGACGTAGCGGGCCACCTCGTTCTCGAAGGGCAGCATGCCCTCGACGTTCAGGTAACGGGTCCCCGTGATGAGGTTCTGCTCGTTGGCGTTCTCGGCGGTGAGCTGGTAGCCGATCAAATGGCAGCGATTATAAAGGTAGCGGTCGGAAATGAGGTCGTCGTAGCGGACGGTGTGCCATCCGGACGGCTTGACCATGCCGATACTCCCCCGCTCCTCGGTGGGCATCGTCTCGCGGGAGACGATCGCCATGGCGCTGCCGCAACGGCCGAGGGAGTCAAGCGGCGTATAGGTCTCCGCTGGTGAGGAGAGGTCGGCATCGGTGAAGGAGGGGACGTTGCCCGAGACCTCGACGTATGGCGAACCTGAGCACTCGGGAATGTCGGCGAAGTCGATCTCGCCCGCAGCCTCGGATGGCGCGGATTCTGATACAGTCTCGGAGACCTCGTGTCCGGAGACCGGGGTAGGCGCGGAACCGCTGGCCGCGGCCTCCGCCCCACCGCATCCGGCGAGGGAGGCGAACAAGGAAAACAGGAGAAGAGTCTTTGTCAGTCCGCGCAGCTTAATCGGCATGTGGCGCATTTTCTTCCTCTCAGGTCGGGGGTCTCGCTCGTCCGAGCTAGGCGGCGCGAGCGCGCTTCACATGGACGTGCATCCGCCACCAGCATGCCTGGATCGCGACCAGATATGCGACGTTGACGGCTGTGAAGGCACCTCCGCACATGATGGCGCGCGCGAGAACGTCACTCCACCGGGCGGAACCCATTAGGGGGAGAAAGCACGTTCCCAGGAGGGCGATGCCCAGGAGGCAGACCGTCGCGTGGACCGGGTAGCCCACAAGGACTCGTGCCCTGTGCAGCCACACGAGCGCTGCATGCCTCTCCTGGCCGAGCTCGGGTCCCAACTCCTCGATCGCCATGCGAAACTCGGAGTCGAATCCCTCGACGAAATGCCTCCTTCCGAATCTGCGGTCGACGACCTTCAGGACCAGGGAGATCAAATCGACGAGGAGAAGCGCCGTGCCGTAGATCGCGAACATCTCGGCAGGGCTGAAGGCGAACAGAACGGTCGCCATGGCAAGCACAGAAAGCAGATTCAACATGTCATCGCCATCCTTTCAGGCGTCATCATCTCTTCAGTCCGGAGGTCGGGGGCGGCGATTCGTGGGCTGCGTAGCGGACGGCGCACCACCCAGACGGCCTCACAATGTGAAGTCCGCGGCTCCCGCATCGCCCTGGGCGAATGGTCCCCGAGGCCGCTCATCGGTGTGGGCCTCCCTGGTCGTCCTCACCCTCCACGGAGACTCCACCGTCCCGAGCATCCTCATCCCCGACGTCAATCTTCTCAACATCGATGACGCGATCATCGACGACGCGGTACTTGACGACCGAGCCCTTGGCGGGGACGGGGTCTTCGGAGATGTATTTGTAAATCTCATCGTCGATCTGCAGATAGGTATCAGGGTCACCACCGATCAACCCTCCATCCGAGACCATGTTCACATCCTCCACAACCCCGACCAGCGGTGCATCTTCACGCGCCTTCGACATGGCTTGGTTATCACTGCATGTCTGAATCCCAAGGACCCCGACAGGCAGGGCAAGCAATATGGCAAATAGCAGGCCTTCGAATTCTGTCATTTAACATCCCCTCTTCATGCGTCACGATTCGGCGACTAATGTTCTGCACGCCGCTCAACATGGTTTATTATAATACACTATATCCAATTGTACAAATATTCAATCAGAGACAGGGATGGGGACTATATGAGGATCGAGAGCGAGCAGGTGCATTACAGGACGCGCTTCGAGCTGTGTCCATACGACACCACGACCCCCGCGATCGTCCCGGCGCTCCGCATCATATACAAGTGGGTGTATCAAAAGGAACGCAAGCGCAAGGGGGAGAACATCTTCGAGGTTCTCCGGTCGCAGGAGGCCATGGAGGCGTTCATCTTCCACGACCTCGCCTACCCATGCGATTACCACGGTGGGTTGAACAACAGGCTCGGCCCGGCGATCTGCGTCGCCACCGTACCGGGCGACAAGCCGAGGAGCCTGAGGGCGTGGGCCCTCGAGTACGACGAGGCCGACGCCCGCAGGCCCGAGCGGCACTGGCACACCAGGATAGGCCTATCCACGACGGCGGACGGAACCTGCATCGTCAACGCCAAGGTGACCCACTACATCGTCCCCGGCTATTTCGGCACTCCCCTGCCGGAGCCCCATGCGAATATCCCGAACTTCATCAAGGAACTGATCGGCCTCAAGGCTTACCAGTGCTGCATCGGCGAGACCGTGGTGCGCCGTGACGCCCTCGCGCTCGGGAGGATGACGTTCACCCCGGAGTTCACCGAGAACCTCCTGTCCCCCGACAGGGAGATCCCGCTGGTCCTGATCACATCGGACAAGGAAGGGAAGATGCCGGTCAAGGAGGTCGGCAGGCTGACATCCGCTTTGCTCGGCCTTGCGAACGTCTACACGCTGGACATGTCCGTGAACGCGAATCGGAAGTCCCTCAACGGACTCTTGTCCGCCCGTGGCACCTGCCCGGGATGGGCCACATCGAGCTCGCGGTTGAGGATCTTCCCACCGCACACGGACCTGGAGAGCCCGGCGTCGGCCTCGGCGAGCAGGTTCTACAGCAAGGAGGCCATGGACAAATGGCCCGGGGGTCAACTCGCCTTCACCGATATGCTGAACAGGTCGTTTGCCAGGGGGTACGCGAAGACCGATGACGACGTGCTCGAGATGGCCGATATCGACCTGCTGCTCCAGAGAATCGCGAGCGAGAGGGCGCGTGCCGGAATCAGGGAGCTCAGGGCGAGGATCGGCAAGGCCAAGACGGTCGCAGCCCTTCCGCTCAATGCCGATGAGGCAAGCCTAAAGGATGCGGAAAAGCTCTTCGAGAGAATGACGCGGGAAGCGCGCGAGATGAATGAGCGTCTGGAAGAGCAAGAACAGCTGATTGAGCTCTACGAGGAGGAGAACGAACGCGTAATGAGGCAGAACCGCGCTCTCGAGGAGAGCATGAGGGAGCTCGAATCGGATAAATCTCAGCTCGAGACGCTTCGCTATCGCCTCGTCGAGGCTCAGGGCAGGGCCGACGAGAAGGCAGCCGAGGCGGCTCGACTCAAAGATGAGGCCACGGCGCTCGAGAAGATCGACCACTTCCCCACCTCGCTGGTGGAGGAGCTGGAACTCACGGGGCGCCTATGGCCGGAGAGGGTCGCCGTGCTGCCGGAGGCGGTGAGGTCGGCCGCGGCATACAAGTACTGCGACCTGGATGAGGAATGGCGGATTCTTCGGGCGGTCGCGGCGGATCTGTGGGACATATACTTCGGCGACGGCGATTCATCCGACATCGATGAAGAGTTCAAGAGGCGCACGGGGTTCACGCACACACTAAGGGAGTCGGGCGCCACGAACTCCTCTCCGGCGCTCGTGAAGCTGCGCCGCCGATCCTATAAGGGTTCCGAGATCGACATCACGCCGCATATCAAGGGCTCCGGCAGGAGGGATTCGAGCAAGCTGCATCCCTTCAGGCTCCATTACCACGCTGACGCCGAGGGCAAGAAGATAGTGATCGGGCATTGCGGCGAGCATCTGGACACGGCTGGCACCCCGCGCGTGAAATGATGGGGCCGCACCGTGGGTGAGATCGAGCGGCCATCACGTTACAATGGATAATTGTACAAATACGTAAGACGGGATCGTTATGGAGCAACAGGACAGGCGCAATCAGCGCACGACCATGCAAATCGCCATGAGCGCCGAGGACAAGGCGGTGTTGAAGACCGTCGCCGCGCAGCGCGGCACCACCGTCGCGGCACTTGTGCATGAATGGGTGAAGACGTTGAGGGCGGAGTCGAAACAGGCACGGCTGAGTTAATTTGTCGATTTGGATTTCAGTGAAACGGAAAGCCTCCCGTCGCCGACGGGAGGCTTTTTGCATTTCCTTCGTTAGGCGAGGGGCTGCAAATTCCTATAAGTGACGTTGTCCTTCATGGATGCGGTGAGGCTCTCAAAGTGGCGACGGCCGTCCTCACCATGGAATCGCATCATAAGGTGCAAAGGATGGTCTCGGGCGGTGTCGACAACGCGCTTACACACCTTGTCGAGGCACACGGCCTTAGCTTCGAGGGAGATATCGGACGGTGCTGCCGGGAGCAACGCCTGAAGGCACTCGTGGTCTTCAAACAGCACATCCAACAACCGGAACAGAGCAGGGCGCTCTTCCAACAGGGCATCGGCATACGAATCACAGACCGCAGACATAACCCAATTGGGCGATTTAACATCCATGTGATTGCGAAACCGATCGGCGCGGCGCTTCAGCCGACCGATGTAATCATCAATGGACTGAATCATAGTGAGGAAATCACGCGGAACAAGGGGGCTAAGCTCAATAGACCAAAGTTCACTCTTCCCCTTAGCAGCGTCTTTAAGACCCTCCTCGCCGACGATCTTCTCGACATCCTTCACAGCCTTCTCAAGACAAGCCTTCGACGTTGCCTGAATGGCTTTGAACAAGTTGTTGTAGGCGCTCACGGCGATAGAGAAAGCCCCAGACTCAACATAGCGGACGGCTAGGTTCACGTCCTTCTCATCTTCCCAGAACCTGGGGTCGTAGCTCGGGGTGAACGGAATCTGCCGGTCTTGGGCGACCTGGCGAAGACACATGGTCAGATAGGTATCGACGCTGACGCCCATGTGGTTCAACACGGCTTCTGAGGCGGATTTCACGACATCGTCGACAACGAGGTTGATATTGGAATCGGTTGGTGGCATTAGGGTCTCCTTTCGCGAATCAGGTCGCGTTAATGCGACTGCTTTTGGTGATGGTAGCCAGTGAATAGGCACATTGAGCTGGACATGTATACCGCCTACGCTGGCCGCGAGGCCGGAAACCTGTTGGCTAGACTCCTAGACAACAGAGAAGCGACAATCGAGTGCCAAGATAAATCCACAACCCGTCGGTGAAGAGACTGCCGAGATGACGTGAAAAACGGCAGGAGGCCCGCCGACAGAATGTGGGCGGGCCTCTCGATGAAGATAAGGAATCGTTGTCGGCAACTTGATTTGCCGAAACTGACACATGACTTTATTTAAGTGGGTAAGTCTTCTTCACAAGCTGTTCCTCATCGGCATACGGCATTACCTCGATATCGATATCAGAGTCCGTGTCCTTCAGATAAAGCCTCACTCCGAGCTGCGTTCTCTACTCGCTTCGTGCTAGCTCATATACAGCGGCATCCTCAAAATGGCGAAGGTGCTTCAAAGGAAAGGGAAGGACCGATGGCTGACCCAACCGCACTCCATCCACAGCTAGAAGTGGAAGATATTTATCGGCATTAAAGGCTCCGGAGCTCACGCAAATCGACCTCAAGGGCGTAAAACGGCTCAACACCTGGCTGATGCCCTTGGAGGACGGCCCGACATAGTAAAAGTAGTCACCCTCGATGCCGGGGATGGGCCCGCTAAATATGTTGATATCGAGCATGGCGTCATAGAGGCCCTTATATGTCTTGCCGCGGAAACTGTTCTCGACATCCCCCATAATGACCTTGTGAAGAGCCATGAGGTCCTGAGGAATGGGAAAGAGATTGGGATTTCGGATGACGAATTCGCATCCATCAATCCTGACGGCAGCCTCCATGTCGGAATCATCAAGAAGGCAGAGAAGCCCCTCCCTGTCGAACCCAAACAGTTCATCTGCATAAATCAGCTCGTAACGGAGTTCACCGGACTCGGAAATCTCCAGAATCGAATATCCCGTGGTCAGCAAGTTCCTACCGCATTTGGCCGGGGTTCCGATCTGTCCCTCCTCCGGCCGCAGACAGACCTTGATTGGTTTCGCTATGCAGAAATCCCGAATTCCGAACTCTGACCAATTTGCAACCGAAATCTGACATGAAAGAACGTCTCGCTTGAATGCGAGCTCTCTGAGACATGACACCATGGCGCTGTCGAACTGCTGCTTGCTTACAACTTCCACGTTCTGGTCATCATCGACCTTGAGGGCCATCGGCTTGGAATCGCATGTCAAATGCTGAACTGACAAGGGAGATAAAGACCGATCATAAGCATCTGGCAACTCATCTGAATAGCAGTCCACGTCCCCGATAATCTTCAGAATCGGATAGCCATCCTCGACTTTCACACCCCACTCCGACAAGCACTCCAAAGCGAACGGATACAGTCGAATGCATCCGGGAATGCGCTCGTCGAAAAGCAGGTTGACACCGGGAATATCAATATCAAGCGTCCTCAGCTGATCCACATGGGAGCTGATTCGCGATGATGCCTCAAGCCGCTTGAACTTCAGCGACACTCCATCGCCGTACAAGTCGCGCATATCCTCGATGATCCCAGCTAGGATGCCCAGCTTGGTGTGACCTTTATGTCTGATTCTTTTCTTAGATATCCACTTATGACTCTCAGGGGAATTCTCTTTCGACGCGCCCTTTCCATACCATAGGGCCAACGTGTCAATACTCGACCGCTCAGTATCGAATGTTTGCCTTGCCTGGATATAGACCTGCCCACTCCCCGAATCGCTCTTCGTGATAGGAATGAGAATACCGAAATCATTGACGTAAAAGCGGGTGTAGTCGGCAATTCTCTTATGAGGCTTACCATTTCGCCACCTAACGACTCCGTCTTTGAAATCTGACACGTTGGTAAACGTCCTCACGGCCATATTGAGGCGTCTATCTGAATCGATCGACACTTCGAGCGCTACGACGTGCTTCTTCCAAGCCCTTTCCACGACCATGATCTTACCCGTAGCCGCGATATTCTCGGAATCATCGCAGTAGACGGATGCTATAGACAGATTGGCCCTGATGAAATTTGGAATGCTATTGACGATATCCTCTCCCTTGCAGGCGGATACAATGCAGTCCTCTGGGACACTGGCCCTGAGAAGGCGAAGCCTTGGGTCATCGAGCCCGGCCGTTCCATAGGCTGCAAGGTAGATCGCCGCTCCGTCATCCTCCAGCACCCTAGCGCCTGCAAACACGCCGTCAATCGCGTTGTAAACATTGGCATAGAAATCCGACCCCAGGTCGAAACTCCTACCCTGCGCAAGGATGCGATAGACGGTATTGCCCCGCCAAATCACCCCATCGCCCTCGATCTCGACCAAGGAGATTGCGATTTCTTCACCCATCGACAGCTTTCCTTTCGATCAGTAATTCAACAAACCTACGAACAAGTCTCGAGAAGACAAGAGGAAAGCCCCGGTAACATCATCGATGACACCGGGCACCTCAAATACATCCGCCTTATTGTCGATTCTGCGCCAAGAACCGCTGGACGGACCAAAAGCGTTCACGTAAACGGCCTGGCACTGTTTATCTTTATCTTGCTCAACCCTATCGAGCTTCCAGCGAGCCCTACCGGTAAGCTCCTCGATCGACACCTTGGTGTTGGGAGAATAATCCTTGGCGTCGATATACACGGAAGTTCCCTTAATCCTGTAATCGAAAAGCTCGTAAAAGTCTCTCGGCAGCGATTCGAGCTCATAGCCAAACGGAGCCATCACGTTTTGCCACCAGACTTCGAAGATCTTCTCGCCAAGCCACCCGAGATAGATGCTGTAGAACAATTCATCACTCAACATGTAATCGCCATCGCCCCAGCTCGTGGCGACACCCATTCGCTCCAGGCCGTCCGTCAGCACGACATTCTTTCTGACGATATCGAGTCGGGCCCTCTCCTCGGAGACCTCTCTGGCGAACTCTCCGGCTTTCTTCATCGGTGGTTGCGGCGATGCGAAAAAGGCGATCGCGTCTCGTGAGCCCTCTTTCATCTGGCTGTAGTAACGAGGTCCGTCTTCCGGCACCGGAGCGAGATAGCTCAATATGGTCTTGTTCGTCAGCTCGATATAGCGCTCTTTAGATCCAACGGGGAGTGATAGGCACATCCTACCGAGCAACTCATAGGTGGCAATCTGCCTGTCCGACCAGAACGGCGCTTCGTCATCCGCGTGATAGGTATATTTTGGAATGGTTGTGAGCAGAAGACGCCGACCTGCCTTGTCCGCCCGTATGACATCATCAACCCAGCCCTTGGCTTTCATGGCTCTCATCTTCGAGCCCGCAGACTCCTGTGCGCCGCGGATAACATCTTCGACGGCCTTCCATTCGGGTGTGGTGTAATTGAAACCGACCACATCGTTCTTAAAGGCGTCTACATCGACATCTGGGATGAGTCCCGCATCAAGGACGATGAGACATGCAGCCTTATTGCCGGTTCGGCCGATGCGGCCGAGGGCCTGCGCCACGTATCGACTGCACGCCCTCCTGGCAGAAGGGATATCCCAAACACTTACTGTTGGATACTTGCCGTTATTTTTGAGAATGCTCCTCATCCTCGTATTCGTATCCTTGACGGAAATCTCCCCCCATTCCGCCAGTTCTTGAGTCTCGTAGACACCTTTGAGCTTCTTTCGGGTGATCTCCTCCTCCGGGAGCCTCTCCTCACCTCGATAGCACTCCCCACACTCAAGCATATGGGTCGGCCTATCGAGGTAAATGCCGTCCCAATCCTTCTTGTTAGACGGATAGACACCCTCAACTCTGGCAACCTCGACGCCGTCGGGGATTTCGTATTGCAAGTTCAGGGCGACAGCGGCTGTACCATATGTGGTGATGACGAACTTCTGAGCGCCATTGGCAAGATCGCGGTTCGCTTTGGAGATCTCAGACTCAAGGTTGTCGGAAAGAACGCAAGCCACCGTATCATCGACAAAACGCTCAGCCGAGGGCATGTCGTAGCCGAAATCAGCCAGAATCGCGATCATCAAACGCTTGATGTAATAGCCATAGGGCTTCGAATCCGGTTTGGATACCCCGAGAACAGGCTTCTCTTCAAACTTGATGACGCCCGACATGAGAATGCAGATGAACGACCTGACCTCACGCCTCTCGATAAAACGCCTCCAAGAGAAGAGAATGTTGTAGGTGCGCGAAAGCCCCAAGAACTTTGAGGTGTCACCCTTACCTTCAATCCCGTTGTCATCATCCGAATAATAAAGTCTGAGCAGCTTCTTCAATTCCCTTTTGAATGCCATGTTGTCGCATAGCATGTGCCATTTGCATTCATCAAGAACATCGATACTGGTAGGAGCCATGTCTGTTAAAAGGACATCGATCTTATAGTCATCGACGGCGGCAAGGTCTCGTAGACCGGCGATTCGATCCAGCTCGTGCGCATAATCACCCTCGGGAACGATGAGACCGGATTCTGAGGCAGCGTCTAGGTACGGCAGGTTGAAGTTGCCGATATGATCTATACCGATTGTCGCAGACATCAAGTAGACGAGAGACCTGTTGCACAGATGAGCAATAATCATCTCGGGAGTGACCTTTAGGGAGTTCGTGTTCACCTTGGTATAGGTCGAATGATACTCTGAGTCCACGAGCTGCATAAGGTCGACTCCCCTATGGAAGATGCTGCAATCCTCTTCGCTCATTATCCCGAAAGGCTCATCATTGAGGCTTTGAGTGCTCGTCGAGATCAGGTTGTAAACGTATTTCGCGAACTCCTCCGAACCACTCTCGGAATCAAAGAGACCGAGTTCAGCGACCAATGAGAGAATCGTTGCCATCGTCGGCTCTGAAGAGGCAAACAGCTCATTAGCCCGAATGAGGTCCCTCGAGAAATCCTTGCGCTTTCGATATGCCTGGTATTCCCTCGCGTTGTAATAAGTGAGTTTGGCTAGACGATGATAAGTCCTTGTGCATTTCTGCGAGAGAACCCAGAGATTGGTCCTGCGCCCCCCTTGCTCGGTTGTCTTCTCACCATCCGTCTGACTCCTTTCCGGCCTAACTATCCAACAGACGCGATTCTTAACATCGGTGATGACATGTTCAGTGGAGGATGCGCCACTCAAAGCGCCATACACGTCAGACGCGAAGAACAAAGATTTTTCGCGATCGAGCATCTCCTTTCGCTTCAGGCTATATACCAAGGATTCTCCAACTACGAGACCACGGAGGCTTTTGCTGAACTCCTGCCACTTTTCAAGAAACCCGTTGTCAACGACCCCATTATCCTTGAAGGTCTTGAACAGGTCCTTGTTGGCGCTGTCTATACGGTTGTCGAGGCGCTCATTCAGGAGCATTAGTTCCCTCGGAATGTTCTGATGATTATCAACCGCATCGTTGATGCAGCTGTCGAGCAACTCCATCTTCACAGCATCGGCCTCGTCGATGAAGATATAGCGCGGCTCATCATCCTTCAGAACGTTTATCGAGCCGAACAACACTGTGTCGATGGGATAACGCGCCTTGGTGGCCGTCATTACCAGGACCCTGGCATCGATGTATTGAACTTGCGGGAATAGGCTGGGTATCCACGTCCAAGGACTGACAGGGTCATATAGAAGGCTCTTTAATAGCTCCCTGGCGTCACTCATTCCCTTGATTGCAGGGAGATCGGAGCACCGCAGATGAAACTGTATGGTCAAGTCGTAGGCCATTTTTACTGACCGACCGAACCTCTTGTAGACCAAAACGGCCTCTTTAAGGGCCTCAGCTCCCGCCTCCCGCAAAACCGGATTGGTGCTGTAGAGATAATTCAGATTGGCGACCAGGCCGAGCATTTGCCCCTCGAAGATTTCGACCGAAGTCCTGATAGACTTGGAAGCATCAAGCGAAGGAACCAGCCTTACATCAATGGCATCCCAGTTATTCTCGAGAAAACCTTTTATAGGGGCAAGATAATCGCTGTTGAAGGAGATCTTCGCTTGTCCATTGGCCGCCTCGGCCAGGGTAAATATGCGAGAGAGGACGAAATCGGCGTCAGCCTCGACAAGATGGACGTAACGGGAGGTAAATTCCCTGCCATAACCCCTGCTCGAAAGCGCGGCGAGCAGATTGTCCATGTAATCATTTCTCGCGGCCTTTCTCGTCGTCAGATATATGATCTGTGATGGCCGGTCCGAGTTATGAGGGTCCCCATCCGCGATCAATCGCGCCGCCGCATCCGCCGCAGCATACGTCTTGCCAGACCCGGTCGCCATTGGCACCAGGACAGTTCCGCACGTGTTCCTCTGCCCCGCCTCAGTCATAAAATCGCTGATGACTTCAGATGCATATTTATAGCTATCGTTCATTCAAGCTCCCATTATTAACTGCCAAAAGCTAAATACCATCCCGTGCGGACAAAACTTTCGATGATGAGGACGCCGGGAGGCGACAGATGGGAGGGCGGGCGCGATGGGGAGGGGCGCAGATGCCCCCAGCCGCAAACGCTGGAATGTGCTCTGATTGGAAGGGGGACCTTTCTCGCCCCTCATGTGCCGGACCGGACCATCTCTCGCATCGACGTGGGAATCATCGATACAGTGTATTGTAATACACTATTCGAGCGTAATTAGGGGCTATTCGGTCAAAGGAGGGCGCCGGGCCGCGTGGCCGGGCGCCCTCCTTTTTAGAACTCTTCTCCGGTCTGCTCGGACATCTCGTAGAACTTGCAGGATGTGGCCATGAACAGCAGGTCGACGTCTCCGACGGGACCCGAGCGGTTCTTGGCGAGGATGACGCGCGTGATGCCGCAGGGCGGGCGACCCTCGAGCTCCCCCTCGGCCTGGGTGCTCGAGCGGTCGAGCAGCATGACGATGTCGGCATCCTGCTCGATCGAGCCAGACTCGCGCAGGTCGCTCATCTGCGGGCGCTTGCCCGCGCGGCCCTCGAGGGAGCGGTTCAGCTGGGAGAGGACGATGACCGGGACGCCGAGCTCCTTGGCCATGATCTTGAGGCCGCGGCTCATCTCGGAGACCTCGACGGCGCGGCTCCCGTTGTAGTTCTTGCCTTCAGGCGGGTTCACCAGTTGCAGGTAGTCGAGGATGATGACGGCCTTCTCCTTCTTATGGATCATTCGGCGCGCCTTGGCGCGGATCTCGGTGACGGTCGTGCCGGGGGTGTCGTCCACGAGGATGTCGAGCTTGTTGAGGTCCGCCATCGCCGCCTCGAGGTCCGCCATCTCGGCATCGCTGAGCTTGCCCGTGCGCATGCCGGTCATATTCACCATGGCCTTCGCGCACATGAGGCGCTGGGCGATCTCCTTGCCGGACATCTCCAGGGAGAAGAAGCCGACGGTGTAACCGGCGACGGCGGCGTTCAGCGCGAGGTTCAGGGCGAAGGCGGTCTTGCCGACGGCGGGGCGCGCGCCGATGACGATGAGCTGGCCTTCGCGCAGTCCTAAGAGCATATCGTCCAAGGTCGGGAAACCTGTCGGTGCCCCGTGCACCTCTCCCCCGAGATCGGAGATCTCCTCGGCCTCGGCACGGGCCTCGATGGCGAGCCCATGGAGGCTGCGATAGGAGCTCTTGTCCACTCGGTCGGTCACGGAAAGGAGCATGGACTCGGCACGGTCGATGAGCTCCTTCGTACCTATCGGGGTCCCATAGGCCATGGCGCCGATCTGGTTGGATGCGCCGATGATCCCCCGGAGCATCGCGTGCCTGCGGACGATTTCGGCGTTGTGCTGCCAATCCGCGAGGGCGAGGGTGTTGCCCATGAGATCGCGGACGTAGTCCTCTCCCCCAGCCGCCCCGAGCTTGCCGTCGGAGGTCAGGCGGTCGACGAGGGTGACTCGGTCGACCGGTATCGCGTCATCGTACATGGCGCTCATGGCGCTGAAGATGACCTTGTGCGACGGTCGATAGAAATCATCGGGCATGAGGTCGACGAGGGCCTCCTCGACGACCTCGCCCGAGAGGAGCATGGCCGAGAGCACCCTGGCCTCGGCCCCGATGTCGTTGGGCAATGCCCTGCGCGCACCTGCATGACCGGCGTTGAAAGAGCGTCTCATCTCACCCACGAAGCTCTCCCTCCCATATCGAAGGTCTCACGCCTCGGTATGGAGACGATACCTTGCAGACCGTAATACAGTTAATTGTAATACACTATTTGATGACATTTGTCGGGTTGCGATGAACTGCCCCCTATCCGGATATCAGCCTGGGCGGATTAGAGAAAGCCCGTTGCGGGCTGTATATCCGCACTTGGACGCCTATTCAGCCGCCATCCCGACGACCGCGTGGGGCAGAGTCCCCGGGAAGGGAAGAGAAATGGCCGAAGTTGATTTTCGTGAACTGCCCGACATCGATGGCACGCAAGACGAAATGGCAGATGCCACGGCAAGGACGGAACAAGTCCGCGGCATCTCCGAGCTCGCCATGGAGGCTGGCACCGAGATGCTCGAGGCGATGACGGGCAACCCCGATGCGTTCGGGATCAAGACGGGCTATCCCTCGCTCGACTGCTTGCTCGGCGGGTTCCAACCCGGACAGCTCATCACGATCGGTTCGAGGACGGGGGTCGGAAAGACCGCCTTCGCCCTGAACCTCGCGCTGAACTCGGCCTCGTCGGGCTCGCGCGTGTTGTTCGCGACGCTCGCGACCCCGGGCAAGGAGATAGCACGGCGCCTGACCTGCTCGCAGGCCATGGTAAACATCGACAATTTCAGGTCAGGTCGGATATCGCCCCAGGAGATGGCGGACATCAACGAGGCCGTCGGCGAGCTCGGCAAGCTCGACATCCTCGTGGGCGACACCCCGCGCATGAACGTCAAGACCCTCGCCGCCTCTTGCGGGAAGATGGCCGAGGGAGCCACCCGACCGCTCGTCATCGTCGACTTCCTGCAGCTGATGCGCATGCAGGATTCCAAGGCATATCGCGGCAACCGCGCCGTCGAGCTCGCCGACATCATGGCGGAGCTCAAGGTTATGGCGAGGGAGCTGGGAATCGCGCTGGTAGTCCTCTCGCAGCTCAACAGGCCCGATTACGGCAAACCCGACGCCCTGCGCCCGAGGCCCTGGCAACTGACGGGGTCCGCCGCGATCGAGCAGATGTCGGACATCGTCATGCTTCTCGACAAGTCTGAGACGGAGGCCGAGGCCGAGCGGGATGACAGGCCGGACTTCGGCATAACCCGCGTCATCCTCGCCAAGAACAACTCGGGCCCCAACGGCGAAGTGGACCTCATGTTCCTTCCCCCGGCCTGCAAATTCTATGAGATGCAATAGGGTAAGTGCTTATAGGAAGCTCACATCCGGCGAGGTGTGAGCTGAACGTGTCGAGGCCCCGTTCCCGAACATGGGTGCGGGGCCTTGCCATGCGCCCAACAACTGTACCGTCGGGACCGACCGCACATCGCATCGAAAACAATAGGAATGATGGATATCCCTCATAAAAGGAGCGCTGAAGATGGCAGATGAAAACAGGATACCCGGCGGCGGCTTCAACCCGTTCCAGGCGCGCGAGGCGGTGGGCGAGGCTTTGAGGAAATGCGGTTTCGCCGTGATGATCGATAGCCCGCTCCCCAATTCGAACACGGGTGCGGTCCTGACCGTATCCGACCCGACCCGCCCGGCACTGCCTGCGAACTTCGTCAGCGTAGAGGTATCAGGTTCCCCCGAGCAACCCTATCAGTGGACGGATCCGATCTACGAGCTCGAGTCGAAGCTGACCAAGATCACCTCAGCCGAGAAGGCCTCGGAGGCTTGCGCCTCTTGCCGACGGGCGCTGTACGGCGTCCTGCACTCTCGCGACGCCGAGACACTGTGGGACTTCTATGCGAAGACATACCCGGACGACCCGATGGCCGAGTTCATCAACCCCCTGGCGACCGTCGCGGACGCCGCCGAGGCCATGCAGTCCCGGGAGGAGCAGATCCGCCTCACGGGAGTCGCGGACTCGAAGGTGCACCGAGATATGCTCTCCGCGCTCGGTGCGCGCTATGGGCTCTCCCTCGGGGACATGATGACCATCACCAAGAGGCACAAGTGCATCATGGACACGGCCATACTCGGCGACCTCGTCGCAAACGGCGCCTATATCAACAAGGAGGCAGACGAGCTGGTCGTCAGCCACCTCAGCGACCCTGCGCCCGAAGTCATCGTCTTCGAGTGCTCCGAGGAGCGCCTCTGCGACCTCTATGAGAAGCAGAAGGCCGGCGACCCGCTCATGGTGGCCCTGTCCGACATCACCGACTCCCTCGAGGTGAAGGGGCGCTACCCCTCGCTGCACGCGCTCGCCGCCGCAGGCCATCTGCAAGGCGAATTGGAGACGCAGTTCGAGAGCATCGAGTCGCGCGGAGACCTGGAGGCGTTCGTGGAGAAGACGCGCTATCAGGAGGAGCGGGCGAGGACCGCGGAGGCCATGAGGAACTCCGAGCCGGACCTGTCGCCCGGCGCGAAGGCCATCATGGACGCGGTGATGGGCGGCTGCGACCTGTACAACGACCAGACCGATGAGTTCTGCTGCCTGTACGACGATGAGGGGTCCATCATGGTCGGCAAGGTCGAGTGCGACGCCGGATATCTCGCCAAGCTCGCCACCTCACCGCAGTTCGACTTCCACACGGACCTGATCGATGCCTTCGCCTCATACAAGATTGTGGACAGCAACGAGTGGGAATTCCACTACGGCGACGGGCTGCCGAACCCCGGCGACCCGGCATTCGATGATCGAAACGAGGTCTTCGAGACCATCGCCTCCCAGGAGGGCTGGGGCCCCGCGAGCGCGGAGAGGGTGCTCGCATCCGCGGTCGAGCGCCTGACGGACGGGACGCCCGATGTGGCCTCCCTCGCCGAGGCCTTCCCAACCGGCGTGAGCGAGGCCGGGAACATCGGCAAAGGCCGAATCGACGATCTCGCCGTGGAGCACTGACGATATCGATATGGGAAGGAACGGAAACATGAGATACGAGGAAATGGATGAGGCCTCGCGTGAAGAGGTCGAGCAGGGCATCTCCGCGGCGTTCGCCAACGTCGAGAATCGCCTCTGGGGCGAGATCCGTGAAGCAGCCTTGCAAGACGAGCCCGACCGCGAGGAGGTCTACGGGAAGGTGAGGGCCGCGGGCGCGCTCGCCGAAATCGAGGACCTATATCGCTTCAACAACCTCACCGCCGAGGACATCATGGGGGCCGTCGGCCATATCTCCCCCGACGAGCATGCGAACCCCGCGACGTACGAGCCGGCGCTCGCCAAGCTCGCGATGAAATGCTCCGACGCCCATCTGCCCGATAAGGACGAGGCGCTGGCCGTGCTCGACGGCATGAAGCGCAGCCTGCCCCTCTCCCCTGAGGCCCAGGCGATCAAGGAGGCTCTTGAGAGCGCCCGCGACCTCTACAACGTCGAGACCGGTGAGTTCTGCTTCCTCTGGAACGACCTGGGGTCCATCGCGAGCACCAGCGTCCACCTCGACGAGCCGCAGCTCATGGAGGCCATCGCCTCGGAGGACTTCGCCTTCTACGAGGACATGGTGGGCGGGCCGAACCGGACCGCCTATATCGTCGATAGCAACGACAGTCGCCTGGAGCACGGGGACCCTTTGCCGGACCCCGACAACCCGGCCTTCGATGAGCGAAACGAGGTCTTCGAGAGGATCGCATCCCAGGAGGGCTGGGGCGACGCCTCGAGGGAGAGGGTCATCGCGGCGATGGAGCGGGAGGGGTACCTCTGCGACGTCGATGCGCTCTCGCAAAACAACGACACGGCGTCGCGGTCATGCCATGGCGAGTCGCTTGCCGATAGGGGTTGCGGGGATCTCACGCGTTAAGACGATACAGCCACGCCTCCGATTCGATAGAAAGGAATTCATCATGGAAAACATCCCGCCGCTTATCTATGACGACAGCTCAACCATCCACCTGGAGCGAATCCCGGGTGAGTCGCTCCCCATCGACCGGCTGTACACCGAGGACGAGGGCGTTTTGATAGAAACGCCCGGCCTGGACGTCACGGGGACCATCGAGTTCCTCTTCCGCATCGACGGTGTAGAGGGATTCTCCGAGCTGCTCGGCAAGCCGCTTTGCGATCCAGAGAACGAGTCGGTCATCTGTTATCTGAATTACGACCCGGCCACGCGATCCGCCCTCGATCACATCGACCTTTACGAGTGCGCAGTCACCGGCAGGACAATGCAGCTGGACCTGACCGATGATGAGCGCCAGGCGCTGAAGCCCATTCTCGAGGCGGCATCCCTCGAATACAACAAGATCGGCCTCGATGACCCAGCGTGGTTCGAACCCGAGACCGAAGAGGAACGCGCCATCGCCGATGCGGTCAAGGCCTCCATCGGCAAGATGGAGTTCTCCGACGAGGTCATGGAGGAGCCCGGTGCGCTGGTCTTCCACAGCCGCATCGAGGAGGTTCCCGCCGCCGTGTTCGCCACGTACATGGTAGAGAAGCGCGCTTTGAGCGAGTTCGTCGCCGTGGATGTCGAGGACGCCCAAGGCGGCGCCCGACATTTCAACATCTACCTTGATGAGGGTGAGCGCGAAGCGCTCCTCGAACGCGTGGATGGGTTCTGTCGGGAGCGCTACGGCATGGGCGTCCATGACCTCGGCGAGGACGTCGCCGCGAAACCAGACCACGGGGCCGGCGTCCACGCGCTTGAGCCGGTGCCCGATCTCGAGCAGATGGCCGCTGATGCCGCGAGCGCCTGTGATATGGCACAGGAGGCCCCTCGTGGGGAGGTGTCCGCTACCGACTGGCCCGGCCTGTGATCTGAGGCGCCTCACGGCACATGGCGCTGTCCCAACAACTGTACCGCCGTCCTTGCCCGCGGGCGGCGCCGAGCACAATGAGCCTGACCAGGCGGCGCTGAGGTAAGGGCGTCGACAGACGATGGAGGTGGCTGATATGGGATTCGACCCGCGAAATGGCATAGCGAGGACCCTCAGGCTGAACGGCTGGGCTGTGAGGACCACGCGGTCCGATGCGATGGATGTGTCTCGCCCGGGATGCGACGACCTCGACGGCAGCGAGCATGGGAGACTCGCCCATATCGCCCCGTACGGTCCATCCGACAGTGCGCTCTCATGGGCCGTCGCCATCAGGGAGTTCTGCAAAGGCGATGCCCTTAAGGCGGTAGACGAGCAAACCGCGCAGCAGCTCGAGCGCTTTATCATCGACGGACTCGCCGAGACCATGAGGATGGCGGGGGTCGTCACCATCAAGAGGGCCTACAGGAACCGCCATGCCGACGACCCCCTCCTCAGGTACATGAACCCCGTGTCGACGTTCGACGATGCGCTCCACCCCGGCGGCGCGCTCAACACCGACATGTTCCGCCTCACCGGCGTCATGGACGACGTGGTCATCTCGAACACCTTTGAGATCGTGGCCGATCACTTCGGCATCGATCCCGCGGCGCCCGAGGACCACTGGCGCCTCAAGGCCCCGATCGTGCCGGACGAGGTGATCGAGGGTCTGCATGGGTCTGCGTCCTACCTCAACCCGGACAACGGCCGTCTGGCCGTGTCCTATATGGGTGGGGACTATGGACGCGGTGAGATCCAAGTCTTCGATTGCACCCTGGACAAGCTCGCCGCCGACTTCCATGCCCACTATGAGGCCCTCATGCACCCGAACCTGCTCTGGACCCAGGATATCGCGGAAAACATGGAGCCCATCGCGACCTACACCTCCGTTGAGGAGCTGAATGCGAGCGGCTTCTTCAACGGGCGCGACCCTCGTTTCAGCTCGACCGTGACCCTCGTGCGGATCGACGATTACTACGACCTCCTCGACCTCGAGGGCGCCATGGCCCAAAATCCCGGGCTCGAGGACATCGAATCGGTCTCCCGCGCGGCGAGCGATATGATCGATGCGACGACCGTCGAGAAGCCCGAGAACGGAGACCTCGACTGGTAGCGCGCGCTCCAGCTGATACAGGCGAATCACATGAAAACGGCGTCCGGGCAACGGACGCCGTTTCTCGTTTAAGTGCAGGGACCGGAGGGGCTCTAAATCTCGTGTGAGGCGAGCGCTCCGCCATCGATGTCTCGCCGATAGGACCCCGCCGCCAGGCACGAACAGGACTCCAGTCCCTCGAGGTCGGATGCGGGGTTATCGCCGCCGAAACGGCACTTGAGCTCGTCGACCGTGAAGAGGTCGGAGGAGATGTCGCAGGACAGGTCGATGAAACCGCGCTCGTCGGGGGTGATGACCAGATCGCCGGCGGCGAGCAGCTCGCGGCCGTAGGATTCCATGCTGAAGAACGCCTCCAGGTCTTCGCGGGAAAGGCCGACCTCGCACGCGAAACCCCGCCCGCACTTCTCGAAGGCGTCCCGACCGGACCCGTACTCGCGATAGTCGAGGTCGTCGACCTGGAGTGCGGCGTTCGCAAGTTCGAGCGCCCCATCGCCAGGTGAGAAGCAGGTCTTCGAATAGAGAAGCAGCGCGTCGACGCGCGACGCGTCCAAACGGCCCAGATGAGCCGCCACGGCACGGCAGAGCTCGGGGTCGACCGCATAATCATCCTCGACCCTGGACCTCGACATGTCGAAATAGCAGATCCCGTCCACCACGTGCTCGGCGGTCGGCGAGGAGCCGGGTGCGACCGGCTCGGCCCCCAAAGCGCCCAGCACCTCATCCCTGTCATACAGGTCGGTGCGCACGTCGGCGGAGGACATGGGGTCGAGGTATCCGCGATCGCCGAGGGCCATGCCCTCGTCCCTCAGGCGCCGTCCGAAGGCGGCGTAATCGAAATTGCGTTCAAGGACCTCATCGGAAAGCTCGTCGACGGCGTCGAGCCCACCGAGAACGGTATACGCGAGGCGCTCCTCCTGGGAGGCGTAGTCGAAACGTTCCCCATCGAGACGGGCGTACGGGATGGCGTCCGCCTGGAGCATGAAATTGCACAGTGAGGCGATATCGCACTCCCCCGCCGTCTCTGCCCACTGGCGGACGGCCTCGCGCTCACGGGGCGTGAGGTCGGCTGCGAGCCGCGATGCGATGCCGATCAGGGACAGGTCGCCCCATTCGCCGATCTCGGCCCCGACCTCGCCGAGAGGCCCGCCCAGGTCGGAATCCATGATGAAGACCTCCTCGTGCGCCTCGTCGACCGCCACGGAGTCGCGAAGCCACCGCTCGAGGTCTCCCTCGTCATACGGCAGCTCGAGCCAGGCCCCGACGAGGTCGCCCTCGTTGTAGCGGCCGAGGTTGCCCACGAAGACGCGGTCGATTGAGAATGCGTCACCCATGTCCGACATCTCCAATCATCAGTTCGAATACACGGTCGATATATGAACCAGTCTGCCGTGGGGCCGCACTCGGCGAGGGCGTCGGTACAGTTGTTGCGCCCGCGAAGGCCAACAACTGTACCGAGGCACCGGCGGGGCCTCCTGACGGGTGACAATCGACCCCATGAGACAGCACCGCGCATAGCGCGCAGGTCGAGACATAGGAGGAAGAGATGGAGACCAACGCCATCCCGAAGGAGCGCATCATCTTCGACGCAGAGGCATACACCGAGGATATCTGGGCCGACCTCGTCGAACATAACAAGGCGGAGGGCATCTGCGGCTGGGAGGACGCCGATCCCGAGACCCCGGACCTGACCGCGCTCGAGGGCGTGATGTGCGACGACTACAGTGACGAGATCACCATGCTGTCCGACTTCCTCGAGGGTGCGGGTTCATTCGCCGGACGGGAGACCAAGGGAAACAGGCTCATCGTTCACGGCACGTCCACTCGATGGACCGGCACCTCGTCAGGCTATGACATCGTGAATGACATCGATGCCCTGATCGACAACTCGTCCTCGCGCGAGCAGCTCGGCAACATCTTCGCCGATTGCAACATCGACAAGATCTGGGATGAGAATGGGGCTCTGTATTTCCTCGGCAAGCACCATGACGGCACCGTGACCGTAGAGGCGCGTCAGCTGACGGATGCCGGCGAGCAGGCGGCATCCGTGATCGAAAACGCCTGGATCGGCGAGCCCTTCACCGTCGACGGCGTCGAATACGACGGCTCGCGCGAGTCGGTCACCGCCGCCATCGCATCCCTTTGGGACGACACGAAGATGTGCGAGGCTCCCCGATACGCCGAGATTGCCTTCGGCTGCCCGGCTGTCGAGTTCGAGCCCGAGCAGGGGGACGTGGACGGCGTCGACTGCGCGGCGTTGGAGGCCGCGGCGCGATCGGCAAGTGAGTGCCGCGAGTCGGTGCGCGATGACGCTCCGTCCGCGGATATCGCCATCTGAGGAAAGGCGTCGGCGGGCGCCGATTCCCGGGGTGCTAAGATGTGCAGATGAGAGCACCTTGGATAGGCTCAGTCTTCGGAGTTGTCCAGGTTCCGGGTTGATACAATTGCCATGCGCGCATGGCGCAGAAGAATCTGTCCTCGAAGGTGTTCAAATCCCAGGTTGATGCAATCACCTAAATCATATTTAACCGCATCACGGAGTCCTCGGAGGTGGCCAAGTCTCAGGTTGATACAATATGGGCGTGCACTCGGAATTGTCTCTAGTCCCCGTCTTGGCAGTTCCCAGGTTGATACAATGTCCTCTCGATGATCTCGCGTGTGCAGATTGATCCTCGAAGGTGCCCAAATCTCAGGTTGATACAATTTTCAAGACTCATACTGTTTCTCCTCTGTAGTCCTCGAAGGTGGACAGATCCCAGGTTGGTACAATCGAATGAATCTCTATGCGCCTTCGATGCTAGTCCTCGAAGGTGTCCAAATCTCAGGTTGGTACAATCTTGCCCCAGAACCCCATGCTTGCCACAGGGTCCTCGAAGGTGTCCAGATCTCAGGTTGGTACAATGGGTTCCTTGCAAAACGGCATTCCACCTGCTGGAATGCCGTTTTGTTATTGCGAGAAAACAAGCCGCGCATACATCGGAACGTCTCGTCTATACGGAATATCGAAGATTTCAATCCGTGGTTCGCACCCCGTTTCGCACCTTTGTCGCAGTCTTCGCACCTTTGTCGCAGTAGACACGCTCCAGCAGATACAATGAGAAGTACCACGCGCGCGAGATTTTGCGTGTCCTCGAAGAGTGCCAGATTCCAGGTTGATACAATGCCCAAGGCTATGGTCAGAGCGGCACACAAGTCCTCGAAGTCCACCGGACCCCAGGTTGATGAACATGAAGTCGTCCTTAATCCAGCCGCCATAGCCCTCGGAGTTGGCTAGACCCCAGGTTGATACAATTGCATTCCGTTTACGCCTAATGCACGGTTGGTTCTCGACGGCGACCAGATTCCAGGTTGATACAATCACGACGCCGAGCTGTTCGCGTACCTCCAAGGTTCTCGGTCGGCCAGGTCCCAGGTTGATACAATTCGCTCAAGCTATTGGAAGGCGGGATGCTCGTCCTCAAAGGTGTCAGATCCATGGTTGATGAAATTGAGCGTCGATAAGTCCGAGCTGGCGCCGGTCCTTGAGGATGTCCAGGTTCCAGGTTGATACAATCCCCCCGGTGCTCATTCTGACGTTGATGTGTCCTCGAAGGCATCCAAATCCCAGGTTGATACAATGTTCAGCATTCGGCGCGATGGTCTTTAGGGGTTCTCAAAGGTGTCAGACTTCAGGTTGATACATTCCGGTGTTTCAGCGCCTCAGTATGTATCTGTCTTCGAAGGTGTCCAGATCTCAGGTTGATACAATAACGGCGTGGATCGCGTCGAAGCGGCTTTGGTCTTCGAAGGTGTCCAGATTCCAGGTTGATACAATGTCGAAATGTTCCTTACAGTTCAGCGTCTAGTCCTCGTCTTCGTGCCAGATCCCAGGTTGATATAATTGAGGGAGTCGGGTGGAGAAGGACATTTAGTTCCGCGAGGACTGTCATATTCCAGGTTGATACAATTGTCACACTGTAAACACGTTCAATAACGAAGTCCTCGAAGGTGCCCAAATCTCAGGTTGATACAATGATTCGTGGGCATCTCCTAGCGCTCCTTCTGTCCTCGAAGGTGGTCAAATCCCAGGTTGATACAATTCCTGACGCACGAGACCAAATCGTCCAAGAGTCCTCGAAGGTGCCCAGGTCTCAGATTGATACAATGAGACCCACGGCACCACGAAGCTCGACTTTGTCCTCGAAAAGTGCCAGATTCCAGGTTGATACAATGGGCGTCGATGTGGAAGGTCAGGATGATGTGTCCTCGAAGGGTGCCAGATTCCAGGCTGATACAATAAAGAAACCGAGATAAAGTGTTTCCGCATGACCCTCGAAGGAATTCAGATCCCAGGTTGATAAAATAATGGCCCTGAAAAGAGAGGGGCCGGAAAGTCCTCGAAGGTGTCCAAATCTCAGGTTGATACAATCGGTACCGCGATTTGATGGCGCTGATGAGGGTCCTCGAAGGTGTCCAAATCCCAGGTTGATACAATCAGCGCCAGCAGCATGTGTTTTTCCTTTTGGTCCTCGAAGGTGTCCAAATCCCAGGTTGATACAATTGTCTTGAAGGATCGTGTCCGAGTGAGATGGTCCTCGAAGGTGTCCAAATCCTAGGTTGATACAATTTGCCAACCGAATACCCGTTTAGCGATGTAGTTCTCGAAGGTGTCCAAATCCCAGGTTGATACAATCCTCGGCGCCGCGCTTCATCTCGTGACGGAGTCTTCGAAGGTGTCCAAATCCCAGGTTGATACAATGGATTCCCTGCAAAACGGCATTCCACCTGCTGGAATGCCGTTTTGTTATTGCGAGAAAACAAGTGGCTCGCACATCGGAACGTCTCGTCTATACGGATTATCGAAGGATTCAATCCGTAGTTCGCACCTAATTTCGCACCTTGTCGCAGTAGGTACACTCCGGCATTCGCAACAACTGTACCCATGGGGACTTCCACCCCGGCACTTCGGAATAATCGACTTGATTATCAAGGGGGCCGCTTGCGGCGCCTGCAAGTGGAAGAGGTGGACATGGACCTGCAAGAGGCGACGGCTATTCTCAAGGCCGTCAAGACGTTCGAGGGCATAGACGGCTCCGAAGGGGCGTATGCCAAGGCGGAGGCTGCCGAGGAGCTAGCCGAGGGCATCCGGATGTTCGTGGAGGATGCGGCGGAGCTCGGCGGCTTCTACACCGACCTCATGTGCGCGATTGGTGAGGGCGATGAGGTCGGCATCGGGGCCGACGATCCGTATGCCGACTTCCAGGTAGGGCGCTTCCGCGTCCATCTGGTGCATGAGGGCGAGCGCTACGGCGCGAATAAGAGCCTGGTATACGGCGATTCCATCAGCCACTCCTATCCGAACATCGGCGAGCACGAGAACGATTGCCAGAAATACGGCCATGGCCTGCCATTGGTCGAGTTCTACGACATGGGCAGGAACTTCTTCCTGCCCGAGGGACAGTTGGTGACGAGCTATTACCTCTCGACCCTGCTCGGCATGGACAAATACGACACCGACATCGCGGAGATGAGCTCGCTCTGCCTTCAGGGCGATATTCCGGCGTGGACGATCTCGGGAGACGACCTCAAGACGGTCGCCGAACGTCTGCACGCCGTGCGGGACGCCTATGAGTTCGACCCTCCCACCTCCTCGCTCAACACTCTTGAACAAGATTGCAAAACGGCGAGCAGGGAGACGGCTGGTTCCCCCAGCGACGCCCTGGACTTCCGCGACGCGCTGTAAATCGAGAATGGAGAACGATCATGAATATGAAGCGAAATATCTTCGATATCGATTATCTCCACGGCGAATACTATCGAACCAGACTTGAGGATGATTACGAGATTTGGGGAGAGATCACCAAAGCCGAGGATTTCGACACTTATATCGAAGCCAAGATTGAAATGGGCGAACTCGAGGATGAAATCGAGGAGATGCGCCAAATCCGCCTCGACGCGCTCGATGCGATGATCAAGAATCCCCTCATCCTCAAGGCCACTACACCCGACGGGACGGTGTCGCACGTGTTCGCGTCTTCCATCCGACAGATCGCCGATAACACGGCAATTCTGAGATCCTGCACGGATATCGGCATCTACGAAATCGATAAGATCTTCGAAGAAACCGAAGGAACGCTCCACATGTCCATGCGTGACAACAAGGGCAAGACCGCCGATGTGGAGGTCAAGGAAATGACCCACGATGTCACCGCGGCGATTTGCAATCCCGACGCCCACAAGAATATGAGAAATGTCTGGGACGACGAGTATGTGAGCAGGGATATCCACGTGCTGGATGACCCGAAGTTCAAGGACTCTCTCGACGCCGCCGGCGATTATGGCTGGGGAATCAACTTCGATACTCCGCAATGGGTGGAGTGCGAGACGTTCACCGATTGCGGGTTCGGGTTCCGTTGCGATACCGGAGACCATATCGACTATATGATCGCCTGGCCGGTCGAGCCGGCCGACGGCAGCTGGGCGCTGCTCTCCGGCGCCTATTCGATCGACGATGAGGACCGCGACGACTACTGCGACGCCGAGTTCCTCGGCCAGGTCCTGCACGCGAACGGGTTCTCGTCCCTCGAGGAGCTTCAAGAGGTCGAACGCTCGGATTGGGTCAACGCTCTTACCTGCATGGTGGCTGAGAAGCAGGCCGATACGCGCTTCGAGGTGCCAAATATCGTCAGGTCGGACGAAGCGCTCGCCGATGCGTTCTCCGCCACGGGTGTCCCGCGGGAGAAGCTGGGCGCGCTGATGGATTTCGCCCGCAACGACGCGCTCACCGACGCCGGCGGCGTCGGGGCGTTGGAGGAGGCGGCGCGCACGGGGTCCGAGGGCATCGACACCGGCGTTTGCGAGACGGGGACGAAGGAGCTCTAACAGGAGCGGATACGGGCCGGGAAAGGCCTGAGAATGGATGTGGAACTATGAGGGGCATCTTGATCCCGACTGGCGGCAACCCGCGTGAGATCGATATCGAGTCTGACGCCAATGGCAGCGTCCTCAAATCGCTGCAAGCTGCGGTCAATGGCAACATCGACGTGTTCGACGTGGTCTTCGGAAACGGTATCAGCCTTTACATCAACGATGCGGCGTTTCTCAGGAGCCGCCGAACAGGGCCATTTACGCCAATGAGCACATGGTTCAGGCCGGTTATATCTCGCAGATGAATCACAACTCTATAGTCGAAGAGGATGAACTGTACGCGATTCTGCACGGAGATATCGTCGCGCTCGGCTTCGATTGGAGGACCGGAGAGGATAGGGACCTCACCGACGCCGAAGCAGCCCAAGTGACCGAGTATTTCACGTACGAGAGCACGCCGGGCAGCGGGTTCATCGAGGCGCTGTTGATGAGGAACGGCGCAGAGCAACCGGGTGCCTTCGAGATCGAGGTTCGAGACTTGGATGGCCTGGCGTTCGAGCTCAGCATCGTCGGCGACGTACTGGAGCCTGACAACATGAATAAGGACGGTCTCGCCGACCTTGGGGAAGAACTCTAAGGGATATTTGGAGGACGCAAGATGGATAATGATATGACGCTTACGCCGATTGTCGGGAAAGTCGAAGTGAAAGAGGGGTCCGCCTCCACCAAATATGAGCGCTATCAGCTTGAATGGATGATCGAGCATGGGCACAGTCTGAAAGAGCTGATAGATGAGTTGACGGAATACCAGAACGATCTTGAGTTGGCTCCCGGCGTCAATCTCTCAGTCGCCGAAGTGTATGACGAATGGCTCCATGATCGAGGTTTCGGCGGTGAGATATTCTCCAGCGAGCAGGAATACGCTATGGAAGACCTCCCTGCCATGACTGTTGGATATGACAAGCAAAATGAATGCCCAGATATCGAACAGAAGTCAGGAAGGACCGCTGTCTCTGTGGGATATTGCTTCACCGTTGTCGACGATCAGGAGCTCACGGATATCAATCTCAAACCGACCGGCGAAGAGGTGGTACTTGACGGGAAGGTCATGCCCCTCATGGCGGGTGCGACTTTCTTGGATTCACAGAAGGTGGACGACCTTTTGGATCGACACGGCGAACTTAGAACCGATGAATACATCAATCACGACGTCGACTCACTTGCCGAAAGTGCCACAAGAGCCGCCGCGATACGTCGAGACTGCATCGATAAGCTCATGGAACGCGCCGCTGCGCGCAATCGAAACGTAGATCGCTAGCTCAGGAGCGCATCCCGTCAGGATCAGGCGTCGAGGGGAGGGTTGCGGCCCTCCCCTCTTTTTCCAGCTGTGCAGAACTCCGTCCGTCCGGTGTGCTAGGCTAGACAGAACATAAGTTCGCTCTTAAGGGGATGGGGATGGCCTATCGGCAACGCGTGGAGGTCGAGGTAAGATGGGACGTCAATGGAGACGTCTGGCCGTTGGCGGTGATCTGGCCCGACGGCCGCCGGTTCCCCGTCCACAGCGTCGCGCATCGAGAGCGCGCCGTGGACAATGACACCGGTGAGAAGGGCTATTGCTACACCTGCTACGTCGAGTCGATCACCGGGACGCTCGCGCGGTACGTGTACAGGCTCGGACGGTATTGGTACGTGTACCCGCAGCCCCGCAGGGGCCTGGAAACTGCCTGATGAACCGCGAAGCGCCGCCGGAAGGGATGCCGGCGGCGCTTCTGCGGAAAGGAGATGCGAGGGGAACCAAGGTCAGCGACTGAGGGGCACGACGTAGGGGGCGACGCGGTAACCGCTCGAGCGCTCGGCCGACTGATTCTCGTTGGTCTTGTAGATGACGGCCCGCGTGCCAGGCACGACGGCGCCCCACATGACCCTCACCTCGTCGCCGCGACGCCCATCGACCCTGTCCGAGCGGATCTGCTCGGAGGTGTCGGAGCCGTCGGCGGTGAACTCGATGAGGAAGCGCTGGCTGGACTCCTCGAGGGAGACGGACGAGATGGAGCAGCGGATGGGCACCGCGCCGGCCACGCGCATTGGCAGGGACTTCGGAGCCATCACACGGCGGATGCGAAGATATTCCTTCACCAGCTCGGCATCGAGCTGCTCTGGGCGCACCCCGCGAAGGGAGCATGCGAGATAAGCGAGCTCCATGTCGCGACGAGAATCGATATCTTGCTGCGGGATGAATTCTGCCATGGTCGCTCCTTGAGAACCTTGGGAAGGGGCGAGGCCCTTAGATAGTTTCCAAATCATCGGGCTCTCGCTCACTGATATTTTACACCAACCGAACGGCATGGTTCATTTTGGTGAACCATGCAGAATATGGACACAGGCCGGCTATTCGGATTCTGGTTCGAACTCGGGACAAGCCGGGACGGACGTCGTGAGACGCCCCGACCCGTCGATGAGGTCGCAAGTCGTGAACTTCGCGCAATGATCGCAAGGCATGAGGCGCGCGGCAGAACACCTACGGCAGTTCACCATCCCGCACTTCATCAGGTCGTCCAACCTGCAAGAGCATCGACCCATGATGAGGCCGTCGTACTCGTTCTCTTCAAGATATGAGGCGACGATTTCAAGCACCGTCGGTGATTCCGCGTCAAACATCAGAATCCCCCGCGGGAAGCCCACGGCGCGTAGCGAGGACGATCCGGTTCAGCTCTTCTGTGACATCGACGAGGATATCGTGCGCAATCATGTTGGTCTCCCTGCTCAAAGACTGAATTGAGATTCGAAGCAGCCCCTCGACGAGAAGCTCCGCGAAAAGACCCGCGAGGCACAAGTCCATCATCCTGAAGTTGAGGAGGATCACTGAGAAGAACCAACCGATGCATATCACGACGAAGACCGCAGTCAGAAAGTCTATCGCGCCTCTGCCGATGCGGGCGAGGAGCCACAGGCGCCGGCCGAACCTCAGCCGGCGGATCACGTCGCACCTGATTTCATCGGCAACATCGTCGACGTGAGACCTGAAGAAATTCATCACAACGAGATCGATGTTGTCGAATTTCACGAGCCCTTGAGAGTCGAACGCCTTCAAGCTCATCAGCGCGAACCCTTGTCGAGTCGCTCGACGATCTCGGCACGCTGATTGACGCCGAGCCCACCCACGCGGCGTGTCTCGCAGATGCCGATTTCGACCATGAGTCTCTTGCATGTGGCGTCTCCGACACCGGGTACGGCGCGGAGGAACTGGTCCACGCGGATCTTGCCGGCACGCGGGTCGTCGAGCGCATCGGTGACGGAGATCGCGCCGCTCGCCAGTTCGGCCTTGAGCGCGGCGCGGGCGCGTCGGGCCTCGACGGCCTTCTCCGCGGCTTTCGACAGCTGCTCCGAAGTGAATTCCGGAAGGTTATTCGACATGTACGGACCCCCTGATACTCAATCGGTAAGGTGCAGGAGGGAATGGCTTGCGCGCGACAAGTCTTCTAAATGATTGGACGTCAAGACCATCGACGCGCCCCCATGCGGATTGGCAAACCGCAAAAGCCACGACCATATCTCTCTCGCTGCGAGGTGGGGAAACACCTCTGGTTAATTATAATACACTGCTCGGAAAGGGGCGGCGGGATGATGGTTTGACACACAATCAGACCCAGGTTGATATACTCTATTTTTAAGTAAATGCTGAACTGCTCCAGCCTTGGTAGTCAATCAAATTCCCAGTTGATATACTCAGAAGAGTCGAACCGAATCATCCTCGCCAGCCTTGGTAGTCAATCAAATTCCCAGTTGATATACTTCTCCGTCTCGGGGTGCAGTGCCTCCAGCCGCCTTGGTAGTCAATCAAATTCCCAGTTGATATACTCGTAGTCCGTTCCAAGGAACGGTACATGGAGCCTTGGTAGTCAATCAAATTCCCAGTTGATATACTAACGCCGAGGACGCATATACCGCCGCTCTGGCCTTGGTAGTCAATCAAATTCCCAGTTGATATACTAGCGCCGCCGCGCCTTCATCGAGCGCCAGCGCCTTGGTAGTCAATCAAATTCCCAGTTGATATACTAAACGAGGCCGCGAAGGGTATGAGCCCCTAGCCTTGGTAGTCAATCAAATTCCCAGTTGATATACTAGCTGGAAGCCCAGAAGGCGGCCATAGCCGGCCTTGGTAGTCAATCAAATTCCCAGTTGATATACTACATGCGCCTAAGCCGCGACAAGACGCTCAGCCTTGGTAGTCAATCAAATTCCCAGTTGATATACTTGCCGTTCCTACCTGCGGTGCTCTACGTTAGCCTTGGTAGTCAATCAAATTCCCAGTTGATATACTCGTGTGTCGGTGATCTTGTCCTGACCAATCGCCTTGGTAGTCAATCAAATTCCCAGTTGATATACTTCATCAACTCTCCGCACTGGAGCCTATCCGGCCTTGGTAGTCAATCAAATTCCCAGTTGATATACTCGGCTTCAATAAACTGGCAGCTAAACGCATCTGTCTTCCAATTTTTTTATCTAAAAAATCAATTGGAAGACAGACTTAAATAGACTATTTTCTTACTTTTTTGAAATTTAAACAGATTCGCCCGGCACAAAATAGTGCCGGGCTCACAATCATAGATTGCGCCGCGCAGGACGCGGATCTGACGGTTGGAGAGAACTGTTTCTCTCAACCTTGCCTAGACAGTCAATCAAATTCCCAGTTGATATAATCGTCTAGAAGTTCATTATAAGACACTCCTAAGGCAAATAATAGTGAAAAGAATCATCAATATATCAACACGTTCGTACGTCTCACTACACCAAGGCCTAATGAGTATTCGGAATATGGATACCAGGACATCAGCTCTAATCCCCATTAGGGAGATTGGCTCCATTGTCTTTGAACACCCCGCAACAGTCGTTACGACACGGTTGCTAGCCGAACTGGCAAATGCGGGTACCACGGTGTTGCTCTGCGGTGCCAACCATATGCCCGCCGGCATGGAGATTCCACTGGCTTCAAACCTCAACTCCGCATCTATTTCAGAACATCAGTTTAATGCGTCAAAACCACTGATTAAGAGACTTTGGAAGTCCATTGTCCGGGCAAAGATACTCAATCAAGCGAGTGTTATGAGGTTCTTAGGACACGATGACGCAAAACTTCTTACAATCGCATCTGAGATCAAATCTAACGATTCCACCAATCGAGAGGCCGTTGCGGCTGTCGAATATTTCTCAGAACTCATCCCCGAAGGCGGCAGATGGAATTCGGACTATACCGCTCCTCTAAATTACGGCTACACAATCGAACGAGCAGGGATTGCCAGAGCCGTCTGCGGTGCAGGACTTGTTCCATCCAAAGGTATTCATCATCACAATTCACTCAATCCTATGAATCTTTGCGATGACTTGATCGAGCCTTTTCGGCCAATCATCGACGCAATTGTATTCGCAAATCGAATCACCGCCCCACTCGACCATGCTGCAAAACTCGAACTCCTTCGTGTCCATGAAACCCTTGTGTCTTTAGACGGTCGACGCCTCTCTTGTCAAAATGCTTATTTGGATGTAGTGAACTCTTTCGTCGACGCATTGGCCAACTCGGATGCGAGCCTACTTAAAACACCCAGATTCATCGGGTTAAGCACAGTTGAAGTGAGTTAGGGAGAGCTGTGAGAATAATGAGGCTGCTAGTGATGTTCGATCTGCCGACTGGAACTCCCGATGAACGCCGTGCCCAGGCAAGATTTAGAAAGTTCCTAATAGAAGACGGCTTCACAATGGAACAATTCAGTATTTATACCAAGATTACAATCGGACAGGCATCAGCCGAATCAGAACGCATGAGAGTAAGGTGCAATTGCCCTTTATACGGTTCCGTCGAGATGATGACACTCACGGAAAAGCAGTACGCCGCCCGCGATATTCTCGTGAGCAGCGTACGTAAGCCGAGAAATCCTCTGGGTGTACAGCTTACCCTAGACTTCTAATCACTGAACGCCAGCAGAAGCCGAGGGCATCCTCGCTGATTACACGAAAGTCCGTTGTCGCATCCCATTTCCCCAAAGGCAAGATATCACCAGTGCAAAGTGAGGCTTGCCCATCGGCAATGATCTCGCCCCAAGTGAAACTCTTATCTGAAACATCAAAACCAGCGAATCTGGCAATCGACCCGTCGATAGCAACGGCATCACCTTTATACATGGTAACCGGAGAAGCGCCCTCAAGCACCTTGGTTGGAATTTCGGGCCAGTTGGAGCGATGGCCATGCGCCGGAGCGCAATACCTCGGCGTATAGGTGCCGTTCACAAGGCTCGGATAGTCCGAACAATACACAGGCTCGACGAGCCACTTGCCGTTCGAGCCGGCATCGGGGTCGAGCCATAGGCGGATGAACGCCATATCTCCCTGCATCTTGAAGCCGTCGCCGCATCGGATAGCCGTGGAAGAGGGTTTCACCTTGCCACCCTTGCTCAGCAGGGGCATGGTCCCCTTCTTCGACTTCGCCTTCTCGCCGCGATAACCGTAAACCGTGTCGTCCGTCGCGCAGCCCCGCAGGGTGTGAGACGTGCTCCGCGTCGGGATGACGAACTCCCTGCGGGCGCGGACCTCATCGGCAAAAGTCGGCCAGGGCATGGACTCGCCCATGAGACGGTCCCTCTCATCCCTGCTGAGGAATCGTCTCCTCTCCCCGTGCTTCGCGCACTTCTTCACAAGATCCGGGTCGCACATCGCGATTACCGCAGCATCGACGGCGTGATGTCGGTCGTCGTCGCGGTCCTTCTCACCTCCGGTTCCGAAGTTGAGTCCCCACTGCCGGCGGAGAATCGAGGTGGCCCCACCGGAAACGGCGAAGACATGTTGCTTTTTCGAATCGGCAAATGCGATCGAGGTCTCGACCCAGTTCTTGATCGCGCAAGACAGATATCGCGTGTCGTTGAGGTTTCTGTCGATGAAACCGCTCTCAGCGGCATCATCGAAGTTGACCTTGGTCAGTTTCCGCGCCTTACTCCCTCCGATGGACTTGCGTGCGGCCTCGACGCGATTGCAAAACGTGATCCAACGGGGATCGGACTCGTCGGAACCGGCGATCCACTCGAACGGGGTTTTGCCGGCTTTGTCCTGGTTGGATTTCGACAGGCACAAGACCTTGTTCGACTTCGAATCGTCGCATGACCTTGAGAACGGCAGGATGTGGTCGATCTCGACGTACTTCGGCTCCTTGAGCGCCCGCTCGAGGTCGATCGGCTCGTCGACGTAGATGTCGCGACCGGATTGCGCCTCATAGAACCTGAAAATCGCGATCTGACGGCCGACGACCTCCTCCTGCTCGACGCCCAAGATCTCGGCGACTGCGGCGCGGGCCTTGTCGTTCTCGTCCTTGTTTCGCTTCTGGCCCTTGGAGATTTTCGCCTTCTCAGCTGCGGAGCATTTGAGGTCGCGTCCGAGCTCGATCCGGACGGCATCGGGGATGCCGTATGCGCGGACCGCCTCGTTGAACGCGGCGCGGAATCGGGCGGCGGCGCGGAGCACCACGGGGTTCGTGCAGGTCGGGTCATAGGTTTTGTAGGGAGGGAGAAGGCTGGCCTTGCCGCGCCTGTCCTCCACTCGCTTCTGGAGCAAACCGCCGGCGTCCTCGGCCTGATGAAGGGAGTCGATCCCATCTTCGAGAAGGCAGCCGGAGAGAATCTCGAGGGCATCCCTCGAGCGGTTCCCGTATCCGTTGAACACCGCCGAACCGTACGGAAGCCCGCGCACGGCATCCAGAGCGGCCGGTTCGAGGCGGTCGTCGACGCCGAGGTCGGAGAGCCTGCGCTCGTATGACTCGCGCGATGAGGCGAACGTCAGGGCCTCCGCGATATCGTCGTAGAGGGATGAATCGGCCATGAGGGACTCCAGCAACCCCAAGTCCTCGCCCAGCGATGCTTTGATGACCGCGAAGCGCTTCGCGGAGAACAAGACGGCTCGCTCGCCCTTCTCGTCGTTCAGACCTTTGAAATGGTCGGTCTCCCTCATCGACTCCGGTCCATCCGCACCGAGGTTGTTCATCAACTTCCTCAACATCGCATAGGTGAGTGACGTCTGCCCCTTCTTCCCCATGGGGTCGAAGACGGAGGCCACAGCCGCCCGACGTACCGCGCCGGGCAACGGGAAGGTTCCGCCCTCCCCCACTATGCGGACATGCGCGAGCTTCTCGCGACACTCCTCGATCTCCGAGGTGAGCGTCGCCTTGGCGGCTCGGACTTTGTCCTTGTGGTAGGTACAGGCACCGACGTTGCCGTAGATGCGCAAATCGCGCTCATAGGTTGACTTGAGCGAGCTGACGATGGAGAGATACGAGGCCTTGAACGAATCGTCCAGCTTCCCGTTCCCAAAACCGATCTGCCTGTCGATGATGAGCGAGGCCTCGTGCCTGATCATCTCATGCGGGATCGTCAACTCGTAATCTCCCGCGACGTTTCGAGTCCGCTCCCCCGCGTCGTGGCGTCGATACAAAACCTCGACGAAGGTCTCGGCGTCCCCCTGCTCCATGAGGGCGCGATTGCCCGCAAGGGCCTTGAGGACCTTGCCGTCCTCGGAGCCCTCGGCGGAGCCCTTGCCCTGGTCGATATATTGACGGTGCTTGCAGAGGTAGAGGAGGACGCGCGCGAGCTCGCGGTCGGTGATTCGCTCGCTGAGGGCCCTGTGGCGCAAAACGACGACGTCGGCATCGCCCTGACGGGTCTCGAACCACTTGGGGTCGACCCCATCGGGAACGAGGCCGGCATCGATCAGCAGCCGACGGCAGCGGTTGCGCCTGGTCTTGTCCCTCTCGAGGTTCCTTCGGTTGGACCTGTAGCCCCTCCTCTTGGCGGCGAGGGAGGCCTTGGTCTTCGGCTCCTGGGGAGCAGGGAAGAGATGGCTCGCCATATGGATGAGCTCGTGCCGTTCGAGATCGACCGCCGCGAATCCGAGCGACGCGATGCCGAGGTCGAAGCCGAATACCAACTTAGGGTCACTCATTGGGAGTCCTTTCATCATTATGGAGCGGGATGGGGCCCGTCAGGAGCCATCGGATGGCTGCGGGCCAACCGATGCACGTCAGATAATCCGTGAAAGTCAAGATCTCCTGCGGGATCATGCACCCATGGCCGAGGATGGGGACGACCTTGTCCCTCAGGTCGCGCGGAAGGGCGTCCAATGCGGAGACATCATCCCTGTCGAAGGGTTGGTGCTCGCTCGCGCGCGCGGGCGGCATCCCCTGCCTGAACCTCCTCGACTGCTTGGAAACCATCCTCGCGTACATGCGGATAAAGGGCCGGACATTCAGCCCCTCGCATGATGAGTATCGGTTCAGGTCGTGGATACCGGCCCTGTCGATATCGCCCCAATACAGGACCTCGCGGCCCGCGAGACACGTCCTGGAAAGCCAATCGCACAGGTGGGAGGGAGAGTCGAACCCGGTCCCGCCGCGATATAAGACGGCGGAGATGCCCGTACCGCACAAACGCCCGACCCCGGTCTGCATGAACGCGTCGCACAGGGTCAGATATGGGTCCAAATTCTCGATGACGAGCACGGAACCGCCTTCGCGGTCCATGAAGTCGGGCGAGAACACCGGGCTGAAAGTCGGATTCGGACCCCTGTGGCGCAATGCAGCGTCATCCAACATCTTCTCGTCACCCCAGATCTCATAGGACAACTCACGCGGCGTCAACGGGAGCAGGCGGGCCCTCTTCGCCCGCGGTGAGCGAACCCAGGCATCGAGCCGTTCCCCAGCCAGCGCGTGCATAGCGCCGGCAGACGGCCCCGACAACGGCGGCAAGACATGTTCGGCCGCGGGAATCTGGACGGATCTGACCTTAAATGACGATGGCACGGCTTGTACCTTATTCTTCCTGTTCGCGCCCACCGCGAGACGCGGGTCGAGCACATAGCCGTTCTCGGTATCGACGAGGACACCGAAATCGGTGAGGCTGAGCAAGGTCGCCCCGGCGCGCTCCACTCCGATTCTCGCCGCGAGACGGGAACGGCGCCGTTTCGCGGATGCGGGAGATTTACACGTTCCCTGAAGGTATTCGGCCACTCTCGCCATCTCATCCGGCGTGAGGCCGACCATGGGAAGTCGCTCGACCAAGGCATCGCGAAGCGCGATCGAGACCATCGTGGGTTTCGCGCTCATCGCCGTCCCGCAGACTTATTCGGCGTCGTCCGCGGCAAGGCGCTCGCCGCAGAACGGGCAGTAAGCGATCTGGAACTCGGCGTCCACGCGCTCGTTATCGTTGATCCAGGTCGTGACCGTCATGGACTCGCGGTCGCGGTCGATCTCGAGGGAGACCGACTCATCCGCCTCATAAGTGGAAGACACGAGGCTCTCGCAGAAATTCGTTGAGCCCTTCTCGCAGTAGATGCACGACATCGGCGTTCCTTTCCTCAAATGCGTATGGAATGGCCCCCGCAGATCCGCGCCGTTCCCATCAGGCAATTATGGCGGTACGGATCTCGCGGGGGCCGGGAGGAGTGGACGGCCCGCCTACTCGAGGCGTTCCCCTCCGTGCGACGTGCGCGAGTCGAACGCGCGACACCCTGCTTAGGAGGCAGGTGCTCTATCCATCTGAGCTAACGCCGCACGGAAGGGGCTCCGGGGAGAAGCCCCGTCCATGGAAGGAAGGATGCGTGACGCTCCATATAGTGTATTGTAATACACTTCACTGTCCAAAAGGTGCATGAGTTGTGAAGATCCCCGTCGAACCGGGGAAGATCCCGCGCCGGGCTGCCGCCTGGAGGCTTGTGGCGGTGCGGCCACCGCCCGAACTCCCAGCCCACATATTGCATTGTCGCAGCTGAGTGTTAGAAAAAGAGAATCGCCCCGCACCGATGAACGGTACGGGGCTGATCTCTCGGGTGCGCCGCGGGGGCGCCCCTTGTCCACGAAGGTGCCAGATCCCAGGTTGATACAATCGGATCGGAGCCTCGGCGTTTGCAACCGCCGAAAACCCATCGCTCGAAGGACATAGTGTATTGTAATACACTTCTCCGAATCGTGCAACGGGTTTTGCGACAGATCTTAGAGGGCGGTGAGGCCCTCGACGTCCCGCCACGCCATGCCCAGGACGTCCTCGCACATGACCTCGAATCCGTCGTCGTCGCAAAGCGAGTTCGCCGACGGGAAGCCCTTCAACGGCTCCCCGGTGACGATGTCTGCCAGCTTCCAATTGCACCCGCTGATTGTGTAGGAGACGTACCTCGCGGCCCTGCCGCGGGCGCGCACCACGTCACCCGCATGGAGGATGATCGGACGCCCGCCGCGCGCCTCCGCGGGAACCTCGGGCCACATGGCCGGTGCGAGGCCTGCCACGGGGTAGCGCGGGACGTACGAGGCGTCGTCCATCCGCGGCACGTCGGCGTAATAGACGGGCTCGAAGTAGTAGCGCCCCGCGCCCTTGCGCGACCCGCCCGCGGTGGAGAGCGGGTCGTGCCAGATGCGGATGAGGGCCATGCCGCCGACCACTCGGGCGGTTCCGTCGGCGAGGAGGCGGTAGTTGCCCACCTTGCGCGTGGCGCCGGTCAGGACGGCGTAGCCCGTCCCCTCCTCCACCTCGACCACCGACCGGTTGGTGGATTCGAGGGCCTCGCCAGTGCATCCGTGGTCGTGCATCTTGGTGGGGATCACGAAGGGCGCGCTCGCGCGGACGACGTCGGGGAACGAGGGCCAGGGCTCGGACGCCCTCAGGAGCTCGTCGCGCTCCTCGGGCTCGGAGTAGAGCCTGCCCGCTCGCCATGCGGCGCAGCGGCGGACGGTGCCGGCGTCGCAGACGGCGGCGACCACGGCCTCGACCGCGGGGTCGGAGGCCGAGCGCGAGGCGTCGAAGAGGTCGTTGAGGCCCCAGACGCGCCTAAGCTCCGCCACGGCCGCGTCAGAGACGGCGGCGGCGCGGACCCGCTCGCCATCCCGCAGGGGCATGAGCTCCTCGAGGTAGGACCTGAAGGCGCGCGAGGCGTAGCGGCCGTCGTTCACGGACCTGTCGAGCATCGCCGGCGCCTTGCCCTCGAAATCCTCGAGCAAGATCCTGGACTTCTTGGAGTACGGCAGCGTGCTCTCGGCCACGCGCTCCTTGAGCTCCGCGAGCGTCGGGGCGCCCGCGCACCCGGACGAGCACCACTCGACGGGGGTCGAGGCCCCCTTCGAGACGGCCGTGGACGTGAGGCTGAGCAGGCTGTTGCGCATACCGGTCTCGCCGGTCCTGGCGGGCGGCAGGATGTAGTCGACCGTGGCGTAGGCGGGCTCGCGGCACAGCCTCTCCAGGTCGATCTCCGTGCCCGCGAGGACGTCCATGCCGCCCTGCGAGCGCCACAGCGACAGCTTCCTCAACAGGCTGCCGGAGATGGAATCGGCCGAGACGCCGAGGATGGACGCCGCGGTGTCGGCGAGCTCCTCGCGGGACTTGCGGTTGCGCGAGTTGTTGCGCTGGGCGTTCAGGCGCTCCTTCTTGGATTGCTTGAGCTCTCGGCCGAGGATGACGCGCACCTCGGCGGGGACGCCCCAGCGCTTGATGACCGCGTTCACGACCCTGCGCATGCGGGCCGTGGTCCTCAAGACGACGGGGTTGGTGCAGGTGGGGTCGAAGACGGTGTAGGGGGGCAGCAGGGAGCCGGCGTTGACGGAGGTCTCGGTCCTGACCGCGTAGAGGCCGCAGGCGTCCTCCGCGTCGAAGAGCGTGGAGACCTCCGGGGAGAGCATCATCTCGAGCAGCATCTCCTGGGCCTTGAGGGAGCGCGAACCGTAACCGGAGAACACCTTGCCGGAATACGGCAGGGAGCAGATCGCGGCAATCCCCGCGTCGGAGAGGTCGATGTCGGCCGCGGCGAGACGGTCGAGCAGCACCTCCTCGCTCGACGCGTAGGTGAGCGCCTCGCAGACGGCATCGCCCACCGCGCGGTCGTCTCGCATGCGCGCGAGCAGCGCGGCGGGGACGCCGGCCTTGCGCATGAGGGAGAATGCCCTGGGAACGTAGACCTCGCGCTTGACGTCGGCCGGCAGGACCCCCTTCACGGTAGCGCCCTCGGTGCGGCCGTGCTCCTTGAGAACGTCGGAATAGCGGACGCGGCACTCCTTGTTGCCCTTGATCGGGGCATCGGAGAACATGACGTCGAGGTAGCGCATGCAGGACTCGTGCGGGATGCCGTGCTGCGAGCCGTCCGGCTCCGCGATGCGCAGGTGCTTCAGGCTCTCGATGGCCGACAGCATCTCGGAGGTGACGTCGGCGCGGGCCGCACGTCGCTCGTCCGGGAAATAGGTGCAGCAGCCCACGCGCGAGTAGACCTGCGCGTCGAAGGCCGCGGTCGAGCGCGTGAAGAGCAGCTCGTCGAGGTAGTCGCCCATCAGCGAGCCGTCGGCCGTGCCGAACGCCTCCTGGGCCGAGATCAGGGCGCGCGCCTCGTCGGCGATCATCTGGCGCGTGGCGGTGCACGAGTAGTCGCCGGCGCGGTTGCGCATGCGGCCCCTGGACGCCATGAGCTCGCCGACCGTGCGGGCCTCGCCGGCGTCGAGCGCCGCCTGGACGCCGGCGATCGCGGACAGCATCTTCTTGCCGTCGGCGTCGCCGTCCGTGGACTCGCCCCTGGGGTCGTAGCCGCGATGGAGGCCGAGGTAGTAGAGCACCTGGGCGAGCTCGCGACCGCTCAGCGGCTCGTCGAGGCCGGCGGCGCGCAGGCGCGCGACGGGCCTCTCGCCCTTCGCCGACTGGAGCCATTCGGGACCCGCGCCCTCGGGTACGAGCCCGTGTGCGCGAAGGACGGTCAGCACGGCCTTTGCGCGGTACTTCGTGCGGCGCTTGTTGATCCTGGCGTAGTAGAAGGAGCGGCGCTTGCGCGCGAGCGACACCTTGGACTTCGGGTCGAGGGGCGGGCTGAAACGATGGACGCCCATGCCGAGGACCTTGTGGCCGTCCGCATCGATCACCGCCCATCCGACATGGTCGATATCGGGAGCGAGGCCCAAGATGAGGCCCTCGGCGCGTTGCGTGTCGTTCTCGGTCATATTCATAGTTCTCCCAGTGTCGTATGGTTCGTCAATCGTCTGAGGCGCGCCCGTCACTCGCCGAGATCGAATACGGTTCCCGGCGCGACGTGGATCCGCACCTCTTCTCCTGCGAGGAACTCCTCCTCGTTGTAAAAGGCCAGCCATTCGGTCCTTTGGACGACCCTCTTCTCGAACTTCTCGACCCGCGGACTCTCCCCGGGCTCGTCGACGTCCTCGTAGATTCGGACACGCTCCGCGGGATACTCAGCCCGGCTATAACCTCCGTCGCCGTAAACGTCTTCCATGACCGTGTACTTGCTGTGCGAAGAGGTGGACGCCGCCCCATCGATGGTCTTGTAAACGAGGACGCCCACCATGCGACCTGAGAAGGAAGTGGACTCGCTCTCGCTCTCGGAGAACGAGCGGATGCGGGCCGTACTCGTCATCTCGAACGACGGCTCCCCCACGACCTCCCCGCCCGACGCGACGCCCACGAGGCCGTCGACGCCGCAACAACACATGAGGACCGCCGACAATGCGACGACCGCGAGGCCCAGCACCTCTCCAATGCGGCTCTCATGCATTATGATCAACCGCATGCCGAAGGCCATGAGGCCCGTCAAAAGCACCGCCGAGATGACGATTATCAGCGCCATCCCCGAACTCGAGACCTCGATCATCTTCCAGTTTCCCTTCTCAAAAGATGAGGCGGCCACCGCCCCCAATCAAATCGTCAGAACGCCTGGCACTCGGGGAGCGCGGGCGCGTCGTCGGCCTCATGTCCACGTGCGTCGCGGGACATGAACTCGATCTCGTCCACAACGACCTCGATCTTGCTGCGGTGGTGCCCCTCCTTCTCCCAGGAGGTGTGGCGGAGCTTGCCCTCGATGGCGACCTTAGAGCCCTTGGAGATGAGATGGGAGATGCCCTCGGCCCGCGGGCCGTACATGGTGCAGTCGATGAAGTTGGGATGGTCCTCCCACTCGCCGGTCTGGGAGTTGCGGCGGCGGTCGTTGACCGCGATGCCGAAGCTCAGGACCTGGGTCCCGGCAGAGGTGGCGCGCAGCTCGGGGTCTCGGGTGAGGTTGCCCGAGATGAGGACCTTGTTGATGGACATCCTCTCTCTCCTTTAGGCCGTCGGCCGAAAGCGCGGCCGAGATGAGGGCGAGAGGATCGGACGACCGGCCGCGTCGGCGGGCGGGAGCGCCCGCCGACGTCGGGCCGCAGTTCTTCGGCCCCGGCCAGCTCTCTCGCAGGGCGGGGAAACGCCCATGCAGTGTATTGTAATACACTTTGCCGCCCGATGCGAAAATGACACCGCGACGCATATTCATCATATCGCAGGTGACAGGGTGTATCGACGGGCCGTTCGATTTGGATTCGATTGCCTCGGGAAAACGAGAGTTCATCGTCGTGAACCCTAAAGACTAGGCCCGCACGGCCTTGAGGACCGTGCGGGCCATTATCTTGTCGAACATGGTCCTTCTCCAGTGGGCGTGATTCGGAACGGTTCCGCCGGCTCGGACATCGACCCCGTCGGGACATCCCCGTTGCGCGCGAGTGCGACCGGGAGGCCAGGCCATCAGACCGGGACTCAGCTGCGCTGGGAACGGCCACCAGGGGGCTCGTCTCCGCCGTATGGGACCGATACCGCACGCGAAGCGCACTTGCGCCGGGCGGGGCTTTCCCTCGCCCGGTTCCGCGCGCGACCAGCGTCCTCTCCCGGACTTGGATCCTGTGTCCGGGGATTTCTCCGGCGGTAAGGCACCACGACGATTCAAATGTATAACGCCCGGCCCGCGGAATCAAACGGCCTTCCTCCGCCTTCACAATTGCCGCCGTGAAAAGGAACGGCCCGGATGACCGGGCCGTTCTTGTGTAAATGTGTAAATGTGCTCTTGTGTAAGGCATCCCGGCCCGATACTCGGCATCACTCGCCGGGCGCCGGGGCGGTGGCGCGCAGCCCGGCCAGTTCGGCCTCGAGGGCCGCGATGCGGACCTCCCTCGGCGCGTCCACGTCGATGAGCGGGTTGGAGAGCACCTGGGCGACCTCGGACTCGATCTCGTCGGCGATGTCCTCCAGGATGATCCTGCGGCCGGAACGGCTGCACTCGGCTACCTCGCGCAAGCGGGCAAGACCATCGATCTCGAACCTCATATCCCCTCCAAACCGCGCGCTACACGCCGCGCGCATCGTACTCGTCCATCGCCGCGACCACGGCCTCGAAAGCCACCGCCATGACCTGCCTCATGGTGAGGCCGTGGGTCGCGCAAAACACCCTCATGCGCTTCTTGTGCTCGCGGCTGATGTGGGTGTCGATCCGCTCGCACCCCGCGAGCGCGAGATTCACGCGGGCGTCGTCCTCGATGAGGTCGGCGAGCGCGTCGGCCAGGCCCTCCCCCTCCGCGATGAGGCGCTCCGGCGCACGCGCGGGCTCCGCCTTCGCCCTCTCGGGCTCGGGGGCCGACACGGGGGCGATTCCCTGAAAGCGCGTCTCCTCCTCGTTCAGGCGCCTCACGCTCTGGATGGAGGACGCGCCGAAGTCCATCGCGAACTTATCGGCCATCGCCATCACCGCCGACGCACTCGAGGAACTGGCCGCAGAAGGCGTCGTAATCGCGCGCCGCGCTGCACTTCGCGTCGAAGGTGAAGATGTCCGTGTGCGCCGCCTGGCTCTTGCGGACCGCGGTGGTGTGGCTGATCGGCGTGTCGAAGACGCGCGTCCCCAGGCACTCGGCCATGTCGCGCACCGCGGAGCGCATGCGCTTGGAGACGATGGTGCCGTGCTCGTAGTTCGTCATCAGAAGCCCCACGATCTCGACGCGCGGGTTCGTGTAGGCCTTGGTCTGGTCGATGGAGTCCTTGAGCGGCGCGATGCCGTCGGCGGAGTACAGCGAGGGCTCGCACGGGATCACGACGCCGTCAGCGGCCGTGAGGGCGTTGTAGGCGAGCGTATCGCGGGCGGGAGGGGTGTCGATGACGACATGGTCGTAAACGCCCTCAAATCGCCTCAGAGCGCCCGAGAGGCGGTGATAGCGGTCGGGGTTGTTGCCGATCGCGGCGTCGAGGACCGAGAGGCTCTTGTGGATCAGGGACGCGGGGAGCACGTCGAGGACGCCGGCGTGGGGGTGCGCGGAGGGCACGACGGCCGCCCTCGGGTCGGCGCCGTCCGCGAGGACCTCGTAGACCGTGAGCGCGCCCTCACCGGCGGCTCCGGCGGGCACGAGCGTGCCGGTCAGGTTCGCCTGAGGGTCCATGTCCACGGCCAGGACGGACATGCCGCGGTTCGCGAGCGCCGCGGCGAGCTGGATGGCGGTGGTCGTCTTGCCGACGCCGCCCTTCTGGTTGACGATTGCGGTGATGATCATATCTGTCTCCCAACCTTTACGCGCCGTCTGGGAACTGACGGCTGATTGCATTCGCGCGCCGCGGGGCCGCACGACCCGCGTTACGCCATCGGGCCCGGCTAGACCAGGCCCTCGCGCCTCGCCGCCTCGAGGGTGGCGCGGCCGACCTCCAAGATCTTGTATCCGCTCGGGAGGTACACGCCCGATTCGGCGACCCTCTCGCGAACGGCGATCAAGCCCTCCTCCTCGCACAGGGCGATCCTGCGCGATGCTGTCGACCTGACGCAGCCCATGAGGTCGGCGAGGGTCTGGAGCGATAGACCGCCCTCTCCCCCGCCCAAGCCTCGGTCCACGGCATCGAGCACGAGCAAGGAGGACATCGAGACCGTCATGGGACGCACCACGTCCAGAGTCACGCGCTTGGACGCGGGACGGTCGTAAGCCGCCGCCGGCGACATATCCGACATGGCTCTCACCTCTCTTAGTGTTCCATAATTCACTACGGAGTTCATTATAGTGAACGAGACACCGTGTTGCAACTCTAACGCAACACCATGTGTATTTCCATGAACTGGTGACGGGGGCCGGGGCCCTCGCGGTGAGCCGCTCAAAACGGTGCAAATCGGCGCGATCGGAATCAAATCATCAACGGTGATTAAATCCCGCAAGGCAAATCGACACGAAAAGCGCTGGTAGAGGCCCATGCGTAAAATCAGGCGATTCCACGCCATGGCGGTTCGGTGATTATCGGTGACTAAAAACGGCTTAAAACCCGCAGGCAGCGGGTATCGGCGCCGACTCAATCACTTAAAAGACACATATACATTTAGCACGCGAAACAGGGCCAAATCATACATTTCGGGCCCTGAAAAAGGGGACTTTCGGCAATCGGTGACTTGGGGGTCGTCAATAGCGAAAAGCCGGTGATTTTAATCACCGGCCAATCACTGGATTTAATCACAAAAAAGGTCAGGGCATAGGCCCTGACCTGGTCTTTCATGGTGGAGACGAGGGGGATCGAACCCCTGACCTCTTGACTGCCAGTCAAGCGCTCTCCCAACTGAGCTACGCCCCCATGAAGAGAAAGAAAGAAGCAAGTGGTGGAGACGAGGGGGATCGAACCCCTGACCTCTTGACTGCCAGTCAAGCGCTCTCCCAGCTGAGCTACGCCCCCTTGCAACGAAGAAGTACTATACGGGAACCTCGAAGGCTGTGCAAGCACTTTTTCAGACTTTTTTGAAAAGAAGTCCAGGATTGGAGGTTTCCCCAGGTAGACGCTGCACAAAAACATGGGCGCACGATGCTTTGAACACGTGCGCCCATGAAGGACAGGCTCTAACGGCGCTGCGAGATCACAAGATCGGCGACCTTGGAGGCAACCTCATCGATTGCAACGTCCTCGCGCTCGCCCGTAGCGCGATCCTTAAGCTCGACCGTGCCGTTCTTGAGACCGCGCTTACCCAGCACAATCTGGTACGGGAAGCCCATAAGGTCGTTGTCGGCGAACTTCACGCCGGGACGGATGTCGCGATCATCGACGATGACCTCGATGCCCGCTTCGCACAGCTCCGCAGTCAGGCGGTCACAAACCTCGGCGCACTCCGGGATCGTCGGATCGAGCGGCATGATGGAAACCTCGTACGGGGCAATCGACACGGGCCAGATGATGCCGTTCTCGTCGTGATGCTGCTCGACAGACGCGGCGAGGGTACGCGAAACGCCAACACCGTAGCAGCCCAT
>PPYF01469395.1_pt1 | contig 54222 bp, 44 predicted proteins | sample 1559871 | NCBI WGS metagenome assembly PPYF01 (sample SAMN08240021, study PRJNA423297) | Human gut metagenome, whole genome shotgun sequencing project.
GCCACGCAAGACAGGAAAATCTCTATGCCACCTACCGCACCGCCGACAATGAATTTTGGAGTAACCTTGCAAGGGAAAGCCAGCAGGAATTTAAGCGAAGCGGTACAGAGGGCAAATGTATTGAAGCAAGGGAATTAATTATCGCCCTGCCTGAAGTATATATAAGATATGAGCCGCAGGAAGTCCTTGAAGATTTTACGGAGGAGTTCCACAGGCGGTATGGTGTGGAGTGCGTGTCAGCCCTCCACCACAACAAACGCAAGACAAACTATCATATCCACCTTATCTTCAGCGAAAGAAAACTGCTTCCTGAACCTGACATCAAGATAGCCACACGCAGCGTGTTCTATGATGAAACAGGCAAAAGGGTACGCACCAAGAAAGAAATCACAGGGGAGGACGGGCAGATACGAAAAGGCTGCACCGTCATAAAAAAGGGAGAAATTTATGAAAGCCACCTCTTTACCGTAAAAGATGATAAATTCAAAAGCGAGCCTTTTCTTCGGGAGGTAAAGGAGATTTACACCGACCTTATCAATCGCCATATTTCCGATCCCGAACAGCAGTTAAAGGTCTTTGATAAGAACAGCGTTTATCTTCCCACAAAGAAAATCGGCAAGAACAATCCCAAAGCCGCCGAGATTGAAGCGGATAACACTGCAAGGCAGGAATGGAACAGGACAGCGGATATGGCGTTGTTATCAGGTATTTCCGAAGCAAAGATTTTAGAAGTCAAGCAGACCGAGATACACGAAAAAGCAAGCCAATCCATCAAGAGTAAAGGTTGGCTGCCTAATCTGTTCCGTGGGATTGTGGCAAAGGCAAAAGATTTTCTGCAAAACCTTATTCGGGAGAAAGATATGCCACCCAAGCCTACGCTTGACATTGATATGGCAGAGTTTCGCCATATGAGAAACCTGATGATAAAAGTACAGGATAGGGCAAGGGAAATCAAAACCTTGCAGGATAAAGTTTTGCCGCAGTTGAAACAGCAGCTTGCCAATACAAAGGGAATTTTCAAAGGCAAAGAACGAAAAGCGTTGGAGGTAAAAATCAAAGAAACCGAAACGGAAATTGCCGACAGGCTGGATAAAATCCCCGATACGCTCAAAGAGGACGGTTATCCCGATGTGCAGGTATTTATGCGGACTTTCCGAGAAATGGAAAGCGTTGTGGAACAGTATAACCATGACCTTGCCCAGTGGGAATATCAAGTCAGCAGGAAACCAACAGCCACCGCTAAAGAACAGCACAGACCGCCTGAAAAGCAGAGCGTGTTAAAACATCTGCGTGAGATACAGGAACGCAACAAGCAGAAACCTACGCAAAAACAGCGTAAGAAATCCATTGATAGAGATAGCAGATAGGCATTAAAAAACCGCCGTTATGGCGTTACCCATAGCGGCGGCATACATAATTATTTACTGACTGCAAGCGTGATTTTCATATCTTGAACATTGATGATTGTTTCTTTCTTGCACTTCGGACAGTAGAGAGGAAAGTTTTTCATCTCAGTATTTTCTTGTATCATTGTTCAGGTTTTATTGCCGCAGACAGGACAAAGCATCCATATACTTCATACACATACTTAAAGCTGCCTCTTGTTTATAATCGGAATACTTACAGCAACGCATACTATACACAAGAAAACAGTGATAACTATAGCTTTTATATATGCGTCTATTTCCTCTACATCCATCAAAAGTGAGTTGGTATTCATCAATATAGTAGGAGAATACCACTTTGCTTTCGGTATGATACTCAATAAATATGCCAATAGTACTGTCCCTCCGATACACAAAGAAACGCCTGTGTTATTCTTCAACAATGATGAAAATAGAGTAATAAGGCATATAACCCACACGCCAAATATCCACCACATAGTTGCTGAAAAAAATAAGTTATTCGCAATACTGTTATCCCAAAAATACTCATTGTATCCATAAGTAATGGTAAAACATATCTCATATCCAACTGTCCAAATTGACAGCAACAGCACAGTTTTTGCAAGTACAACTTTATATCGTGACAAGCCTTTTGTCAGCACAAGTAATAATGTTCCAGATTTGTATTCTTTAGTAAATATATCGCTAAATATAAGTACAAAAGCAATCAGCGCAATCGGAATGTTCTTAAAAAATTGTGTCCATGAAGTCAAAGCATCCACTTGAACATTTGTGACAATCAACCCACTTTCTGCCATTGAGTCAGATAGCATTTTCATCATCCATGGTGTTAGCTTCGCAACCGCAGGACTCATAATACCGAACAGTACAAATAGTAATATAATAATCATAATTTTACCCGTTCGTGTAGCTTCCATATATTCTTTTCTCATAAGAGCTAACAGAGATTTCATTTTGTCACCTCCAAAAACAGAGTTTCAAGCGTAGGCTCTAATCGTTCAATTTTTTGTATAGGAATTCTGTTTTCAGAAATATATTGCATCATATCAAAAAAACGATTCTCGTTTCCCTGAAAAATAAGCGCATTTTCCTCTGCATGTTGAAGTTCATTAAATGCCTCTGCAAGCATATCAGCAACTTCTTTTTTCTCTATTTCAATAATAAATCCGTTAGATGATTGCTTGTTTCGTAGTTCTGCAATAGTTCCTTGCATAGCAATTTTTCCGTCATTCAAAAAAGCTACCTCAGTGCAGATACGCTCTACATCAGAAAGAATATGCGTGGAAAAAAGTATTGTCGTCTGTTCTTTGGCTGCAAGAAGTATATCCAAAATCTCCTTGCGCCCTGCTGGATCAAGTGCTGATGTCGGTTCATCGCAGATTAAAAGTTTTGGACGATTTAGGAGTGCTTGTGCAATTCCCAAGCGTTGTTTCATTCCTCTTGAAAATCCTTTTATGCGCCGTTTTTCCTGACCAAGACCAACTAGTATAAAATAAATTAAATTTCTGCTGTATATTTTAAGGATAATATGTGGTAAAATAGTGTTATCTAAGAAAGGATGAACACTATGAGAAAAACATATCTTCCTCTGTCAGATGAAGACAGGAATTACCTTAAATCATTATCCAAAAAGAGAACCATTCAGGCACAAATTGTGGATCGTGCCAGAATTCTTTTATATAAAGCGGATGGAATGACATACCAGGAAATTGCCGATAAACTTGCAATCAGCACCGCAACGGTACGCCTTTGTATTTCGAAGTTTCATAAAGGCGGTTTAGATGCTGCATTGTTTGATGTTCAGCGTTCTGGCCGTCCATCAGAAATCACGGATGACGCAAAGGCATGGATGATCAGTATTGCGTGTCAGAGACCGGCAGAACTCGGTTATGCGCAGGAATTATGGACATTGACTTCTCTTCACAAATACATTCAGAAACACGCAGAAGAAGCGGGATATCCAAGACTTTCAACCGTTACGAAACCTTAATGTATTTTTCTGTCCAGATGTGCTGTACACGTTAATACTGTTCTCCAACTCCTGTGCATAGTTTTTTTCACCATGCTTCAAAATAGATTTGATTTTATACATAGCTGAATCAAAATCCTTTATAAATGATTCATCTCCATGGCAATTTAAAAATTTCCCTGCTGTAATCAATGCACCCACTTCCGCCGCTGTAAACATTACCGGCGGAAGTAGGAAGCCCTCTACAAGAAAATATCCTTTTCCGGCCTCAGATCCAATTGGTATTCCGGCTTCTTCAAGTGTCCGGATATCTCTGTAAACTGTCCTTAAGCTTATATTAAATCGCTGTGCAATTTCTTTGGCAGGAATTATTTTTTTTGATTGCAGCTGAATAAGAATAGAGGTTACTCTGTTAATCCTGTTCAAATTTTATTCCTCCTCTGTGACTTCCATAAAAAGTATATCCTATGCGTTCTTAAGCTAGCTGCTGTTAGTGCTTCTCATTGCACCCTGGTTATAAAAGCCATACTCACAAACCTCTTCACCAAAACTCTTTACATCTCTAATATAGAACTCTATCTAGCGAACTTTTAGAAAAGATATAAAACATCAGAGTATGGACAGTTGCGGATGTACTTCAGAAAAGATTAGATGTCTAAAAAGCTTGTAGTTAAAGCTTTTTAGACATCTAAATCTAGGTACTAAAACAATTCATCCAGTAAAATATAATATTTTATTTTCTCCCAATCAGGCTTGATCCCCAGTAAGTCAAAAAATAGCTCGACATACTGTTCTTCCCCGATATCCTCCCTGATCGACCGGACGCAGAAGGCAATGTCATACCACTTGTCCGCCCTGCCGCTTCTCCCAAGATCAATAAAGCCACTTACTTTGCCATCTTTCACAAAGATGTTGCTGTCTCCCAGGTCGCCGTGGGAAAAGACAAGTTCCTCTTCGGGCTTTTCCGTCTTTAAAAAATCATACAGCTCGCGCGGATCTTTAAATGGAGTGTCTTCTTCCCAGTTTTCGCAATCCACATCGGCCAGATCGTTATTCAGTAAGTAATCCAATTCGGCTAAGCGGCTGTCTAAGCTATTCGTATAGGGACAATCCGATATGTCGATGGAGTGAAAGAGCCTGATGCACTCCGCATACAGCTCGATAATCTTTTCAGGGCTTTGTTCATCTTCATACTCTTCCGAGCAAAGGACGCCATCGGCCTCACTCATGAGCAGATTGCTCCAGCCATCATGCCGTTCAAAGTGCAGGACCTTTGGAACAGGCAGCTTTCCTTCCAGCCATAGCATCATGTCCTTTTCCCGTTCCACATCATAGGTGGTCCCTTTATACCGGCTGTCCGTCATTTTTAAATATAGGTTTTCATTTTCTCCCACCAGCTTATATACCTTAGCAGGAGACATTCCTTCCGTATCTTTTACGCAGCGGTATTTTTCGATCAGTTTTTTCAATTCCGGTGATATTCTCATTTTAGCCATTTATTATTTCCTTCCTCTTTTCTACAGTATTTAAAGATACCATTTTCTTTTTGTTTTCCATCGCATAAGCTATATCACCAATAGATTCAATGGAGAAATTTTCTATGGTTTTTAGTTCTTGTTTAATACCATCGAGCATATCAAGTTTTACTTGTCTTTCATGTATTTCTTCTTTCAGAATATTTTCTTGTTGTTCAAGCAAAACGGAAATAACACTACCAGGGTCATGTTCAGACAACAACTCTCCTATGCTGTTTATTGAAATGCCAGCATCACGAAGAAAGCAGATAATCTTCATCCGTTTTAAATCCTCTTCTGAATAAAGTCTCCTTCCGCCCTCTGTTAACTCGCTGGGTGTTAGAATGTTACGGGTATCATAATACTGTACCGTTCTGACAGATACACCGCAGAGCTTTGCAATTTCTCCAGTTGTATATTTTGACATAGCCTCCACCTCCTTTCATCGCTATCTTATTTCATTACGCAGCGTCATAAGCAATATGTTACGCAGGGGGATTTTTACAAATTTCAAAATTTATTCATTTTCAGTTCTTCTAATCTGTTTTTGTTTGCTTTCAGCCTTCTGTGCAATATTTTTTGAATTTTTAAGAACAGGACACTCTCGAATTATATTCAAGTATAATACCCCTTATTGCAGATTATATATATTTTATTCGCTTAAACAAAGAATATCAACTTTGTAATACGACATCACTCAATACAATTTTACAAATAAAGGCGACAGAAAGAAATCTCTGCCGCCTTTGTTTTATGCGTAAATAATTTCTATATTGACGATTTCTCTTGCCCTTGCTTGTATCTCGTTCATTCTTCCAACCCACAACATCGAGTTTTCTGCTTTGAGTTGTTCGGTTACCCCCTCCTTGCCAGCCATTTGCTCGACCAATCGAAACATCATTTCCGCTGCCTGTTCGTCAATATCAGCAAGATAACGGTTCAATTTTCCGCTTGTGAGTAGCGTGGTGTAAACCGCCCGTTTATGTTCCTGTAAGTAGCGTTTGTGCCGCTGCCCCCATAAGCCGATAGGTTTGTGTTCTTTTTCGGTTGGTAAAGTAAGGCAAGGGATATAATAATCTCCCTGCAACTCATACCATAAACCATTCTTTTTATCAAAAATGTACTTGTCCATATAATTAATCCTCCAGTATAATATATTCGCACATACATCACAGTTCTCCGATTGCCACACTCTGTTATATCTTGTTATGAGATTTTCTTGCCCTTGATTTTGCCCTTATAAGCAGTCAGGGAAAGAGTAAACTTGTGTGAAATCATATAAAGGAATAAGGCGAACATATTGCGATAAATCCTTTATTTTCAAGGCTTTTGGAGAATTTTATTGATAACCTATGGAGAGCAATAATCATTCATAATTTTATAGTTTTCAAATTCCAATTTATCTAGCTATAATTATGAAATCAATTCTCACTTTCTTACTAATTATCTTAATGGACATACAATTTAATTACGCATGCCCCTGTAACCCAACCAATACACTTATTGAAATGAATGAAAGTTTCGCGAGTCAGTTTCAAACGGCCACCATTATTCCAATGTTCTTATGGCAACCGTCATGGTCTTATCCTATTGAGGGCCTGGCAATAGGGTTACTTATCTCCCTTATCGTATATTACCGAATGGTATACAGCACAAAGCTATTTCCTCACGAAAAGCTGAGACTGATCTTAAACATAACCCATAAAACTCAGACACCGCTAACTTTGATCCACCACCTACTGGAAGAAATCATTTCGGACAGTCTCTCCGAATCTACATCCCAAAAGGTAAAGCGGATACTCAGATACACCAGTCATATTATGAGTTGCTACCAGAACATTGCGGTATTCGACGATAAGGAGAATGAACTGCACCCGGGCTCCTCTCCCATTGAATTCGAACTTTACACTTTTATAACCTCAATCGTCAACCAATGCCGGGCGTACGCCGATACTCGTCAAATAAAATTAAATATTAATAAAGACTTCAGTTATATCAGTTGCCGGATGGACGAAATAACGATGACTGCCGCTCTGCAATGCCTGCTGAATAAAATGATAGAAGCCACACCTTGCAAAGGCTGCATAAATATGGACGTGTCACACAGCATCAAGCATTGGAACCTCCAGATAACCAATGGACCGGAATGCAGGCAAAGTCACAAAAAGATGCTTTCGTTCATCTCTACATTTATGTTAATACACTATTGCGGAAGTCTTCAAATTATAAAAAAGATAATCCGCTTACATGGTGGAAAGTTGATTGGCAGCTATCACGGACGGTCAATAACTCTCCGGGTTACTGTACCTATCAACGGATATTGTAATACCATCCAATGTCCGGAAGTAGTGCCTCCTGTAATGAAAGATGATAAAATCATCCGTCCCGATAAAAAACAGCATCACATACTGCTGGTTATGGCAGATACAGAGTTAAGCAACTATTTGCATAAGGCGTTCTCCATACTTTTCAGAATAACGCTCCTTGAAAATCCGGAACAGATATTACATTTCTCGGGAGATCGGCTACCGGATATTATCGTTATTGACGAAACGGTAAACGGCATACGCGGCAAGGAAATCTGTTCTAAAATAAAATCGAATACAAGCATGGTTCATATTCCTGTCATTCTCCTGATCAGTAACAATGATAACGGAAGTTATCTTGCCCATGCGGACTGTGGAGCAGATAAATTGGAACCGCGCGCAATCAATATTTGCAGACTCAAAATGGATATACAAATACTTATCAATAAGCATGAACGTATCATGAAACTCCTGGAGAAAAACCTGTCGGACAATCTGCCTTCACCAACTGCAAAAAGTGAAGAGGACACACTGTTCATAAACAAAGTGAACAAGCTTCTGGAAAAGAATCTTTCAACAGAAAGCTATACAGTTGACATGTTAAGTGCCGATATGGGAATGTGTCGTACCAAATTCTACACCAAAATAAAAGAAATTACAGACAAGACACCTACAGAATACATGCATTATTTCAAAATGAATAAAGCTAAAATTTTATTGGTTACCCAACAATATACAGTTACGGAAATAGCCACTTTTCTAGGCTTTTGTAATGCCAAATATTTCGGAAAACGATTTAAGAAATTCTATAAAGTTCCACCTACACAATATATTAAAGAGGTTTTCTAAACCTATACGGCTTTATACTCCTTTCAAAAAGCAAATTCAGAAGAAAACAAGTTAATAATCTTATTTTCATAACACGCTTACAATAAGAATGTTATTTCCTTATATGGCATCATTATCTGAGTCCATATACCCGGGCTCATCGGCCCGCATACACGGGCTGATGGGCCTGGATACCCGGGACAATGGGCACAGGTATGCGGGACGAGATAAAGAAAAGACCATTTTCACTAAAGATAACGAGAAAAACAAAATACAATAATGGATATAAACAGATAAAAATCCGAATTTTTATCTGTTTATCAGAAATTTATGATCTATTCGGTCCTTAAAAACAGGAGGTGGAAGATGGAAGATCAAAATACATTTTCGTAGGAAATTTTGAAATCTACGATCAAAAGCCCGAATGTTCATTCTTATTTTCATATGAATCGATTTCCCTGTTTTTCTCACCGGAATAATTCCATTCAATCTCGTCAGTATATTCCTTCCCCTTAGTTGAGACTACAGCTTTCAGTATATTTTTTCCGTCGGCAAGTGATACATTGTCAAACACATAATGTACATCGGTATAGCCATTGCGAATGCCACTCAGTTCCTGCCCATTCAAGTATACTTTCGGAGTTCCGATATTGGAATAAACGGTAACGGCTGTCGTTCGCTTTTCACGATCGGCATTGCGACGCTGTGTGAGATAGAGCACCGGCTCTTCGCTCCAGTTGGCTTTATACCAGAAATAAGAGTCTTTCTTTGTTTTACGATCGAAGGTAATCAGCCCCTTCATGTTACGGGCAGGCACACCGCCACGAGTCCACATAGGTACGGCAAAATCGAACATATTCCAGAGATAAGAAGCAATGATGTACGGATGGTCTTTGATAATACTCCACTGGTATTCATGTGTCTTAGTCTGAAATGTTTCCGGATAAAAAGGCTTTCCCCAATTCAGGGCATCCCCAAGGTATTCGGTCTGATGAGCCAGATTCGCATCGGCACCATATTCGGTCAACATCAATTTTTGATAGGGATAGTCTTTTTCAAGTTGTTCCACCCATGGCTTGATGTCCTGTATCTTTTTCTCGTACCAGCCAAAATAACGGTTCATACCCTGTATGTCTGCGTTCAGGTTGACCGGATGATCCATGTGACCATACCCATTGACCGAAACGGTGTAACGGTCCGGATCTTCTGTCTTGGCAAGATCATGGAGAGAACGGGTCAATGCAGCTGTATACTCATGTGGTTGATATACTTCATTGTGAAGCCCCCATACATAAATGGAAGGATGATTGAAACTCTGGCGGATCAATTCGCGAAGCTGGCTTTGCGCATTCTCAGTTTCGTATCCGGTCACCCGGTTCACGCAAGGTATTTCGGCCCAAATAATCAGTCCCAATGTATCACAGCGGGAATAAAGGTAGTCTGATTGCTGGTAGTGGGCAAAACGGACAGTAGTGGCTCCCACATCCATAATGGCAGCCAAATCGAAATCGTGATGTTCGTTTTTAAGAGCGCTACCCAATCCCCACCAATCCTGATGACGGGTCACACCATACATCAGGTACTTCTCTCCGTTCAGGAAAAAGCCTTTCCCGGCTACTATCTCATACTTACGCACCCCGAGAGGCTGCACCACTTCATCGATTACTTTTCCGTCTGCCATCAGCCTGCAGACAACTTTATAAAGATACGGATCTTTACATCCCTGCCAGAGATGTGGGTTCTTCAGTTTAAAAGTGGACAAATAAGTTTGTGTCCCTTGCGGACTCAAGTCAAACGACCGGCTGTGTGTACCGACTTTTCGGCCCTCCTGCGTATAAATGGTGTTTTCGAGTGTTACAGCAGCAGGTTGAAGTCCGGCATTATCCAATTTCACTTTTACGGTGATATCGGCCGATTTCTTCGATACATCCTTTTGGGTGATGTAGACACCCGGCGAGGCACAATCGGTAACCGTTATGTTATTCTGTTCGGTTACAATCAGCCATACGGGACGATAAATACCGCCGTAGACACCGAAAAGGTTTTGATTGACCGGAATTACATCGGGACGGGCTTTATTGTCGGCTTTAACAATGATTTCATTCTCGGCACCGAGTTTGAGCGCTGTACCTATTTCGCATGCAAAGGCAGAATAACCACCTTTGTGCGTACCTGCCAGTTTCCCGTTGACATACACTTCGGCACAGGCTCCTACCCCTTCGAAACGCAAAAAAACACGCTTACCCTCCAGGTCGTGGGGAAAGAACTGTGTTTTGCGGTAGTAGCCTGCCCCTTCGTAGAAAGAGCCCGACTGTACCTGCATATCCATGGCATTCCAGGTATGTGGAATTTCGACCGTTTCCCACTTTCCATCCCATTGGGAGGCGGCTCGCATCGGATCTGTAGCAAAAGGACCTTTCTTAAATTGCCAGCCGGTATTGAAAGCCGTGACCTGACGTGCCATCAGAGGAATGCCACCACTGCACAGGCATAAGCACACGATGATTAAATAAGATAGTTTTCTCATGATATTTTATTTTAATGGTTTGTTAAAGCAAGTGCATAGCGTGACGGGGGTACCGTTACGTTAATGCGTCCCGATATCCGTCTGCTGCTCCGGAAGCCTCCTTAACTTGTAGTTTGATTATAAACGGCTCACCCGGATCTTGCGAAGGCATGGCCACATTATATTCATTCCGGGCAGTTTCAGTTACCTTTACCACCTGTCCATCCGGCAAAACGGCTCTTTCTATTTCGGTACCTTTGGGAACCTTTACTTTAAGAAGCCCCGAATAGGGGCGATTAAATACAACCATGTATACCTCTTGCCCCTTACGAGTATAGTATCCCCAGTCCTGCTTATCCCATCCGGCATAGTCGCATCCATATATACATTCACCATACTTCTTCATCCAGCACCCCAATGCCATCGCCAACTCTTTCTCTTCCGAACGGAAATCTCCATCGGGCTGAGGACCAAAATTCACTACCATATTTCCTCCCATCGACACCGCATGCACAATGCGGTCGATCACCTCTATCGGGGTTTTAACATAGCTCAACGACCAATCTTTGTGATATCCCCACTGATTTTCGGGAACAGTCATACAAGCCTCCCAATCCCACTTAGTCACTTGTAAGTCTTTTACCGGATCGGGAAGACGCCGTTCATATCCCGACTCATAATCTCCCATAAGACGGCCATTACTGTCAAAGTGCCTCTTACCACAATCATCGGCACGAAGCCGGCTATTAACGGTAACTCCCGGTACAAGTTCTTTCAGCATTTGTTCGGCATGAGCTGTCCACCAACCGTTCTTCTTGATACTTGCATCCCAAGTTCCGTCAAACCAGAAATCTTTGACTGTCGGATAACGGGTAGCCAGTTCCTTCAACTGATGGTCGGTAAAAGTCAGAAAACGGCTGAAAGCAATGCTGTCTTCTTTCGATGTAATCTCATAACGATAATCCGGATGACTCCAATCCATCACCGAAAAATAGAAATGTACATCGATACCTTCATCATTGTAGGCTTTCACCAATTCACCTAAGATATCTTTTCTATAAGGCGTCTGCGCTACGGTATACTGACTGTATTGACTGGGCCAGAGACAGAAACCTTCATGATGTTTTGTCGTAATCTTAACGTATTTCACTCCCATCTCTTTGGCCATCCGGGCCCATTGTCTGGCATCGAACTTAACAGGATTCCATTGTTTCATCAATTCCAGCCAATCGGCAGCAGGGACTTTAGCCCATGATTTCAGCCATTCGGCAGCCCCATTATATACTTTACCTTTCCATTCGCCACCGGGAATAGCATACAGTCCCCAATGAATAAACTCTCCCAGGCGATTGTTGCGAAACCGCTTCATAGCATCATCCTGACGTTTGCCAATGTTGGTAGCTCCATATTTTAAAGGTATCTCCCTGGAGGGCTGTTGAGCATAAACATGGACTGAAATACAAAATGCAAATAAAATAAATAATTTGTTTTTCATAGTGTTCTATTTTCTAAGGTACGCACAAAGATAAAACAATGTAGCCATATAACAAACAAGGTGCAGTCATACCTTCCTGACGACTACACCTTTTTATCTTATATACAAAAATCCGGATTAGCTGAAGACCTCTTCACCCTTCAATGTGGCAGAACTGGCCTCCGTGATTCTCACATTCACGAAATCACCTATCCGATGGGTACCGCGGTCGAATACCACTACCCTATTCTGTTCGGTCCGGCCGAACAGCTGGTCGCGTGAACGCTTCGAAACACCTTCAACCAACACTTCGCACGTTTTACCGATGCAACGATTATTGGATTCGGCCGACAAACGATTCTGCAAAGCAATGATTTCATTCAGCCGACGGACTTTTATCTCTTCGGGAACGTTGTCCTCCAGATGCTTAGAAGCATAAGTACCGGGACGCTCCGAATATTTAAACATAAATGCTGCATCATAACCACAAGCTTCCATCAACGAAAGTGATTCCCGGTGGTCTTCTTCCGTTTCGGAATGGAAGCCGGAAAATATATCGGTAGTAAGTCCGCAATCGGGCACAATACGTTTGATCGCCGCTACCCGGTCCAGATACCATTCACGCGTATATTTGCGATTCATCAATTTCAGGATACGCGAACTTCCGCTTTGTACGGGAAGGTGAATGTGTTTGCATACGTTAGGAACCTGTGCAATCACCTCCAAGGTTTCATCACTCATATCTTTGGGATGCGAAGTGGTGAAACGGACACGTATTCCCGGTGCAGCCTCAGCCACCAGACGAAGTAACATTGGGAAAGTAACTACTTCCCCCCCCTCCTTCTCAAAACGATAAGAGTTTACATTCTGCCCCAGCAGAGTGATCTCTTTGTAACCTTTTGATACCAAATCGGCCACTTCATTCAATATACTCTCCACATCTCGGCTACGTTCACGTCCACGGGTATAAGGCACAATACAATAGGTACAAAAGTTATTGCATCCGCGCATGATGGATACAAATCCGGAGATATGGTTACCACAGATACGCGAAGGAATCACATCCCGGTAGGTTTCAGTAGTCGAAAGTTCTACATTCATTGCCTTCTCACCGGCCTCTACCGAAGCAATCAACTCAGGAAGAGTCAGATAAGCATCCGGTCCTACTACAAGATCCACATGATGGTGTTCTATCAGATCATCTTTTACCCGCTCGGCCATACACCCCAATACACCTACAATAAGGTGCTTCTTTTTCTTCTTCATCGAATGAAAGAACTCCAGACGATTCAAAATCTTCTGTTCGGCATTGTCACGGATAGAGCAGGTATTCATAAACACCGCATCAGCCTCTTCCAGCGTTTCGGCAACCGAATAACCCGCCATTTGCATCACAGAGGCGATTACTTCACTATCTGCCACATTCATTTGGCAGCCATAAGTCTCGATAAACAACTTCTTGTTGTCATCAGCAGTTGCGGATTTAAAGTCCGCTCCCGTCAATTCGTTCATAAATTCAGAATTTAAATTTGCGTCCGCAAAGATACTGCTTCATCCTCAAAAAGTTGTAAAATGAAACCCAAATAACACCTTAACTTATCAATTTAGAGCTAAAAGGATAATTTATGTTAATAGAACAAACATTTATGGCGTAAGGATTTGGCTCTATTAATTTTATTTCACACATTTGTGCAATGAAAGAAACATTAGATTTTTTCATAGTTAAGGTTTAGGTTAAAAAAATTAAGGGGAGCTGTGAAGATCTGCCCAAAAACCTTTCGTACCCATTCCGGATACTGAAGAACCGGAAGTCCTGAAAGTCACGCGAAAATACCAACCGTTACACTCCCAATCCACTTCTCAGAAAGTGGAAGTAAAAAAGAACAAGACAGTTTCTCAGAAAATAGAAACGACTCCGGCCAACGACCCGGAATTTACCATTCATTCGGCTGAAGAAGCCCGAAAAGCCATTATCTGGTCCGAAATTCTGAATAGAAAATATTGAAATAATTATTCCTAACACGAAAATAATACTATAATTATGGCATTCAAATCCATTTCTGCAGCAGAAGCTGCCAGCCTTGTCAAACATGGCTACAACATCGGCCTCAGCGGTTTCACACCCGCAGGAACGGCCAAAGCGGTCACTTCCGAAATAGCAAAAATAGCGGAAGCGGAACACGCAAAAGGAAATCCTTTCCAAATCGGCATCTTTACCGGAGCCTCTACCGGAGATTCATGTGACGGTATATTATCACGTGTAAAAGCCATCCGCTATCGTGCCCCTTACACCACCAACCCCGATTTCCGTAAAGCTGTGAACAACGGTGAGATTGCCTATAATGACATTCACCTTTCACAAATGGCACAAGAGGTACGCTACGGATTCATGGGAAAAGTGAATGTAGCCATTATCGAAGCCTGCGAAGTAACTCCGGACGGAAAAATCTATCTGACGGCTGCCGGCGGAATTGCTCCGACCGTCTGCCGCCTGGCCGACCAGATCATTGTCGAACTGAACAGTGCACACAGCAAAAACATGATGGGAATGCATGACGTATACGAACCACTCGATCCGCCTTATCGCCGTGAAATTCCGATCTATAAACCAAGTGACCGCATCGGACTACCTTACATACAGGTCGATCCGAAAAAAATTGTAGGTATAGTAGAGACAAACTGGCCCGACGAAGCCCGCTCATTTGCAGCAGCCGATCCTATCACCGATAAAATCGGCCAGAACGTAGCCGACTTCCTGGCTGCCGATATGAAACGCGGTATCATTCCTTCTACATTCCTTCCGTTACAATCGGGAGTAGGCAACATCGCCAATGCAGTTTTGGGTGCATTGGGACGTGACCAAACAATTCCTGCCTTCGAAATGTATACTGAGGTTATCCAGAACTCTGTGATCGGTTTGATTCGCGAAGGACGTGTAAAATTCGGCAGTGCCTGTTCGCTGACCGTAACCAACGATTGTCTGCAGGGTATATATGACGATATGGACTTTTTCCGTGATAAACTGATCCTCCGTCCGTCAGAAATCTCTAACAGCCCCGAAGTAGTTCGCCGTTTAGGCATCATCTCTATCAATACAGCCATTGAGGCGGATATCTATGGTAATGTAAACTCTACCCACATTGGCGGAACCAAAATGATGAACGGTATCGGCGGTTCGGGCGACTTTACACGTAATGCGTACATCTCTATCTTCACTTGTCCGTCAGTGGCTAAGGAAGGTAAGATCAGTTCTATCGTTCCGATGGTTTCTCACCTAGATCATAGCGAACACTCTGTCAACATCGTTATTACCGAACAGGGAGTAGCCGATCTGCGCGGTAAGAGTCCGAAAGAGAGAGCACAAGCAATCATCGAGAATTGTGCACACCCGGATTACAAACAGATTTTATGGGATTACCTGAAACTGGCAGGTAATAAGTCACAGACTCCTCATGCCATTCAAGCCGCTTTAGGAATGCACGCCGAACTGGCTAAAAGCGGAGACATGAAAAACGTGAACTGGGCAGAATATGAACGATGAACCATTAATGGTAAACCGTTAACGATCAATGGGACGATGAACCGACTGTGGTTTCCACAGAGGGTTCATCGTTCGTCATTGATGGTTTGCCAGTATCTCACATACTTTATTTTGAAAATTCCTTGCTTTGGCGGCTGAAAGTATATTCTGGTTCATTATGGCAAAAGCCACTTGGTGTCCATTAGCCATCTTAAGATAACCGGCTAATGTATTGATAGCAGTATAAGAACCGGTCTTGGCATGTACATTCTTAAACGCCGCCCCTTGTTTCATCCGATTTTTTAATGTTCCATCGATGCCTGCAACCGGAAGGGCCTTATATAATTTCCGGAAAATATCTGTCCGCGAATAAGCAAACTTCAGAAAATCAACCAGTAGGGCAGGAGAGAGGTAGTCGTAGTTGGACAATCCACAACCATCAGCTATCTTATAGTTATCCGGATCATGTCCCAAATCCTGAATCAACCGATATATTTCCTCAATTCCGTCCTTAGCCGAAACCTGCTTCTTACCTGTGGCCCAGGCACCTAAACGGCAAAGCAGTGCTTCCGCATTCAAATTATCACTCTCTTTCATAATCTGGTCTATCACATCCTGAACCGGGCACTCCCAACGTGCCATACAGATAGAAAGACTGTCGGACCGGAAACTGTCGAAAGCATAATGATTGGAAATCTCTATACCTTTATTACGTAAACGTTCGACAAAAGTATGCATGAAAAAGTCCTGCGAAGAATATACATTTACATCACCTATTCTTCTATTCTCTACATTTCCACTGACAATAAGATTATTTTTATTTTCCAGCCAACCTCTTGACACAGAAAACTTACCGGCAGAGGATGTACGTGTTTTAGTTTCATTGGTCACAGTATAATAAGACGATGACGGCTCAAAGCTTAAACGTGCCGAGTCACCTCGTGTCGTCCCCGGAACAACTGTCACTTTCACCATGCCTTTATGATACATTAATGGTGATAGATAAGGTTGAAAAGAGGAGGGAGTATCATCCCATGCCCAACCGCTTCCCCAATAGAGAGAATCTTTCATCGATATATCTCCGTAGATATTCCCTTTCAATACCGAGAAAGGGAAAGTAATCACCTCTTCTACCAATGCATTCATTCCTTCATCATCAAACTCCGGATCGAATCCTCCAACCACATAGATATCTCCTCGAAGTGTATCATGTTCTATTGTACCTTTATACCACACTTCAGTACGAAAAGGTTCATCTGCGTCCGGCCGGGCAAGCGCAGTAATGGTAGTCAAAAGTTTCATGGTAGATGCCGGACGCGAAAGTTTGGTATCACGATAGGTGTAGAGTGTCTTTCGGGCAGTCAGGTCATACACGGAAATACCAACCTCCGAACCTTGAGGCAGTTCTTTTTTAATAAGTGAATCAATCGCTGCAAAATTGGCCTGTCCCCAAGTGATAATCGAAAAACAAAAAGAGAATAAAATAAATAAGTTCAGTTTCTTCATAATGCTTACAAGCTACGAATGACAAACTACAAGTTACGGACTGCGGTTCGCTGCATGATTAATCTGCACCCCACTATAATCCGTAACCTGCAATCTGTAACTCTTATAATGCTTCACGGAAAATCTCAGCAACCGTAGGATGTGGGAAAACAATCTTCTTCCACTCGGCTGCCTTCAGTTTCATTTCTACAGCCATCCCTGCCAACGTGATAATCTCAGAAGCAGGATTACCCAAAACATGTGCTCCCAAAATAGTATCATCCTCGCCAAGTAGCACCTTACATACTCCATTCACTCCTTCATTCTCAGCAACAAAACGTCCGGAATATGCCATGGGAAGTTTTACGGCACGGTAAGCAATGCCTTTTGCAGTCAGAGATTCTTCTGTCTGCCCGACACCGGCTATTTCAGGATTAGTATAAACTACCCCGGGGATAGCGGCATAACTCATCCTATCTTCTTTTCCAAGAATTGCATGTACGGCTACTTCTGCTTCACGGACAGCAGTATGTGCCAATAAGGAGAATCCGGTTAAATCACCGCAAACATAGACTCCGGGTAACGAGCTTTCCATTTGCCCGTTCACTACAATACTTCCACGTTCTGTCCGTTGCAGGTTAAGGTTCTCAAGCCCAAAGCCTTTTGTCACCGGACGACGTCCCACACTCATTAATAACTTTTCGGCAATCACGCTTCCTGCCCCTTCGGCGTTTTCATAAGAAACCACAGCACCTTCTTCCGTCTGTGCCAATGAAACGACTTTGGTACTTAACAGGAACTGAATGCCCCGCTTTGCATAGTCGGCACGCAACAGGGCGGAAAGCTCTTTATCCATGCCTCCCAGAATTTCATCCATCATCTCAATAACGGTCACCTTCACACCCAGACTATTGAAAAAGGACGCAAACTCCATACCGATCACTCCACCGCCCACAATGGCAAGTGAAGCCGGCAACTCCTTATTGTCTAATGCTTCACGATGTGTCCAATAGTTTACACTATCGATTCCGGGAATAGGAGGAATAAAAGTTTCGGAACCTGTACAGAGAATTAAGTTATCACATTCATAAGTTTCTTCACCGCAACGAACCGTATTCTTGTCCAAAATGGTTGCCTCTCCACTTATAATAGTAACATTATTGGACGTTAACTTCGATTTTACCCCTAAAACCAGTTTACGTACCACCTTCGATTTACGAGCAATGATCTTAGGAAGATCAAAAGAGACCTCTGGAACCGTTACAGCATATTTTGACGCATGTTTAGCACCATCATAGGTTTTAGCCGAATAGAGTAACGTTTTTGTCGGGATACACCCTTCGTTCAGACAGACACCTCCTAAATTTTGTTTCTCAAAAAGCAACACACTCAGTCCTGCTTTCCCGGCAGCCTCAGCAGCCGTATAGCCGGCAGGCCCTCCACCGATAATAATAATCTGGTATTTCATAGTTCACTAAATTAAGTTTCTTGTTTTTTCAATCAGTTCCATAAATTCCTTTTCTTTCACCGGAAGTACAGAAGCATATTTCCCTTTTCCATATTCTATCAATAGATAGTTGGTTACAGAGAAACTTCCGAATTTCATAGAATGGACTTTCCGGATAGAAGTAATTTCTGCAATAGGAATGGTTTTCTTACGGATAAAACGGCCATGATTAAGTAACAGCAGGCCGTCTGCCGTAACGGTATAAACAGTATGTATGATCTGTTCGATAACAACAATCAGAAACAACATCATCAGAGTAGCTAATATAATATTCTTACACCATAAGAAACCAAAAGCATTAACACCCAATACAACCAGCAGGAAATATTGGTACCAGACAATGCGAGCATGAAAGATACGGTTCATTTTGTCAGATTTTTGGCGGAAAGTTAGTAAATTTATGAATTAATGGCAACGAAAAGCACAACGAAAAAACTTATTTTGTAGCTTTGCGGTGATAAACACTAAAACTTATGGTTAAAAAGTTCGATTTCCTCGTAATCGGTTCTGGTATTGCCGGAATGAGTTTTGCCCTAAAAGTGGCACATAAAGGAAAAGTTGCCCTTGTTTGCAAAAGCGGGCTGGAAGAAGCAAACACTTATTTTGCCCAAGGAGGAGTGGCCTCAGTGACCAATCTGCTGGTAGACAATTTTGAAAAACATATTGAAGATACAATGATTGCCGGTGACTGGATCAGTGACCGTACCGCTGTAGAAAAAGTCGTACGTGAAGCTCCCGCACAGATACAAGAACTGATCAGTTGGGGTGTAAACTTCGATAAAAACGAAAAAGGAGAGTTCGATCTTCACCGGGAAGGAGGTCATTCGGAGTTTCGTATCCTGCACCATAAAGATAATACCGGCGCCGAAATTCAGGATAGCCTGATTCGAGCCGTACAACAACATCCGAATATAACGGTTATTGAAAATCATTTTGCCATCGAAATCCTGACACAACACCATTTAGGAGTAACCATCACCCGTCAGACACCGGACATCAAATGTTATGGAGCCTACATACTCGATCCGAAAACAGGGAAAGTGGATACTTATCTGGCCAAAGTGACATTAATGGCAACAGGTGGAGTAGGGGCTGTCTACCAGACTACAACCAACCCGCTTGTAGCAACCGGCGACGGCATTGCCATGGTATATCGGGCAAAAGGAACCGTAAAAGATATGGAATTCGTACAATTCCACCCGACAGCGCTTTACCATCCGGGCGATCGTCCTTCTTTCCTCATTACCGAGGCGATGAGGGGATACGGTGGTGTACTTCGTACCATGGACGGGAAAGAGTTCATGCAGAAATATGATCCCCGTTTGTCTCTGGCACCGCGTGATATCGTAGCGCGTGCTATCGATAATGAAATGAAAAACCGTGGAGACGACCACGTCTACCTCGACGTAACTCATAAAGATCCGGAAGAGACTAAAAAACACTTCCCCAATATATATGAGAAGTGCCTGAGCCTGGGAATCGATATTACCAGAGAATATATCCCTGTAGCACCATCGGCTCATTACCTTTGCGGAGGTATTAAAGTGGATTTGAATGGCCAATCTTCTATCGAGCGGCTATACGCTGCCGGCGAATGTTCGTGTACAGGTTTGCATGGTGGCAACCGGTTGGCTTCAAACTCACTGATAGAAGCAGTGGTTTATGCAGATGCTGCTGCCAGACATTGTTTATCGGTTATCGACCAATATACTTATAACGAAGAAATTCCGGAATGGAATGACGAAGGTACCCGCTCACCGGAAGAAATGGTACTTATTACTCAGAGCATGAAAGAAGTCAATCAGATCATGAGTACCTATGTAGGTATCGTCCGCAGCGATCTCCGGTTGAAACGTGCATGGGATCGTCTGGATATCTTATATGAAGAGACCGAAAGCCTTTTCAAGCGTAGTGTAGCATCTAAAGAAATATGTGAGCTGCGTAATATGATCAATGTAGGTTATCTGATTATGCGTATGGCCATGGAGCGTAAAGAGAGCCGCGGTCTTCACTACACGGTCGATTATCCGCATGCCGGTAAATAGAAAAAAATAACTCAACAGAGAGATAAAAGAAAAGGTGGGGCTATATTTAAGTATAGCTCCACCTTTCTGCAAAATGCAGTCTATTAATAATTTTCTTTCTTGATTTCGAAGTATGCTTGTGGATGCAGACATGCCGGACATACCTCAGGAGCTTCTTTACCCACTTCGATATAACCACAGTTACGGCACTGCCATACAACTTCGCCTTCTTTAGCGAATACAGATGCAACTTCTATATTTTTTACGAAAGCAAGGTATCTTTCTTCATGCCCTTTTTCTGCAATAGAGATATTGCGATACATAGCAGCGATCATTGGGAAACCTTCCTGTTCTGCAACATCTGCAAAATGCGGATAATCCAAAGACCATTCTTCATGTTCGCCTGCCGCTGCAGCCTGCAAATTCTGAAGAGTATTACCGATAACACCGGCAGGATAGCTTGCAGTGATTTCAACCATACCTCCTTCAAGGAACTTAAACATACGTTTTGCATGCTCTTTTTCCTGATCGGCAGTCTCTGTAAAGATAGCTGCAATCTGTTCGTAACCTTCTTTTTTAGCTACACTTGCAAAATAAGTGTAACGCATTCTTGCCTGTGATTCTCCAGCAAATGATGTCAGCAAATTCTTTTCTGTCTGAGTGCCTTTAATACTTTTAGTCATAATCTGATTTATTTTAGATTGGTAATTACGTTTGTCGGTTATATGCCGTTATTAATAACGCAAATATAAGGATTTAGTTCAAAAAACACGGAACTTTATCCATTAATAAAATCTATAAGAACATAGACAAAACCAATCTAAAATAAATAAGATGTTCAAAAACATAATATTACCATTTATTTTATGTAATTTTGCAACCTCTACTTTGCAAAACGGAGATTATAACGACATTTATCACATTATATAAGTAAAAGAAGGAAATGAAAGTGTTGGATTTCAAACCAAGGTTATTCTCTACCTTGAAGAACTACTCTAAGGAAACGTTTATGTCAGATCTGATGGCAGGTATCATAGTAGGTATCGTAGCCTTACCTTTGGCCATCGCATTCGGTATCGCATCAGGTGTATCACCCGAGAAAGGAATTATTACAGCTATCATTGCAGGATTCATCATCTCTTTGCTCGGAGGAAGCAAGGTACAAATCGGAGGACCGACCGGAGCATTCATCGTCATCATTTATGGCATCATCCAGCAATATGGAGAAGCGGGATTAATCGTAGCTACACTGATGGCCGGCATACTCCTGATCCTATTAGGAGTATTTAAATTGGGAGCGATTATTAAATTTATTCCCTATCCGATCATTGTAGGCTTTACCAGCGGTATAGCCGTCACTATTTTTACAACCCAGATTGCTGACATATTCGGATTGAATTTCGGTGGAGAGAAAGTTCCGGGAGACTTTATCGGAAAATGGATGATCTATTTCCGGCATTTCGACACAGTCAACTGGTGGAACGCTGTCGTAAGTATTCTCAGCATCATCATTATTGCCATTACTCCGCGGTTTTCGAAAAAGATACCGGGTTCTCTTATTGCTATTATTGTGGTAACGATAGGGGTATATGTATTAAAGACATATGCCGGCATTGATTCCATCGATACCATTGGCGATCGTTTTACCATCAAATCAGAATTGCCCGAAGCAGCCATACCCACCCTCAACTGGGAAGCCATCAAGGATTTATTCCCGGTGGCCATTACAATCGCTGTATTGGGAGCTATCGAATCATTACTATCGGCAACCGTAGCCGACGGTGTGACAGGAGATAAACACGATTCAAATACCGAACTGATCGCACAAGGAACAGCCAATCTGATCACACCGTTATTTGGTGGCATCCCCGCAACCGGAGCCATTGCCCGCACAATGACTAATATCAATAATGGCGGTAAAACACCGGTAGCCGGTATCATTCATGCTATAGTTTTATTGCTGATCCTCCTGTTTCTGATGCCTCTGGCACAATACATCCCAATGGCCTGCCTGGCAGGTGTATTAGTCATCGTATCATATAATATGAGTGAGTGGCGTACATTCAAAGCATTGCTGAAGAATCCCAAATCGGATGTGACCGTATTGCTGATCACCTTCTTCCTTACCATTATCTTCGATCTGACTATTGCCATCGAAGTAGGTTTGGTGATCGCCTGTATCCTGTTTATGCGACGTGTGATGGAAACAACCGAGATATCTGTCATCAAAGATGAAATCGATCCGAATGACGAACTGGACATTGCCGTATGCGAAGAGCATCTGATAATCCCTGCCGGCGTGGAGGTATATGAAATTAATGGTCCGTACTTTTTTGGTATTGCCACCAAATTTGAAGAAACAATGGCACAATTGGGTGACCGTCCTAAAGTACGCATCATCCGCATGCGTAAAGTTCCATTCATCGATTCGACCGGTATTCACAACCTGACCAGCCTTTGTAAAATGTCTCAAAAGGAAAAGATCACTATCGTACTCTCGGGAGTAAACGAGAAAGTACACAAAACCCTTGAGAAGTCGGGCTTCTATGAATTACTGGGAAAACAAAACATCTGCCCGAATATAAATGTAGCGTTGGACAGAGCCAAAGAAATTATAAATTAATCATCTGATACTATCTGCACACACGAAGCGGATGGAAGTGAATAAATCATCACTTTCATCCGCTTTCTTTATTATATAACTCACCAATTCTATGGATTCTACGTTGCATTATACCTTTTTATAGGTATTGTAGACTCTTTCAGATACACATACCTTTGCGGCTCGCTAAATTTTAATATTAATTTAATGCTGTTAAATGTATGAAGCAAATTTATAGTACCCTGCTTTTATTAGTTTTACTAATATTCCCATCGTTACTTTTTGCCACAGAACCAGAGTCTGTCGATAGAGTCCCTGCCATCCGTGGAGTAGTCTATGACGAAACTGATACGCCATTGGCTTCGGCCACTGTCCAAATAGAAGGTACCACCATCGGAACAACAACCAATAGTGAAGGCCGATTTATTCTGCGTAATCTGGCACGTAAAGTTTACAAGATAAATGTCAGCTTTGTAGGATATGTCACTCAAACCCGTACAGTCGATCTCACCTCGAGAAGTGTAGCGCAACTCTCGTTCACGCTCTTACCGGACGATAATTTACTATCGACTGTAGAAGTGTTCGGAGAACGATATAAACAACCGAAAAAACTGGATGCCATCACCCGCATGCCTTTACGTCCCAGTGAACAGATACAGAGTATTTCTGTAATCTCAGAAAAATCGATTACCGAACAGGGGGCACTTACCGTAACCGATGTCGCAAAAAATGTACCCGGAGTTACTCTTTTCGGATCGTATGGCGGAGTAAGAGAAAGCATGTCCATCCGCGGATACCGGGGAGTACCTATTTTAAAGAATGGAGTCCGGATAGATTCCGATTTCCGTACCGGCTCTGCTTTATCCGAAATGCAGGGAGTAGAAAGCATACAGGTCATCAAAGGTTCCGCAGCCGTCACACAAGGTATCGGAAACGACCTCGGAAGTGCAGGCGGAGTAATCAACGTAGTAACCAAAACACCCAAGTTCACCAATGAAGGAGAAGTATCTTTGCGGGCAGGCAGCTGGGGATTGTTCCGCCCCACATTCGACGTACAGTCCGTTCTGGATAAAAATCAGACGATCGCTTTCCGTATGAACGGTGCCTTCGAACGTTCGGATAATTATCGTCCGGTCATCCATTCCAATCGCGTATACATCAACCCTTCATTAGAATGGCGTCCGGATGACAAAACAAACGTTACCATAGAAATGGATTATCTGAATGATAACCGTACTCCTTATACCAGTTCAGTCAATCTATCGAAAGATACGGAAGAGAATCTGTACGACATGCCACACAACAAATTCCTGGGATTCAAAAACGATAATGTAAACAACAAGACGCTGACTTATGCCGCACGCATCACCCGCCAGCTGACAGATAATATCAGTGTGCGGGCAGCATATTTCGGCTCTTCATATAAAGTGGATAATACAAGTACTTCCGTAAAAACCGTAGTCAATAAAGAATATAACATGCGTAGAAGAACGATTTCACGCTCATTACGCGATGACCGCAACTCAACTTTCCAGCTTGACTTTATCGGCAGAGATATTTTCACCGGCCCTGTTAAACATACATTCCAATTAGGATTCGACTACAAAAACACCGATCTGTCGATCACCAATTATACCCCTGTCAATATAGACACTATCAACGTACTGGCCCCGAGTATCTCGAATGTGCTACCTGTCGCGGTAAAATTTGTGCCCGAAACCCCGGTAGAATCCAATTCTTCAAGTTATGGAATAATGGCACAGGAAGTAATGACTTTTAATAAGTATATAAAGGCTATCCTGGGACTGAGATATAGTTATATCAGCAGTCAGGACGGCACAAGTGCAGGTCCCACTACCGGAGATGCCTGGAATCCGATGTTGGGCATCATGCTGACTCCGATAAAGAACATTAATTTGTTCGGTTCATATACAACTACTACCAGCCTTCTCCATGCAGCCAGACGAATGGAGAACGGAGATGAAATAGGTCCATCGAAGACCCGCCAGTTTGAAGTGGGCATCAAGTCCGATTGGCTGAATAACCGCCTGCGCTTTAACCTGACATATTTCGATATCCTTACTAAAAACCTCTCTTATAGTACTTATCATCCGGGAACTACTCAACCTACCGGTTATTTTGATAAAGCGGGAAGTCTGAAAAGAAAAGGTATTGAAACCGAATTAAGCGGAAGTATACTTGAAAACCTCCAAGTAATGATGGGTTACGCTTATCTGGATGCAAAATACGAAAACAGCCCGGCCTTTAAAAATGGTTCAGCCCCGATGAATACCCCGAAACATACTGCTAACGGATGGATTCAATATCGATTCGACAAAGGAGTATTAAAAAGACTATCAGCCGGTATAGGAGTCTATTTCGTAGGTAAACGTCCTGTTAATGATTTTGCAATCAAGCCGGACGGACACGGCTCCATGACCAACGAAAAGCCTTTTGACATGCCCGGTTATACTACAATAAACGCCCAGCTGGCCTATAGTATCCACAAGTTTACTGCCCGTGTATACCTGAACAACCTGTTCGATGCATTAGGATACAATTCGTATTATCGCGGAGGTTATATCAATCAGATCGATCCACGTAATTTCTCAGTAGTAATCTCTTACCATTTTTAAATGAAGATAAAAAAATATTGCCGTTACATTCACTTATGGCTTTCACTACCGGCAGGGGTCCTGATCAGCATCATTTGTTTTACAGGCGCCATCCTTGTATTCAAAGAAGAGCTTCTGACAATAATGGGATATGATTCCATCCGGGAAAGTCCTTTGATGATCGTGATGAAGCTCCATCGGTGGCTTATGGATGATACCCGTACGACAGGTAAAATGATTGTAGGTATTTCTACCCTTTTTTTCATCTTTATCCTGATCAGCGGACTTACAGTATACTGGCCGCGCAAGTGGAAGAAAAGCCGGTTGATTATAGAACATCAAAAAGGCAGAAGAAGGCTAATGTTCGATTTACACTCTGTACTGGGATTATATGCAGCACTTATCTTATTAGTATGTGCACTCACCGGATTGATGTGGTCATTTCAATGGTACAGAGACATCGTAAGTTTTATTTTTGATGCGGAAGTAAAACGCGGAGCACCTATCTGGAAAATAGTACGTGCTTTACATTTTGGCACCTATGCGGGAATGTTTTCAAAGATCGTCACTTTTATCGCTGCCCTGATAGGAACTTCATTACCTGTCACAGGATATTGGATGTATCTGAAAAGAAAAAAATTACTATAGCCCGCTACCGCAAATTTCACAGATTTAATAATCATTTCTATGTTAATCTGTGTAATTTGCGGTGTTTTCAGTCTGGAATAACGGTTGGGATCATAAATCCTTTCCGGATTGATCAGGATACAGGGATTTATAATAATTGATACGCTTAGTCCATGGTCTGTATTCAAAAGGAAATACCTGTTGTTTTTCTGCCCATTGATTCCACTTTTTTTCCAATGTTTTCACTCTATCCGGGTAACGGGCAGATAAATCGTTCTGTTCAAACGGATCTTGTAACAGGTTAAACAGCTCCCACGGCTGCTTACCATTAGCCCGAACCAACTTCCAGTCTCCAGATATAATGCCACAGGAGGTTTGATGTTCAAAAAACAAATCTCTTTTCGATAATTTCTTTCCTTTCAACGCCGGAAGAATCGTTCTGCCTCCAGGAGCATCAATGGCATGATTTCGAAATTCCCGGGGATATTCAATAGAAGCCATATCCAGGCAAGTGGGAAAAAGATCGATAATATGTGTAAATTCGTGACGAACCGCTCCCTTTTTTCCATCAGGTTGTCCGCCTCCGTACATGATAATCAGAGGAGCACTCGTACCTCCCTGAAAACACCATTGCTTATAACTGCGAAATGGAGTATTACTCAAATCTGCACGCAATTGCGTGATCATATCGCCTTCATTGGTAGCACCGTTATCACTTAAGAATAAAAATATGGTATTATCAAATATACCTTTTTCCTTAGTGGCTTTTATTACTTCTCCGATACCATCGTCCATAATTTCAATCATGGCAGCATAAGTAGCCATTTCCGTAATCCATCGTTCCTGCTGCTGCGGAGTAAGACTATTCCATGCGGGACGTTTTCCTCCAAACTCTTTTTCAAATACCGGAAGTTCTCCTTCAATGTCGATTAAGCCATTGCGACGGATGCGTTCGAAGCGTTGTTTACGCAATACGTCATATCCCGCTTTATACTTTTCCCGACAAGCCTCTACTCTCTCTTTTGGAGCCTGAAGGGGCAGATGAGGAGCATAGTGAGCCAAATACATAAACATAGGTTCATCAACCGGATGTTGACGGATAAAACTAACGGCAGAATCGGTTATGGCTGTGGTATAATAATAGTCTTTCGGAAACTCCGTAATGCGCTGCAAACCCGAAAATACCGGTTTGGGAGTATAATAGCTGCCCCCTCCCGAAAGGCAACCGTAATATTTCTCAAATCCCCGTTCAACCGGATAGCTTCCATTAGGTTGGGTAAATGCTCCTTCAACGGTAACATGCCATTTACCGCTCATATAAGTGTGGTACCCATTTTCACGAAATACCTCTGCGATTGTAGGATACCGGTCCGATATCTGTCCTCTGTATCCCGGACGATGTTCATCCACAGCAGTCATCCAGCCCATACCTACTTCGTGTTGATATCTACCTGTCAGCAAAGCCGCCCGGCTGGGGCAACTGCGTCCCGTATTTTTAAATTGACTGAAACGTATCCCGTTTTCCGCCAGAAAATCAATATGTGGTGTGTGTACTTCTCCGCCATAACACGATAAATCAGAAAACCCCATATCATCACACATAATCAGAATTATATTGGGTTTCGCTTGATCAGGATTCGCTTTACGGTCTGTTATTTGAGTTCCCCAAGCATTCTGAATTCCCGAAGCAAACAATAAGGAACATATCAGACAATTGTTTTTCATAAATTAAGCTATTAAGATTAATCTTTTATCCATGCACTCGTAATCTCCGCCACATACACATGATGCAAACCTCCATGTGTAGTATACCATTGTTCATACACAGACGGATCCAGAAAGTTTTCTTTCCGCAACACATCAGTATATAATTTCCGGCATTCCAGACTCAACCTTCCTTGTTCGAACAGAACGTTGCCTTTATCGGTAATCATCGGTTTCAATCCGGTCTCCTTGATCTTATCCACCTCACGTCCCGACTTAGAACCACATATTTTATGAATACTTTTATTCTCCTCCCCTAAAAAAGAAAGAGTGAAATAATCATTTTTCTCCATAAAGCCGAACGTATATCTTTCCGGACGAATGAAAACATAAACAACCGGTTTATTCCACAGAAATCCGATACCACCCCAGTTGGCAGTCATGGTATTAAAAGCATCTTTATTACCGGCAGTTACCAACATCCATTCTTTACTGATGGTTTCAAAGAAATTATCACTAAGTTGGTTGACAGCAATTGGTTTCATCATATCCAAATCTTTTTTATAAATGATACGTTTAAGAATAATTCTCAATAAGAAGCAGATGCCGAAAGTCCTTCTTTCGTGAGAAGAGCCACAATACGATCCAACTCTTCATGAGTAGCTTTTTGCAAGTCCTGATCGGGAGTTTCCCGATCGATCGTATAAATCATCACCTGTCTTGGGGCAATATCCTTTACAACTTTCAACCAGGGAAGTACATACTTGTCAGAAGTATTATCCACATCTTTCCCCTTATATTTTCCTTTCATAAACATAGTCTGCACGATGCAATTACCTTTAAAAGCTTTTAAAAGTCCGACTGTTCCATTCAGATCGTATCGTCCGTTCGGACGATCTACAGTCCGGATATACTCTTCATCCACCGTGTCCAACTTTAAAATGTTATTATCCACCCTGTTCAACGCATCGAATACAGCCGGACGGTTAATAAAAGTAGCATTACTGAGCACACTCACCTTTGCATCCGGAAAGTAAGCATCACGCAAAGCAAGTGTATCCTCGATAATCTCCGGAAAGTGAGGATGAGCAGTCGGCTCACCGTTTCCGGCGAAAGTCAGTACGTCGGGAGCAGGTCCGTTGCTTTTCATCTCTTTTAATTTCTCTTCCAGAGCCATACGGACTTCTTCACGGGTCGGTAATGAAGATTTAGGACGATGTTCGCCATTGTAACCACATTCACAATAAATGCAATCGAAAGAACATACTTTTCCGTCCGAAGGAAGCAAATTTATTCCAAGTGAGACCCCTAACCGACGTGAATGAACCGGTCCGAATATAGGAGAAGGAAAAATAATAGTCATACTTAATTCTGTTTAATCGTTCAATCTTAGAAACTGTTTTGAATTTCTACAAAATTACTAAAACTTTAGACGCAGCTGCATTTGTACATCCGTTTTTTTATTTCCCCTGATCAGGTCGTTGCCGGAACCTATTTCATCACGATCAAAATATGTGGTTTGTCCGAGCTTGGCAATTGCTGTCCAATGCTTGTTCATATCATAGCGAAAATAAATAGCCAAGCGAATACCTTCTCCCTGAAAAGATGGAGTATAAAAAGAATACAGCAACCCTTTCTCGTAGATATAAATGCGTGAATCATAATCGTCTGTATGAAAATAGCTACCTTGCAATTCTGCTGTCAGAGGCAACCAGGGAAGTTTCCATCCAGCCGTCTGCGTCAGTTGATAACCTTGTCCAGCCGTTTTTCCGGATGAATGAAAATGATTATAATCGACTGTTGTCCGGAGAAATAACGAAGAGCATGGTAAATAGTTCAATCGATAACGCAGCCGGTGATGATAGGTGGGCAGAATCACTTTTCCCTGCGTACCGGTCACATCACGTTCTTTTTGTTTATAACGGTAATTCACATACATATCAACCGTTTTCGACGGAACGTAATTTGCCTGAAAGAGCAGATCCACTCCTTTCGAGGCCTTACTTATCCGGTACCTCCACCAGGGAAAAGAAAACAGATCGGCAGAAACAAAAAATGTCCAACGGTTGAAAGGATTTACAGAAGCAGCCAGATACCATCCGTTTTCATTCTGAACACTACTTCCTTCACTAAATGAATGAGCAAACATAGCCCAATAATCATGGGAATAATAACGGTGAACCAACATCAACCGGATATCTTGTAAAGGAGAATAAAGCACCTGATTCATAAAAGCCATACCACTGATCCCCAAAGCTGCTTCTCCTTGTATAGAAAAACGATGAAAACGATATTTATAATCCATACCCAGATTATAAAAAGAACGACCATGTAGGTTGTATTTTGAATAGTCTTTAAGTTCCGGTTCATAAGACCTGTTAAAACAGTAGTAAACACCGGTTATACCCAGTTGATAACTATTTCCGGTATAACTGATATTTCCTCCGCTCATCTGCATAGTCAATTGATTCATTTTATCAGCTTCCTTTTCGCTTCGGTGTAAACCTGTTTTATAAATCGAGGTAATTTCACCGCCTTTTATCACTCCATCCAACGAACGATGTGAATAAAATACGGAAAGTGTCCATTGTTTCCATTTTAGAGCTATGCCACTCCCACGGAAATAATTATATTCGTCGGTAGAAGTATGTCTGCGTATACCTGTACTCCTGAAAGTGAAAGACGAAGAATAAGCTGTTTTTCCAAACATAGAACCTTGTCCGAGTACCAGTCCCTGACCGAAGTTCAACCGATAGTTTCCTACAATTCCAGTTTTCAGTATTCCTATATCATGAAGAAGTAGATAGAAAGAGTAGTAATCGTATCCCTGCTTATTATGTAAAGCTCCGAAAGGTTCGCCGCTATCTTTCTCGGCAACTATACCTGCATAAACCTTTTCCCGATAGTGAAATCCATATTTCACCGAGTTATAAACAGCAGGACCCAAGTAATTTTTCTCGTATCCCTTACGCTTATACAAAGGCACATCCATACGAGTCACCGCTTCATGTTTTCCATATTTTAAAATCTGCTTTAACGTAACAGACTCTTTCTTATCAGCAGGCTCTACACAGACAAAAGGAAGCAGATATTGAATAGTCTGCCGATCCAACTCCTCCACTAACTGAAGTTCATAGACAGTCTGCATCGATCCGTGAATATAAATGTACGCAAGTAAATTCTCAATCTGAACATCATTAAGAAAAGGAAACCGCTGTAACTGCTCTTTGGTGGCAGAGTTTATATTAACAGGGTTGTTAACAAGATCGGTTAATTCCTCCAATTCATTCTCCCAATCACGTGTATCTCCTTCTTCATCGGATATAGACAAGTTTTCCATCACCTCTTCCCAAGGATAATCCGAACGATTCTGAGCATGGCAAGTAGAAGTTATCAACGTCATATTAACAAGTAGGAATATACTCAATATAGATATGCTTTCGTTCATATCGAGTGTGGTTATTGTGTTTTAAATAGCAAACGAATTGTCGAAGATAATTTAAATAGGTTAATGCTGCAAGGAAAACCATTAATATAAATTTAATCCTTTATTTTTGCAAAATGAATATGAGGCTTACCATAGGACTTTTGATGTTATCTATCGCCTTATTGTTTTCTTCCGAATCACTGGCACAGGAAAAAACAAATCTCGGTGGATACCTGGTACCTATGTGTGTGTATAATGGTGATACAATCCCGGCTTTCCAGATTCCGACCATTCATATATTCAAGCCTTTAAAATTCAGAAACAGAAAAGAACAGATGGAATATTATAAATTGGTGAGAAATGTGAAGAAAGTATATCCTATTGCCAGAGAAATTAACCGCACCATCATTGAAACTTACGAATACTTACAGACCCTGCCCAACGAAAAAGCCCGCCAACGTCATATCAAACGGGTGGAAAAAGGATTGAAGGAGCAATATACTCCACGAATGAAAAAGCTCTCTTTTGCACAAGGCAAACTGTTGATAAAGCTGATAGACCGGCAAAGCCATCAAAGTTCTTATGAACTGGTAAAAGCATTTATGGGACCTTTTAAAGCAGGATTCTATCAAACATTTGCCGCTCTTTTCGGAGCCAGTTTAAAAAAACAATATGACCCCGAAGGAGAAGATAAGTTAACCGAACGAGTGATACTGTTGGTAGAAAGCGGACAATTGTAATGTATCCTTCCAGATTCATTTCCTATACTTTGAGTAATAGGTTATTCTCAAATTCATATTATCTTATAAGTGTGTTATGGCAGTGACTTCTGATACACGCTCCCGGATATTCTCCGTTAATCTTGTACCTGTGAAGAAACCAACTCAAAATAATGCCCCTTTTTCTCCATCAATATTTCATGAGTTCCGGTCTCAACGATAAAACCTTTGTCCAACACCACAATTTGATCAGCATTACGAATGGTACTAAGCCTGTGAGCAATAACAACAACAGTACGCTGTTCAAATGCATTGTTCAAGGCATTCACAATTTTTCGTTCATTTATTGAATCCAAAGAGTTTGTGGCTTCGTCCATAAAGAGAAATTTCGGATCCCGATACAGCGCACGAGCAATCAACAAACGTTGCTTTTGTCCTCCACTCAACCCGCGTCCGGTTTCTCCAATGGTCGTTTCAAAACCCTTAGGCATCGCGTTTATCTCATCCTCAATCTGAGCGATACGACAAACTTCCCTCAAACGCGTATAATTAATTTGTTCATCATCTAATACAATATTATTCAAGATGGTATCACTGAATATTTTTCCATCTTGCATTACCACCCCACACATGTTTCTCCATTGGCGTAGATTAATGGCACTTACATTCATCTTGTCCATTTTTATTTCTCCATGGCTGGGCTTATAAAGCCGAACCAATAGTTTCAGAAGAGTTGACTTACCACTACCACTTCCTCCCACAATTGCCGTGATTTTATTTTCCGGTATTTGTAAGTAAATATTACGCAAAACCAAAGGAGAGTTAGGCGTGTATTGAAAATGTATATTCTCTAATAGAATCGTTTTTCTTTCCGGAAGGATGGTTGTACTGCCAATAGAAAGTAATTCATCCTCATTTTCCAACTGACGAATCTCGTTGATGCGTAAGAAACTGATTTTGGCATATTGCGCTGATACCACAAAATTAATAAATTGCACAAGCGGACCATTGAGCATACCAATAATAAATTGTGTAGAAATCATTATTCCAAATGTTATTTCACCCTTGATAACCGCCATAGCACAGAAAAACACGATAGCCATATTTTTGATATTTTCTATAAATTGGGCACCCAGATTTTGAGCATTGGTTATGGCAAGAACACGCTTATTGACATGATAAAGCCGTGCCTGAATTTCTTCCCATTTCCACCGCCGGTACTTGTCATAATTGTAGATTTTGATATCCTGTATAGTCGAAACGGTTTCCACCCAATAGCTTTGGTTTTTGGACAAAAGTTCAAAATATTCCCAATCCAGTTTTTTACGTATGCTCAAAAACAGTAACACCCAACAAGCGTACAGAACCGATCCTGATAAAAATATATAGAAAATTATAGTATTGTAAATCAATAAAATAATACTAAAGACGGCAAATGTAAGCGTTGAAAATATCAATGCCAAAGAATTATTCATAATGAAACTGCGTATACGTTCATGATCTTGTGCCCGTTGCAAAATATCGCCCAGCAGCTTATTCTCAAAGAAAGTAACAGGTAGTTTCATCAATTTTATCAAGTAGTCAGAAATCAAAGCAATATTTACTCGCGCCGTGATATGCAATAAGATCCAATCCCTCAACACATTGAAAATCATTACACTCAACAAGATACAGATGTTCCCTATCAGTACCATATTAATAAAGTTCCTGTCCGAAGTTTTAATGCCGACATCAATCACCGCTTTAGAGATAAATGGTAACATACCTTGTAAGACAGTAACAACGAGCATAATAATAAATATTAACCCGAAGCTCTTTTTATATGGAAAAAAATATTTAAGAATGCTCGAAAAGCTGTTTCTCTTCTGTTCTTGTTCAGCTTTACTATTCTTAAAATCAGTAGTTGGTTCCACGGCAAGTAATACACCTTGGCTTTCATCCCTTTGATACCAACCCTTTCGAAATTCTTCATGCGTGTATTTTATGCGTCCTTTTGCTGGATCCGAGACCCATATGTATTTCCTATCAGAATGATATACCACGATGAAATGACTGTCATTCCAAAACACAATTGCAGGAAACGGAATGCTGTTCACCACATCATCAATGGTACATTTTATGGCAAGCGTTCGCAGCCCGATACTTTCTGCCCCGGTACTTAGATCAAGTAGCGATACACCTTCTTTGGTAATGCCGCAACGGTCACGCATGAACTGCAATGAGTAAAACTTACCAAAATGCTTAGCAATAATTTTAAGGGATGCGGGTCCGCAGTCTTGCGAATCCATTTGGTATTCTACGGGAAAACGGTGGAGTAGCATATTCTTATTTTTCTCCTTTTGATTTTAAATTATCAAATAGTCTTTCAATCAAACGTTTTCGTTTGGTGATAATCTCAACTGTACCTTTTGTTTCAAAATCGAGGGGTAATATTTTCCCAAAGTTAGTTAATGTACCATCGGGAAAAGATATGATTACCAGATAAGTATCCATGTCTCCATTTTGAGTTTTTATCTTGTTGGTAATGCGTGAAACAGATTTCACCACTCCCTTCAGTAATCCATATTCATCATATGGATAGTTGTCCATTTTTACGTTTACTGTTTGCCCAACTTCTACTTTTCCTGCACCGAAAGAAGGTATCACTACTTCACCCAAGATGTTAGTTTTATCGGGAATGATGGAGAATAGCTCCTGCCCAGACTGTACAAAACGATTGTTCCGCCAGAAACCAAGATATTCTAACTCCCCTTCTACAGGCGCATATTGCAAATAATGCTCTTTCCAGAGTTTAATGGCATTTGAAAGTTCATTCTTCCGAGTGATATAATCGGAATAGGCTTTCTCTTTAGCCTCAGTTTCTTCCAAACAGATACGCTGTATTTCCAATTGATTACGACTTATTTCCGATTGTTTCATCTGTCGGTTACTTTGCAAATTTAATTGTGATTCTTTTAAAGAAAGATGTGTCGAGAACTTTTGCTGGTATTCTTGTTCGCTTATTCCTTTCATCGACAGCAATATACTGTCCTTACTCAATTGGTTTTGGGAGTTATCCAATATTTGTTTTTTTAATCGCAGCTCATTATTAAAATTGGCAATGACTGCTTCGTCAGAAATAATTTGTTGTTGCAATTTTTGTCGCATGGTTGAATAAATGTCAGAAGTAAGTAACCGCTCATATTGTAAAAAGGAAAGTAAAAAGGAATTGTATGCGGAACTGACTTCCCCAAGCAACAGCGTATCGGGCAATGCAACACGAATTGTGCTTTTGTCATTAAGTGTCTTCAAAAAAGAATCAATCCATAAAATATGTTTGTAATCCGCACCACTTTCGATACAACTAATCACATCGTTTTTATGCAGTAATGCTTTATTGGGTTGAAACAACGTAATCCGTCCGTTACTGTTAGCGACCAAACGTACCGGTGCTGCATTTGCGGTTACTGATATTTGTCCGTCTACCGTATCGGGATACTGTATCAAAAAACCAAGTAATATGATCATTCCCATCAGTACCCCTACGCATAGTATCACCCATTTTGCCCAGTAGGTGGGCATACGGTCAATAATGGCTTGTACTTCCTCAGATCTGGCAATCACATCAGATTTTTTGTTAGGATTAGGCAAAATAATTTTTGGTGAACATATAGGTTGTTCCTGCTTTTGTATTCTTGAATTCATCTTTTTGCCTGTTCTTTAAATTTATGACTAACATGATGAATCATTCTCAAGCGGTAGTTTGCCTGAGAAAAATAGTTGCTTATCATCCCCGGAGTCCCATTGTAGACGGTTACGTCCGAATAGCCAAAATCTTTTTGAACGGAGATGAACGGATAGATAGTCATCTTATCTTTAGCAAGGACAGATAAAACTCCATCTGCCGTATCAGTGTCTTTGAAGTCATAGTCTAATATCTTTTGAAATAGCGGCTTAAAAATAATGATAAATTGCGTAGACCAAAACCAATCCATCCAATAGCGATTTGTGTCCACTGGTACCGCTGTGCCAAATCCTCCGACACCTCCCGAAAGCAACTCGGAACCTTGAGCGTTTGCTCCTATTATATTGGCAAACAAATAATCTTTGTTATATGCGGGGGTAAATATATGGTCGTCTTCGCAAATGATCATGATATCATCCCTTTTGTCGATAGCTGTTTGTACAGCCTTTAGCATGCTTTGCCATAATCCCACTGCTCCAATGGAATGTTCGATTGCCTCTATCCAATGGAGAGCAAACTCTACCTTCCCTTGAAACTGTTCCTCTATATGCTGCCGCCGTTCCGTGCGCTCTTTAAGGTTAATGACATATACAGGCAGATAAAAATCACTGTTGTTTGTTCCCATTATTCTTATGATGTTCTTCTACAATTTCTTCCAATATTTTATCTACTTTCTCGCTCCATACCTCCCAATTAAGACGGGTTTCAAATTCTTGCCGCGATGACATCCGGAGTTTCAGATAGTTTTCTTTGTCAGCGAAAACCGACTTTATTTTCTCAGCATAATCTTCAGCTGTAGCATCCGGCATGAGCAAATACCCGTTTTTCCCTTCACGTACCGGTTGACTCACTCCACCCACATTGGCGGCAATGCTGGGCACGGCATAAGCCGATGCTTCACAAAACACAATTCCAAATGCGTCGAACTCTGTAGGAAGTACTAAAAAATGAGCTTCCTGCAAGATATTACAAAATCTTTCCAAATGTTCCGGTTTGGATTTATCTAAATAAGGAATTATAACTAAATTCTCATCTTCATCATAAGGTTCCCGAATAATAGAACCAATAATCGTAAGCGTACATCGAAATCCATCGGATTTAAGCTTTCTATATGCCCCTAAAACTTTATCTCCACCTTTTTTCTGCCAATTTTTTCCGATAAAGACTAAATTACAAATACCTGTCTGTATATCTATCTTATAGTCTGAAGGAGTAGGGATATTTGCCCCAAATTCCACTACATAAATTTTACCCGGCTCTATATCATAATAATTTATTGTACTTTGCTTTGCCCATTCCGAACTATAAATGATGGCAGTATATTTATTCAATAATTTCTTCTCCATCATTTCTATTTTCTTTATCTGTTCTTCATTCTTTAGTGGGTTTAAGTAGCTTTGGAATGAGTGGTATGTCACATCACTAAGATGCACGACCGGAACATTTACATCCAGAAAAGGAACTAAATATAAATCTCCAAAAAACACAAGATCATAATTCGTCAATTGTTCGGTACATAATTTCCCGAAAACAGAAACATAGTTCTCTAATGGATTTTTTTTAATATAATTATCTTTGGTAAAATACGCTGCCTGAGGAAGGGTATTCTGTCCAATCACTTTTACATGATGCTTTCTGCTTAGAGCGTGAAACAAATGAAATGTCGTTCCCGACCAATTATTTATATCAGCCGGATTTAATGTTGTTAAAAATGCAATATTCATATATTGAGATCTATTTTTGATTGCATGAAAAAATTAGTTTCACTCACCCGGTCGTACGATCGGTCGGATTTACCGCATGGAGGGTTCAACCGAGCAAGATTGCGCTAAAAAAAGAACCGATGCCAATAATATAAGGTATTTCATAACCGAATATTTTTATAAATTTTCTATCCGCTTCTGTATCTCCTTTATTTTTTCCTGTCTTTGTTTTATTTTCATTATAAGCCTATCAGAAGCTTTCTCAAAAGAGATTTCTTTTTCATCCTTATGGGTACAATCCGTACTTTTTATGAAAAACACGCCTTTAAATCTTTGATATAAGTTAAATGGATAAAATTCTTGTGGGATATGGTGACTCCCCTGAAGTCGAGACAGTGTTAATTCATTAAAATCGACAGTTAAGGGGGTGTAAAAAACATTGTCATCAATAAGACTTAAAAAATATTCCATACTGTTTTCAGGAGGACTACTCAACCAATTATCTTTCCTGTTATAATGCTCATCATATGCCATGGCTTCTCCACTTCCTATCAGAAATAGCAAAGGAGAGTAACTTTCACCATACGCTTTGCGCATATACCTCCCGAAAGGAATACAAGGTACGGCAGGATAACTCGAAATAGGATTAATATGTCCCGCATGCCCGTAGATTACCGTTTTTACGTTTTCGTCTTTGGCGAACTTGTCAATTAAGAATCTTGCATTTACGAACATAATGGAATCCCGCCGTATGAATCTTTCTATTCCGCCATCTCCGGCTTGCTTTGAAACCCTCAGAATATGCAAGATACATTCTATTTCTTCAGCAGTAAGAAGTTTTTTTATCTTATCTCGATGAATATCAAGAAAGTTTATCGCATAGTTACGATCTTTTTTCATTAACAGCAGGGATAATTGATCAACTTCCGGAATCTGCGATTTTTTGTTAAGCCCGGTAATAAAATCAAAAATATCCATAGCGGAACTTTGAGTGGAAGAAAGGATTGAATTGTAATCCATGCCATATAATTTAACTTTAGAATCTTTCGTTTTACCAGAATTAAAGCTCCGCAATCTTTTTAAAAAATTAATTGTAGCATGGTTGATAACCAAGGAAGAATCAAGTTCATAATTGTCATCTTGTATAAACCTATTGTAGGCAAATGATTGTTCGAGGGGCATTTCCTGCAGTACTAATTTGCAATTTAACCTTTCCACTGCCTGGATAATCAATTGATACGCTAAATTTTTTATACCGTCATTCCCGTGGACTGACTCCCCTAAGCCGATAATCTTTTTATCATTGATTTCATTGATTTGCTCCAATCCTATTTTTCTATCAACATTTATACCCGTATAGTTAATTTTTTTATCTACTATCAACGGGGAAAGGGTTCGAACAGGAAATTCGTCGATAGGTTTACCGTCAATCAGTATGTCCAATCGAGAGAAAGCAATATAAGCATTCTTATCAATTTCTCCTTCCACATTAATCCGTACGTTTAACATCTCCGCATTAGTCAAATTAATGTTTTGGGTAACCAAGCTTAATATACTGTCAGGCCTGAATCTTAAGGTGTCAGAAAAAAGAATGTTTTCCTGTTTACCTATCGCATCCAAGATGATAGAGACAAGTTTTATATTATCACCTTTACCTTCAAATCCGATTACAGCTTCTTTTATGTTATTATTGGGAAGCAAAATTCTCTGTTCGTACTCTGATCTTAACCGCTTAGAAAAAGGAAATCCTTTAAAATATTTCTTAGCGAACAAATTTCGATTTGAATCTTGTATATAGGCAGGGATAGTATAATTGCTATATGCTCCATTTTCACGCCACGGATAAACCACCGCAGAATCGAAACGCATAGCAAAATGTAAATCATATACATTCGTATATGTTTGTTTCTCTAATTTAGCGGTACATGATACGGCATAGAATATAAATACAAAGAAAAACAATACATGGAGTTTTGTTATTGAATTCATGTTTAATATTATTTATAAAGATTATCAATACTTAGTTTCCTCTGACTTCTCGTCCTTTCGCCAAACCATCTCTCAGCCCTTTAGAATACCATAACATTTCATAATCGGCATTATGCCACTATGGATTCAAAAATAGCGATAAAGTCAGAGGAAGTACCACCTTTTTTCCGAATATTTCGGAGAAAAGGTTCATGGAATCCATTTTCTTTTCTTTTCATACAAATACATAAGAGCAAATAAAGTTTGGACATGATAGTCTAAGTTCATTTTAAAAAACTCTTCCCTCTTATTTATGGCGGACGCGTTTTTTGTGAACAGCACTCCGTCCATCATACATTTTGGAAAAACCCACTGGAATTGTCCAATTTTCGATTCTGTATTTCCTATATATCTCATTTTCAAAACATCCGCATCGGACAGTTTATCCATCGACAGATAACACGGACTGATACCCGAACGTTCGATACAGTATTCCAATCCGGCAGACGACGAAGACTGCAATCGCCTTATTCCCATTTTACCAGGAAATACCCATGTCAAATAACTTCCCCCTCCGGCAAGCAGTCCCACGGCGGAGTAGTCATCACCGTATGAACCCTTCATATATTCTCCGAAAGGGCGCATGTCCGATCCCAGCCATCCAGCGATACTTGTATAATTCGCATGCCCCAAATGACAATATACGGTAGTCGTTTCATCTTTTTTAAGCATTGTTTTCATTAAGAACTTCGCATTCTCGTACATGCCGGAATCCCTACCCCGAAAACGATTCAGTTCATCAACGGTCGCTTCCTCCTCCGCATTCAGGCAATAACTCATTATTTCCGCTTCTCGCCGGGTAAGTATGCCCTTGAAGCCATGATTGGCATGCAACACAGAGTCCGCCCCTTTAAAAGGGAACTTCTCGTCCGACAACAGAAGAGAATTGCATATCGCTTTCAAGCCTTCGTCGCCTTTACCTCTGCGGAGCGTGTAAAAGAAGTAAAACAGGTCGATACTGCTTTGTAAGCGGTAAATATTCCGGTCAATGCCAAAGAAGCTCACCTTTTCTTCCGAATGCCGGTTGTATTCTTTAATCCATCGCATAAGAGACACAAAGGATGAAGAAGAAAATAAGACCTTGTCAAAAGAGGAAGCGATACTGTCCGGCTTGAACCGCTCGTCCCCCTCCAAATACCGGTTGATATGGAAAGACAATGTCAGGGGCATTTCTAACAAGACGAGCCTGCATTTTCCGTGTTCGATCCTATTCTTGATTATTTCAACACCCATGTCATTCATCGTTCCGGTGCCATGCACGCTCTCTCCGATGGCAAGTATCCTCTTATCGGAAAAGGACAGAGACTTAAGATCGTCACCGTTCACGGGTATCACATCCAATTCCCGAACGGAAGCCGTTGCACCGTTATTCAATGATGGGGGTTCAACCGCATATTTTCCATCAATTAAGATATCCAAAGAGTCAATCCATATTTTAGAGTATTCCCCGGGCTTAAAGGAATTATCCGCCGATCCTAAAGGATCGACCGGAAAATCCTTTTTCCTGGGCTTCTCCCCTTGGGCTTCAAGAGCCACTCCCAGCAACAGAGGAGAAGCTATATCCACACTCCGGCGGGCTACCCTCCATGTGTTGGCAGCAGACAACCGAAACGTGTCCACGGAAGTGACCTCCCTGCATTCACTAATCCCACTCAGCTTCAAATACAGGTCATTGCAGTTTTCTGTTTTATACTTTATTCTCACTTCAATATCTGCCCGCTTTTTTTTATCCATATGATAAAAAAGCGGTACCGTGAACCCCGCGCTCCCCTTAGCTTCATATGACGGATACAATAAAAGCGGATAAGAGCTGATCGCGCTATCTATTTTTGATTGCCAGGAAAAATTAGTGTACGTAGCCCAGTCGTACGATCGGGCGGATTCACGCATGGAGGGTGCAACCGAGCAAGATTGCGCTAAAAAAATAACCGACGCCAATAATATAAGGTATTTCATAACCTATGTTTTTATAAGGTTTTATTTTCATTAAAGCCGAAGGATCTTATGCGGGGAATTTCATTCACCAACCGTTCTTGATGTAACAAACTGACCCGTGGCAGCATCATAAACTGAAATTTGAGTCCCTCCGTACGGTATATTCGTTTTAACAAAGTTGAAAGAAGACGAAGCATTATAGCCCTTTTCCAACAGCTCTCTCAAAATAGATAATTCCATATTGGTGATGTCTTGTGAAACATGGCTTACGAGTGATCCTAACGGAGTAAGCCCTACAGCTTCGGAGAGAAATCTGTCCCACCCTGTAGAGGAGATCGAGGTGACATAATCAGGAAATGTATAATACATTTGTGATACCGATCCCGAGTATACCGAACTCCCATAAATATACGTATTGGTAGCTACATATCCCATTCCCTCTACATAACCACCGTTCCAGTTGTCATTGCTAAGCATGTTATCGAATTCCGCTTGGGTATAAGGATTAGCTGATGTTCCATTTCCTCCCCCAACGTAGCTCATTTGCAAGGACTCTTCAATTATCGGCATTGTTTTCGCCAGTTCATTTAAACTTTTTCTTGTCAGTTTTTTCATTGTTGTTGAATTTTAAAGTTATTATTAAATTTATTATAGGTTCAACTTCTCTTCATTATTTGAAAATAAAGTTTGAAATAAAGTTAATACTTCACATTTAGTAAGTAATTGTTTTTCGTACAACTTACATAAATCACCATAAGCTGCTGCCAATTCCGGATATTCATTTTTATTGAGTTCCATCAGATATTCCAAAACCTCATTAATTATAGACTCTGTTGTTGCTCTTTGCTCACTACTTTTTTGGCTACTGACCTGACTATCTGATATTCGGTAATAGAGTAATGGTTGACTGTCAATATAAAATCTCCCTCCTGACTTTGCTATCTCCACCCAAAATTTAAAATCTTCGGCATAAGGGCAGTTCTCATATTTTAATGCATTCTTTTTCAAAAAATCCATCCTTATCATAGTAGTGGGATGAAACAAGAAATTTCCCTTTGTAAATTTTAACAGTGGTTGTTCAACCAACCCACTCAAGGTACTCAATAAACCATTCGTTTGTGAATATGTTCCAATACTGTTCATCCAAGTTCCACAAACAGTTACATCCGGATATTCTTGCATAATCGCATATTGAATTTTTAGTCTATCGATATGCATTATATCATCTCCATCCATACGAGCCATATACTTTCCTAAAGAATTCTCTATTCCAAGGTTCAATGACTCTATAAAATTATGACTGTTCTGAATAAGACGTACTCTTTTATCATTATATGACTGAATAATAGAAGACGTGCGGTCAATAGAACCATCGTCTATGAGGATAAACTCAAAATCCACAAAAGATTGCTCTAAGACGCTTTCTATCGCATCTTTTATATGCATTTCGGCATTATAGACAGGCATTACAACAGATATCTCACACATTGTTATCAAGTTATTAAAGTAAAGGAAATTTTTTATTCGCGCAAAAGCCAAGATAACGGGCCAATCCATATTGATATCCAACATGTATACAATTGGGACGAACCATTCTTTTTATCCTTTCTAAACTTTCTTCAAACAAATCCATTTCTATACGCTGAATTTTTACACGATTTTCATCAGCGTTTTCTATGATTCCCGTTAAATTTATCTTTTGGTCCAAAAAGAGAATAGCTGGATTAATATTCTTTTGTCCATATCTGATATGATCTCTTATTACATCATTAAAACCAACCATATTATTTTTAGTAATGATACTACCTAAGTAATATCCCCTAACAAGTGAACTCGCAATTCTTCCCTCACTATATAATGTAACGTAACTATCCATCAATGATTTTGAAAAATATTTATAATTGCAAAAATCGACCAACTTTAAATAAGCCTCATACATTTGTAATACATAATCTTTACTATTTATGTAATAAATATTTTTCCAATCGAAAAACTGAAGTGATAAATAAAGTTCCAGTCCTTGAAATATTTTCTCAATAATTGAATATATTCTCTCATCTTGCTTTTGTAATTTATCCAAGACAAATAAAAAATAAATAATTTTATATGAAACTAACAGCTTATCCGGCTGCTTGTCAATGTTTTCAAAATGTTTGATTATTGCTTCGCGTTGGTCTCCAAACAAATCTTCAAAATCGGCATCAATTAATTTATTTGTTATTAGATAGATAAGGACATATCCTATTCCGGACATACCATTTTCAAAGCCATAATCATTTGTTTTTCTTATTAAAGATTCTTGGAATAGGCTGAAAGCTTTATCTTCAATTTCAGTATCTTGCAAACATTTAGCAGTTTCAAATAACGCTAAAGAGATTCCTGACTTTCCGTTGTAAAGACCGGAAGAGTTGACAGAGCAGGCATTCAGTGAGATATAATCAACAAGTTTTCGTATGGTTGTATCACTAATCATTGAAGAGTATTTTTTCTAATTCGACATTTTTTTTAAAATCATATAAAGCCAAATTACGTAATGTAAAGAAGCTTTCGTAAGAATCTTTGATGGCAGAGTAGTAACGCTGCATAGCATCATTCCGCTCTTTTTGTGCGGTGGCAAGTTCATATACCGACACTTTTCCCAATGAAAACTTTTTCGTCAACATCTTATACTGTTCTTTCGATAACGCATAGGCTCTTGATGCTGTCAGCCAAAGCTTTACACTATGATCATAAGCATTTATCTTTTCTTTTACTTCGTTCTCAAATTCAAAAATTTTTTTTTCTATTCGCAACCGACTTGCATCATAATTATTCTTTGCGATCCGGATATTATTTTTGTTGATGCCCCACTGAAAAATAGGTATTTGAAATTCAATGATCACGGACTGTCTTGTATTTCCATGCCGGTAAGCATCTGCCAATGTTTCAGCATACTGATTTATTCCATAGTTTAAACTTATATTTCCATTGAACCTATTCTTCAATTTGATAGAGAACAGGTTTTTCTCCTCTTCCAACTGTTGAATCTCTTGCTGATTTGAAATTGGATTATTTTTTTTCACATAGTAGATTGCAAGCCGAGCATCGATGGTTAAGGGTAAGTCAAAATCCGGTATTGTAATTTCGGCATTATTTTCTATTCCTAAAAAAGTAAAAAGTTTTTGTATTGATTCCGCATAGTGTTTGACCGCATTTTCATACATGTATTGCAAGTTTAAGGACTGCAATTCCATCTGCTTGTAATCATATTCAGTGATACTTCCATTCCTCAATTTTATCTCTGCAATATGTAACAGAGTGTCGTTGCTCTGTTTGATATCTATGGCAAGTTCACTATCCATCTTACTCAGTATGGCGGATAAATAAAGCGTCAATGCTTGTTGCTGGATCTGGGCAATGTTTGAACAATATTGTTTCACGGCCACTTCGTTTTTGGCACGTTCAATTTTGTTTTCCAATCTTTGTAATTTTCCTCCTCCCCACAACTGCTGCGAATAGCTTATAAAAAACGGATTTGTACTAAAACTGTTTTGTTTACGTGAAAACTCATTCAAATAATTTATATTACTTCCAATACTCAGTTCCCCTCCTGTTATGCTTATTTTCTGTCGTACAGTAGTACCAAAATTAGTATTATTTGAATTGTCCTCTACATAAGAATAACTTCCATCGATCGGTTGTTGCAATAATCGCAGTGACCTGTTAAAATTGATAGGATTAAAATTCAGCACAAATGCAGGGAGAAAGCTTTTCTTATAATTCTCGTATTGCAATAAGTCATTTTGGAAGTTAAGTAATTCTATTTTAGCCGATGATGATTCCAGAGATAGTCTGTTTATCACTTCATCTAATGTCACTTCCCTTGGTATACTTTGACAATATGCATTCGTATAGCACAAAGAAAATACCAATATATATAATAATGTTTTCAATGTTTTAGAATATCTTTAGGTTTAGGTTTATTTTGCAATATCATAAAAACCATATAAATAGAATAATATTACTATTTCTATTTATTTATTTTTAATAATTATACAGTAATTTATTCTAAAACCATAAGATATTTAACAAAGATCATCTACAAGACTATTTCAACTTTTTAAATAAATCCCAGATCACAATTCCTGCTGTTACCGATACATTCAATGAATGTTTTGTGCCATATTGGGGAATCTCAATACAACCATCCGAATGGTCAATAACCTCCTGCTGCACTCCTTTTACTTCATTTCCCATAACTACAGCATATTTCTTCGAACGGTCCAGTGTTAACTCATCCAACATGATACTCCCCTCCGCCTGTTCGACAGAGTATACCACATATCCTTCACTCCGGAGGTTATCAACCGTTTCAACTGCGTTATTAACATACTTCCAATCCACTGTAAACTCGGCTCCCAAAGCTGTCTTATGCATCTCGGGATGGGGAGGAGTAGCCGTAATTCCACACAGATAAATACATTCAATCCGGAAAGCATCTGCCGTACGAAACACAGAACCGATATTATGCAAACTCCGTATATCGTCCAACACTACAACTAAAGGCAATTTATCAGCTTCTTTAAACTCTTCTATACTTATCCGGTTCAGCTCGGTTATTTTCAATTTTCGCATGATGATGTCGTTTCTGTTAGTATGTTGCAAAAGTAATTCTTTTCTTGTTAACATAGGTGTTGATAACGGTTTAAAACCTGTCAAAAGAATCAGCATATATTTTGAAAACTAATTCTTGCATTATTCAAATGAAGGTATAAGAGCAACGGGATATGAACAATACAAAAAAGTTAGCTTCAACTTTCCAAGCATACTTCAACAGATTTTTCAGTACTAATTAGCCTGTTTATATCCATAAAGTTTTTAACTTTGCACTTTATCAACAAGGTGTTAATGAAGTTAGCAATATAGCTTATTATCAATAAATAGACACGTTCATAAACTGATTATAAACTTAGATAAGTAACTAATAACTTATCCGGCAAGAAAAAGCCGGTTTATTTGCTAACACTATTAACAGGCTATAATCACTAACAAAGGATTTCTTTTTAAAAGAAGAGAAAAAATAAGAATATAATGAATCGAGAAGAATGGGTGAATAAGGGATTCGTTGACGAGCCTGTAGACAAAAGCATTGATCTGAAAGCAGCCATCAATGAACTGAAAAAAGAAAAGAATGCAGTAATCTTGGGACACTATTACCAGAAAGGTGAAATACAGGATATTGCCGACTACATTGGGGACAGTCTGGCTTTGGCTCAAATTGCAGCCAAAACCGATGCGGATATTCTTGTGATGTGTGGCGTTCATTTTATGGGAGAAACCGCAAAGGTGCTTTGTCCGGACAAGAAGGTGCTGGTGCCCGACTTGAATGCAGGATGTTCGTTGGCAGACAGCTGTCCGGCAGATAAGTTTGCTGAGTTTGTGAAAGCACATCCGGGATATACGGTGATTTCGTATGTGAATACAACGGCAGCTGTGAAAGCGGTGACAGATGTAGTAGTGACTTCGACCAATGCAAAACAGATCGTTGAAAGTTTCCCGAAAGATGAAAAGATTATTTTCGGCCCGGATCGTAACCTGGGAAATTATATCAATTCGATTACAGGACGTGAAATGCTGTTGTGGGACGGAGCTTGCCATGTGCATGAACAGTTTTCGGTGGAGAAGATTGTAGAACTGAAAGCACAATATCCCGATGCGGTAGTATTGGCGCATCCCGAATGTAAGAGTGTGGTATTAAAGTTGGCCGATATGGTCGGATCTACAGCGGCTTTATTAAAATATGCAGTGAACAGTGACAAGCAACGGTTCATTGTGGCCACGGAGGCTGGTATCTTACACGAGATGCAGAAAAAGTGCCCTCAAAAAACATTCATTCCGGCTCCTCCTAACGATAGTACCTGTGGATGCAATGAATGTAACTTCATGCGGCTGAACACGCTGGAAAAGCTCTATAATTGCCTTAAATACGAATTCCCGGAAGTAACTGTTGACCCGGAAGTTGCCAGAGAGGCGGTAAAGCCGATTAAACGGATGCTGGAGATTTCAGCTAAGTTAGGCTTATAAACAGGTTGTGAATAATAAGTTAACTTTCCGGTTAATATTGAATGTATTTATCATATAAAAGAATCGTATTATACTTATATATAAAGGTATAATACGATTTTTTGTTATTAACAAGATCGGTTGAAATACCTGTTAATAATAAGTGTATAGTGTTTAAACAGGAAAGATCCATTGAATGGCGGTTACTCTTTAGGAAAAAGAGGGATAAATTGGATAAAGGACCAGAGAAAAAGGATAGAGTCCGGAAGAATAAAGTAAAGAGTATAGAGTAATAACATGGGGATGTTTTGCTGAATAAGATCCCCATGTTATGATATAAAACATCCGGATGTTCTAATGCAGAACATCCGGATGTTTTTGTAATGTAAGCTTAGTGTTTCAGGATGAATGAAGTATTGAAATGAATTTTATTCAGCTTCGTTATGTATTTCGCATGTACCCATTCATCTCCTGATGTTTGATATCATATTTGGTCACATTAGTAGCGGGTGGGGAAGTGCCGTCTGCCGACATCGGTAAGTATAAAAAAATCCTTCGGTTTGAAATTATATTCAGCCGAAGGATTCATTTTATTTATTTCGTTTTATCGATCAGATTGAACGAAGAAATTCACATAGTTTGTTCACAGCCAAAGCACGATGACTGATTTGATTTTTAATTTCATTACCTAATTCGGCAAAGGTCCGGTCGTATCCTTCAGGAACGAATACCGGATCGTATCCGAATCCGGAATCACCTCTTTTTTCTTTGATTATTTCGCCTTTTGTGATTCCTTCGAAGAGATACTCCTTTTCATCCAGAATGAGCGAAATAGCTGTACGGAACTGTGCTCTACGGTTGTCTTTTCCTTCCAGTTCGTGGAGGAGTTTCAACATGTTGGCTTCCGCATTGTGTCCTTCTCCACCGGCATAACGGGCCGAATAGATACCCGGAGCACCTCCCAGTGATTCAACTTCCAGTCCCGTGTCATCGGCAAAGCAGTTTAATCCGTAGTTCCGGTAAATAAAAGATGATTTGAGGTATGCATTGCCTTCAAGAGTCTCTGCTGTCTCCGGAATATCTGTATGACAATTGATGTCATTCAGGCTGAGTAGCTCGACTTTATCCCCTAAGATAGCAGATACTTCTTCCAGCTTATGTGCATTATTGGTTGCGAAAACAAGTTTACGTTTCATTGTATGCAGTTTATTTTATTTTCAGGCGGTCGAATCCTTCACCATATACACCGATTACCGAACTCTGCGAGATAAAAGCATTCGGATCGATATCTTTCACCAAACGGAAAATATCGAGTGACTGACGTTTGTAGGCAAGTACAACTAATACTTTTACATTATTCTGGCTGTACCAGCCCAATCCGTCAAGTACGGTCACTCCCCGATGGGTTTCTTTCGTAATGCGGTCGGCAATCTTTGCATAATCTTTCGAAAAGATAAAGAACTGTACCGATTGACGGGCGCTGTTGACTACATAGTCCAGAACGAAACCGATGATAAACAAGGTAACGAAACCGAATATCACTCTGCGCCAGTCGTTAAAGATGAAATAACATGAACTGATGATAATGATATCACAGAACATGATCATTCGTCCGAGAGTAACGTCCTTATATTTATTAACAATGGCTGCAATGATATCGGTACCACCCGTGCTGCCGTTATTATTAAATACCACCCCTAATCCGAGACCACACATGATGGCTCCGATGATGCAAGCCATAAAGTCCTGCCCTTCTCCTACCAACTGAAGCGGAGCTCCTTTATCGTCCACAATGATCAGTTGGAAGAACCATAGGAAGAAAGTGAGCATAAAGATGGCGTATGTCGTCTTTATACTGAATTTCGGACCGAGTATCTTAATAGCAAATGTCATCAGGACAGCGTTGATGATGAAGTAGGACCATTGAATGGGGAAACCTGTTGCATAATAGATGATGGCACCGATACCGGTTGTTCCACCTGTAGTGATCTGATAAGGAATCAGAAAAGCTGTCCAGCCTAATGCATAACTTATCAGTCCGAGAGTGATGAAAATATAATCTCTCAACTCTCGCATTACATCGGATTTTGTGGGTTTACTAATCATTTTGTGTGTAGGTATTAAATAACAATGTTAACAATCTTCTTCGGGACTACGATAACTTTCTTCGGTGTTTTGCCTTCTGTCCATTTTAACGAGCGTTCGTCGGCAAGTACAGTGGCTTGAATCGCGTCGCTGGCGGCATTAGCCGGAAATTCCATATTGAAACGTGCTTTACCATTGAAAGAAATGGTGTAATTAACCGTATCTTCTACCAGGTATTGCTCGTTGAAAGCCGGCCATTGTGCATCACATACAGAGGTGGTGTTTCCCAGTGTATCCCATAACTCTTCGCATACATGCGGAGCAAAAGGTGCAAGAACTACGATGAGTTGCTCCAATACCTCTTTTTTATTGCATTTCAGACTTGAAAGTTCATTGACACAGATCATGAAAGCACTTACTGAAGTGTTGTAAGAGAATTGTTCGATATCACCGGTTACTTTCTTAATCAACTTATGGAGTGCTTTTAGTTCTTCTTTGGTAGCCGGTTCGTCTTTTACCAGATATTCGCCGTTTCTGTCATAGAACAATGACCAGAATTTTTTGATGAAACGATGTACGCCATCTATTCCGTTCGTATCCCAAGGTTTGGACTGTTCAACCGGTCCGAGGAACATTTCGTACATACGGAGTGTATCGGCACCGTATTTTTCAACAATCATATCCGGATTTACCACATTGAACATAGATTTACTCATCTTTTCAACAGCCCATCCACAGATATACTTGCCGTCTTCCAGAATAAATTCGGCAGTTTCGTATTCGGGTCTCCAAGCCTTGAAAGCTTCCAGGTCGAGGATATCGTTGGATACGATGTTGACATCTACGTGGATAGGAGTAACTTCATATTGATCTTTCAGATTGAGAGATACGAAAGTATTGGTATCCTTGATACGGTAGACAAAGTTACTTCGTCCTTGTATCATTCCCTGATTTACAAGTTTCTGGAAAGGCTCTTCGGCTACGGAGATACCCCAATCGTGCAGGAACTTATTCCAGAAACGTGAATAAATCAAGTGTCCGGTAGCATGTTCCGTACCTCCTACATATAAGTCTACATTTTTCCAGTACTGATCCACGGCGGGAGAAACGAGAGCTTCGTGATTGCGCGGATCCATATAGCGCAGATAATAGGCGGATGAACCGGCAAATCCCGGCATCGTATTCAGTTCCAGTGGGAAAATGGTTATATTATCAATGTTTTCATTGTCAGTCACGCATTTGTTGACAGTGTCCCATGCCCATTTAGTGGCATGTCCCAATGGTGGTTCACCGGTTTCGGTAGGAAGGAATTTGGCTACTTCCGGCAATTCCAGCGGGAGGCAACTTTCATCAATCATGTAAGGCATTCCGTCTTTGTAGTAAACCGGGAATGGTTCGCCCCAATAGCGCTGACGTGAGAAAATTGCATCACGCAGACGGAAATTGACTTTCACACGGCCTAATCCGGTTGCCTTGATATATTCTTTAGTTTTGGCGATTGCTTCTTTTACGGTCAATCCGTTCAATACGAGTCCGCCTTCGGGAGCTCCCAGACGGGGAGAATTCATCATGATGCCTTCTTTGGCGTCGAAGCTTTCTTCACTGACGTCGCAACCTTCGATCAGCGGACGGATTTCCAGATTGAAATGTTTGGCAAAAGCATAGTCACGGCTATCGTGTGCAGGAACAGCCATGATGGCACCTGTACCGTAACCTGCTAATACATAATCGCTAATCCATACCGGTATGGGTTCGTTGGTCAATGGGTTAATGGCATAGCTTCCGGAGAATACGCCGCTTACGCTACGGTCGGCAATACGTTCGCGTTCGGTACGTTTTTTGGTACGGTCCAGATAAGCATCTACTTCGGCTTTTTGTTCCGGAGTGGTCAACTTGGCTACCAATTCACTTTCCGGGGCAAGCACCATGAAAGTAACTCCAAATACCGTGTCGGCACGGGTTGTAAAGATAGTAAATTCAATATCCGAATCTTTCACTTTAAAGTTCATTTCAGCACCTTCGCTGCGTCCTATCCAGTTGCGTTGAGTCTCTTTCAGCGAGTCGGTCCATTCTACGGTTTCAAGTCCGTCGAGCAAACGCTGTGCATAAGCGGATACGCGCAGGCACCACTGACGCATCACTTTTTGAATAACGGGATAACCGCCTCTTTCGGAAACACCGTCAACTACTTCATCATTGGCAAGTACGGTACCCAAAGCCGGACACCAGTTTACCATTGTATTGCCCAAATAGGCTATACGGTAGTTCATGAGGATTTCCTGTTGTTCTTTTTCGCTTTTAACATTCCATTCGTCGGCAGTGAAGTCCATTTCTTCGCCACAGGCTACGTTCATACCTTGTGTTCCGTTGGTACTAAAAGCTTCTATTAACTCTTCGATGGGACGTGCCTGTTTTTCATCATTGCAATAATAGCTGTTGAACATTTTGATAAATGCCCATTGGGTCCAATGATAATATTCCGGATCGCAAGTGCGAATTTCACGATTCCAGTCGAAAGAGAAACCAATCTTATCTAATTGTTCACGATAGCGGTTGATGTTATTAACAGTGGTAATTGCAGGGTGCTGTCCGGTTTGAATAGCATATTGTTCGGCCGGCAGTCCGTAAGCATCATATCCCATCGGGTTCAATACGTTAAATCCTTGCAGGCGTTTATAGCGCGCATAAATGTCTGAGGCAATATATCCCAGGGGATGACCTACGTGCAGTCCGGCACCCGAAGGATAGGGGAACATATTGAGTACATAGAATTTTTGTTTGGATGCATCTTCATTTACCTGGTAGGTATGGTTGTCTACCCAAATTTTCTGCCATTTCTTTTCGATCTCCCTGAAATTATATTCCATAGCGATAACCTTTTGTTTATAGTGATTTATAATATATGCTTTATATGAGGGAGCAAATTTACATGATTATTTTCAGATAACCACGAAGATAGCTAAAAAACAAAATAGGTATGAAAAGGAAGAATCAGAAAATAAAAATCTTATATTTGTTGATAATTTAAATTTTAGTATTTATATTTGTAATCATTGATTAGGTATATGATTACTCAAAAGATAAAAATGATGACATTCATTCAATAGGTTTGAGCACGAAGATGTGCTGAAAGGATAACGAATCGGGATATAGTTTACAAAGACTATATCCCGATTTCTTTATTATTTTTCTGCTAATATGATCACCGGATTTTCATCATTCTCTTGTATTTCATACGAAATCAGATATTTTCCGTCGTCAGACATACACTTAGGTATGAATGAATGTTCTTCCGGTATGGCGAATGAATTTTCCGGGTAAGAAATTTGAATGCTATTGGATTTCTTTTCTTTCAGGTCATAGTAAAAAAGATAATTCTGTTTATTGGCCCTTGCAGAAAAGAAAAGTTTATTATCCCATTTTCCGATGGGAGTTAAAGTCGCTGCATTGTCAAAGACACTTTTTCTGGGATCGGTTAATGTGTAGCGGGCATCTTCTGCTATTTTGTATTTTCCTAATTCAATGTACCAACGTGGAACGGGTTGATATTGATTATCGATGGAAAAAATGGTATCGTTGAACATCTCTTTAAAGAAAGTCCGGCCATTTGCATGGAATGGATAGCATTCATTGTAGAATACCATTGTCATCTCTCCTTTTTGAAAGGATTTGCCATAGGGTATTTTAGCCAGGATGGTGCTGTCTTTGAATAGGTAAATTTTGTGAGGTTCATTTCCGGTAATATTCTGTATATAACCGGCTTTTATATTATTACCTGATGCAAGGGGAAATACTTCTTTGATATTGCTTTCCGGGATCGGTTCGGTCTTTATCCATTTTCCGTTCCAGTTATATGTTTTAATTTTGTTGGCTATGTCGAAAATGTGAATGCCTTCATCATCTGTCCAAGCATTATTAATGCCGCTATATTCGGTGGGACCTCCTCCTTTGCTACCTATGTTACAAATAAATTTGCCCGACAGATCGAAAAGGGATAAATTATTGTGATGTACCAGTATTTTGTCTTTATGTAGGATTGTTGCGCGGATATTACCTATCAGTACGGAATCATTGGTTTCTAATTGGACAAAGTGTATGGATTTTGCCCATTCTTTCAAAGGGATCTTTTCCGGTTGGCCGTCAAAAAGGGTAGAGAAGTCGATAGTCTGACATTCGGTAGTAGATTCTTTGTTACATGAAGTAAACATGGAGCAGACAAACAGGGAGAGTACAAAGAAACAGGCGGATTTGTTTTTCATAATTGTATTGTGTAACGGATTAATTAAGGGATCTAATATAGGTATTTAAATTATCGGGAAATCATTAACCGACCAAACGTTAAGGTTTTAAAAGCTTTTTTAGAGAAGACTTATGAAGGGGGATAGATAAGTACGGGCATAAAAAAAGGAGCAACGCCTTGCTCCAACCTTTGTTAACCTTAAATCTAATACTATGAAAAACACATTGCAAAG
>PPYF01024683.1_pt1 | contig 54193 bp, 55 predicted proteins | sample 1559871 | NCBI WGS metagenome assembly PPYF01 (sample SAMN08240021, study PRJNA423297) | Human gut metagenome, whole genome shotgun sequencing project.
TTTTATATTTTTTATTTTATTTGTACAATTGGCACAATTTGTCTTCCCATAGCTATCATTTCTTATCTACTTTCCTTAATGGATTGACCTTCAATCTCTCTCTTCCAATAAATCCGAAACTGTTTTGCATCAATTGACTCAATAAAGCGTTTTTTATACATCAAAAACTCTTCTAGATCCATCATAATATGATATAGTTTTGCCTCATTTTCAAATTCTTCAAAATTTCTCGGAAGAGTATGCTCTTTCATTTGCTCCAGCACTCTTTCCAGTTGTTTCATCTGTAATTTCGGATCGTTCATCTCAGTGACATGCTTTTTTACTTCTTTGATATAATCAGATATAATGTCTGCTTGTCTGGGAAGATTTCGAATTTTCTGCATCTCCGCATGCAGACTCTGCAGCACCCCACATTGTTTTAAGCGCATCTCAAAATAGTAAATATAATAGCTCGGATGTGAATGAAATGTATTATTCTGATACTCAACCGCCTGTTCTACAAATTCTTCCAAATCTTTTTCCAATGCACTGATGTCTCTCCACACATGTTCTCCAATTACCTGTTGTTTTAAATATCCTGCCAATTCTTCTAATATTTCCTGCATCTGGCGTTCTACATGACGCATACTTTGTATGATATCTTGTTCATGACTTCCATTGATGTGAAAGAGATTCAGAATAATCGCAATGGTAATTCCTATTCCGACAAGCAAAAACTCATCAAATATAAATGCAACCGAAAAGTCTTGTGTAGCCAAAAAATGTGTTCCGATTACTGCGTTGACAGAAATCGTATTTCTGCACCCTAATTTATCACAGATCAGTATCAGGAAAAACAGAAAAATCCCAAATTCAATCCATTTGCCAGACATCAAGTGAAAAATTCCCCAGCAAAGTGCAACTGACATCAAAAAAGTAAGGACTCTGAGGAGGGACAGCTTTAATGTCCCCCATTTTGTCGATACGAGCGAAAGCATGGCAATAATCCCTGCCGAAGGCGCAAACTGCAATCCTATCTTTTCCGCAATATAAATTGCTGCACTTCCTCCGATCGCAGTTTTTAATGCCAGAAGCAACAACTTTTGCCTTTTTAATTTTACATGCTCACTCATATGTTTCTCCTAAGTCCTTTCTCCTATTTTTCTTTCACTACTCCTCTATGATAATTCCAGTTTTCCTGTATACAACTGATAATAGGTTCCTTTCATCTGAATCAGATCTTCATGATCTCCACGCTCAATGATCTTTCCATGTTCCAATACGATAATCGCATCACTATTGCGGATAGTCGATAATCTATGTGCAATTACAAACACGGTACGACCTTTCATAAGATTATCCATACCTTTTTGCACGATACTCTCTGTTCGGGTATCGATACTTGATGTCGCTTCATCCAAAATCAGTACCGGTGGATTCGCAACTGCTGCTCGCGCAATCGAAAGAAGCTGTCGTTGTCCTTGGGAAAGTTCCTCTCCATCACCACTTAATACTGTATCGTATCCATTTGGGAGCATTCTGATAAACTGATCCGCATGAGACAGTCTTGCTGCTTCATACACCTCTTCATCTGTCGCATCCAGCTTTCCATAGCGAATATTTTCCATAATCGTTCCTGTGAACAAATGTGTATCCTGCAGTACAATGCCAAGCGAACGTCTCAGATCATCTTTTTTAATCTTTGTAATATTAATTCCATCATAACGAATCTTTCCGCCCTGAATATCATAGAAACGATTAATTAAATTCGTAATTGTCGTCTTTCCGGCTCCTGTGGAACCAACAAACGCAAGTTTCTGTCCTGGCTTTGCAAACAAACTGATGTCCTGAAGAATAACTTTGTCACTGTTATATCCAAATGTGACATCCTCAAAGCGGACATCTCCTTTTAGCTCTGTGTAAGTAACTGTTCCATCTGCTTCGTGCGGATGTTTCCATGCCCACATACCAGTTCTCTCTTTGCACTCTACAATATTTCCCTGTGCATCTTTCTTTGCATTGACAAGCTCTACATATCCTTCATCCATTTCCGGTTCTTCATCAATCAAGTTGAAAATACGTTCCGCACCTGCCAGTGCCATTACAATCGAGTTGAACTGCTGCGCTACCTGCATAAACGGCTGTGTGAAACTCTTTGTAAACTGCAGGTAAGATGCCATCACTCCAAGCGTAATTCCTCCAACTCCCTGAACAGATAAAAATCCACCGAGTACGGCTGTCAATACAAACTGAAGATTTCCGATATTTCCAATAACCGGTCCCATCATGTTTGCAAACGTATTTGCATTTGCCGCGCTTTCGAACAGCTGCTCATTTAGCTTGTCAAATTCTTCTTTTGATTTATTTTCATGATTAAACACTTTTACAACACGCTGTCCATTCATACGTTCTTCTACGTATCCTGTCACATCAGCAAGTGCAATCTGCTGGCGAACAAAGAATTTTCCACTGTTTCCACCGATTTTCTTTGTCACTAACAGCAACACACCAATCATCACAACCGCAAGTACAGTTAGTAACGGACTTAAAATAAGCATAGAAATAAATGTTACTATGATTGTAAAAAATGACATCAATGCCTGCGGAATTGACTGATTGATCATCTGTCTCAATGTATCTGTATCATTTGTGTAAAGACTCATAATAGAACCATTTGTATTCTGGTCAAAGTAGCGAATCGGAAGCGTCTGCATATGCTCAAACATGTCATCTCTGACTTGCTTTAACACACCCTGACCAATCGTTACCATCATTCTTGTATACACAAAAGTAGAAACAACTCCCACTAGAAAAATACATCCCAGCACCGCCATAGCCTGATATAATTCCGCAAAGTTTGGCTGCTTTTGTCCGATCAACGGAATGATAAAATCATCCAATAAAAATTTCAAGGACAACGATACTGATATAGATGCCACAGAACTTAATAAAATACAGACAAACACAATAACAAACTGCACTTTATACATTCCTGTTACATATTTTAGGAGACGTTTTGCTGTCTTTGCCGTGTTTTTAGACACTCCGGATTTTTGATTCTTACTCATCATCTCCACCTCCTTTTACTTGTGACTCGTATACTTCTCTGTAAATTTCATTTGTTTCAAGCAATTCTTTTGAAGTTCCGATTCCGCTAATGCGGCCTTCATCTAATACAATAATCTGATCTGCATCTTCTATAGAAGAAACCCTCTGTGCAATGATAATTTTCGTTGTATTCGGAATTTCTTCCCTAAATGCTTTTCGAATCAATGCATCGGTCTTTGTATCAACCGCACTTGTCGAATCATCCAAAATTAAAATCTTTGGTTTTTTCAGCAATGCCCTTGCAATACAGAGACGCTGTTTTTGTCCACCGGACACATTGTTACCGCCTTGTACGATCATCGTATTATATTTATTCGGGAACTCCTGTACGAAACCGTCTGCCTGAGCCAATTTACAAACTCTTTGTACCTCTTCGTCGGTTGCATGTTCGTTTCCCCAACGGATATTTTCATAAATTGTCCCTGAGAAAAGAACATTTTTCTGTAATACCATGGAAACCTGATCTCGCAGCGCCTCCAAATTATATTCTCGGACATCAATTCCACCTACTTTTACACTTCCACCTGTCACATCGTAAAGTCTTGGAATCATCTGAACAAATGTTGATTTTGCACTTCCGGTTCCACCGATAATACCGATTGTCTGACCTGATTTAATGTGCATGTTAATATTTTTCAAAGACAGGTTGCCACCTTCTCCTGCATAACTAAAGTCTACATTTTCAAAAGATATGGAACCGTCCGGAACTTCTTTTACTGCGTCTTCTTTATCCTGCATCTCCGGAACTTCTTTTAACACTTCTTCAATACGATCTGTAGATGCCTCTGCAATCATAATCAAGACAAACACAAAAGTCACCATCATCAGTGACATCAAAATCTGCATTGCATACACCATAATACTTGTCAGTTCGCCGGTCTCCATCGTCTGGAATACAATATTGCGTCCCCCCAGATACACGATCAGCAATACTACGATATACATCGTAAATTGCATCACCGGAGAATTCCATGCTACAATTTTCTCCGCTTTTGTAAACAGGTTATACACAATTTTTGAAATTCCATGAAATTTTTCAATCTCATGATCTTCTCGTACATATGCTTTCACAACACGGGAAGCATTGACATTTTCCTGCACAGAATTATTCAAAATATCATATTCGTCAAACACCTTTATGAAATGCGGATGCGCTTTCTTCGCAATAAAAATGAGCGCGCCTCCTAAAAGCGGAATCACTACCAAAAACAACAGCGCAATCTCTACATTGATCGTGAGTGTCATAATCCATGACAGAATCACCATAATCGGCGCCCTCGCCAAAAGACGGATACTCATCATATATGCCATCTGCACATTTGTAATGTCGGTTGTCATTCGGGTCACCAAACTCGGTGTGGAGAAATGATCAATATTTTTAAATGAAAAATCCTGTATTTTATAAAAAATATCATGTCGCAGATTTTTCGCATATCCCGCTCCTGCTATTGCAGCAAATTTTCCTGCCAGCACACCAAACCAAAGCGCAAGCATTGCCATCACCACGAGAATCACACCCATTTTTACAATGTATCCTAAATCTCCTTTGGCAATTCCCACATCGATAATTTTTGCCATCTGCAATGGAATCAAAACTTCCATAAACACTTCCAGGATTACGAAAAGCGGTGCCAGTACAGATTGCTTTTTATATTCTCGAATCGATTTTAGTAATGTTCTATTCATTGTTTTCGTTTTCCTCCTTTTTTTCTGCTTGTTGTGTCTCCGTCTGTGCAAGATTGTCAAACATCTTCCACAATACATACATGCACATCGAAAATTCTTCTTCTGAAATTCCTTTCGTCAGCCGCTTTTCCATAACGCGTATATTTTCCAGAATCTCTGCTCGAAGCGCCTCCGCCTTTTTGGTCGGTACAATCGTCTTAAGTCGGGCATCTTTCTCGGAAGATTCTCTGTAAATAAAGCCGTTCTTTTCCATCAGCTGAAGAATACCGGTTGCCGTTGATTTTCGTATCTGAAATTCTTCTTCTACATCTTTTTGGTAAATCTCTCTGTGCAACGTCTCCAATAGAATGAATTTCAATACATGCTTTTGCATCGTTGTAAGTCCGTCATCTCCACAAGGTATAATATTCTGACGTTTTAAGCGATGTGATAACATATGAATCAACTTTCCTGCATGAACCTTTTGTCTTTGTCCGTCTGTTTCCTGCACATCTTCACTTCCTTTCATTAGTTAGTTTCCTAACCTTTAACAAGTATAATGAAAGAAAATTTTATTGTCAAGAGAAAAGATATTCATATTTTCTTTTTTGTTCTCTTTATACTTTCCCTTACTCTTTCTCCATCGTTGTGATTGACACCTTTTTATAGGAATCTCCCTCTAAATTCTTCCATGTAAATGTCTCATCTTCCATAATCATATAACTATGCTCCGAATCCTCTTTTGGGATAGATACAGAGCCCGGGTTCATATAAATAATATTGCCAACGGTTCGATATGCTGGCACATGAAAATGTCCGTTTAACAAAATATCGCCCGCTTTCAGCATCGGAAGATGTTCTGCGTTAAATGTATGTCCGTGTGTGGCAAATATCATGCGGTCTTTTACATATAAAATACAGTACTCTGCCAAAACCGGAAATTCCAATACCATCTGATCCACCTCTGTATCACAGTTTCCACGGACGCAAAGAATGTCTTCTTTGATATCATTCAACATCTGAATCACTTTCTTTGGATTGTATTCTTTTGGCAAATCATTTCGCGGTCCGTGATATAATATATCACCTAGAAGCAGCAGCTTATCTGCTTTCTCTCTCCGATAGGCCTCAATCATTTTCTCACAATAAAATGCAGAACCGTGTATATCTGATGCAATCATAATCTTCATATTCTCTTCTCCTTTTATACAAACTTAGGCGATACTATATTAGCATCGCCTCATTTCTTATTTTCTTTATTCTCGTTCATGATAGTTCCGGAAAAACTCTGATAACCCATTTAGTGTCTTCAATAATACCGGGATCTCTTCTTCTGTCAGTTTATCCACAACCGCCTGTGTCATCTGCGTATGGAAATCTTCGTGATGTCGATACGCCTTCTCCCCCTTCTTTGTCAGTCTGATATAGACAACACGCCTGTCCTCCTCACTGCGAATTCGGACTGCATATTTTTTATTCACCAGGCTGTTCATAGAAGTTGTCAGAGAGCCAACTGTAATATTGAGCTTTTTTGCAATCGCAGACATGTTGTTGCCTTTGCCTAATCCGATTGCTTCTATAATGTGCATATCATTATTACTGATGTCTTTATATTCCTCCGTAATAATTGCTTTTTCTTCCAGTTCCCAGATCTCATTGAACAAGTGAACCAATATATCATTGATCGTCTCATAAGCATTCACGTTATTCTCTCTCCTTCAACCAGAATATCTTTCCTTTTCCATTATACACATTCTTGCATCAAATTCGCAATGACTTCTTTTACAGTTTCTATTTTCTCTGCTCGATAAGCATTTGCACCACAAAACAGCAACCCCTCTTCTGTATTTCCTTTCGCCGCTTCTATGAGCGCTTTTGTGATACAATATGGGATTTTTCCAGGATCACATTTTGCAAGACAATGATAGCATTTTCTTGGAGGTATGTTCTCACCTCGCTGCACACTCTCAAGCATTGTATTTTTGATCGCTCTCCCCGGCATACCAACCGGACTTTTCACAATTACAATATCTTCTTTACAAGCTTTGATATACGCTTGTTTATACCGGATATCTGCGTCACATTCTTCTGTCGTGACAAACCTTGTTCCCACTTGTACTGCCTGAACTCCCAAATTCAATACATGTTTCACTTTTTGCGGTGTGTCAATCCCTCCTGCCACCGCAATCGGAATCTTTGTGTCATACTTTTTCGCATAACTATCGACTGTCTTTTGCATGTTTCCGATCTCATGGGCATATTTTTCATCTGTATAATACGAAAGTTCTTCTTCTGAAAAACCAAGATGTCCGCCGGCTTTTGGTCCTTCAATGATCACCATATCTGCCGTTCGTCCATATTTTCTATCCCAATATTTTAAAATAACATTTGCTGATTTACAGGTAGATACAATCGGAGCAACCTTTGTATTACTTCCTTTTACATATGCAGGCAGATCTACCGGAAGTCCTGCGCCGGATACAATAAGATCGGCTCCTGCCTCCACTGCTGCACGGACATATTTCTCATAATCTCTCATCGCAGTCATAATATTGAATCCTACTATTCCATCTTGCGCAATACTTCTTGCTTTCCGTAATTGATTCTCTATTGCCCGCAAATTCGCTTCCAACGGATTTTCTTCAAAATCCGGCTCCAAAAAACCAATCTGCGCCGCAGAAATCAGACCAATCCCGCCTTCTCTTGCTACCGTTCCAGCCAAATTTCCCAGACTGATTCCAATCCCCATACCGCCCTGTATCACCGGAACTTTTATTTCTTTTTCTCCTAGTTTAAACGAACCCATCCTTTTCCCTTCTTATACGTTAGTATTTTCGAAAACGCGCATATCGATGTTCCATCAATTCTCCCTCTGTCATATTGGAATAGACACCAAAAAACTGTCCCATATAAATAGAAAGCCTTTCACAGACTCTTCCCATCCGATCTGCTGTCAAATCTGACTCTTCCAAAATCACGCGCTCCACAACACCCATCTGTTTTAAATCTTCTGCTGTAAGGCGCATGACCTCCGCAGCCTCCTTCGCCTTCTTGCTGTCTTTCCATAAAATAGAAGCAAATCCTTCCGGTGAAAGGATGGAGTATACGGAGTTTTCCAACATCCACACTTCATCTGCCACTGCCACGGCAAGCGCTCCACCACTTCCACCTTCTCCAATTACAATCGAGAGCACAGGAACTTTCAACCCAGACATTTCAAATAGATTTCTCGCAATTGCTTCTCCCTGACCTCTCTCTTCTGCCTCCAGACCGCAAAATGCTCCCGGCGTATCTACCAGACAGACGATTGGGCGACCAAACTTCTCAGCCTGTTTCATTAGACGAAGTGCTTTTCGGTATCCTTCCGGAGAAGGCATTCCAAAATTACACTCAATATTTTCTTTCGTTGTTCTTCCTTTTTCCTGCGCAATCACTGTAACCGGAATTCCCTGGAACTTTGCAATTCCACCGATAATTGCCTTGTCATCTTTATAACAGCGGTCTCCGTGAAGCTCTATAAAATCCGTAAACAGACGTTTGATATAGTCACTTCCGGTCGGTCGATCTTTTCTGCGAGACAGTTGAACACGCTCCCACGCAGACATCATCTTCCTTTCTGCCTCTCTTTCATTTTCCTGCTGCTGCCTTTCTGCAATCGGAATGTCTCTTTTTTGATGCATGGAAAGAATTTTTGAAAGTACAGCCTTCAATTCTTTTCGCTCTACAATCCGGTCAATAAATCCATGTTCCAGTAAAAATTCAGAGCGCTGAAATCCCTGCGGGAGTTTTTGTCCGATTGTCTGCTCAATGACTCTTGGACCCGCAAACCCGATCAATGCCCCAGGTTCTGCCAGAATCACATCCCCAAGCATTGCAAAACTTGCTGTCACTCCTCCGGTTGTGGGATTTGTCAACACCGAAATATAAAGGAGCCCTGCATCACTGTGCCGCTTCAATGCTGCCGACGTCTTTGCCATCTGCATCAGCGACACGATTCCTTCCTGCATTCTCGCTCCACCTGAGCATGCAAATAGAATGACGGGAAGTTTTTCCTCTGTCGCGCGCTCAACCATACGCGTAATTTTTTCTCCCACAACTTCTCCCATACTTGCCATAATAAACCGACTGTCGCACACACCGATTGCTGCTTTGATTCCATGAATCAAAGCGCTTCCAGTCAAGACAGCTTCATCAAGTCCTGTCTTTTCCTGCATCATTTTAATTTTCTCTTCATAGCCTTTATAATGCAGAGGATTCCTTGTCACCAGATCGGTATTCCATTCTTCAAAACTTCCTTCATCCGCAACCATCTCAATTCTATGACGTGCATGGATTCGAAAATAATTGTGACATTTCGGACAGATATAGTCTGCATTCTTTACGTCCTGCGCAAAAATTGCTGATTTGCAGGCATTACATTTTTTCAACAATCCTTCCGGCACTTCCGGCTTTTTGGAGCTGTTTTCTGTAAGCGAAATATAAGTATTCTTTTTAAACATGTTTTTTAGTCTCAACTGTATCACCTGCCTTTTTTTCTATCCTTTATCAACACATCTTTTCGGAAATGAATTCAATATCCACATTTCCCGCCTGATAATCCGGATGATTCATAATTTCATACTGATAGTCCACATTCGTATCGACCCCCTCGATAATCACTTCTCCGAGCGCGCTTCTCATCTTGGAAATCGCCTCTTTTCTGGTCTTTGCATGCACAATCAGTTTTGCGAGCATGGAATCATAATACGCCGGCACTTCATAGCCATTATAGACGGCTGTATCAATCCGAACTCCTTTTCCGCCCGGAAAATACACATCTGTGATCAGCCCCGGCGATGGACGGAACTGCTCTTTTGGATTCTCCGCATTGATCCTACACTCAATCGCATGTCCCCCAATCCTTACATCCTGCTGGCGATAGGAGAGTTTTTTCCCTGCCGCGATACGAATCTGCTCCTTGATCAGATCAATCCCTGTCACACATTCTGTGACCGGATGCTCCACCTGAATTCTTGTATTCATCTCCATAAAATAAAACTGCTCATTTGATTCCAGCAAAAACTCAATCGTTCCCGCATTGACATAATGTGCTGCCTTTGCTGCCTTTATTGCTGCCTGCCCCATTTTCTCACGAAGTGTATCTGAAATTGCTGCCGACGGAGATTCCTCTATCATTTTCTGATGATTTCTTTGAATGGAACAGTCTCGCTCCCCAAGATGAATCACGTTTCCATAGCTGTCTGCCAGAATCTGAAATTCAATATGGCGTGGATGCTGTACAAAATGTTCAATGTACATGGTGCCATCTGCAAATGCCATCTCAGCTTCTTTTTGTGCCGTCTGAAAACTTGTCTCAAATTCAGCTGCATTGTGGGCGACACGCATTCCTTTCCCCCCTCCGCCAAGCGCGGCTTTTACGATGACAGGATAACCTATTTCCTCTGCAATCTTTGCTCCCGTCTTCGCATCATATATCGGCTCCTTACTTCCGGGAATGACCGGCACCCCTGCTTGGATCATCGTGTTTCTCGCCTCAGCCTTGTGCCCCATTTTGCGGATGACATCCGAATTCGGTCCGATAAAAGTAATATGACACTGCTCACAAAGCTCCACAAACTTGCTGTTTTCCGACAAAAAACCAAATCCGGGATGAATCGCATCTGCGCCTGATACAATCGTCGCACTGATGATCTGTTCCATATTCAGATAACTGTCTTTTGACGGTGCCGGACCGATACAGACCGCCTCATCTGCAAGCTGTGTATGCAGCGCTTCCGCATCCGCCTCTGAATAAACGGCAACGGTCTCAATTCCCATTTCACGGCATGCCCTTATAATGCGCACTGCAATTTCTCCTCTGTTGGCAATTAACACCTTTTTTATCATTTTCTCACCTATCCAATCATAAATGTCAATTCTGCGCTGACTACTATTTTCCCATCTACACTTGCTACCGCTTCACCGACTCCGACCGGTCCTTTTTGCCGAATAATCTTCGTCTCCAGCTTCACTTTATCTCCGGGTACAATCTTTCCTTTAAATTTGCACTTCTGAATTCCTCCGAAATATGCAATTTTTCCACGATTCTCTTCTTTTGCAAGAATTGCAACTGCGCCAACCTGCGCCAACGCCTCCACTGTCAGCACACCCGGCATAACCGGTTCCTGAGGGAAATGTCCGGCAAAAAAATCTTCTCTGTATGTGACACATTTATATCCTGTAGCAAACACACCCGGCTCATAATCCTCAATGTAATCCACCAAAAGAAACGGATGTCTGTGCGGAATGATTTCCTGAATCTGTTTTGTACTCAAATACCTCATACGTGATCTCCTCTTCTCAAATCTATCCGATGCGGAACAATGGTTGTCCATATTCCACCATCTGCCCATTTTCCACCAAAACTTCCTTGATTTCTCCTGTGTATTCACTCTCAATCTCATTCATCAGTTTCATCGCCTCCACAATTGCAAGTGTCTGACCGCTTTTCACCTGATCGCCAACCTGTACAAATGGATCCGCATCTTCCGAAGGAGCCGTATAAAAAGTTCCAACTAACGGAGACTTTACCACACACCCCTCTTGTTTTTCTGCCCTTACAGGTGCTTCCGGTATCGGAAGTTCTTCCTCCTGATAAACAGTTACCGCTTTTGCGGAACTTTCTTTTTGCAAAGATAGCTTTACGCCCTTTTCTTCATATTTAAAACTATTCAATGCGGACTTTGACACCACATCAATCAATTTCACAAGCTGTTCAAATTCCATATTTTCACACCTATCCTTCATATTTCTTGACAAGCAGCGTCGCATTATGTCCGCCAAATCCCAAAGAATTACTCATCGCATAACGAATCTCTTTCTCAATCGGCGCTCCGACTGCATAATTCAAATCACAATCTGCCTCCGGTTCTTTTGTTCCCATTGTCTGATGAATAAACCCTTCCTGTATCGCTTTTACACAGACGATCAATTCCACCCCGCCTGCTGCTCCAAGCAAATGTCCAATCATTGATTTTGTAGAATTGACGACGACATCTTTTGCCGCCTCACCAAATGCACTTTTAATCGCATACGTCTCGAACAAATCATTGTGATGTGTGCTCGTGCCATGTGCATTGATGTAGGCAACTTCTTTTGGCTCTATCCCCGCTTCTTCCATCGCAAGCAGCATCGCTTTTGCCGCACCGCTTCCATCTTCTGCCGGAGATGTAATATGGTAAGCATCCCCTGTTGCACCATAGCCGACAAGTTCTGCATAAATATTTGCTCCTCTTGCCTTTGCATGCTCCAGCTCTTCCAGTACAACGATTCCGGAACCCTCCCCAATCACAAATCCGCTTCGGTCTTTGTCAAACGGAATTGACGCCCGCATCGGATTTTCCTCTGTCGTAAGCGCAGTCAATCCGGTGAACCCTGCCACTCCAGTCGGGCAGATTGCACTCTCAGTTCCTCCTGCAACCATCACATCTGCATCGCCATATTGAATGGCACGAAACGCATCTCCGATGGAGTTTGTCCCTGATGCACATGCGGTTACAACATTCGTACACTTTCCTCGTGCTCCTAATTGTATGGAAACATTCCCTGCTGCCATGTTAGAAATCATCAGCGGAACCATCAATGGATTGACTCTCGAAGGACCCTTTTCCATAATCTTTGTATACTCTCGCTCCACGACCTGCAGACTTCCGATTCCGGATCCAACCATCACTCCCACACGGAACGGATCTTCTTTTTCCATGTCAATTCCCGCATCTGCAAACGCTTCTTTTGCCGCAGCTACCGCGTATTGAGAAAATGGCTCCATACGTTTTGCCGCTTTAAAATCCATATGATCCTTTGCCTGAAAATCCTTTACTTCCGCAGCGATCTTTACTTTATACTCTGAAGTATCAAATTTTGTGATCGGTCCGATTCCTACTCTTCCCGCTCTGATACTGTCCCAAAATTCCGTCACACTGTTTCCGACTGGGGTGATCGCCCCCATTCCTGTTATTACAACTCTCTTTTTCATGCGCTCCTGCTCCTCCTTTTAAATTACCATTCCACCGTCTACATGAAGCACCTGCCCTGTAATATAGCCGGCCTCCTCCGACGCAAGAAATGCTGCCGCATTTGCCACATCTTTGGGACTTCCAAATGTTCCAAGAGGGATTTTCGCCTTTGTCTCTTCCTTCACCGCATCTGAAAGAATCTCCGTCATCTCAGTCTGAATAAATCCCGGAGCAATCGCATTTACCGTAATATTTCTGGATGCAAGCTCTTTTGCAGCAGACTTCGTCAGTCCGATCAGCCCGGCTTTGGACGCTGCATAGTTTGCCTGTCCCACATTCCCTGCAACGCCTACAACCGAAGACATATTGATAATTCTTCCCTGACGCTGTTTCATCATATATCTTGATGCGAACCGGATACAGTGAAACGCTCCCTTCAGATTCGTCGCAATCACATCATCAAACGCCTCCTCTGACATTCTCATCAGCAGACCATCTTTTGTGATGCCCGCATTATTCACAAGGACATCAATTCTTCCATATTTATCCACAATCTGTTTGATAAATGTCTCGCATGCCGCAAAATCAGCCACATTACACTGCATAATTTCTGCATTTCCTCCATGCTCCAAGATTTCACGCTTCACTTCTTGTGCATGTTTTTTTGAACCGTTATAGTTAATGATCACAAACGCACCTTCTGATGCAAATCTTTCCGCAATCGCTTTGCCGATTCCTCTTGATGCCCCTGTGATGACCGCTATTTTCCCCTGTAACATATATTTTCTCCTATCTTTTCCACATCTTCCCACTCACTGACATGGAAAACCTTCACTTCTTTATTGATTTTACGTATAAATCCTGCAAGCGTCTTGCCCGGACCAATTTCCACAAACATATCCACACCGTCGGCAATCATTTGTTCCACACTTTGCTGCCATCTCACAGAAGAATATACCTGTTTCTCCAAAAGAGGTTTCGTATCCTCAATATCTGTGACATACTGCGCAGTCACATTTGTAACATATGGTATTTCCAGCTCTTTGAACGAAATTCCCTCTAAAACTTTTCCTAATTTTTCTCCTGCTTCTTTCAAAAACGGCGAATGAAATGGTCCGCTTACATTCAGTAAAATCGCTCTTTTAGCGCCATTGGACAACAGCGCCTCATTTGCTTTCCGAACCGCTTCCGCTTTCCCGGTAATCACAATCTGTCCCGGACAATTGTAATTTGCAACAAATACATCTGGCATCTCCTCTAAGACAGCCTCTACCACCTCTCCTGACATTCCAAGAATCGCTGCCATTGCTCCGACTCCCAACGGTACTGCCTCCTGCATCAAAATTCCTCTCTGCCTTACCGCCATAATAGCATCTTGGTCATTAATTCCTCCTGCCATCGCCACGGCACAGTACTCACCAAGACTTAATCCCGCGGTCACATCCGGTCTGATTCCTTTGCTTTCCAACACTCTCGCCATCGCAAGACAGGTAGCTACAAGCGCTGCCTGTGTATATTCTGTCCTGTCAAGCTTCGCATTTTCTTCAAAACAAAGTTTCCTCATATCAAGCTGCAATGCTTCCGTTGCCATATCGTAAATGTATCTTGCCGCTTCACTATTTTCATAAAAATCTTTTCCCATGCCGGCTTTCTGTACGCCCTGCCCCGGGAAAATAAATGCTGTCTTACTCATAAAAGCCGGTTCCTTTCATCAATGAATCTGTCTCCCTCACCAGTTTTTCGATCAGTTCCTTGCAGGTCATCTCTTCTTTGACCATTCCTGCAATCTGACCTGCCATCACACTCCCGTGTACAACATCGCCTTCTACTACTGCCTTTCGCAGACCTCCAAGCGTAAGCAGCTCCAACTCTTCAAAAGAGGCTCCTTCTTTTTCCAGACGAAGATACTCTTTTGTCATCTGGTTTCGAAGTGCACGCACCGGATGACCGGTTGTTCTGCCTGTCACTCTCGAATCAATATCCTTTGCCTTTAAAATACATTTTTTATAATTTTCATGCACCTGAGACTCTTTTGTCACTACAAAATGTGTTCCCATCTGAACTGCTCTTGCTCCCAGCAGAAACACTGCGGCAATTCCTCTTCCATCCGCGATTCCTCCGGCTGCGATGACCGGAATTGAAACCGCATCTACAATCTGAGGCACCAGAACCATCGTCGTATTCTCTCCGATATGACCTCCGGCTTCTGTCCCTTCTGCCACAATCGCATCTGCCCCGCAGCGCTCCATCCGCTTTGCCATTGCTACCGATGCGACAACCGGAATCACTTTCACCCCCGCCGCTTTCCACATCTGCATATATTTTTCAGGATTCCCAGCCCCCGTCGTCACAACAGGGACTCCTTCCTCGACAATAATCTTTGCCACCTCGTCCGCATTCGGACTCATAAGCATAATATTCACACCAAATGGTTTGTCTGTAAGTTTCTTCACTTCTCTGATCTGCTCGCGCACCCATTCCGGCGGCGCACTTGCTGCTCCAATCAGTCCCAGGCCTCCGGCTTCTGATACGGCGACGGCAAGATGATATTCTGCAACCCAGGCCATACCACCTTGAATAATCGGATATTCAATTCCTAATAATTTTGTGATTTCTGTCTTCATCATCTTGTTCCTTTTCTATTTTTCCAAATATGCTACCACCGCTCCAATGGTTGTTAATTGTTCTAAATCTTCTGATGGAATCTCTTTTTCAAACTCTTCCTCAAACGCCATTACCATCTCGAATAAATCTAACGAATCTGCTCCCAAATCTTCTTTGAAAGAAGTCGCCTCTGTAAGTGTCTCTACATCCGCTCCCAATGAATCTGCTACAATTTCTTTTACTTTCTCTAACATCTTTTTTCTCCTTTTATCTCACTTATTTTTGATTCTGTTTTTATGTAATCCCAAAGGGAAATTACCACTCTAACAAGCTTGCTCCCCACGAGAGTCCTGCTCCAAATCCTGCCAAGACAAGCTTTTGTCCTTTCTTTAGTCTGCCTTCCCGATTCATCTCGTCTAACAATAACGGAATACTGGCAGAAGATGTATTTCCATACTCCTGCAGATTCATCGGAAATTTTGTCAGCTCTACCTTCATCCTTTTGGCAACCGCCTCCACAATCCGCCGGTTTGCCTGATGTAATATAAAATAGTCAATATCTTCTACCATTAAGTGATTGTGTTCCATCACTTCTGCGATGCACGCAGGAACCTGTCTTACTGCAAATTTAAAGACCTCCTGCCCATCCATTTTCATAAACGAGCCTGTGTCGCACGTCAGCGCTTCTCCCTTGCTCCCATCGGAATGTGTCACCATATGGTATGACTCTCCCTCTTCTGCCCTGAGTACCACTGCCCCCGCTCCATCTCCAAACAAGATACAGGTACTTCTGTCTTTCCAATCCACGAGGCTCGATAAACTCTCCGCCCCGATCACCAGTACATTTTTGTACATGCCGCTTGCGATATAAGCCTGCGCCGTATTATATGCAAACAAAAATCCCGTACAGGCTGCATTCAGATCAAAACAGGTCGCATGTACTGCATGAATCTGCTTTTGCACTTCACACGCCGTGCAGGGCAGAATCACATTCGAAGAAATCGTAGACACAATCAACAAATCGATTTCTTCCGGCAGCATCTTTGCCGATTCCAACGCTTTTTCTGCAGCTTGCGCCGCCATCGAAACCGTCGTGTCTGCCTCCACAATATGTCTCCTGATTATTCCTGTTCGCTCTTGAATCCACTCATCTGAGGTATCCACTATCTGCGACAGATTATGATTATCCAGATACCTTGACGGTACATAAGAACCCGTTCCACTTATTTTTCCTATCATTATTTTTCTCCAAACTATATTGTTTTTATTTTCTTATATTTTTATTCTAAAGTATTTTGATATTCAAAGTATATCACCAAAAAAATATTTGTCAAGAGAAAGCTTGACGTTGTGTGAAATATCAACACGTTTCATTCAAGTTTTTTTGTATATTATCATATTTTCTATTGCCATACACACATTTTTGTGGTAATATATTTTTTGTTAGCGGAAATGTCGGAATGGCAGACGAGCTAGATTCAGGTTCTAGTGTGGGTTACCACGTGTGGGTTCAAGTCCCATTTTCCGCATATAACTAAGATGCAGAAACCTTTGATATACAAAGGTTTCTGTATTTTTTTATTTTCAGAAATCGTAAAAAGGAGTATCAATTATCTTCTAATCAATACTCCTTCTTACTTCGATTCTTCAATCATTCTTTTACCCTTTCTTCATTTTCCCATCTTTTCATTTTTCTTTCTAACATCTGCTTCCACAATCCTTAATAAGAATTGACATTCTCACTAACCAACCGTGTCTTGCAAATCCGAATTCCGAAACTATAATGGTTTTTCTTATGAGTGAAGTCCTCATTCTCTTACTATTCTGGTGGTCCGTACCTCCTGTTATAAATTTGCCTCTCCGATTCCGATATCTTCAAAGCTCTTACCAACAATAAATAAATTTAATAAAAAGATATTTTTATCTGTTATTAACTTTATTTATTTTGTTTATACTGTTATTATATCATCATTTTTATATTTGTCAATACATTTTAATTTTTTTTTAAAATTTACAGATTTTTATACTTATCTTTTTAATCTCTGCTCATATATCCAAAAACAGCAATCGCCATTCTGCATGCAAGCATGCCAATGTCAATTGCTGTTTTTATCAGACCGTGAACTGCCCACACTTTCCAGTTAGATCATTTCACTGTTCTTTCTCATATTTTTATATTCCGCAACAGATCTGTCAAATGTTTTGATATGTCCAAACAACCAGTCTACCACTCTTTTATTCACCTGTGCAACAAACGCATCCGATGGTCCTTCCTCTTCCTCTAACATCTCATGAAGATCATCAATTGCTTCCACAAATTCTTTGTGTTTTTCCTTGTGTTCTTTTATTCCCGGATATTCAATCTCTTCCTGAAGCTTTTCCTCTTCCTTGAAGTGATAATCCGTATATGTTGCCAGATAATTGAGCATCTTTACCGCGGTTGCTTTTTCACTTCCTTTTTCACAACTTCTAAGCAAATCCTGAATTTTCCCAATCAGTTCTTTGTGTTGTTCATCAATCATCTCATTCCCTGTTACTAAGCTTTCATCAAATTCTACATTATACATTGTGTTTACTCCCTTTCATTATTATATTTACACTACATTCCCGATTCAATCTCGCTGATCAGGCTGATATTGTTTTCCTCTACCATGCTCAATTCTACTGTATCCAATAGCTCACTGATCGAAAGTGTAGGTGTATACCATGATTTACTTTGGAAATATGCATCCAGATCATCCACTCCGAAGATGGCACCATGTCTTGCATAAATCTCATTTCTAGCAATACGTAATTCCTCTTTTGTATGTCCTTGAACCTCTTCTCTTGTCAGTTCTGTTGTCCCACTGTTCGGGAAAATATAATCTGTCTCTGTCGGCTCACTTACCGGTTCGTCTACTGTTCCATTCGTCTGATCTTCCGGGTCCTTCGTATCCGTATCTTCCTGTTTTTGCTCCTCTTTTTTGGAACTTTTCTGTTCTTCCGTCACTTTCGGCTTTTCTGATGACGGCTTTTTCTTTTCTGGACGATTCGCCACCACGGCAATCACTACTGCGACAATCGCAAGCACTACTGCTGCTCCTGCCAGACAGACAGCAATCTTTTTATCCAGTCTTTTCTTTTTTTCATGCGCAATGATCTCTTCCTGTATCGGATTCCAATCATCTGCTTTATAATAGACAACCGTCTTTTTCACACCTGCAAATTCTTTTCCGCTCAGAGAAATAGAATGTCCGTGCAGCTCAAGTGCCTTGCAGATATTATAATATATGTTTTGCGCACTGGTTATACCAAGGCAATGTTCAACTCCCCATTTGCGAAGTGCCAGACAAACCGCCTCCACAGAAAATGTATCGCAGCCTTCCGTGCTCTCACCACACTCTTCCCATGCATTCTCTATCGCTTTTTTGAAATATTTTCTTGTATAATTCAATCGGTTAATGATCACGCCCACACTACAGTCCATCAGGTCCGCAATCTCATCCATTTTCAAATAATCAAAATAAAATGCAAACAGAGTTGCCTGATACAAATCCGGAAGCTGCTCCAAACTTTTGCTGATAACATCTACATTCTCATTCAGATGCTGCTTTTGCTTCGGATTCAGCTCCTCCTCTTCCATCTCCACAAAAGCCGCTTCTCTTTCTTTTCTCTTTTTAAAATGCTCGCATCCAATCCGATACACATGCTTTCCGAGCCATTCATACAAATTATCCAGCTGTATCTCATCTGCGGACCGATACAAATCCACATACACCGTCTGCATAAACAGCTTGATATCTTCCTCATTTTTCAAAATACTTTTCGCACGTAGATAGACAAAGTTATACGTCTGGGAGTAAATATAATTCAATCCGTCCTCTTCTTTTTGTTTCATCTGCCAAACGGCATTTTCCATTCCGTTCTTCATATCTGCTCTCTCCTGTTAGTTATGTCCTAGAGTATATTACTACTCTTAGTTTAACATGTTGCAGATAGGTAGGCAATATCTACTTCATTTTTATATTTTTATATTTTTCATGTAGACCGACACTGAGAACAGATAGCATATAAGGAAGAAAATTCCTATAATCACTACACTTAAAATGTTAATTTCAAGTAGTTCTGTGCGCATCATATTTCCTAATGCTTTCACAGAAAAATAAGAGGATATCGCCATCACAAGGAACGGTGACAAATAGGCAAACCGAAGTTCACACGCAATTTCTTTTTTTACAGTTCTGCTGCCCACGCCGATTTTGTCCAAGATAGCATAGCGTTCCCGCTCTTCAAATGCATCATTATAAATCTTCACAAAAATGATACTTCCACTCGCAAGTATGAATACCATAAACATGAAAATAAACACCGAATAAATAATCTGAATCCAGCTTGCTTCCTGATCATCAGGATCAATTTTAATCAATCCTGCACAATCTGCACTCCCTTGCAGCGCCGCTACAGAAGCCTCAAAATTTTTTACATCTTTAATTCTATAATTATACACATAAACTTCTTCGCCAATATTTTTCAGACTTTCATATTCATGATCATTGACAAGATAAAATTCTGTCATTTCCTGCAAATATCCAAGATACGGCTCCGTGGTCACATCTGCACATTCATAGGTCTTATCATGAATCTCTATAGCGTCCTCTTTCCTATCCGTAATCAATGACAGCAGTACCAACTTATCTACATTGATATATTCGTCATCCTTCGGCTCTTTCAGATTAAATTTTAGATTTGCTTCTTTTGCCGCCTCTTTCACTTTGGAATACGATAAAACTGCATACCCAGTGGATTTCCACCTTGCCTTGATTTCGGATTGTTCCAATTGAATCATAGACACCTCTGTTCCATACACAATATCGTTATCCTTTTGAATTAATTTTTCAAACTCTTTGTATTTCCCCGCACTTGTACTTAGCACCTGATATGTGTAAGTATTTCTGAAGTGTACCATCCCGTCATATCGCTCTTTCATCGCAAATCCTGCTGCCAGTGCGGTAACTGAACACAACATTAAAACAGATACAATTGCATATGTCCGGTAATTTCTCTTCATGCGAAATACGATATTATTCACCCAAAGCGTTCTCTGTTTTTTATAAAGAAATGATTTTCTCTTTGTAATACCCTGAAAAATAATCGGAATCAAACCACCAAACACAAGGTACACTCCAATCGTAACAAACACAACTGCGGATAATGTATTTCTAAATACTTCCATTCCACCTTTGACAATCGCCAGGTAATATCCTGTTGAAAGCGCGGCAACTCCGAGAACTGTTTTTACAAGCAGAATTACCGGATGCTGTCTGACATACTCATTTTTTCTGCTGGCAGAAATCATCTCCAACACACTGCTTCTCACGATATTGACATAGCCTTTGACCGCAAAAATCACATATATGACCACGTAACAGGCAGAAACTGTCAAGATTGATTTGAGCGAAATACTGTTAAAAACCTCCACCGTAATGTCAGATAACTTCATCATAATCATTTGGAAAAGACGCGCTGTCAATGTGCCGACTCCAAGTCCAAGCGCCAGTGATAAAAGTCCTGTCATCGAAGTCTCTATCATATATAACTTCCCGATTTTTTGATTCGTCAATCCTATAAATGCATAAATTCCAATTTCCTTTTTCTTTTTTGTAAGAAATACACTCGTGGAATACCATATAAAAAATAGCATAAAACAAATTAATACAAACGTGACTGCCTGAATGACGAACTCTGCATTTTCTCGATTCGTTTTTCCAAGTCCATCCAGAATCCCCGAATCAATCACATTTTGAAAATTCAGAAAAATCAGAACCGTGAACGCCAATGATACCATGAGTGAAAGATAGTTTTTCAGACTTTCTTTGAAATTTTTGAACGCCAGTTTCCACATACTCATGAAAAATCCCCTCCCATAGACACCTGCATGTCAATGATACGGTCGTAGAATTCTTTCCTGTCTTTTCCCCGGTTAATCTTACATTTAATGACACCATCGCTTAGAATATAAACTTCCTTCGCATAAGAGGCTGTAAACGCATCGTGTGTAACCATCAAAATAGCCGCCTTTTCCTTCTCGTTCACAGTACGCAGACATTCTAGCAGCTCTTTACTCGATCTCGAATCCAACGCCCCTGTCGGTTCGTCTGCAAAAAGGATTTTGGGATTTGTAATCAACGCCCGGCACGCTGCCCCTCTTTGTTTTTGCCCTCCTGACAATTGATACGGATATTTCTCCAAATGCTCTTTCAATCCAAACATCGCCCCCATCTGCCTTGTCCGTTGAATACATTCTGATGCAGGAACTCCATTCAATGACAATGGCAGTGCAATGTTATCCTGAAGACTCATCGTGTCTAACAGATTATAATCTTGAAAAATAAATCCCACCTTATCCCGCCGTATCTTAGATAACTCTTTATTGTGAATTTTTGTAATGTCCTTCCCATCTAAGATCACCGAACCATGCGTTGGCTTATCAATGGTCGACAGCATATTCAAAAGCGTTGTTTTTCCGGAGCCACTCGGTCCCATAATCGCAATAAAATCACGCTCACATATGCTGAGACTGATTCCCTTCAACACCTTTGTCTGAAAACCTTTCGAGCCATATGTCTTTGTCAGATTGTTTACTTCTAATACTTTACCTTCCATATTTCGACCTCCTTTACAAGCAATATTATACGAAAAGTTCTGCTCTTTTGTCCTTACATCCACATTACAAAAACAGCCCTAACATTACAAAAATTGTAATGTCAGAGCTGAAAATAGTCTCTGTTATCCCGAAACCCCAGTATCACTCTCGTGAAACAGCCAAATTCACTCTCCACCGTAATCGTATGTCCAAGTTTTTTCATAATCAAATGCGCCAAATATAAACCCATTCCGGTAGATTTATATTTTCCGTTATGATGGTTACTTCCGGTAAAGCCCTTCTCAAATACATTTTTCAAATCACTATCCTTGATTCCTTCACCATTGTCTTCTATATAAAGCCGTGTCACATCCTCCTCTGACTCTCCCCAGATAGAAAGTCTCGGACATTCGGATGTATACTTGATTGCATTACCGATAATCTGATCCAGGACATAAATCAACCACTCTTTATCTGTGTACACTGTAAGTTCAGGCACCGACACTTCCATCTCAAACCGATTCTGAATCAGGAAAAACTGATTGTTTTTAACAGAGGCACGCACACATTGACTCAAACTTGTCTTTCCGATCTGCAAATCGTACATCGTACTTTGTACACGACTTCCAATCAGCGCTCCGTTCAACAGCTGACGGATTCGCTCCAATTGCTCCTTCATCGCCTTTTTCTGTACACTATCCTCAATTTTTTCATTCATCAAAAGCAGGGCAGCAAGAGGCAGCTTCACCTCATGACACCATTTTGTAATGTAATCCTGCAGATTGCAATTCATTTCAAACTGCTCATCCAGCTGTCCTTTCAGAACCTCCACATCATGAATCACAATTTCTCTGTTTTCAAACTCCGAAAGCTCCGAATAAATAACATCCTCCACCTCAAGCAGTTCCTTAACTTGTCGCCTTTTTTGCGCCTGCTGCCTATAATCTACGACCACAAAACTCATCAAGGCAATCCCAATTAACATATCCAGATAAAAAAGATTCTCTCTATCTACATCTGCAAAAAGCAGACCAAAATATAAGTTGTATGCAAGAATGACAGCCAAGAGCAGAAGGAACATCTTTCGATTCTTCTTCAAATACCACATCATTCGATAAAATACCCCACTCCCTTTTTTGTGTGTATCACATCATCATTACAATTGGCTTTGAGTTTCGCACGAAGACGGCTTACAATGGTCGTCAAAGTTCCATCAGACACATACTCATCCGTATTCCACAGCTCCATCATCAGTTCTTCTCTGGTCACAACCTTGCTTTTTTCCTCCAGCAATTTTACAAGAATCCTGTTCTCCATCTTCGTCAATTCTATTTTTTCAGATTGAAACAATAACGTCTGGCTGTCCACATCATAGTAAAGATCCTTCAAAACACAAATTTTATCTTTTACTTTATATTCATACGCCCGCCGTAATACTGCATCAACTTTTGCCCTCAAAAGCTCCAAATGAAATGGTTTTTCGATATAATCGTCGCCCCCTTGTGCAATTCCCATGATTTTGTCTGCATCATTGCTTCTGCTACTCACGAACACAATCGGAACCTCTGATTGTTCCCGAATTTTCCTGCACCAATAAAACCCATCATAATAAGGAAGATTCACATCCAGCAATACAATATGCGGTCTGCAATCCTGAAATTCTTCGCTGATCCTCTCAAACTCTTTTGCCACAACCGCATCATAATTCCATCGCATCAGATAACTTTTCAGTTCTTTTGCCAATGCTTCATCATCTTCCACTATAAAGACTGTTATCTTTCCCTCCATCTGTTTCACCTCATTCCCATTATAAAGGCTTCCACATGGAAAAAAAAGAAAAATTATCTAATCTTACAATAATGTCAGAAACCGCACGTTATCGTCTTATAATTATAAAGCCTGTTCATGAATAAATTGTCATTTTTTTAACTTCGTTAACAAAGATGTCATTTTTTAAACACACTTTTATCACATTTTCATAGTATTATAGTATATGAATAAAGGATAAAACCTTTAAGTTTCTTTTTTCATAACGCCGGTCGAAAGACCGGCCCTTTCCTTTTTATAGGGAATGTTCTGTAACAAATATACAAATTTCTCATTCGCACTTCCTCCAAGGGTCTCTTTATCTGTTCCCACTATCCTCAAAAAAATATCTATCTTAAAATATAATTCCACACACGAAAAAAGCCGCAACCCTTGATTTTTCAAGAATCACGACTTCTATACTGCGGATGACAGGAATCGAACCTGCACGGTCTCCCACTAGATCCTAAGTCTTAGAAATAGCCTTTTCCCCTCTATTTTCCGCTCTTTTTTAATGTTTTTACTACATCAACCGCCCATTATTTTCTTTTATTTCCACCTATTTTTCAGACGTTGCTGTAGTCGTTGATGTAGTTGCTGCAATCAATTTACAATCAAATTAGCAAGCAATCTCTTGGCATTATAATGTATTCTGCGATTCTATTTTGGAATTTGGAAATCGCCCATCCTTTTTCTATACTTCGAAACAGGTTTGTTCTGCTAATTTCTCTAATTATTTCTTTACCCTTTTAAAGACAGCTATTTTTTCTTATATAACTTCCTGCCTATAATTACGACAACTACCATCCACGTTATTACACTAATATTTTCTATAGTAATATATGGAATGTCCCCTCTTACAAAGTACATGATTTTTCGAATAATAACAAATGTTTCACATATGGCAGGTAGACCAAATATTATCGAAAAAAACAAGCCACTGAGAGCTAACCCATTCTGCAGTCTTTCCTTTTCATTTTGAACTTTCTTTTCTATCAAGTTATTTATTGCTACTTGTTTTTCCTGCATTAAATCAGGCATTAAATAATATTGCATATGTTTTTGGAAAAATTCTATTTGCTCAGATACCGAACCATAGCATCCTTCTTGCAATCCACTTATAAAAATTTTATTCCAATTATAATTATTTCTTATCTCATAAAGATCCCGTAGATATGACTCTTTTTGGTAAAAATCTGCACTTGCATTAATTTTTTTCAGCATAACCACAATTAATGCCAGTTCTGAATTGATTTGTAACTCTCTAACTATGCTATTGCATACGTAATAGTAATCCCATTCATCTTGTACCTCATATCCTGTTTTCTTCAAAAATGCTAATTTATATTCATTTATACAACCACAATCTATAAAAGAAAGGCATCCTCCTGTTGTTTTTACAATATATCTTATATCTTGCTTTCCAAATGAATTAGCTTCTATATATTCCTTTGCCTCTTTGAGACAAGAAATATTTTTTCTCTCAGGAACAGGTGCACATATAATGCGATAAAGTTCTTCTTGCAATTGATTTGATAAGTTATTCATATATTTAGGCATACCTTCAAAATCAGCCAACACTATATGTCTAAAATCTAAATTATACTTTATTACATCACTTTTCGTTTCTTCACCGATTGTTTTTAAATACATCTCTGGTATTTCTGATATTCTTTTACAAGAAGTTGATGCCCCATCTAACCAGTTATTTTCTATTTTAGTTACAAATAAATCAATTTGATTTTTTAAAAATGGAGTAATGTCAACATTTAATAGCGGCAATTCTATTTTTAAAATGATCATTTTATTTGCAAACAAATATAAAATAACCTGAGCCCAAACCACCATTTCATTACAAAGTGTAATTTTAAATGGTAACAGCACAATCCTCTTATGTTCCTCTAAAAATTTTCTACCATAAATATTTTGGAAAATATTATTTTCTTTCTCCAAAAAACTTGTTCTTTGTTTTAATGCTTCTAGCTCTCTATGTTTTAATTCCATCAGAATACCTGATTTATGGGGATTATTTACCTCAGATAAATTTATATATGTATCTTTGCTTTCTATTTTATACGAAGATTCTTTGGTATTTTGTAGTTCCGTAACTTTTATATTCAATTCTTGCTCTTGACTTAATCGCTCTACTTTATTGCATATATCATTCAATGCATTCCCCAAAGCATTTTCTATTTCTTCAATATTATCCTTTTTTAACGCGATTAGACTATCTCCTATTTTCTGTTGTATTTCTTCATAAGACATAGTCGTATTTAACGTAAACGGAAAAAAAAATTGTATTTCTCCATATTTTATCTTTCCAATACCGTCATTATATTTCATGCACATTCCTCATCTTTTTCTTATCGTTTTCACACTATTACTTTTCGTATTTATACGGTACAGAATAATTTTCTGTAACACACATTTTATTATAATTGGCTTAGTATATGCATTGTCCTTCACTCCTCAAATGCCGGTGCTGTCTCTGCAATTTTATTGTCTCTTACAAGTTTCTCTAAATAAAGATATACAAAGTTTTCATTTACAATCTCTTTTAGCTACGTTGCATCCAAAGAAAATCCAAGCGGATATGGTTTTTGGGGAAACACCGTTCAAGACTATGCAAACCAATTTCAAATCAGTTGTTTTCTTTCTTCTCAGGAAGAAGATCAGAACATTTGGCACTTCTGCATTTCTTCACGTTTTTTCTCAAGCAATAAATATTTCTCTTTGGGACTTGCAAATCAAATTGCCCAAATTTTCAAAGATCATTTTCAAATCATGTACGCCTATGATGGTAAAAAAACAAATCACCCACATATACATTTTGCTGTAAATGCGTACAGCTATTATCCAACTGTACCTGCCTTGACGAAAGCACGCTTTACTTCCTATCTCGAAAAAGTAAAGCTGCTTCTAAGGAACGAATACCCGAATACAGAAGTGCAAATTCTATTTAAGGAGGATTCTCAAAATGTTTGAAGGTTATGATGATATTTTAACGATTGAAGAAGTTGCCGAAGCATTGCGTATCGGTTCTTCACAAGCATATCGCATTGTGCGTTCCAATCAATTAAAAGCCTACAAAGAAGGACGGGATTGGAAGATTCCAAAAACTGCTCTCATTCAATACATTCAAAAAAGGATCTCATAAACTTATAATGCCGGACTGACACCCTCAGTCTGGCACATATTTTCTCTTTTATTTAAAATTCATAACTCTCTAGCATATAAATTGGCACCGTCTCAATGTTCTTATCAATTCCGCCTTTTGTGTCTCCCTTGAGGTACAGCAACTTATTCGCTTTCCCACTCTGTAATGCTTTTGTTGCTGTAACTGCAGTTCCCTTTCCTGCTTTTACTTCCACCAAATATCTAAGATCATTTTTCAAACATTGTACGACAAAATCAATCTCACCACCTTTGTATGTTGCAAAAGCTGGCGTTTCAAATGCAATTTCAGGTGGAAAATCTTGACGTTTCTTTAAATTAATATATACATAATTCTCATTCAAAGTCCCCATCAATACTCTTGAATCAGTTCCTGTTAATTTTAAATAGTAATTAGCCACTCCCAAATCCATAAAATAGCATCTGCTTGCTGGTTTGAATTCCAAAATATCCATTTCAGAAATTTTAGCACAGAACCCAATGATTCCTGAAAAATATAACCAGCTAATAGCACGATTACAAGTTGCTTTTGAAATATTACTAGAGTAGTCTCTTGTCACAATTTTCTGCAGTTCTTCGCTAATGCTATCTTCTGCCAATCCTTTTTTCTCTCGGTTCAATATTCTGCACACAGATAGAAAAATTTCTGTAAATACCCTGCTGTCTAAAATATCTGTAAAATATCGGATAGATTCGTTGATGAATGTATCTATAATCTTCACCAATTCTCCCTGTGCTAATTGTATATTTTTTGTCTTCAAATAAGTTTCTACTACTTTGGGATATCCTCCGATCTGACAGTATACATCGTAAATCTGTTTCAATGAAGCATAAATATCTTTCTCGCATTTTCCTATCGCCAATTCACAATATTGTTCATAGAGACTCTCATCAAACGCTCTTAAAAATTCTTCATAAGAAAGTGTATAAATTGTCAGTTTTGTAACATCTCCACTGGAAAACCGAAACTCTGAATCATACACTCTTCCTAAATAACTTCCTGTCACAATAAATCGACACTTAAACTGTCTTGTAAATTCACGAATTCGATTATAAATCTCTGCTGATTCCTGTATCTCATCAATAATGATTACTGTGTCTTCTGTATCTTGAAATGATGGCTCATATAATAAAAATGCATCATGCAAGGGATGCTCCGGTCTTTTTGTTCCCGGTTTCCACGCTATTGCCTGTTCGTAGCACTCCAAAAATTGCTTTCCACTCAGTTCAAAAAGATTGATATAAATCTTTTGCTTAAAATATTCATCCGCAAATTTATTTATTAGATACGTCTTTCCTACCTGTCTTGCTCCATTTACCTCTAAGGTACTATGATCAACACTGTTTTTCCATTCTATTAGACGTTTATATACATTTCTTTTCAGATACATATCTAATCTCCTTCCACTTTCTTCTCCTATTATAGCAAACTCCATTTCAATAATCTACACTTTAAAATCCATTCCATAATTCGGGCATAAAACGTCAGGCTGATTTTTTCAGCCTGACATCTTCTAATCTTATCGTTTTTTCTTATGATACGTCCAATTTGTTCTCTTAATTTCTGCAATTGCACCCATCTCGAAACCATTTTGAAATTCATAAAATCTTTCTTCCGCCCATTCTTTTGCATCTTCAAAGTTACTGAATTTCTTAATGTTCGCCTTTTTTACATATGTTTTAGACAACAATGCTTCGTCATAATTGTTGTAAACTCCATATGCGTTGCATCCTGCCAGTGCATAATATTCTCTTTGTCTTTTTCTTCTACTCATAATCTTTCTCCTTTTCTACTGTTTTAATTCATTTACCGAAACTACGATATCTTTGTTCCCACGGTTCTTTCCAAAATTTCAATCGACCGTTTTTTCGTTTCCTTCGTCACATGCGAATATATATCCATTGTTGTTGTAATTGTTGAGTGCCCTAGTAGTTCTTGGATTACCTTCATCGACTCCCCTTCATTTATCAAAATGGATGCAAAGGTGTGGCGTAAATCATGGAATCTGCACTTTCTTACTCCTGCTTTCTTCAAAATTTTGTGAAAACGTCTTAAGACTTCTCGTGGATCTTCAAAACTTCCATCTGCCTTTGCAAATACAACACCATTGTCTTGATAAATGTCCCGATAAAGCATTTTTTGTTCATTCTGTTTTCTCTTGTGTATTTTCAATACTTTTACCGCTTCTTCACTTAACGGAATTTCACGAATACTTTTCTTCGTTTTCGGTTCTAACAAAATCAGCTTTGTCTTTCTGCCGTCCTCTTCGTCATTGTTCTCAACTCGGCATAAATTTTTCCGTACCCATAATACCTTCTTTTCCAAGTCAACATTTTCCCATTGAAGACCAAGAATTTCACCTTTTCTCATTCCAGTAAAAACTTCTAAAAGTATGAGCGAATACAAATCTGTTTCTTTCGCCACTCTCAGAACTTTCTCTAAATCTTCTATTGTCAACGGCTCAATTTCTTTTTCCTCTTTTTTCGGTAAAACAGTAAATTCATTGACATTCTTTGCGATCATCTCGTTTTTATATGCCTGCTCCAGTGCACTCCCAATAATTGTGTGAAGATATTCCACAGTTCGTCTTGAAAGTTGCTTTCTTTGTGCCGTTCCTTTCAATTTCATATTGTAAAACTTCTGCAATGCACTTGTACTAAGCTTTTCTAATGGGATATCGGCAATGTCACTCCCCTGCACATGCTTCCGAATATATCCCAAATAATTTTCATAAGTGGTTATCTTCAACACATTTTTCTTATACTGCTCCATCCACTCAAGCATCCGTCCCACCAACGTCGTTGTCTGTGCTTTCGGCTCTTCGTAGTTTTCTAATTCCTTCAATTTTTCTTTTACACTCTTCTGTGTCTTGCCATACACGTATTTTCTTTTAAATTTACCATTTCCACAAGGTACATAACGGCTGGCACACCATATACCATCTTTTCTTTTGTAAATTGTTCCTTCACCATTACTTCGCTTTGCCATAAGTTTTTCCTCCATAAAAAAAGACGCTCATATTTGAACGCCTTTTATATAGGTTATTCAGTTACATCAAACATTTCTTCCAGCCTTTTGATTGGAACTAAAATTCTGTTTCCCATTCGAATGATCGGGAGTTCTCCTTTTTTAGCCATCTCATAGGCAAGACTTTTGCTGATTCCTAGTACCTCAGCTACTTCTTTCATGTTGTACGCTAATTTTTCCATTTCTTTTACTCCTTTCCATAGTAATTCAAACAATTCGTTTGATTACCTTTAAGTTGGAAGCATTGTAAATTTTTATTTTTAGTTGTTTATCTTATGAAATGTAAAGGTTGATTGACTACTTTTTTCAAGGATATACGGTAAATCCGATGCCTCCATAACCCTATTGAATTTTTCTTTTGTAAGAGTCTTCGCCCTATCATTGAAACTTTTAATATCATTCCTTCTGTTTGCTTCATCTTTGATATATTTCGTTGCTAAAAAAACTAGTGATTTTCCTAGTTGTTCTTTCAACTTTTTGTTATCATCCACTGTTAATTCTTTATCCAAATTATCCATTAGCACTTCTTCTATCAGCCTTTTATGATTATTTTCTCGCTCCTCTTCCGTTTCTCTAACAATCTTTTGTATATCATCCATACTTTTTCCTAGCCATTGAGCCTGTAAAATTAGAAATGCATTTTCATCATTCTCCAAAGTCTCCATAATCTCTCTCTAAAACTTCTTCAAATTCCTGCATCTTTGAATTGAAAACCAATTAACTGCAAATGTTCCCCAAACCAAATAACACACACGTCTGATATTACTATACACTCTTTTATTTTTCATAATATCTTCCAGGATTCTATTTTGGAAAAATATATTGTAATTATTACAATTATTGTAATACAAAAAGTTACTCATATAATTATATGGATTTTCACATACTCCCCAGATTCTTGCTAGGTCTTTTTCATATTGCTCATATATTTTTAATATCTCTTTTGCAGCAACAAAGCGTTTTCTAAAATGCTCTCTGTCCCTTCTACACACATACAAATTAATAGTTTTTCCATCCGTCCTCTTACGTCCAAGCATTTGGATAAATTCTTCCTTTGTATCTGCAAAAATCACCATATTCCTCAATGCAGTATCATGAAAAGAAACACCGTTGTCCATTACTGCAGTTGCAATCACAATCCGTTTATCAATGTATTTACTCTCCGATACTTGTGTTACACTTCGAAATGCCTCTTCATCCTTATCGTAATCAGCATCAATAAAAACTACATCCTCTGCACAAACAGAACATTCTCCTTTTAAAAGTTCAGAACGAAACTTTTTTCCTCTCTCTATACTGTCTGTAAAAATCAGCCACTTTTCATCTGTATCTTGATATTTTTCTTGAATAATTTGTTCTATTTCTTCCCCACTATCAAATGCAAATAAGTTAATATAATCATATGCAATCTCCATGCTATACAAATAAGGAGCCCTTCGATGTTGTTTTATCACATCCATCCATTCTGCTTGATATTTCATTCCTTTACCACAGGGAAATTCAAATTTTGTTCTTAAAAATGGTTCTATATTTTCCATTGTTGCAGAAATAAAAATTTGAATCTTGGTAAAAAAATATCTCTTAAGCAATCAAAAGAGAGTTGTGTGTTTGTATTAAAATTAGAATCTGAATAAAAATAATGGCATTCATCATAAACTACATACGAATACGTTTTCAATTCTTCAATATTATATCTCAATGCATAATTATTTTTTTCATTCAAATTTTTCTCTATACTTTGATAAGTTCTAACCGTAACATAATTTTCAATTATAAGACGATAACCAAATTCTTCATAAATCTCATTTGATATATCGCTATATAATTCCTCTTCAAGCTGTTTTTTAAGAACACTGCGATTTACAAGATATAAGATTTTCCGATTCTGACTTATCGCCCACTTTAGCAATACATGTAAAATAAAATAACTTTTTCCGCTTCCTGTAGAGGCTTGGATTAAAATCTCATCCCCCTCTATCCAATTTCTGTATTCATCCCCTATTTTCTCTGTAACGTACATCCGTTATTTCTCCTTCCATATTTTGGGAAATTGGATTTTTTAATTATATCACTTTTCCATTTTCCAAAATTCTTCTCATCTTTTTTGTGTTGGATCCCTCTTTATATCTCCCACTTATATAACTTTTTTCTCCCCGTTGATGTAGTCGTTGATGTAGTTTCCCATTTTCTTCCGCTTTTTTCTCTTTTCCAACTACTTTCTTTACACACGAAAAAAGCCGCAACCCTTGATTTCTCAAGAATCACGACTTCTATACTGCGGATGACAGGAATCGAACCTGCACGGTCTCCCACTAGATCCTAAGTCTAGCGCGTCTGCCAGTTCCGCCACATCCAATAATTACTGGGCTAGTTGGATTCGAACCAACGAATGCAGGAGTCAAAGTCCTGTGCCTTACCGCTTGGCGATAGCCCACTATAGAAGGGTGGATAGTGGGACTCGAACCCACGATATCCAGAACCACAATCTGGCGCGCTAACCAACTGCACCATACCCACCACAAAGCGTGCTTGAAGGGATTCGAACCCCTGACCCACGGCTTAGAAGGCCGTTGCTCTATCCAACTGAGCTACAAACACACATTTGATTTCCTGTTCCCAAATCCTCTAAAAGGCTTTAGGAAAGCGGGTGATGGGAATCGAACCCACGTATCTAGCTTGGAAGGCTAGTGTTCTACCATTGAACTACACCCGCAAAGTCGGGGTGACAGGATTCGAACCTGCGACCTCCTGGTCCCAAACCAGGCGCTCTAGCCAAGCTGAGCCACACCCCGTAGAGGCTTCCCGGGTTAATGACGATGATATCTTCATCAAATTCCAAATCCGGCTTATGTGTATGCCCGTACATGACGATATCCGCTTTTCTCAATCTTGCCTCTTCTTTTAACCGAGCAGTTCCCATAGATACATAGTAATTATGTCCATGGGTGATGAATATATTATACTTTCCAAGTCTGAACTCTCTTTCTTTCGGCAAAAATGAAAAGAAATCATTATTCCCTGCAACCATATAAGTCTCGCAGTCCGCCACCGCTTCAATGTAATGTTCACCGTTCTCCACATCTCCCATATGGATGAGTGCATCAATTTTTCCGACGCGTTCTAACACCTCATCTAAATTTCTGTGACTTCCATGTGTATCACTTACGATTAATACTCTCATAGTTTTTTCTCCATAATTTCACGCATTGCACGAAGTGCTTTCCCTCGGTGGCTCAGTTCATTCTTCTTCTCCGGATCAAGTTCTGCTGTCGTGCATCCGTATTCCGGGAGATAAAAGATCGGATCATAGCCAAAACCATGCTCTCCGGCGATTTCGTAGCCGATACGCCCTTCAATTGTCCCTCTGACTACTTCTGTCGTTCCGTCTGGAAATACCGCAGCCACTGCACAGACAAATCTCGCTGTACGTTTTTCATCCGGTACTCCTTTCAGACGGTCAAGCAGCATATTATTTTTGATATCATACGATGTATCCACCCCCGCATAGCGTGCAGAATAAATTCCCGGCTCCTTGTTCAGGTAATCAATCTCCAAACCAGAATCATCTGCAAGCACAATACAGTTGCCGGCAATTTTTGCAATCTCCGTCGCCTTGATCAATGCATTTTCTTCAAACGTGCTTCCATCTTCCACAACATCCACATCAATACCAGCTTCTTTCATCGACTGGATTGGCATTCCAAGGTCAGAAAGGATCATGCGGATCTCTTTCATTTTATTCTCATTACCTGTTGCAAATATAATCTTTGGTTCCATATTCGGTTTCCTCCTTTATTTCTTCTGTTTTGGTGGTCTCGGTCCCAGAAATTGATAAAAATACGTCTTCAGCATTCCATTGTAAATCTTTCGGTTCTTGTCCGCTTTTCTGCCAAAATACTTTTCTGTATCCTCATAGCTTGTAATCATATATGCCGACCAGCTGTCCAAGTTGCGGAAGCTGTCACCAAACTCTCTATATAGCCCGGGAAGGTTCTCTTTTTCTTCCAAACGCTCTCCGTACGGCGGGTTTGTGATAATGAATCCATATTTTTTTGGATGGCGCAGATCTTTCACAGCACGCTCCTGAAAATGAATCAAATGATCCACCCCTGCCTCTTTTGCGTTTTCACGAGCTGCTCTGACTACATCTCCATCGATATCATATCCCTGGATGTCCACTTCAATGTCATCATTAATCAAACTGTTTGCTTCATCAATCGCATCGTACCACGCTTTTTTCGGAATCAGGTTACTCCATTCTTCTGCGGTAAACGATCGGTTCATTCCGGGTGCAATATTCGCCGCAATCATCGCTGCCTCAATCGGAAATGTTCCACTTCCGCAAAATGGGTCGACAAGTATTCTATCTTTTCTCCAAGGTGTCAGCATGATCAGCGCTGCCGCAAGGGTCTCAGTAATCGGGGCCTTGCTTGACAGCTGTCTGTATCCTCTCTTATGTAAAGAAACACCGGATGTGTCAATTCCGACCGTCACGATATCTTTCATCAGAAAAACGCGTATCGGATAGGAGGCTCCACTTTCTTCAAACCAATCCACATGATAGTGTTCTCTCATGCGGTTTACCATCGCTTTTTTCATAATAGACTGGATATCGGATGGACTAAACAGTTTGCTTTTTACCGATGCCGCCTTTGTCACCCAAAACTTTCCATCTTTCGGAACGTATTTCTCCCAAGGAATTTTTTTTGTATGTTCAAACAGCTCTTCAAATGTAACTGCCTTAAAACTTCCCACTTTCAGAAGTACTCTCTCTGCGGTCCGCAAAAATATATTCGCCCTGCAGATTGCCTCTGCATCTCCATAAAACGATACCCTTCCATCTTCTACATTTGAAATCTCATATCCGAGATCCTGTATTTCTCTTTTTAACACAGCCTCAAGTCCAAAATGACATGGCGCTATTAATTCCATTCTTTCCATTCTCTTCCTCCTGTTTCTATATACTTTATATTACGTGTAAGGCGTCCCACTGTCAAGAGATGCCACATATTAATAGAGATGGGAAATGATCACATTCCCCATCCCTTGCTGTCCGCTTAATAGTTGTTGCTTTCGTTTCTGCTTGCATCAGATGCGTTCGCTTTATTCTTAGATGCATTTGAGTTTGTATTTTTGCTTGTTGCCTTGTTAGATGTCTTATTCTTGCTCTGTGCATTACCATAAGAAGAAGTTGCGTTGTTGTTCATTGAATTGTTGTTTGTTGCATTATTATTTTTTGCCATTGTTTCATTCCTCCTGAGATTTTAATTGGTACAAACCTTATTATCTCTCATCCGAAATGTTTTATGCATTCAACTTTTTTCACAAATTACTTCTTAACAGTCTCTGAACCTGCTTAAGAAATTTTTAATTTTTAACTTGCTTTTTTTTCCAATCTATATTATACTAACTCTTGTAGAAAGCGATTTTCTACAACCCCTTATTAATTATTTATACTCCCCTCAAAAAGACCAATGGCTCCCCCATTGGTCTTTTTATTTTCGGCGGAGCATGTTGAAAATCGTCACAACCAATATCAAAGGAATTGCAATCGGCAACACAATCGAGAGAATCCCCAATATCAAAGAAATAATAAGAATAATAATAGCAATCACGCCCAAAATAACCGCGGCCTTCTTCCACCAGGTGTCCAGTCCAAACACATGAATCTTTTGGCTTTGCTGTTTCTGTTCCTGATCGCTCCACACTTCCTCTGAGTTGATGCTCTCCTGCGGCCCACTCATCTTTTCTTCCAATAGGATTGTCTTGGCAATCGCCCATGGATCTCCAAGCATGTCCATCACTTCCTGCTCCGATTTTCCACTTTTCATTTCCTCTTTGATATAGTTTTTATAATATTCTACATTATCCTGAACCTGAGCTGCGCTCAATTCATTCTCCAATGCTTTTTTTAATTGTAATAAAAAATCACTGCTTCTCATACATTCACCTCCGTGTTATTCTTTATATGCAGAATAACACAAAGGCTTCTATATGAAAAGCAGTTTTTTATACTTCGAACAACAGATCCCCGTAAGACGGCATCGGCCACATCTCTTTATTTACAATCATTTCCAGTGCGTCTACCGGCTCACGCAACGCCTGCATTCCGGTTACAACTCTATCTTTGAAAAATTCCGCCTGTGCCGGACCTTCCTGCTTCTGGCATGCCTCATCTGTCACCACAATCAGATCTTTCAAAGCTTTTCTAGTCTGAGCCAGCAATTCGGAAGATTCTTTCAAAAGCTCTTCCTGCACACTTACTCCAACATCTCCACACGCCTCACGCACCTGATTAATAGAATTTGCAAGAGAGGTAATATATTTTATTACAGCTGGAATAATATGTTTGCTCGCAATGTCGATCATCGCTCTCGCTTCTATATTGATCGCCTTCGCGTAAGTCTCGTATTTAATCTCTGCACGTGATTCCAATTCCGCTCTTGTGAACACGCCAAACTTTTCAAACAACTCGACCGTTTTCTCCGTTGTCAGATATTCAATCGATTCCACAGTTGTTCTAATATTCGGAAGCCCTCTTCTCTTTGCCTCCTCTACCCATTCGTCAGAATATCCGTTTCCGTTAAATACGATTCTTTGATGCTCAGAAGCAAACTGCTTGATCAAATCATGTACTTTCATGTCAAAGTCTTCTGCTTTCTCCAACTCATCGCAGACTTCCTGAAATACTTCTGCCACAATCGTATTCAGTACGACATTCGGCGCTGCCACAGAATCTCTGGAGCCCACCATACGGAACTCGAACTTATTTCCGGTAAATGCAAACGGTGAGGTACGATTTCTATCTGTCGCATCTTTCGCAAAATCAGGCAGGGTGCGGACACCCGTCTGTAATTTTCCACCTTTCAGACTGTGAGTTGCCTCTCCTGTACTGATCAATTGTGAAAGTACATCTTCTAACTGTTCACCTAGATATACCGAAATAATCGCCGGAGGCGCCTCATTTGCCCCAAGTCTGTGGTCATTTCCCACATCCGCAGCAGATTCTCTCAATAACTCGGCATGTCTGTCTACCGCACGTAAAATACATGTCAGAACAAGCAAAAACTGAATATTCTCATGTGGTGTTTTTCCCGGATCTAAAAGATTAATTCCATCGTCAGTCGTCAGAGACCAGTTGTTATGCTTTCCTGAACCGTTCACCCCCGCAAATGGTTTTTCATGCAATAAGCAGTGCAGCCCATGACGGTATGCAACCTGCTTTAATGTCTCCATCACAAGCTGATTGTGGTCAACTGCCACATTACACTGTGCATAAATTGGTGCCAGCTCGTGCTGCGCCGGTGCAACCTCATTATGTTGTGTCTTTGCGGACACTCCTAATTTCCAAAGTTCCTCATTGACATCCTTCATAAAGAGTGCAATACGCTCACGAATTGCCCCGAAATAATGATCGTCCAGTTCCTGTCCCTTTGGCGGCATTGCGCCAAATAACGTTCTTCCCGTAAAAATAAGATCTTTCCGTTTCAGATATTTTTCCCGGTCAACTAAAAAGTATTCCTGCTCCGCTCCTACTGACGGTGTCACTCTCTGAGAAGTTGTGTTTCCAAACAGGCGAAGAAGTCTGAGCGCCTGTTTGTTAATCGCCTCCATAGATCGAAGTAATGGTGTCTTTTGGTCCAAGGCTTCTCCTGTATACGAACAAAATGCTGTCGGTATGTAAAGAATCGCTCCCGTTCCGGTTGCATCTTTTTTGATAAATGCCGGAGACGTACAATCCCATGCCGTATATCCTCTCGCCTCGAATGTGGCTCTAAGTCCTCCTGACGGGAATGACGACGCATCAGGTTCTCCCTTGACAAGCTCTTTCCCTGAGAACTCCATCAACACCTTTCCATCTGACTTTGGCGCTGAAATAAAGGAATCATGTTTTTCCGCAGTTGCCCCGGTAAGAGGCTGAAACCAATGTGAATAATGCGTTGCACCTTTTTCAATCGCCCATTCTTTCATCTCATGTGCCACTACATCCGCAATCGACTGCTCTAATTCTTTTCCTTCTTGAATTGTTCTCTTTAATTCTTTATATACTTTTTTCGGCAGGCGCTCCTGCATAACAGAATCATTGAAAACATTTTCGCCAAATATCTCTGCTACATTTATTATCTCACTCATTGTTTCACCCTTCCCAGTTCATTCGTTTCTTGCAAAATATTCTCTTCTAAGATACTCTAATTTTTTTTAAAATGCAAGGAAAAATAAAGAAGGTGACGGAAATAACTTCCATCACCCTCGATTAAGAACTTGTCCTTATTAAGCTTTATTAACAGAACCAAATAATTCCATTTTTTCTTTTACAGTTGCTTTGATTGCATCTGCACCTGGAGCTAATAATTTACGTGGGTCAAATCCTTTTCCCTGTAAATCTTTACCAGATTCAATGTATTCACGAGTTGCTGCTGCAAATGATAACTGGCACTCTGTATTTACATTGATCTTAGCAACACCTAAGTCAATTGCTTTTTTAATCATATCTTCCGGAATACCTGTTCCTCCATGAAGTACTAATGGCATCTCTCCTGTAAGCTGCTGAATAGCATCTAAAGTCTCAAAGCTTAATCCTTCCCAGTTTTCTGGATATTTTCCGTGGATGTTACCAATACCTGCTGCTAACATAGATACTCCAAGATCAGCGATTGCTTTACATTCCTTAGGATCTGCGCATTCACCTTTTCCTACAACACCATCTTCTTCTCCACCGATTGAACCAACTTCAGCTTCAAGAGACATTCCTTTTTCGTTACAGATTGCAACTAATTCTTTTGTTTTTGCTACGTTTTCTTCGATTGGATAGTGTGAACCATCAAACATTACTGAAGAAAATCCAGCTTCGATACATTTCAAACATCCTTCATAGCTTCCGTGGTCTAAGTGAAGTGCTACTGGAACTGTGATATTCAGTTCTTCTAACATTCCATTTACCATTCCTACAATTGTCTTGTATCCCGCCATATATTTTCCAGCACCTTCAGATACACCAAGAATTACTGGTGAATTGCATTCCTGAGCTGTAAGTAAAATTGATTTTGTCCATTCTAAGTTGTTAATGTTGAATTGACCTACTGCGTAGTGTCCTGCTTTTGCTTTTTCAAGCATTTCTTTTGCTGATACTAACATTATTCTTTCCCTCCGATTCTTTACTATAAGTTTTGACGTTTCTTATTATAAACCATATTTTACAAAAAAGAAACCCTTAAAACAAAGTATTTCAGGGCAAAAAAATATCCGCAGAATCTTCTGCGGACACTTATCAAGAAATGACTCCAAGGGGAATCGAACCCCTGATTCCAGCGTGAGAGGCTAGCGTCTTAACCGCTTGACCATGGAGCCGTATCACTCGTACTTGTATATTATAACGCATTGCCGAAAAATATACAAGTACTTTTTTAATTTTTTTATTTTTAATTGTTACAGTTCACACATCAGTCTGCAGTAGCTCTTAATCTCCTACTTTATCATCGCCACATATCCTTGCACAAAGATAAACAGTACTACCAATGGCAAAATATAGGTAAGATAGAACTTAAATGCCTTTCCTCCTGGGAATTTGATGCCTTCTCCGGTATTCGCTTCTTTCAGGAAGTTATCCCATCCCCATCCATATCTTGTCACACAGAACAACAGATACACAAGCGAACCAAGCGGAAGCAGGTTATTACTTACAAGGAAATCTTCTAGATCCATGATATTCTTTCCACCAATCTGAAAGCCTGCCCAGTCTGTCATTCCCAGCACACATGGAAGTCCTAAAATGATAAGCAAAATTCCGTTTAACAATGTCGCTTTTTTCAGCGACCATCCCCAAAGATCTCTGGTACATGTAATAATATTCTGGAAAACGGCAATGACAGTAGACAATGCCGCAAATGTCATAAAGAGGAAGAACAAAGCTCCCCAAATACGTCCGCCTGCCATCTCGTTGAATACGTTCGGCAGTGTAATAAACACAAGTCCCGGTCCTTCCCCCGGATTGATTCCGAATGCAAAACACGCCGGGAAAATAATCAGCCCCGCCATAATCGCAACGGATGTATCCAAAAGTGTTACGCTGATCGCCTCGCCTGTCAGCGCTCTCTCTTTTCCAATATAGCTTCCAAATATTGCCAGCGCACCGATTCCGATACTCAGCGTAAAAAATGATTGTCCCATCGCCGCAAACACAGTCGTTCCAATTCCGGCTTCTTTGATCTTGGACAAGTCAGGTTTCAGATAGAACTCCAATCCTTCCATTGCATTTGGCAATGTCAATGCTCTCACCACAAGCACAAGCATAATGAAAAACAAACTTACCATCATTGCTTTTGTGATTTTTTCGACGCCTTTTTCCAAGCCCAGGGAGCAAACCGCAAGTCCCAGCAATGAGATAATGATCATCCAGAAAATCATCTCATTTCGGTTCGATGTAAGCGTTCCAAAAATATTAGTAATCTTCTCTGAGTCTGCTCCAACAAACTCACCTTTTAACATCTTGAAGAAATACGCAAGCATCCATCCACCTACTGTTGTGTAGAACATCATGAGGAGGAAATTTCCTGCGATTGCAAAATATTTGTGAATATGCCATTTACTTCCTTTTGGTTCCAGTACTTCATACGACAAGGCAACACTCTTCTGACTTGCACGTCCGACCGCAAATTCCATAATAACGATTGGCAATCCAAGGACGAATAAGAAAAACAAATAAATTAGTACAAATGCTCCCCCGCCATACTGTCCTGTAATGTAAGGGAATCTCCACACATTCCCAAGTCCAATTGCACAGCCCGCCGAAATCAGGATAAACCCAAGTCTCGACGAAAACTTTTCTCTCTTTTCCATAGTAACTTTTCCCTTTCTACTCTTCTGTCTTTTCTTCTGCCGCCTCCAAACTCAGTTTCTCCGGATATTCCATCAGAGACGAAATATGCTCAGGCGATACCATAATCTGAAGCGCCTGTTTTTCGTTGTGAATCTGTACAAAATCATGCTGACCGCCAAATTCCCCATCCAGTGTCCACGGAATTTCTTCTAATGATTCAAATGTAATATGATTTGTCTTGAATGTATACATATGTTTTGTATCAATCTGCTCAATCAAAAGTGCCGCTACAATTTCCTGAAGTTCCAACGCATTCTTTGGGCTTTTGATCAAGGTCACTTCAAATTCTCCGTCGTCAAACACTACATGTTTTCCGATGATATTGCGGAAACCACCGACAGATCTTGAGTTTGTCACCATGCCATACACAAAATTTTCCTCAATCATCTGATCATCATATGTCACCTTCACATGATAGGACGGAATGTTATACAGCCGTTTCACACCTTCAAGCACATACGCAAGATGACCGAGCACATTCTTTACATTCTGTTTTGTCTGATAAGATACATCTGTAAACAGTCCAAAGGCAGCTATGTACACAAATACATCATCATTAAATCGTCCAATATCACACGCAAACGGCGCACCATTCACAGACGTATGTGCTGCCATCAAGATATCCTTCGGAATATGCAGACTGTTTGCAAAATCATTCGTCGTTCCAGTCGGGATATAACCAATTGGAATCTTATGCTCCCTCTGCATCATCCCCGTCACAACCTCATCGATTGTTCCATCTCCACCACTGCACACGACAAGCTGATATCCTTCTTCCAGCTCACAAACTTTTTTATATGCATCTCTGTAGCTCTGTGTCGGATAAATTGTAACCTCATATCCGGCTTTTACAAATATATCCACAATATCAGATACTTTCGGTCTAAGCAGCCCCTTTCCGGCATTTGGATTATATACAAATAGCATTTTCTTCATGATCTGTACCTCCTACTACTGTAATGATGTTAAAAAAGAGCATTCACATGCTCTTTTCTCATCTTATTGTTTACTTAAGTACTCCTCAATCGCACTTGCTGCCTCTTGTTCATCTTCCCCGTCCGTCACAACAGTAACCGCTTCACCATCTGAAATATTCAAAGACATCATGCCCATAATACTTTTTGCATTGATCTTTTTCTGATCCAGAATTTCAATGTATACATTGCTTTCAAACTGGCTTGCTTTTTGTACGAGCATCGCAATCGGACGTGCATCCAGTCCACCTACACAGTTAACAGTTACTTCTCTCCTAATCATAATTCTCCTCCTTGTTTTCCCTAAGCTTTTCAGCCATGTTGCTCAGCTTTCTAAGCCTGTGGTTCACACCTGATTTTCCTAACGGTACCGTCAGTAAATCTCCAAGCTCCTTTAACGTTGCCTCCGGATATTGCAGCCTGATTTTTGCGATTTCTTCTAGTCCCTCCGGCAACTCGTCTAAGCCTACTGTATTTTTTATGTATGTAATATCTTCCACCTGTTTGACCGCGGCAGATACGGTTTTATGAATATTGGCAGTCTCACAATTCACCTTTCGATTCACTGTATTTCTCATATCCTTTAGAATACGTACATTTTCAAATTCCATCAATGCAACCGGTGCTTCCATAACATTCAAAAGATCGACAATCTGAGACCCCTCTTTCAAATATACAACATGTGATTTTTTTCGAATCACCACTTTTGCTTCAATCTCAAATGCATGCATGACCGATTGCAGTTGTTCCGCTTTCTTTCCTGACATGCATACGATCTCCAAATGGTATCCTTTCGCCGGATTGCTCATGGAGCCTGCTCCTAAAAAAGCCCCTCTGATAAACGCCCTTTTGCAGCAGCTCTGCTGTAACAGCAAATTTCTGGAAACCGAAAATTCCTCTGATATCTCTCCTGCTCCATCCATCAATTTAGTCGCCTGAAGTACTTTGATTGCGTTCTCGTGTTTTTTTATAATGACTGTATAGTAAATACTTCCATTTGATTTATTTCTCGCGACAGAATTTTCAGTATCTATATTAAATGTTTTTTTCAATAATGTAAAGTACTTTCTAGCAACAGATACATTTTCTGTGCGCACTTTAATCGAATAATTTTCCCTGCTGTCAATCGAAACCTTTCCACACATGCTGATAATCGCAGCAAGTTCCGCTATTTGACAATGTCTCGCCTCGGACCACTGCCTGGCAAGCTCTTCTTTTATTTTGCCGGAAAAAGACATTTCCTGTTTTCCATTACTATTTTCTTTTTGCATCTTTTTCAATATCCCGATGTTCTATTTTTATTCCATAATTTTCATCTTCACAAAGTTTTTCATACAACTCATTCGCCAAAGTCACAGATCTGTGTTTTCCCCCTGTACATCCTATGGCAATGACCAGTTGATGTTTTCCTTCTATGATATAATTCGGAATCAAAAAGCGAATCATATCCTCAAGTTTCTCCAAAAATTGAGTTGATTTTTCATTGTTCATCACAAATTCGCGGACTTCTCTGTCATTGCCGGTCTTTGGACGCATCTCTTCTATGTAATACGGATTCGGCAAGAAGCGAACATCAAATACCAAATCTGCATCACTTGGGATTCCATACTTAAACCCGAAAGAAAGCACTGTAACATAAAGATTCTTAAACTCTTTATTTTCCACAAAAATCTTATTCAGTTCGACCTTCAATTCCCTTGTGAGCAATCTGCTTGTGTCCAATATGTAATCTGCTTTCTGTCTCAATTGTTCTACATAGGCACGCTCTTTTTGGATACCCTTGTCAACTCTCCCATCTCCCGCCAGCGGATGATTCCTCCTCGTCTCCTTATATCGTTTGATCAATACGTCGTCACTCGCATCCAAAAACAGAATCTCATAATCCATTCCGCTTTCCTTAAATCCTTCTAAAATACATTCCAATTCAGGAAACTTCTGCCCACTTCTGATGTCGATTCCAAGTGCAATCTTATTAATCTCAGAATTCGGAACACGCAACAGTTCTGCCAGTTTCGGGACAAGCGGTACCGGCAAATTATCCACACAAAAATATCCCACATCTTCAAGCATCTTTAACGCTGTACTTTTTCCTGCCCCTGACATTCCCGTCACAATTATAAATCTCATGTTTTAAAATTCTCCCAACTTCTTTACTTCCGGCTCTAATTCGACGCCGAATTCTTTCTGTACTCTTTCTATAACCTGCCTCATCAACTCTATAATATCAGCTGCTGTAGCATTGTCCTTATTGATCACAAATCCACAGTGTTTTTCGGAAACCTGTGCTCCTCCGACCTGAAATCCGCGAAGCCCTGCATCTGCAATCAGTTTCCCCGCAAAATATCCTTCCGGTCGTTTAAATGTACTTCCTGCACTCGGGTACTCAAGCGGCTGCTTTGTTGTTCTTTGCACTTTCAGTTCGTTCATCCTTTCTCGGATCTTGGTTTGGTCACCCTTCTTCAGTTCTACTTTCGCTGAAAGTACAACATATCCTTTTTTCGCCACAATACTTGTCCGATACCCAAGCTCCAGCTCCTCTTTTTTCAGAACCCGTACCTCGTTATTTTGATCTAAAACAGTCACTTCTGTCAAAATGTCTTTCATCTCTCCGCCATAGGCTCCTGCATTCATAAACACAGCGCCCCCCATCGTTCCTGGGATGCCGGATGCAAACTCAAATCCTGCAAGTCCCGCCTCCAGCGCCACATTGCCAACCCTCGAAAGCAATGCACCTGCCTGCACATTCAAAAAATTATCTTCCACTCTGATCTCATTCATCTCCTTACAAATCTGAATGATCACTCCATGGTACCCTTTATCACCTACTAAAAGGTTACTTCCATTTCCAAGAATGTAATATGGCATTCCTTCTTCTTTACACAGGTCGACAATCCTTTGCACCTCTTTTTCCGTCTTTGGAATTACAAAATAGTCTGCATTGCCCCCCACACGGAATGTCGTGTGCTTCTTCATCGGTTCCTCTCGATAAACACGTTCTGCTTCTATATAGTCTGTAAGTTTATTATAAAAATTCAAATTCATTACTCATTCTCCATACACTTCTATGTATTCATTTATATACATGTTTCATCATACAACAAACCTCCTGCAAATTCAACGGGCACTTGCAAAATGCAATAAAATGCGGTATATTAATTCCAATATGTAATTTTTAAAAGGAGTGAATTTATCATTGGACTCGAGTGCCGTCATACAAATTATTATTTTAATTATTCTCTTAGGGTTATCTGCATTTTTTTCTTCAGCAGAGACCTCTCTGACCACCATAAACAAGATTCGCCTTCGTTCTCTTGCAGAAGAAGGTAATAGACACGCAAAAATGGCATTAAAGGTGACTGACAATTCCGGAAAAATGTTGAGCTCAATTTTAATCGGCAACAATATTGTGAATCTGTCTGCTTCAGCCCTGACTACAAGTATCGCCTATAATTTCGGTGGCTCAGCCGTTGCAATTGCAACAGGGATCATCACTGTGCTGATTCTTATTTTTGGAGAGATCACACCAAAGACTGTTGCAACAATCCACTCTGAGACGCTCGCTTTAGTATATGCTTATCCGATTCATTTTATTATGACGATTGTGACTCCAATCAGTTTCATCGTAAATATGTTGTCTCGCGGTATTCTTCTTCTTCTCCGCGTCAACCCGAACGGAAAAGTAAATACAATGACTGAGACAGAGCTTCGGACAATCGTAGATGTCAGTCATGAGGACGGAGTTATTGAATCCGAAGAAAAAGAGATGATTTACAATGTATTTGACCTTGGAGATGCCAAGGCGAAAGACGTCATGGTTCCTCGTGTACATGTCACATTTGCTGATGTGGAAAGTACTTATGACGAACTGCTCGACATTTTCCGCGAGGACAAGTTCACTCGTCTTCCGGTCTATGAAGAGACAACTGACAATGTCATCGGTACACTTAATATGAAAGATCTTCTTTTATTCGATAACACAAAAGAATTTCATGTCCGTGATATTTTACGCGAAGCATATTTTACGTACGAGTATAAAAGTATCTCTGAACTGCTCGTCGAGATGCGAGAGGCATCTCTCAACATTGCCATCGTCTTGGATGAGTACGGCGAGACAGCAGGTCTTATCACACTGGAAGATATTTTAGAAGAGATTGTCGGAGAGATTCGAGATGAATACGACGAGAACGAAGAAGAGTTTTTAAAAGAGATTACTCGCGAAGAGTTTGTTGTAGAGGGTTCTATGAATCTGGATGACCTCAATGATCGGTTAGATTTGGATCTTTCGTCTGAAGACTATGATTCTCTTGGCGGTTTCATTATCGAACAACTTGACCGCCTTCCGGAAAAAGGTGATGAGATCACGACCGAAAACGGAATCCGCATGGTTGTAGATTCCCTTGATAAGAATCGAGTTGAAAAAGTTCATATTTATCTGCCGAAAGATTTCTATGACAAAAAAGATTCGGACGATAACAACGAAGAGTAATCTGTGTCGATTCTTAAGCGGGTCTTCTTTCGAAGACCCGCTCTCTTAATATCTATTCCTCTTCTTCTGTCTCTTCTCCTGTCAACCGCAGAATATCTTCCACCTCTTCTTCTGACATTCCCATGTACACTGCAAGCTCCTCGAGCGTCACCTTACGCCCAAGCTCCTCTGTCAATGCTTGAATACTTTCATCTAGTGTATTCACCTTTTCTACCATCTTCTTGTCTCTGTTTTTTAATTCCGTCTGTTCTTCGATCAACATTTGAATAGCCTGTCTGATCTCTCTGCGAATCACGTCATGCGCCTTGTCCAAATCGTCTATCATATCTACACCGAGAATCAGTCCGACATTTCCCTCCTGAACGAGATCTCCCAAAAATACTTCCGGGTGATACAGCCGTTTTGCAATTTCCACAACTTCCGGCAGATATATCTCCACCAGCCTGCTTTTTGCCAGTGCATCTCCTTCCAATACTTTTTCAAACAACGCTTCTCGTTCTTCTTCAGCAGCCTCTCTGATTCCGCCAATATCTTTCATATACTCTTTAAGATATCGTTGTTCTTCCTCAGTAAATACGGTCTTGTTTTCCTCACTGCTCGTCACACTTCCGCCAGTCTTCTCATAGCCTTTTACGACTATCTTTTGCGCTAAAAGATAGTCGAAGACTAATTCTATCTGTTCCTTTGACAAATGTTCCTCTTCAAAATAACATTCTACCTCGTCTATTGTAATCTGGCATCCATTCTCTTCTGCCATCTTCAAAATACCGCTTAGTTTTTCACGAAATTCTATTCTTCCTCCCATATATACCTCCATATTGTTCTTGTGTATCTCTATTATGTCACGATAACCGTCTGATATCCAGCTCTTTTTAATCTTTGCTCCATCGCAGTCGCCTCGTCCAGTGTCCCATAATTTCCGACCATCACACGGAAGAAGCCGTTAGACTGTTCCACACGTGCCGGGAAATCCATCTCTGTCAGTTCATTTTTCAGGTTGTTCGCATACACCTCATTCCGAAACGCCCCTGTCTGTACTTTATATCTATTTGTACTCGGTGCATTTTCAACCTCCAGCGTATCTAAAATCCCCTCTGCGATTGCCTGTGCAATATCATAAAAATGGCTGTCAAACAATTCATTGTCCACATCCGAGTTGATAAATCCCACTTCCACCAACACTGCCGGCATCTTTGTCCTCCGAAGCACGATAAGATTCGGTCTCGCCTTCACACCAAGATTCACAAACCCGACCGTCTCTAACTGTGCATTGATGTTTTTTGCCATTTCATATTTGATTCCCGACAAATCATACACCAAAGATTCCACTCCTGACACAACATTGTCAGTCGGAAACGAATTACGGTGAATCGATACGAAAAAATCCACTCCCGCGGCATTTGCTTCCTGCGCTTTTTGAAGCGGTGATTCGTAGATGTCCGTCGTTCTCGTATATTCTACATCAATCCCGTTATTTTGTAAAATTTCCCCGATTGCCAGCGTCAGGCGAAGCGTATCATCCTTTTCCTGCCGTCCCTGATAGACTGCACCGGGATCACGTCCGCCGTGTCCGGCATCGAGCATAATTGAATATGGCATAAAATCTCTCCTATGTTTTCTTTATATACCATTATATGTGCACCGCATATTTATGTGTCACTTTTATCAATCACAAAATACTGCCCACATTTCCAATTGAATTAAAAACTTCTCAGCTTATCTTCCTCATCCGGATCCGCTATTTTGATTGACTTCACAACTACATAGTATCCTGCATTAGCGTTGATCGGAATCCACACTTTGTCCCCTACCTTGTGTCCGAGCAATGCTTTTCCAATCGGAGACTCTGTACTTACAAGTCCCTGAAGAGAATTTCCACGCACAGTCGTCACAATTTTATATGTCTCTACATCATCTTCGTCTTCAAAATACAACTCCACAATCTTGTTCAGTCCGATTTCATCGTCTTTTGATTCATCACTGATCACTTCTGCTGTCTTTATCATTCTTTCCAAATACCGTATTCTGCTTTCGTTCCTGTTTTTTTCTTTCTTCGCAGCATGGTATTCAAAATTTTCACTCAGATCACCATGTGCTCTCGCCTCTTTCACATCTTCCAATAGTTCTTTTCGCACCACGACTTTTCGATGTTCTATCTCCGCTTTCATTGCATCAATATCTTTTTGTGTCAATTGATTATACACGCTCACCACTCCTAGCTGGATTTTTCTATTTTCAAAAGAAACAACCGCCCGCAAGAAATTATCCTGAAATTCCGCAGACATAGAAAATTCCACCCTAACCGCAAAGGTATAAGGGTGGTTCTATATTGGAAATCCGCAACGATAACTCAAGTAAATGATTGTTCTCTTATTGATATCTTATCACGTTTATGTAATGCTGGCAACTGCCGGCAGGATTGTAACTTCTCTTCACAATTATTTTTTCACTTTTTCGTATGTAAATGTATGAAGAAATCTCTGCGCCCGCTCTGTTTTCGGGTGTTCAAAAAACTCTTCTGCTTTTCCTTCCTCCACAATGATTCCTTTATCTAAAAAGATTACACGATCTGCTATTGCCTTTGCAAAAGACATTTCATGTGTCACGATGACCATCGTACGTCCCTGTTTTGCGAGATCTAAAAGCACCTCAAGCACCTCCCGCACCATCTCCGGATCCAGTGCCGCTGTCACCTCATCAAACAAAAGCACTTCCGGATGCATGCAAAGAGCCCGCACAATTGCAACACGCTGTTTCTGTCCTCCGGAAAGTTGACGTGGATAGCTGTCTTTCTTCTCTTCCAGCCCGACCCGTTTTAAAAGTTCCAATGCTTCTGCCTCTGTCTCCTGCTTATTACGACTCTGCACCAACTTCGGCGCCAATGTGATATTTTGAAGGATTGTCTTATGCGGGAAAAGCTCATAGCTTTGGAACACCATCCCCACTTTCTGGCGAATCTCCATAATATTTTTAAATCTGCCATCTACGGTTTCTCCACAATAACTGATTGTTCCCTTTTCGATAGGCTCCAGCCCATTCATACACCGAAGAAGGGTGCTTTTCCCGCATCCGGAAGGACCAACAATCACTACAACCTCTCCTTTTCGAATAGATAATGACAAATCCTCGAAAATAACATTTTCATTGTATTTCTTTGTAACCTGCTCTATTTTTATTAATTCTTCCGCCATATTATACCCATTTCCTTTCCAAGTATTTTGAAAACATACTGATCGGCCAGCATGCAATAAAGTATAAGACAAATACTGCTGCAAAAACACCAAATGCCGCATTTGGAGACGAAGTACGGTTCGCCTCAATAATCTGCTGACCAACTTTTAAGACTTCGACCACCCCGATCATCATAATCAAGCTAGTTGTCTTGATCATTCTTGTGATGAGATTCATGGACAGTGGAATTAATCTTCGCAATGTCTGCGGCATTACAATATGTAAATAGATTTGCAGCTCACTCATCCCCAATGCTTTTGCACTCTCATATTGGTGTTTTGGAATGCTGATCAATGCACCGCGGACAAGATCCGCCATTTCCGCTGTTCCCCAAAAACTAAATACAATAATAGATGCTTTTTCTGCCTCAATATCGATTCCAAACACTCTGGTCGCTCCAAAGAAAACAATAAAAAGTAATACCAGCTGAGGCATAATTCTTACAATTTCTAAATAAACACGGGTGAACACCTTGAGAATTATATTTTTCCTTGTCATTAAAACTCCCACTATCAAGCCGAGAAAAATACTAATCACAACTGCTATCAAGCTGATTCGCAAAGAGGTCCAAAGCCCTATTAGAAGACGCTGCATGTTAGATCCTTTTAGCAAAACATCAAACCCCAAATCCTGCATAACGCACCTTCCTTTCTACAATGCTCCCAATAAGGGATACCGGCAATAAAATAATGAGATAAAAAATCACAAGCAGCACAAGGCATTCCGTTGTTTTATAATACAAGCCTATCAAGTCTTTTGCTGTAAACATCAAGTCCATCAAACTGATTGCTGAAAACACACTCGTCTCCTTCAGCAAAAATATGATATTTGCGACAAATGCCGGTACACTGATTGAAATCGCCTGCGGGAGAATAATATGCCTCACCGCCTGCTGCCTGCTCATTCCCAGCGAAAGCGCGCTTTCCATCTGGATTTGTTCTACGGACTCTAAACCGCTTCGAAAAGCTTCCGCCATATATGCGCCGCCCAAAAGCGCCAATCCTAACACTCCGCAAAATTCTGCTCCAATGGATATTCCCAATTTCGGCAAACCAAAATACAGAAAAAACAGCTGTACCAGCAATGGAGTATTCCGGAATAATTCGATATATCCCCCTGCGATTGTGCTAAGAACCGGCACTTTATAATGCCGAATCAAAGCGCAGAACAAACCAATTACAATCGCAAACAAAATACCAATCCAACCAATCTTTAAAGTTAATATACAAGCCTTCTCATATAGCGGAAGGTATGATTTCATTGCTTCCCAATTCATTCTTTGATTTTATCTCCTTCCGTTAGTTGCTCTCCACAACACCACTTTCTACTACCAGCGTATCTTCGTAATCAAGTCCATAAGCATCCGCAAGCGTTTCCTCATAATCTTTATGGAAAAATTGCTCTTTCCCCAATGTCTCTATTTCTTCATTCAGCCAGTCTAACAGAGAAGTGTTTCCTTTTGTAACAGCCGGTGCAATCGTATCCGAGCTTCCAAGTGAGTCAATTCCAATGGTATACCCCTCATTTTCTTTCGCAAATGCTATAACTTCTGTGTTGTCATTCGCCCATGCAACTCCGGTTCCATTCTCAAATGCACTTTTTGCTGCTGCATATGTATCAAATTTCTGTAATTTAATATCCGGATAATTCTTCGTCAGATAAGTCTCTGCTGTAGTTCCCGAAATTACAATCACCTGTTCATCCGCACCAACCTGACTCAGGTCAGTTATCACATGCTCCTTATGCGACACCACACCAAGAGAAACATTCATGTATGGCAAAGCAAAATCAACTTCTTCTGCTCTTTCATCTGTCACTGTAAAGTTTGCAAGAATCACATCAACCTTCCCAGTCTGCAGATACTCAATACGGTTCGCCGCCTCGGTAGATACATAGTTAATTTTTACCCCGAGATCCTTTCCAAGTCTTTCGGCAAAATAAATATCGTATCCTTGATACTCTCCATTTTCATCTACATACCCAAATGGAGCCTTATCTGAAAATACGCCTATATTGATGGTACCGCTTTTCTTAATCTCATCCACTGTTCTATAGGTTGTTTTTGATGATTTTGACGACTGGTCTGTCTTTCCGCATCCTGCTAATAATCCAACTGCCGCCACCGCTGCAAGACCTACTGTACTGATTTTTTTCAAAAACTTCTTTCTCATAATAAATATCCTCTCTTTCTCTTATTGTGCTTTTACATTTGTCCGAAATTGAGCGAAAAAAAACGGGAGTCTTTCAACTCCCGGACAAAATGGCATATGTAACATTTAATCTAAATGTTCTTTACAGGCGCACAGCAATGTATGTCGAAACACCTGGCCATATAAAAATGCCCGGGAAAAAATCATTCGACAGAAACACATCATATTGTTTACAGTAATGTTATAAATTTTCATTGCACTCGCCTCCTTAATCATAGTCTACTCAAATTCGTTGTTGTAATATTACACCCATTCACCCACTATGTCAATAGGTTATTTATTTTTTCTTTAAAAATGATATACCTAGTGATATAATAGGTAAAAGAAAGGAGGTTTCTTTATGATCTCAAGCAAAGGGCGCTATGCCCTACGCGTACTGATTGATTTGGCTGAACAAGATACAACCACATATGTTCCTTTGAAAGAAATTGCAAAAAGGCAGGGAATATCAGAAAAATATCTTCAGCAGATTGTAAAAATACTTGTCGGAAAAGGATTGTTAACCGGAATCAGCGGAAAAGGCGGTGGTTACCGCCTAACTGCCAGTCCTGAAGAATATAATGTAGGAGAAATTTTAGAATTGATGGAAGGTAGCCTTACACCGGTAGCCTGCCTGGCTCCCGATATGAAGACTTGTTCCAGGAGTTCCCACTGTAAAACGTTGCCTATGTGGAAAAAATTCGACAATCTTGTACATGATTATTTCTTTCATATAACAATTGCCGATCTGGTTAATGGAACTGTTTAGAATATTGCAACAGAAAAAGGAACAATTGCCAAACACAATTGTTCCTTTTTCTGACATACTTGCTCGTCTCTGTTTTGTGCTGGAATGTACGCCAGGTGATATAATAAAATATAATTTTTGATTTTACTATAATACTATCTTGCATACCGATTTCCGAATCCGCGACGATGGTTCTTCTCTTTGTGCTCTGCTACAATCTCATATGCCTTATTATAGTTCTTCTGAATTTGTATGATCGTAGAATTGTTAGTTATAAAATCAGTTGCCATAATGACAATGTATAATGCACTTGTGATGTCTACTATTGATTACTATGATAACCGACGTCTGCAACGCAAGTTACATATCATGCCCCTATGGCATTTCATAAACTTGCATTACAGGTGGCATGAAAATACCGCCAGCCAGTTACTGGCTGACGGAAGAAAAATTTGTTATTTTTCATTGTCCTCTTGACGGGTAGCACACCAACCGACCAAAGTATCAGGGTGGTTTTTGTGTGCTCTGATAACCTTGAAATTAACGTTTTGGTAACTGGGAAGGCTTGATTTTAATGGAGTTTTGGAATGTGGTGTTGCAAACACGTTACAAACACAGGACTTCTCGTTACTCCTCACCACCCTCATAAATTTCAATTAAGAAATCTGACAGCAAGTTCCTGAATAGCAAGTATCGGACCTTGTGCATATGTTTCTTGGGGATACATTCTTTCCAGACGTTCTGTTTCTTTCATCAAAAACGGAATCATTTCTACATCTCCCCGAAACCCAATTACTAAGCACAACATAGATTTTAAATATTCATTCCGAATATTGGCATATTCTTTCTTTTCTTCTTAACCTTCTTCTGTTTCCGCCCGATAAAGGCTTTCTCATCAATTTCAGCAGTTCCTCTGCTGTTGTTGCCTGTTCAATCATTTTTTTCGAATATAAATCTTCTTTAGATTCAACAAGGATTTTCTCTGAAATCACATTTGCATACTCAACCACTTCAGGAGCAAGATATAAACTGTATTCAAATTTAGCTGCTGAAAAAGGTATATCCGGGTGCTTATCTAAAAATTTATGTACTTCTTTTTTACTAATGGTTGTCATAATGTTTTGCAACCTCCTCCAGCAATGGCAAATCACAACATCTTTCCTTTATTCGCCTATCATTGCCATTCAATTCTTCATTTTTCTTAAAAAGGGTATCTCTTAATCTTTTTGCCGTCAACTGAATTTGTTCTCGGTCAGCTTTAATACACTTGTATTGATTTTGAAGCAAACGCTGATATTTTGAATCTTCCATTGCATCAATATCAATAAGAAGCAATGCCGAGTCCACGACCGGTATCATATTATTAAAATTAATTACACCATATATTCCCTGATTAATTTTCCTAAAATCTTTTGTGTTCTTCATTTTACGATGCTTTTCTTTGGGCGATGTAAATGGAGTATAATATTTTATCCCCTCAATCTCAAGCACTACACCTACATACGGCCGCTTTCCCTTTTTATTATCTGCAACTTTTGCATCATATTTTTTCAAATAATTGATGTATTCATCTTTGATATTATAAAATTTCATTTTTCCTCATCTGTCAAAAAAAGAGACGACATCACTCCAATGTCATTTAGTTAAGACATTAAGCAGATGTATTCCTATCAGGCAGAGGTAGAAAATTTACTATCTTTGCCTGATTT
>PPYF01064958.1_pt1 | contig 54128 bp, 38 predicted proteins | sample 1559871 | NCBI WGS metagenome assembly PPYF01 (sample SAMN08240021, study PRJNA423297) | Human gut metagenome, whole genome shotgun sequencing project.
TGACCTCGGTGAGCGCCGAGGACATAGGGCAAATCCCGGTGTCGAACGTGAGCGAGGCGCTGACAGGTAAGATGGCCGGCGTGAACATCACCACGACGGAGGGTTCTCCCGACGCCGACATCAAAATCCGCGTCCGCGGAGGCGGCTCGCTGTCACAGGACAACTCGCCGCTGTACATCGTCGACGGCTTCCCCGTGGAGAGTATCAGCGACATCTCGCCTTCGGAAATCGAGAGCATCGACGTGCTCAAGGACGCATCCTCTACCGCCATCTACGGTGCCCGCGGTGCAAACGGTGTCATCATCGTAACGACAAAGAGCGGACACGAAGGCAAAGTGCAGGTGAACTTCAACGGCTCGCTTGGTTGGAAGAAAGTTACAAAACTTATCGACACCATGGATCCGTACAACTACGCCTACTATCAGTATGAATTCGGCAACGATACTTACGGTGATTTTGAAGACCTTGATATATGGAAATCCATAGAAGGACGCGACTATCAGGACGAAATTTTCGGACGCACAGGTTTCCAGAAGCAGTACAACGTAAACGTGAGCGGAGGCTCGAAGGAGGTTAAGTTCAACATCGGCTTCTCGCACAACGACGAGGAAAGCATCATGTACGGCTCCGGTTACTCCAAGAACAACATCAACGCCAAGCTGAACGCCAAGCTGAACAAATGGCTGTCGATGGACTTCACCGGCCGTCTGGCCTTCACGAAGCTTGACGGACTCAACGGCGGCGCGGACACCAACGAGAGCAACGCCGCTAACTCTGCAGTTGCAAACTCTGTAAAATATCAGCCTGTAGAAGCACTGACATCAACCGACGAAGGCGACAGTGACGACAACTCAAATACGCGCCGTAACCCGATGGAACGCCTTACCGATACATACAAGTACCAGGAACGTTTCTCGCAGAATTACAACGTGGCTTTGAACTGGAAGCCGTTTAAGGGTCTGACATTCCGCACGGAGTTCGGCTACGGATGGAAATATAATAAGGTAGACCAAGTTTGGGGTGCGCGCGCCGTTACAAATTCAAGATACGGATACAACGGTCAGCCGCAGGCTTACTTCGAGCGCGTGGAGAACAAGAACTGGCGCAACTCAAACACCGTTACTTACGACAACGACAAACTCTTCGGCGGACGCGACCATCTGAACGTTCTCATCGGACAGGAATGGAGCAGTTCGCAAGATGTTACGCGTACCAACGTGTCTGTGGCATTCCCAACGTCAATGACTATCGACGAGGTGCTTGCCAACACTGGAGCAGGCACGGCTCTGCCCAACAATGGCACCATAGAAGCAGAAGAGAACATCCTCTCTTACTTCGGCCGTATAAACTACACCTTGGCCGACAAATATCTGGCTACGTTCACGCTACGTGCCGACGGCTCGTCGAAGTTCGGCAAGGGTAACCGCTGGGGTTGGTTCCCGTCAGCTGCACTGGCATGGCGCATTTCCGAAGAAAGCTTCATGAAGCCGGCGCAGAAGTGGCTCTCAAACTTGAAGCTGCGCCTCAGCTTCGGTATGGCCGGTAACAACCGTATCAACAGCGGACTTATATACCCTGTTTACTCCATACCGGAACAGGACGACGCAAAGTTCCCCGAATGGAACAATGGAAACTCCGGCTTCACTACACCTACGTTAATGCAGCACGGCACGTATCTTTACAATCCTGACCTGAAGTGGGAGACCACCATCACACGTAACATCGGTATCGACTACGGTTTCTGGGACAACCGTATTAGCGGTACGTTGGACTTCTACTGGAACACGACCAAAGACCTGCTCATGCAGACTGCCATACCCTCAAATACCGGTTACGAATACCAGTATCAGAATTTCGGAAAAACGTCGAACAAGGGTATAGAGTTCGCCTTGAACGCCGTGCTCGTTGACAAGAAGAACTGGGGCTTGAACTTCAATTTCAACATTGCATACAACAAGAACAAGATTGAAGAACTTAACACCAGCAGCCCGTGGCAAAGCTCTGACTGGAGCGGCAGCACCATCAGCGAATATCAGGACTTCCGCGTGGAAGCAGGTGGAGCACTCGGCGAAATATGGGGCTACAAGACAAACGGCATCTACACCGTTTACGATGCGGCCACAGGCACGGGCGACCTCGTTTGGAACGGCTCGGCATGGACGCTCGTTGACGGCCATGCTCCCGACAACAGCTACAGCAAGTTCGGCAGCCTTTCTCCTGGTATGATAAAGCTGGAGGTTGACGAGAACGGAGACCCAATCAAGCAGCGTCTCGGCAACACAGTGCCTACAACTACCGGAGGTTTCGGCTTCGACGGCCGCGTAGGAAACTTCGACTTCAACATCTTCTTCAACTACTCGCTCGGCAACAAGATTGTCAACGGCACGAAGCTCGCCGCATCGTTCCGCGCAGGCTCAAGCCCGGACTACAACCTTGTGTCAGACTTCAACGTGAACAACCGCTATACATGGATTGACCCTGAGAACGGAGTAAACCTCAACAACCCGACTTCCTCAACTGTCAACACATATTATGGAGGAGACATAAATAACGTTTACGCACGCCTGAACGAGCTCAACGCAGGCCGCACACTGTGGAACCCTGCAGGCATCACAAAGATGGTGCTCCTTGACTGGGCGGTTGAGGATGCCGACTTCCTGCGCGTGCAGAACATCACCGTTGGTTACACACTGCCTAAGAAGTGGACGAGGGCTTTGCAGATAGAGAACATCCGCATCTACTTCACGGGCTACAACCTCTTCTGCATCACCGGCTATGACGGCTACGACCCGGAAGTGGACACCAGCAGCAAGAAGAACCCGATGTGCCCCGGCGTTGACTACGCTGCTTACCCGAAGAGCCGCACGTTCGTAGGTGGTATAAATATAACATTCTAATAAACAAGGAGTAAAGGAGAAAAAGGAGTAAAGTAATAAGTAGATTACAAGAGTAAGCATATATACTTACTCCTTACTACTTCTCTCCTTACTACTAAACAAAACCGTAAAAAAACATGAAAAAGATATTTCCAATAATCGCGCTTTCCGCCGGACTTGTCGGGATTACGTCATGCCAAGACTTCCTCGACCAGACGTCACCGTCGGAAATGAGCAACACCACGGTTTACAACTCTACCTATTATACCGGGTTGCGCGTAAATCAATTATATGGAGGTATGGGGCAAGACAGGACTTACGCCCAAGACTTTGCCATAACATCCAACATGAACAGCGACATTGAGCTTGTTGACGCCGTTGAAGCGGATGATCACAATGCATCGGGTAATGCACGTGGAGAATGCAACTTCAATTTTGATACAGGCTTCAGGAACAATACGAACCGCTGGACAGATATGTATGGAATCATAGAAGACTGCAATGACGTTATCGAAGGAGTGCGCCAAAGTCCGCTGTTCGAAGAGGGTAATTCCGACCGCGCGGAAATGGGCCGATACCTCGGCGAAGCACTTACCATCCGTGCCATGGTTTACCTCGACATAGTCCGCACCTGGGGCGACGTTCCGTTGAAACTCGAAACCTCGCAGCCCAACCTTAGCAACGCCTATCTCGGCAAGACCGACCGCGACGTAATCATGGACACGCTCATGGTTGACCTTGAGGAAGCAATAGAACTGTTGCCTTGGGCCGGTGAGAACAGCTACACAACAGAGCATGTCACCAAGGGCTACGCCCATGCACTTTTGGCGCAGATCGCATTGACAAAGGCCGGATATTCTATCCGCGAACAGGCCAAAGACGGTTACGAAACTGCAGAATATTCCGATCCTACTTATCCTACGCAACGTCCCGATGCGACAGAGCGCAAGGAACTTTACGAAACAGCCCTGAAGCATCTCTCGGCGGTTATTACAAGCGGTGTGCACCAGCTCAACCCCTCGTTTGAGAACGAATGGTACCTGCTCAACCAGCAGCAGCTTGACCTCACTTACAGGGAGAACCTTTTTGAAATACCTTTAGCTGAAAACCGTACAGGCGAGCTTGGCTACACCGTAGGTGTGCGTATAGCGAAAGACAACGCAACATTCGGCAACAACAACTCTTCAGGTAAGATGAAGCTTACTGCTCCTTACTTCTATTCGTTCCGTGACAACGACACCCGCCGCTTGGTGACTGCCGCTCCTTATGAAATCACAACCGCAAGTGGCTCTGACAATCTGGCAGAACAGGCAATTGAGAAGATGACAGGCAACAAGCCTTTCAGCGGAATATATGTAGGAAAATGGAATCCGCGCTGGATGACTTCTACATGGCTTAGTGCAAATATGGCCACAGATGCCAAGCACTGTACCGGCATCAACCTTGTCAAGATGCGTTACGCCAACGTGCTGCTGTTCTATGCCGAGTGCATGAACGAGCTTGCCGGTCCTGACGGAACATACACAGGCAGTGCCGGCATGACGGCACGCCAGGCTCTCGCATTGGTTCACGAACGTGCTTACGACGATGCGCACAAGGCTGAAGCGCAGGCTTACGTCGCATCGCTGCCGGGCGACAAGGACGGCTTCTTCAACGCCATTGTAGACGAAAACGCATGGGAATTTGGCGGCGAAGGCTTCCGTCGCTGGGATCTTATCCGCTGGAACCTGTTGCACGACAAGATTGTCGAAATGAAGCAGACCTACATGCAGCAGCTGACAGACGGCACCTACCCGGAGAAACTTTACTTCAAGTACACCGACGCAACAAAGACACGCATCGACTTCTCCACCGCGACATGGAACACACCGTCTGACGAAGTTGACGAGAACGCATACTCCGACGCCAACAACGGCGGCAACTGTGACTGGTACGGCAAGATAAAGCCCGGAGATGAGAAATGGGACGAGTCACCGGCAGTAGAGAACCTGCCATATATCAGCAGCGGCCTTTTAGGCATTGGTACACCTGAAAACCCGACAGCCGGCGAAGGCTCGCTGACAGTGAAGAACCGTTATCTCTACCCGATAACGTCAGCAACCATTGCCGACTCGCAAGATAAGCTGTACAACTCGTATGACTATTAATTACAAGGGGAAACGGGGCTGAAACATTTGCCCCACCCCTTACCTAACATAAACAACAATAAAAGAAGCAACAATGAAAACCATTGACAGATATTTAGGCATTGCGCTGATAGGTCTCGCTTTTGGCTCTTTAGCGGCATGTACCGACCACGAAGAGTGGGATGTCGACTCAAGCTATGGCAGGCTGTTCGGAGCAACTGAGGACGGCATCTCGGTTACGGCTGCCGAAACATCGGCAACCGTCGAGTTCAGTGCGCCGCAACCCAAAGAATCCAATACCGGCAATATTTATTACATAATAGAAGTAAGCAAAGACTCGCTTTATGACGAAGTTGAAATGGGCGGCGCAAACGCCATTGTCTACGGAGAAGACCAGAGCATAACTTCGTCACCGGCGGAAATTACCGGCCTTGACGGCGACACAGAGTATTATCTCCGACTCAAAGTCATGTCTGACACCAAGAAAGAGTCACGTTGGAGTTATTACAACGACGGAGAGCCTTTCGAGACTTTGGCCGAGCAGCTGTTCATCGAAAGCGAGATTGTACGCGGCGACACGTATATAGACTTGAAGTGGACACCCGGCGCAGAAGTAACACACATTACCGTAACTGCATCCGACGGGACACCTGCGATGGACGACATCGACTTGGAGCAATATCCTGATGCTATTGCGAATGGAGAATACAAAGTTGAACCTCTTACACAGATGACAACATATGTATTCACTATTTACAACGGTGATGTAAAACGTGGTGAAGTAACACTTACCACGGCAGCATCAATGCCTGACGCAGAATTCAAATATACCCTGCCTTCTACGGTAACTGTTCTAAGTCAAGACATCATGGACGATGTAGAGCAGCAAGCTCTCGCATCAGGAGTTACTCCAGAAAGCTATAGCGTTACAATCGGAATACCGGCAGGCATCACACTTGATGTTCACGGTACAGACGAAGAAACCGGTGATGCGACCAGCATAGTTATACCTGACGGAATGTCTGTAACATTCTTCGGTCTTGCAGGCGGAGATGCTCCAACACTGAATGTGGACAAAAGCATAGACTTGGCAGGAACCCACGCTTATGTGCGTTTTGAGAACGTAAAGTTTGTTGATACCGGTGGCCAATACCTTATCAACCAAAGTGCTGCTTGTACAATAGGCAGTGACTTATCATTCACCAACTGTACGTTGACAGATTTTGAACGAAGCTTCGTGCGTTCTCAAAAACCCGAGGTGGTTATTAACGAGGTTAATGTTGACAACTGTATAGCCACAAACATGTCTCATGGTAACGGCTATTCTGTGTTCTATTGGAAAGAAAATGGTGGCAAAATAAATAGTTTGAATATAACAAATTCAACATTTGACACTTTCCAACGTTCATTCATCGAACTTACGAAAAACGATGTTGGTACAGCCATAAACATAAGCGATTGTACATTCTATAACGGTGCAGGCAATGACAAGTATATAATTGACACCAATGAAAGTGCAAATGCAACTGTCAGCATTACAAGATGTATATTCGCGCTTAGCCCTGCCAAACTTAGAGGTGTCCGCTGTGCAACAGATCCTGTAATTGCACAAGTTTATTTCACAAGCGATTTCAATTTGACAGCAAGCGCATTTGAGCCTACACAACAATTGCAAGTCGATGCCGCAGGTTTATTTGCAGATCCTGCAAATCATGACTTCACATTGTTGGATAAAGACATTGAGGCCGGTGACCCACGCTGGTATCAATAATGACCTATTTCATATCAACGAAAAAGAGGGGCAATTGCTTGCCCCTCTTTTTGTTTTTCATACCAACCGTTCTGTCTATCAGCATATTTTCATAATCTTTGCCAATGCGGCAAACGGAAAAGAAACCAATGGCAACACTGCTGTCAATACTTGTCAAGCATTTCCTTGATTTCCTTACGCCGCTTGGCATGCTTGCGAGCCTTGGGGTTGAAGATTGAAAAGAAGTCTAAGTTGGCACCCGAACCTCCCCGGACTCCTGCTCCGGCTGCTGCGCGTTGAGTTGCAGCCTTTATATCAAAACCGGGTTTCGGTTTCTTTCCATATATCACCACCTCATCGAGCCGCCGCATCTTAGGCAACAGCCAGATGGTATCACGCACGGCAGACTTGTCAAGCGCCAAAGGCTCAAAACTTCCATGTGACAGCGTTATGCCGTTACAGTCGCCACTGACGGCAAACCGCCCATAGCTGTCTGTCATGGTCTTGCCCGAAGGATTGATATACACCGTAACGCCCGGTACACACCGCCGCGTCTCAATATCGAACACGACGGCAGACAACTGGGCACGGCACGTAACGGCGGCTACAACGAGCAACAGAAGCAATATGTAACGGCAACAGCGCATCACAGCATAAATCATGGAAGCAAAGTTAAGCTTTTATGCCGTGAACCGACAAACACGGCCTGCCATTTACAGAATTTTTGCATTATTTCCAACGACATAACACAGACATGGGTTTTGCCTGACGCCGCAACAAAAAATCCCCACAATGTACTGAAAAATGTACATTGTAGGGATAAAACCGTTAAAAATGCAGACCTTTCGGCCGCAAGAACATTACTCCCACTCGATTGTCGAAGGCGGCTTTGACGAGATGTCGTAGCAAACGCGGTTGACGCCTTTTACCTTGTTTATAATCTCATTGGAAACCTTAGCCATGAAGTCGTAAGGCAGGTGCGCCCAGTCGGCGGTCATGGCGTCGGTGCTCGTCACGGCGCGCAGAGCTACAGGATGCTCGTAAGTGCGCTCGTCGCCCATCACACCGACGCTGCGTATCGTTGAGAGAAGCACCGTGCCGGCCTGCCAAACCTTGTCATACAACGGCTCGCCGTCCTCGCAAACGTAGTTGTGCATGTTCTCGATGTATATGTCGTCAGCGTCTTGCAGGATGCGGACCTTCTCACGAGTGATGTCGCCGAGTATGCGCACGGCCAGTCCGGGGCCGGGGAAGGGGTGGCGCTTGATAAGCCGTTCGGGCATACCGAGCTGATAGCCAACGCGGCGCACCTCGTCCTTGAACAGCCATTTAAGCGGCTCGCACAACTGCAGGTGCATCTCCTTTGGAAGTCCGCCCACGTTGTGGTGGCTCTTGATAACCATGCCCGTGATGCTAAGGCTCTCTATGCGGTCGGGATAGATTGTGCCCTGTGCCAGCCATTTTGCATCGGTTATTTTCTTCGCCTCGGCGTTGAACACCTCCACAAAGTCGCGGCCTATGATTTTACGCTTCTGCTCCGGGTCGCTCACACCTTCCAAATCCTTGAAGAACTTGTCGCTTGCGTCCACTCCGATTACGTTCAGGCCGAGTCCCTTGTATGCCTCCATCACCTTTTGGAACTCGTTTTTGCGCAGCATACCGTGGTCTACGAATATACACGTAAGATTTGAACCGATGGCGCGGTTGAGCAGAGTGGCACATACGGAAGAGTCAACTCCGCCCGAAAGTCCGAGTATCACGCGGTCGTTGCCGAGCTGTTCTTTCAGCTCCTGCACCGTTGTTTCCACGAACGAAGCCGCACTCCATTCCTGCCGGCTGCCGCAAATGTCAACTACAAAATTCTGCAACAGCTGCTTTCCCTGCTCCGTATGGAACACTTCGGGGTGGAACTGCACAGCCCACAACGGGTTACTCTCGCTGGCGTATGCAGCGAACTTGACATCAGCCGTGGAAGCTATGGCATGACAATCGGAAGGCAAAGCCGTTATAGTGTCGCCGTGGCTCATCCACACCTGAGAGTTTTCATTAAAGCCCTTGAACAGCGGATTTTCAGCGTCAAACTGCATAAGATGCGCCCGTCCGTACTCGCGCGTATTGGTCTTTTCAACCTTTCCGCCACCCTGCGAAGCTATGAACTGCGCCCCATAGCATATTCCGAGCACGGGAAACTTGCCTACAAACTGGCTCAAGTCGGCCTTGAACGCCTCCGGGTCGTGTACGGAGTATGGCGAACCGCTAAGGATTACGCCGATAACGCCCGTCGTGTCTTGCGGAAACTTGTTGTAAGGCAGGATTTCACAAAACGTGTCAAGCTCGCGCACGCGGCGGCCGATGAGCTGCGTTGTCTGCGAACCGAAGTCGAGAATGATGATTTTCTGCATCGTATCTTTTTATTAGTAGTTAAAGAAGTTAAAAGGAGTTTTCGCCAGTTTCGCCCACAAAGGAGCTAAAGGCAACGGCTTTTCAGTTGACAAGCAACAAGTTACAAGTTGACAAGTAGATGTGCCTTGCCGCTCGTCTGCTCTTTCCTTCGCCTGTATAAATTCTTTTGCAAAAGTACAACATTTTTTTAATGTATCACTATAATACACTGACTTATTGAGCGAAAACGCATCATCCAACATCCAAGGGCACGTCACCGACAAGCCGTAGCCTCAACTGCCGCCTGGCAAAAGACGGCAAACGGCGTTGCAAAAGGCCATGAATTGCAACGCAAAAGGCCACCTTTCAGCGCATGAAAGGTGGCCTTTTGCCAATATATTGACTATCAATCAGTTAGCAACCATTCAACCGTTGGCGGCTATAAAACATTCCGCTTCGGCCAAAGTGTCGAGCTTCCCCACGTCAAGCAGCCGCAAGTCGGACTTGACGCAAGCCTTTATTACGGCCTTGCCGCACACTTTCAGGTAAAAGTCTATTATGCCGAACTTGTCAGGAAAACCGTCCATCAAAGGGAAAAGACGCGGCGAAAAGACGTGTATTCCGGAAAAGGCGAACCGCTTACAGACGCTTACATCCAAGTCGGGATAAGGGCTTTTAACCTCGCCTGTATCTATGTTTGTCCAGCCTACGAGGCGCATTTCGTCGTTGAAAAGCAGGTAACGTTTTGTCCTACGCTCACTGACAAGCAGAGTGGCGTCACTGCCTTTATGGCTTTCGTACAGCCAACGGAGGTCTACATTGCTCAATATGTCTACGTTGTGGATAAGTATCGGAGCGTCAGGCGCAAACAACGGGGCGGCCTTTTTCAGTCCTCCGCCTGTGTCGAGAAGCTTCTCCGACTCGTCGCTTATGCGTATGTCAACACCGAAATTGCCGTTGTCATGCAAATAACCGACCACCTGCGACGCGAAATGATGTACGTTTACAACCATCCGCTCAACGCCTGAAGCCTTCAGCTTTTCCACCACGCGCTCGACAAGCGGCCTGTCCCCCACCCTCACGAGTGCCTTAGGCATTGTGTCGGTAAGCGGTTTCAGGCGCGTGCCAAGCCCCGCGGCGAATATCATTGCCTGCATCATAATCTGTTGTTTTATTTTTTCTTAGCCTCCAACACGGTGCTTATGTTCTGCTCACGATGCACAATGCGAACCTCTACACCAAACTTATCGTTGATATGTTCGGCAAGATGCTGGGCCGCATATACGCTGCGGTGTTGTCCGCCTGTGCATCCGAAGCTGAACATCAGACTCGTAAAACCGCGCTGAATGTAGCGGCGCACATGGGTGTCGGCCAGTTTGTAAACGTTGTCAAGGAATGCAAGTATTTCGCCGTCGTCCTCAAGAAAGCGTATCACCGGCTCGTCAAGCCCCGTCAGTTTTTTGTAAGGCTCGTAACGGCCGGGGTTGTGCGTGCCGCGACAGTCGAACACATAGCCGCCCCCGTTGCCGCTCTCGTCTTCAGGAATGCCCTTGTGATAAGAGAAACTATATACGCGGACAACCAGCGGCCCCTTGTTGTCATACTTCGAGAATGTGGCCGGGCCGTCGGAAGGATGGGCTGCATACACTTTGCTGTCGGTTGTCTTGAAGCCGTCAGCACGTGTCAATGCAGGCTCTTCAATGTGTGCAAACTGCGGCATTTCGGTAAGCTGGCGCAACACATCAAGCAAATACGGATATGTGAAGACATTAAGCTTCAGCAGTTCGCGCAGGTTCTGTATGGCCGGAGGAATGCTGTCAAGAAAATGCTTTTTACGCTCAAAATACCCTCGGAAGCCGTAAGCGCCGAGCACCTGGAGCGTGCGGAACAATACAAACAGGCTCAACCGTTCCACAAAATGACGTACAGAGGGAACTTCAGTATAAAGCTTCAACGAGTTGTAATACTCATAAACAAGCTCTCGCCTGAGCTTATACGGATATCTGGCCGATGCCTGCCAAAGGAATGAAGCCAAGTCATAGTAATACGGCCCCTTGCGTCCGCCTTGGTAATCGATGAAATACGGACGGCCTTGGGCGTCGAGCATGACATTGCGTGCCTGGAAATCACGGTACATAAAGCTGTCAGCCTTCTCCGCGACAAGGTCTTTCGCAAAGAGGCGGAAGTTGGCTTCAAGCTTCAATTCGTGGAAATCAAGTTCGGCAGGCTTGAGGAAACAGTACTTAAAATAATTCAAGTCGAACAGCACGGTGTCCTCGTCAAACTCGGGTTGCGGATAACAATTGGCCCAGTCCAGTCCGCGCGCGCCACGTATCTGTATGTTAGGAAGCTCGCGAACAGTATTGACAAGCAACTGCTTCTCACGCTGGTTGTAGCGTCCGCCGGCCTCGCGTCCGCCGCTTATCGCACCGAACAATGATACACGTCCAAGGTCTTCCTGCAAGTAACGAAGCTCATCGTCAGACACGGCAAGGATGTGCGGCACAGGAAGCTGGCGCTTCTTGAAATGCCCCGAAAGGTAAATGAAGGCATGGTCTTCGTCACGGCTTGTACCTATAACGCCTATGACAGAACCTCCATCAGCCCCCAATATACGGAAATACCGGCGGTTGCTGCCGGCTGTATCAAGCTGTTCCACGCCCGAAGGCGCCGAACCGCTCCACGACTTATATAAATCCAAAAGCTTCTGCATAGTTTACAACAATATATCGTCATCGTCGCCGCCACGTTTCTTGCGCTCATATTCAGCAAGCCAGCGGTCGAGCAATATCAATAACAGGATTATGCCGAGCGACATAAGCCACGACTTGGTGATGTAAAGCAGTCCGCCAGAAACGGCGATATACAGCACCCACTGCCACCATTTTATCTTGAAATCATTTACATCCATAATCTTACAATATGGCCGCATACGCAAGAAGCACGCACACAGGAACATGTCTGCAAAGATACGCAAAATCAAGGACAATGTAAAACAAAGGCTTCGATTTTTGATTTATGTACAAACAAAAAAATCGCATGTCGTCACGACAAGCGATTTTCAAAAAACAAACTACTTAAAAACTAATCTACTAAAACAAATCAAAAAAATATCTACTTTAGGATCTATTCGCTTTTTGTTCTTATTTTCACGTGCAAATTTATGTACTTTGGGCATAAGAAACAAATTTTTCATGCTAAAAATCATGCCATTCAAGCTAAAAACAACAAAAAAGAGGGAACCACATCGGCAGTGTCCCTCTTTTTGTTATCTTAGGATTACAATTTTACATCATTCCGCCCATTCCCGGATTGCCCATCGGCATTGCCGGTTTTTCCTCGGGCTTGTCAACTATGAGGCATTCAGTTGTCAGGAACATGCCGGCAATTGAAGCGGCGTTCTCAAGAGCAACACGGGCCACCTTGGCGGGGTCGATTACTCCGGCCTTGCGCAAGTCCTCGTATTCGTCGGTGCGTGCGTTGTATCCGAAGTCGCCTTCACCCTCGCGAACTTTCTGCACTACGACTGCACCTTCGCCTCCGGCGTTGGCTACAATCTGGCGGAGAGGCTCCTCGATGGCGCGTACCACGATGTTGATACCTGTCTGCTCGTCGGCATTGTCGCCCTTGACATCTTTCAGAGTGTCGAGTGCGCGGATGTATGTCGTGCCGCCACCAACTACTACACCTTCCTCGATTGCCGCACGTGTGGCACAGAGGGCGTCGTCTACGCGGTCTTTCTTCTCCTTCATCTCAACCTCGCTGTTCGCGCCTACGTAGAGCACAGCGACGCCGCCTGAAATCTTGGCCAGACGCTCCTGCAACTTCTCCTTGTCGTAAGAGCTTGTGGTGTTGGCTATCTCGTTCTTCAACTGAGCCACGCGGTCTGCGATGCACTGCTTGTCGCCTGCACCGTTAACGATGGTAGTATTGTCCTTGGTAACGGTAACCTTGTCGCAGGTGCCGAGCATCTCCAATGTTGCCTGCTCAAGCTTCAAGCCCTTCTCCTCGCTGATAACAACACCGCCGGTCAGTATCGCGATGTCTTCGAGCATTGCCTTGCGGCGGTCGCCGAAGCCGGGAGCCTTGACTGCGCAAATCTTCAATCCACCGCGCAGACGGTTTACAACGAGTGTTGTAAGAGCCTCTGAATCAACGTCCTCAGCGATTACGAGCAACGGGCGTCCACTCTCTGCGGCAGGCTGAAGGATGGGAAGGAAGTCCTTGATGTTGCTGATTTTCTTGTCGTAAATCAGTATGTAAGGATTCTCCATTACGCATTCCATCTTGTCAGCGTCGGTTACGAAGTAGCCGCTCAGATAGCCGCGGTCGAACTGCATGCCCTCAACTACGTTGATATGGGTGTCGCGGCTCTTGCTCTCTTCGATTGTAATTACGCCGTCCTTGCTTACCTTGCGCATTGCGTCGGCGATGAGCTTGCCTATTTCCGGGTCGTTGTTTGCGCTGACGGTGGCAACCTGCTCAATCTTGTCATAGTTGTCGTCAACCTTCTCGGCGTTAGCCTTGATATAATCAACAACGGCAGCAACGGCCTTGTCGATGCCGCGCTTCAAGTCCATGGGGTTGGCACCTGCGGTGACGTTCTTCAGTCCAACGTTCACGATGCTCTGTGCAAGTATCGTAGCGGTTGTAGTTCCGTCGCCTGCATCGTCGCCGGTCTTGCTTGCCACGCTCTTAACGAGCTGTGCGCCGGTGTTCTCAAAGTGGTCTGCCAGTTCAATCTCCTTTGCAACGGTAACACCGTCCTTGGTGATTTGCGGAGCGCCGAACTTCTTTTCAATGATGACGTTGCGGCCTTTCGGGCCAAGTGTAACCTTCACTGCGTCTGCCAACTGGTCAACGCCCCTTTTGAGCAAGTCACGGGCGTCTACGTTATATTTAATCTCTTTAGCCATGATGTTTGATTTTTTTATTTTCTGAAGTTATAGAAGTTAAAGAAGTTACCGTTCACTGCGTTCACTCGGAAGTTATAGCCGAATGTATTGCTGCACGGCTCTTGGTAATGGCTCTAACTTCTATAACTTCTCTAAATTCCTTAAATTCTTGACTGTTACTTTTCAATCACTGCGAGCACATCGCTCTGGCGCATCATCAGGTATTTCTCGCCCTCAAACTCCAGTTCAGTGCCTGCATATTTGCCGTAAAGCACCTCGTCGCCTGCCTTCAGCACCATCTCTTCATCCTTGGTACCCTTGCCTGTGGCGATGATTGTGCCGTGAAGCGGTTTCTCCTTTGCAGTATCGGGAATGATTATTCCACCGATTTTCTCTTCTGCCGGTGCCGGTTTAACTAGCACCCTGTCTGCCAATGGTTTGATGTTCATAGTTCTATAGTTTTAATATTGTGTACTTAAATATGTTTGTCCGCACCCTTGGCGCGTCCGCCAACATTATAGCGAAAAGCGTGCCAAACGCCAGAATGTCACGTTTGTCACCGTCACACTGACAGAATTGGCAGACATGTCACTGGCCGCGGTATGTCGAAGGCCACGGTTTCATCAACCGGCAACACACCATCCATCGCACAATGTGTCAACTGAAAAGCTATTCACCGTTGCATTTTGTCATACAAAAAACTCCAACAAAAATCCACAAAACAGAAAAACACGGAGTAATAAAATGACAATTGAGGCATGAAAAAGGCACCGGGGAAGCGCCATTTTGTAAACTCACATATTACATTTCATGCGGTTTTGCCACAAAAAACGCCGTCAACACGCGCGCCAAAGGTGGCAACCGGCGATGCAAAAGACGGTCTTTGACATCTCAATTTGCCACATTTTGCACGCTAAAAAGCCGCAAGATATTGCACACACAAGCATTTTTACAGCATAAAACCTTGGTGTAACGCACTTTACGCCTGCACACTTTTCCCTGCAATATTTCCGCCCAAACGGTTTTGTTTTTCAAATAACGCATTCTCAAAGCGTCACGGCAAATCAATGTGTAAGCATAACCAGTACTTTCGCCGACATTCAGTCAAAACGCCACCTATGCAAGCACAAAACACAAGCAACCGCCTTATGGCATGAAAAAGCAGATACAACATGCCGTATTTGTCAGCGAAAACATGTAACTTTGCAGCCGTTTTACACAATCACGGCTTTACAACAAGTTTTCAGATAACAACAGCAATGCAACAGAAAGAAGAAGAGAACGTACACGAGGCGTTGAAAGACGCCGCGATTTTTCTGGCCGAATACGCCGCAACGATGATGGCCGTAGGCGCACAGACATCACGGATACAGTACAACACGGTGCGCATGGCGCGCTCGTTCGGCTATCACATCAACCTGCTTATATTTCCAAAAACGTTGAGCATAACGCTTTTGGACGCCGACCACAACCGCTCTTATACGTATATAAAGAAGACACCGGCAATGGCGTTGAACTTCAAGGCCAACATGAAACTGTCGGCCCTGTCGTGGCGCGCGTTCGACAACAAGCTGCCGCTGAAGGAGCTTTGGCGGCTGTTCAAGATGATTGTGAAGGAGAAACGCGAAAGCCGGTGGACAGTGTTGCTGCTCGCCTCGCTCGCAAACGCCTGCTTCTGCCGCCTGTTCGACGGCAACCTGACATCTATGTGCATCGTGTTCGTAGCCACACTCGTGGGCTTTTTCATCCGTCAGGAGCTTACCCGGCGCAAGTTCAACCACCTTGCCCTGTTCGTAATCTGCGCCTTCGTATCGACAATGATTGGCGTTACAGACTATCTTTACTTCCACGGCGGCACGGAAGACATATCGCTCGGAACGTCGATGCTGTATCTTGTACCCGGCGTTCCGCTGATAAACGGCGTGATGGACATCGTCGACGGCCACGCGCTCGACGGCATCGCGCGGCTCACCAACGCCGGCCTGCTGATAATCTGCATTGCCGTCGGCCTGTCGGCAACGGTCGTCATATTCGACATTGACCCGACAACGTTCACCAAGGTTGTGCGCCCTGACGTGGTGCAGGCGGCCATCGCCGACGGACTTTTCGCCGCCGTGGCCGGTGTCGGCTTCGCCATAATAAGCAATCCGCCGCGCAAGGCTCTGCTCATCTGCGCCCTGCTGGCCTGCATCGGGCACGGCATACGCTACTTCTTGATGCACCACACGGGACTGACGCTCGACCAGGTGACGGCCTCAATCATAGCGGGCTTCGTAATAGGACTGCTTGCCGTGCCGTTCTCAATGCGCATACATTGCCCTGCGGAGTGCTTCGCCTTCCCGTCACTGCTGCCTATGGTGCCGGGAATGTTTGCCTACAAGGCCGTGCGCGACCTTATAAACATAGTGCGCCTGCCCGACGAATACACAATGGAATACGTCTCGCGCTTCTTCCACAACTCGTCGCTCACTGTGCTGATTATGTTCGGCATGGTGGTAGGGTGCATCATCCCCATATTCATTTTCCACCGCCAATCGTTCTCGGTGACAAGAAACTGACAACTCCGGCCTAGCATAACAGCCAATCCGCAGCCGCAATATTCCCGACAAGCAGTAAACAATATGTTCACAAACATAAAAATATCTGCTTGTCGGGAATATTTTATATACCAAAAACTTGCTTTTGTCTAAAAGAACGTTTATCTTTGTAAACGTTGGCACTAATCACTGAAACCATGAAACACATGTCTTTTATCATACCTGTTTTTATAATATTGGCGATGTCATGCTCGTCGAACGAACGGTCACATATCCCGTTCGTACAAACAAATGAAAAAGACATTGTTATAAAATATGTCCATGACACGATTTTAATCAATGACAAAATTTCTTTCATCAAAGTAAAAAACGAATATTATAATGTCATAAAAGACCAGCACGGCAAAATCACGCTATGGAACTTATGCCTGTCGTCGCTCCGTGACACGTCGTTCATCGTGCCTCATCACGTTCTTTTTCCATCAGGCATAGACTACAAGGTCGTAATAAAACGCGAAAAAGACAACCTGTACAGCACAACCAGATACTTAATCAACAATGACGACCTCACCCAGCCGTACACATTCTTTTTATACAAATACCTGTATGACAAGGACTACAACATAATTGAATACACGCATGTCAAGTCTGTTGAACTACTGCCCGAATGACTGCACTGCAATCGAATCACGTTACTTTAACCCATCAGAAACAGTTAAGCAACAACGCCATGAAACTAATAATGACGGCTATATTGACCATGCTTATACTGCTCGGATGTTCCAAATCCGGGCGCACGGCAAAGCTCACTGCGCCTCCGTACAACGTAGTTGATGTATTCACAGACGCCGACACGATGTGGATTATCCATAAAAACAGGCGTAACGGCCAAAATGACATCCATAAATTAATAAAGCAGGGCGGCTGTTTTTATGAGATTTCAGGCGGAGACAGGCGACTGATGATGTCGAACGAGAATACGAGATATGCATATACGGAGGACGGAAACGAATATCGCGTCAACATTTCAAGGATGCCTAACAGACACCGTGTCACCAACATATTCCGCACATCTCCTAATAATGCCGGTTTTCTTTATTCATATCACTACACAAAGGACTTCAAATTACTCAAAATAGAAGTTTCTGACACTGTCACGTACAAAAGACATTAAGCAACAATAGCCTGATATGACGGCTGACGTTATTACTTTAAACAACGACAGCGTATAAAATAAATGAGTTTTTCAAAACAATAACAACCACTGAATACAAAAGAATGATAAAATCTATTATTGGCCTACTCGTTTTGTTTCTGCCATTACAAACGTATGCTCAAGTCGTAAACTTCAAGGACATAGACAGTGTATTCGTCAAAAAAATGGATTGGAACATAAACGAATTAAAAGACCCACCACTGACATGCACCACATTCGAAGAATACGGCACGAAGGAAGGTTACATTATAAACAAAGAACATAACATAAAAGAAATCAAACAATTATGTAAAGAACTGGAGAATATGCCAACATCCAAACCTAAAGTGATGGACGTAAGGTGCAAACTATATTTTTACACATCAGACACTATTGCATTTACAGCCTGCATTGATTACCACACGACCTTATTGGACGGTTGTTATTATAAAACCACGCCGCGCTTACGGAAGATAATTGACAACATGACAAACAAACATAAATCAAAAATCTTTGAAAGCAAACAGATGAGAAAAGATGCCGACCGCATTATTTCCGGTAAAGACAGCCTGATAAACTATTTAAAAGAGCAAATGCCTCTAATTCTAAAGAATAACACAAAAGACAGCTCCGCAATAATCTGTATTTCATGCAACGTTGACAAACATGGGAATACCGTAAACGCATATATACGCCAAAACAAAGGCGTAAACAAAATACCCTCAAACATAATCAATCACATCAAAGCTATATGCAAAGATGTGATAAGATGGAACGCAGACAAGGAACGAACTGTCTTTGACATTATAACAAAACGTATAGAACTTATAAAAAATTGAAAAATCATGAAAAGCAAATCTTTAATGTTTATCTGGTTCACTTATCTAAGCATACACCTTGCATACGGACAAAATGAAACAGACTTTAATTATGTCAAACTTGACAGTATTGAGTTTACCCACAAACCTATTTTTGAAGAGATACAAAAAAATGTCATTCCTTTCTTGGAATCAAAAAGATATGACGCAAAAAAATATATGATAACCATATCATTTAATGAATATTCAAAAAAATACAAAGGTTTAACATTTTCAATTATATCAATTTTTGATAATCGGGACTATTACCAATTACCTGATTTTGACCGTTATGAGTTCGGTTACTGCAAAATTAAAGACTTCATATTCATTATAACGGGAAAAGAAGCCCATCTTTATGCAAAAAAAAGCAAAAAGAACATTTATAGGAATATAAAATGTTACTCAAAACCTTATAGCGGCTTTGACGGTGTGATTTCATGGATGTATTTCATCAAAGGAGAACAAATTAAATTGATTGACCATATTGAAAATTGGTGACACAAAAAGACATACAGCCCAAGCACCACAATCTCGTGTCGTTGTAAAATACCGTCTTACGTCTTGCAAAAAGCCACCAAACACAATGCAACACACGGCATTTCACCAAGCAAAAGGCGGCCTTTTGCAAAACAAGAAAAAAGGACACAAGGAAAGGAACGCCGCATCTACTCCACCTGCATACTGACAAATAAAAATATTTTCATGTATTTCTCCTTCATCTGTCAGCCTACGGTGCAAAACATTGAACATCAACGGCTTACACGACAACAGGCGACTGACACTTCTTTCTTCATCTGTCAGCCATACACCAAATACATCGGCACAATCAACAGCAAATGAAAGACAAACGAGAAAAGTGTCAGCCTTGTTTCACCGTCTAACCTCTTGGCACACACCACGTTAGAGAACAAGCTGACAGATGACAGAGAAAAACTGAAAACAAAACACCTACAAAAAACAGCAAAACGAACAACGAGCCACTACTCCGTATCCACATCATGGGCGACGGCACGCAAACCCTTACATCACAATTTTTTGTAGCTTATGTACAGCCTGTGCACCACAGCCTGCCAACAGCCGCAATATTCCCGACAAGCAGTAAGCAGCATGTTCACAAACATAAAAACATCTGCTTGTCTGGAATATTTTATATACCCAAAAGCTTGTTTTTATCAGGAACAACGCTTATCTTTGTAAACGTTAACACTAATCACTGAAACCATGAAACATTCGTCTTTTATCATACTCACATTACTGCACCACACCAGTGCTTGCATATCCTTTAGATGATATAAACCTGTTTTCCGAAAACATAAAGGATTATGGAAAAAACAAAACATATTGGAATGATGAATAAGATATTTACAGAACTAAACAAATGTGTTATTCTTATAACCGTTACATGCACGCTTTTTTCTTGCAAAAAGCAGAAGAACAACGACCTTGACCTTTGGAAGGAAAGCAGGCTAACCGGCTTTCTACTCGAAGAGTATAAAATAAACGACTGGAAACTTGACTCTATTACAGTTGATTTTGTAAAATGGCAGAAACGTACAAACCACAATCTTGATAAAAGAATACCAACAATGTATATATTGGCATGTCCGGACAGCATGAATTGTGTCATAAACGATAAAAACGGGAAAAAGAAATATATTGACGTATTGGCCTATCCGCCAGACACGTATTATTTTGCATTTATAGGAGAATACAAGACTGACCATATACGGTCATTTATTTTCAAGTCTCTCGGCATCAAGGTTTTCGGCTACGCAACATATGACGGTATGGATGTTGTTTTGCTTACCAACATTAATGATGAATATTGTTTTGAAAGGATATTCAACGGAATGTTCAAAGCGACAGGTAGGGAAAAACATATCAAAGACTTTTATTTCCCTGAAAAAGGTACGTCAGGAATTTACGACCCCGTTTATTTGATGTATAAAATGGAAAACGGCAAGATGTCAATACCCGTATGGACAATGGACTTTACTGCAACCATGAGGGATAAAGATGACAGCACTTGGAAATGGAATTAATAATTTAAATGACATATAACCATGAAACAGACAGCCATTATGATTTGCACATGTATCATATTTTTTGTACTTGGTTTCCTGACGTTCGGTTTTTATGTAAAGCACGTTATCAACGAAGGGAAAACCCGACAACAAATATCAGGGGAAAAATACATTTATATGGGGAAAAAGTATATTGATGACATTCCTTTTAAAAAGCATGGAGAAAATGGTTTTATTCCGTCAGAAACCATCTATCAATTACCCCAAGGAGCAATACCTGATGCAAAAACTGCTGCAAAAATAGGTTTTGCCATATTGTCAGCCATATATGGGGAAGAAACTATTAAAAGAGAAATACCTTTTCAAATAACATTATTAAACAATAAAGAATGGTGCCTAGACGGAACATTACCCAAAAACATGACAGGAGGCACTGCTTTTATTATAATACAGAAGTCTGATGGACGAAGTCTTAATTACGGACATTACAAATAAAGTCAAACTAATTACAGCCCAAAAATTAAAATAAGATGAAAAGTAAATAATCAATAACGAAGCATAACCATGAAACATATAACAAAAATGATTTGCGCTTGTATCATATGCTTTCTTCTTGGATTTTTCGTTTTCGGGTCATACATCAAAAACGTTGTAGACAAAGAACAGTTGAGGAAACAAAAGCAAGAAGAAAGCTATTTATATAAATACATGGGAAAAGAGTTTGACCAATTTAGTCCAAATGATAAAGAATCGATAAATGAAGAAGGCAGAACTCCCTCTGAAAGCGTCCAACGTCTTTCCGCTTTCGGAGGCATAATACCTGATGCAGAAACCGCTGTAAAAGTAGGAACCGCTGTGTTGTCGTCTATATTTGGTGGAAACGAAACCGATCTTCAAAAGCCATTTAAGGTTGAGTTGATAAATGATAAAATCTGGCATGTTTATGGAACACCGTCAAAAAGGCATATCGGAGGAACCTTAGAAATATACATACAAAAATCTGACAGCAGGATACTGAACATAAACAACTCTAAATAAGCAGTTTATTAAAGGCATGTTTTATGACACGACAACAATATATAGGCACAAACCAAAATTTTATGACACACTGTCCTGCAATAAAAAACATACTCCCACCTTATATTGACCGTCCAAACATATTGTCAAATATCACTTAACTACGCAGTTTTCAATCATCGACTTGTCTATTCCGCCGGCACTGTCGGGATAATTTAAGTTCTCGAAAACAAAGTTTTTGAGACGGTATTTGTCAGAAGTGCCGACATCGAAGAACGTCTTGCAGTTGACGTTTACGTTGCGTATGGTTACGTTGTTGCATTGCGACAGGGGCATGTCCGGGCGGTTTTCCATCTTGTAGAACTGCGTCCAGGGACGTATTACGAGAAAACTGCCGCACTTTCCGTTGACGTTCTCTACCGTCACATACTCGTAATGCTGGGGCGTGTCGGGACGCATTTTCAGCCAAAGCACGCGGTCGGCATTGGTGAAAGTGCAGTCGCGCATCACTATGTTCCAGTCGTGCAGGCTCTCGCTGCCCAATGTCAGGCAGGCATGAACAGTGCCGAAGGTGCAGCGTTGCACAACGACGTTGTAGTTAGGGCCGTTGTCCGGGTCTTTGTCGGCATACGTTCCCTTGCCGCCTTTCAGCACAACGGCGTCGTCGTTGACGTTCATGTAACAACCGCTGACAAGTATGTCGTGGCAGTAGTCAATGTCAATCGCATCGCTGCTGGGCGCTTTCACGCCGGTGGTAGGCGCGTAGATGTGGCAGCCGATGTACTTCACGTGGTGGCAGCGGTACAGGTGATTGGTCCAGAAAGGACTGTTGATTAACTTCACATCCTGCACCTGCACGTTCTTGCAGTTTGACATATACACCAGCCTTGGCCGCAAAGCCTCAAGGTTAGTGCAGTCTTTGTTGAAGCGCCGCCTTATCCAAAACTCCTCCCAAAAGCGCAGTCCGTTGCCGTTGATAGTGCCGTTACCGGTTATCGTGAAGCCGTCAAGGCCGTCGGCGTTTACAAGCGCGGCGAAGTATAGCAGCGTCTGCCCCTCCATCCGCGTCTTTACGAGCGGATAATGCTTTATCGCGTCGATGCCCTTCAGCACCGCACCGTCCTGCAAATGCAGGTGAGTGCCCTGTCGGAAGAACAGCGAACCGCTGAGGAAAGTACCCCTCGGCACCACCACTACCCCACCGCCACGGCTGGCGGCAAGGTCGATTACGCGCTGTATCGCTTCTGTCTGGAGCAACGTAGAGTCAGCCTCAACGCCATAATCGGTCAGCACGTACTTCGTTCCGAGTGTGTCAACGTTGACGCGCGACGTGTCACAGAACCACTCCGGCACCGCCTCTCCGTTCGGGAACCGGCCATCGTCAGCCATTACAACATTGCCGAACGACAAGGCAAAGGCCAACACACATAACAGAATTTTACCCATATCTCATATCAATCAAAAACCGCATGAAAGGCATTTCAGCGTCCAAATTCATTCAATACGCAACCCATTGAATATCAACATGTTACCAACCATATTTCAAGAGGTGGCCTTTTAGCCTGCAAAAGGCCACCTTTTACACGGTGAAAGACGGTCTTTTACAAGCCCAAAGGCTACCTTTTGCATTGTCTGTCGTGGCAACTGGCGCTACAAGGCGTCACTCCTGCCCTGACTTAGGGGCTGGTGACAGCCTTTTGACCTTCACCACTTCATACACGCCTTCATACGACCTGGCAAAGCCTTCGTCCGCCTTGCCCATGTCAACAACCTCAAGCTCGGCATACACAGGCGTGCCGTTCTTCACTCCCTTAGTCAGTTTATCGTATTCACGGGACAGCTCGCCCGACTTATCGGCTATCCAGTAAGCCTCCGACGCGCCCTTCGGCGTGAACGAACGCACCTCGTGTGCCATTACAAGCGTGCCTTCCGTAACGAAGCTCCTACGCTTTGCCGGAGTCAGCTTAGTCATAGGCACACTCTCTTTCGCCTGCCGTCCGTTGTCACGGGCATACCTCAACGTCAGCGCATTTCTCCTTACTACAAGACTGTCTTCAGTGAGTTTCTCAACCAAAAGGGTGTCGGTAAACTGCGCGGTAAGGCCGTTTCCGATGCTCTTTCCCGAAAGGATGAGCCGGTTTCCGTCACGCTTCCACGTCTCATACTGCAACGTAGCCATGTTGACCGACAACGCACGGCCGCCATCTTCAAGCCTGAAGCCCTGCGTCATGTGCTCCATCCCCGGCACAGGCTCCACCCATGTGCCCTCGATTCCGGCCTGGCCGTGACACGACTGCACAAAACCGGCAAAGAGCATGACCGCAAACACTCTCGACAAACAAATTCTTTTCGTTTTCATGTAAATAGATTTAATATGATAAAATGTTTCCTTCACGAATGTATGTTCAGCTTTCTCCAAAGCCACGAGGGCATCGCCCGCCATAACGCCACAAGCACACGGTAACGCCAGTCGATTACGCATACATGGCGGTGGGCGTAAATGGCGCGCACTATATGGCGCGCAACGACTGTCTTGTCCATAAGCATCGGGTAATGTCCGCCGCCTGCCAGCAGGTCGGTATCTACAAAACCGGGGCGTATGTCGGTAAACCTTATGTGCAGCCGACGCATGTTTGACAACTGCTCAAGCGCCTGTATATAAGTATTCTGATACACCTTCGATGCGCTGTAAGACGGCGCTACGCCCAGTCCTTTAGTACCGGCGACTGACGATATTACGGCTATGTCGCCGCCGAGATTGGCCGCCATATAATTGAACATTGTACCAACCATTGCGGTAAAGCCCTTTACATTGACATCAACAGTAGCAAGCTCAGGCGCCGGTTCAAGCCCGGCGTTCTGCCAGCCAACGCCCGAACAATACACAAAGAGGCTCACTCCGCCGAGCCTTTTTACAAGTTCCAGCAGGCGCTCTCCGGCATCTGCCGCCGTAACGTCAATCCTCATAACCTCAACATTGTCCGGACTGGAAGCCTTAAGCTCCAACAGCCTGTCCTCACGCCGCGCCGCAACGCCGACCGTCCAGCCGTCGGCAAGCAGCAGTCTGCTCACTTCGCGCCCTATGCCCGAAGAAGCCCCGATTACTATTGCACGTTTCATGAGCGCGAAAATAGCAATATTCGGCAATACAGTAAAACTTTGCCCGTTTTTTCAAGCAAAATAAAATAAAATGCTTATCTTTGTGGCTGATTAGCATACCACATTACCAAGGATTACAACAAAACAACATTTTTATGAAAGACTTTTTCAAATATATGTCAGCCACGGTCGTCGGACTGATTGTATTCACGCTCATCACGGGTGTAATCGGCACCATGTGCATAGTAGGCATGATAGCTTCAGGCAGTTCGGCCAAGGACGTAAGCGACAACACCGTCATGGTAATCAACCTGTCAGGAATGCTCAACGAACGCTCAGAGAGCACATTCATGGACGAAATCAGCGGCAATACCGTCGGCACGATAGGGCTTGACGACGTACTCTCGGCCATAGACAAGGCCAAGGGCAACGACAAGATAAAGGGCATATACATTGAGGCCGGAATGCTGTCGGCCGACTCTTACGCATCGCTCGCGGCAATACGCAACGCATTGCTTGACTTCAAGAAGAGCGGCAAGTGGGTTGTGGCATACGGCGATGTGTACACACAGGGCGTATATTACGTAGCATCGGCGGCCGACAAGGTGTTCCTCAACCCCAGCGGACAGGTTGACTGGCACGGAATAGCATCGCAGCCGATATTCCTCAAGGACGTCATGGCCAAGTTCGGAGTGAAGATGCAGCTTGCAAAGGTAGGCGCTTACAAGAGCGCTCCTGAAATGTTCACCGCCGACAAGATGAGTGATGCCAACCGCGAACAGGTGACCGCATACGTAAACGGCCTGTGGCAGAACGTATGCAAAGGCGTGTCTGAAAGCCGTAAAATCAGCGTAGGGCAGCTCAACGCCTACGCCGACAGCTTCATTACGCTCAGCGACGCAAAGGATTTCGTGAAATACAAGTTCGTAGACAAACTCATCTACACCGACGAAATCAAGGCGGAAATAAACAAACTCCTGAAAAAAGACGCCGACGACGACATCAACACGGTAAGCCTCGCAGAGATGAAAGTCGTTAAAAGCAAGGAGAAGAAAGGCGAGGAAATCGCCGTTTACTATGCCTACGGCGACATTGTTGACAGTGAAGCCGGCGGACTTATGTCTGACGGGAACAGCATAGTTGGCAAAAAAGTATGTAAAGACCTTGAAGACCTGATGGAAGACGACGACGTGAAAGCCGTTGTCCTGCGCATCAACTCCGGCGGAGGAAGCGCATACGCATCAGAACAGATGTGGCACTACGTGGAGATGCTCAAGAAGAAAAAGCCCGTAGTAGTGTCAATGGGAGGCATGGCCGCATCGGGAGGATACTACATCAGCAGCGGCGCAAACTGGATAGTGGCCGAGCCTACGACGCTTACCGGCAGCATTGGAATATTCGGAATGTTCCCCGACATGAGCGAACTGCTTACGCAGAAGCTCGGAGTGAGGTTCGACGAGGTGAAGACCAACAGGCACAGCGCATTCGGAACTCCTGCACGTCCGTTCAACGAGGAGGAGATGAACTACCTTAATAAATATATAGACCGCGGCTACAACCTGTTCCGCCAGCGCGTTGCGCAGGGTCGCAAGATGAAGGTTGAGGACGTTGAGAAAATAGCCCAAGGGCGCGTATGGCTTGGACAAGACGCATTGAAAATCAAGCTTGTCGACGAGCTTGGCGGCCTTGACAAGGCCGTTGCAAAGGCCGCACAGCTGGCAAAGCTCAAGGAATATCACACATCTGCATATCCGGGCAAGGCCGACTGGCTGGACCAGCTGCTCAACAAGACCTCTGGCGGCAGCTACATAAACGCCCAGATGCGCCAAAGCCTCGGCGAATACTACGAGCCGTTCATGCTCCTGAAGAATATCAACAGCCAGTCGGCGATACAGGCACGTGTGCCTTTTATGATGAACATAAAATAAAAGTGATGAACGAAAAGTGAAAAATGAAAAATCCAATACTTAGCTGATTTAAGCTGTTGGATTTTTCGTTTTTCACTCTTCCCTTTTCACTTACCTGCAAAAAGTATGGAAGGCGATTTTATCAAGATAAACGAATGGATGACGCCCCTTAGCTGGCTGTACGGCTTCGGAGTGAAGCTGCGCAACCAGATGTTTGAACTCGGCATATTGAAAAGCCGCAGTTTCGACATTCCCGTCATATCGGTGGGCAACATAACGGTGGGCGGTTCGGGCAAGACTCCACACGTGGAATACTTGATAAGGTTGCTGAAAGACAAGGTGAAGGTGGCCGTCCTAAGCCGCGGATACAAGCGCAAGAGCAAAGGATTCGTACTGGCCGGAGCTGATACGAAAATGGAAGACATCGGCGACGAGCCTTTCCAGATGAAGACAAAGTTTCCCGGCATACACGTGGCAGTGGACAAAAACCGCTGCCATGGCATCGACATGCTGACAAGCATGGAAGAAAGCAGCGACACTGACATCATATTGCTTGACGACGCATACCAGCACAGATACGTTAAACCAGGAATAAACATCCTGCTTGTTGACTACCACAGGCTGATAATATACGACAAGCTGCTGCCCGCCGGACGGCTAAGGGAACCACAAAGCGGCAAGGAACGTGCCGACATTGTAATCATTACGAAATGCCCTAAGGACCTGAAACCAATGGAATACAGGGTCATAATAAAGGCGATGGACCTGTTTCCGTACCAGCAGTTGTTCTTCACCACGCTTGAATATGACAACCTCCGCCATATATTCGGCGGCGAGGAAATGCCGTTACGCAGCATTGGCAAGGACACGAACGTGCTGTTGCTGACGGGCATCGCTTCACCGAAACAAATGGTTTACGACCTGAAAGAGCATTCCAAGAACATCACTCCGCTGACATTTCCCGACCATCACCAGTTTACCGGCAAGGACATCGAGCGGATAAACACGGTGTTCGCCGAAATGCCTTCACCCAAAATAATCATCACAACGGAAAAAGACAACGCACGACTGACCGGCAAAGACGGACTGACTGACGAAGTAAGGCAACATATCTACATGCTGCCCGTCAGGATAAAGTTCATGCTCGGACAGGAAGAAGAGTTCAACAATAAAATCATCGGCTATGTACAAAAAAATTCAAAAAACAGCATCCTGGCTAAAACAAAGGATGACAACAAGTCCAAAAACAGCAATAATACTCGGCACCGGACTGGGACAATTAGCTTCAGAAATAACTGACAGTTACGAATTTCCCTACGAAGAAATCCCCAACTTCCCTGTATCAACAGTGGAAGGACACGCCGGAAAACTGATATTCGGCAAGCTCGGAGGGGTTGACATCATGGCAATGGAAGGCCGTTTCCACTACTATGAGGGTTACAAGATGAAGCAAGTGACCTTCCCCATACGCATAATGTACGAACTGGGCATAAAGACTCTCTTCGTGAGCAACGCCTCGGGAGGCATGAACCCAGACTTCAAAATAGGCGACCTGATGATTATCACCGACCACATAAACCTTTTCCCGGAACATCCTCTGCGTGGAAAAAACCTGCCGACAGGGCCGCGTTTCCCCGACATGCACGAGGCATACGACAAGAAACTTATTGCCGAGGCCGACGCGATAGCCAAGGAAAAGGGCATACGAGTGGTTCACGGGGTGTACGTAGGAGTGCAAGGCCCTACGTTTGAGACGCCTGCCGAATACAAGATGTACCACCGTCTCGGAGGCGACGCGGTAGGAATGAGCACCGTGCCGGAAGTTATCGTGGCCCACCATTGCGGCATAAAGACATTCGGAATAAGCATCATTACCGACCTCGGACTTGAAGACCAGCCCGTGGAAGTAAGCCACGAGGAGGTGCAGATAGCAGCAAACAAGGCGCAACCGCTCATGACCGAGATTATGAGGGAAATGATTAGAAGGGCGAAATAATATTAAGGAGTAAGGAGAGAAGGAGTAGAGGAGTAAGTAGAAATGTGTTAAGGAATAAGGAGAGAAGGAGAAAAGGAGTAAGGAAAGATGTGTTAAGGAGTAAAGAAAGGAGGAAAGGAGTAAGGAGAAATGTGTTAGGGAGCAAAGAAAGGAGGAAAGGAGTAAGAATAATTGTCAGCCAAAGTACCAAGCAATTCTCCTTACTCCTTTTCTCCTTACTCCTTTTCTCCTCCTCTCCTTACTCCTTTACTCCTCCTCTCCTACTCCTTTTACTACAACAATAAAACAATTACCACAATGACCGACATAGCAAAACTTGGAGAGTTCGGATTAATCAGCCACCTTACCGACGGCCTGAAGCCGAAGAACGAGGCGACGAAATACGGCGTGGGCGACGACTGCGCCGTACTGCACTACCCTGACACCGAGGTGCTTGTAACTACCGACATGCTCATGGAGGGCGTACACTTCGACCTTACCTATATAGACCTTGAGCACTTGGGCTACAAGTCTGCCATGGTAAACATCAGCGACATATTCGCCATGAACGGCACTCCGCGCCAGCTAACCGTAAGCATTGCTCTAAGCAAACGCTTCACAGTGGAGGACATGGAGCAGTTTTACAGCGGCCTGCGCGCGGCCTGCGACAAGTGGGGAGTTGACATCGTGGGCGGCGACACCACGTCGTCGTACACCGGCATGGCCATCAGCATAACCTGCATCGGAGAATGTCCGAAGGACGGGATTGTGTACCGCAACGGCGCGCGCGACACCGACCTGATATGCGTATCGGGCGACCTCGGCGCGGCATACATGGGCCTGCAACTGCTCGAACGCGAGAAAAGCGTGTACTACCAACAGGTGGACGAGGCACGCAAGAAGAACGACAAGCGCGCATTAGAAGAGCTGGCGCACTTCCAGCCCGACTTCGCCGGCAAAGAATACCTGCTGCAACGCCAGCTGCAACCCGAAGCACGGGGCGACATCCTGCAACAGCTGCGCGAGCTAAACATACGCCCCACAGCAATGATTGACATCAGCGACGGACTCAGCAGTGAGCTGATGCACATCTGCAAGCAAAGCGGATGCGGATGCAGGATTTACGAAAAGAACATCCCCATAGACTATCAGACAGCCGTGATGGCCGAAGAAATGAACATGAACGTCACCACCTGCGCCCTTAACGGAGGTGAGGACTACGAACTGCTGTTCACCGTACCCATCGGCGACCACGAGAAAATAGAGCAGCTTGAAGGCGTTAAACTAATCGGACACATCACGAAGAAAGAGTTTGGACAGATGCTCGTAACGCGCGACAACAGCGAGTTCGAACTTAAAGCGCAAGGCTGGAATCCCTTGAAAGACTGACGTTTACAAGCCTTTCAAGCACAAAAGCGCCCCTGCGAAGACGTAAGCTACCGCCCCGGCAGGGGCGTTTCTCATAACCGCCTGACATTGAGCATATTACAAAAGGCCGTGTTTTGCAATGCAAAACACGGCCTTTTGCAAAGTAAAAGATGACCTTTCACATTGCGAAAGAGCACCTTTCAGCGTGCCGGCCGAAACAGAACGGCATTACGCCATCCTGCCGCCATCAGCCGTTTTCCTTCGTAAGATGGTCTTTCAGGTTGATTGCCTCAAGCAGTTTTATCGCGTCCACATACTGCGCTATGCCCTCGGCCACCTTCTTTGCGTCGCGCATGGCAAGCACTACGGTTGACGGACGGTTGACAACATCGCCACCGGCAAACACTCCCTTACGGCTTGTCATTCCGCAAGGCGTGTCACGCGTGAGCACATATCCGCTCTCGTCAACGTCGATACCCTTGGTTGTTGACACTATGCGGCTGGCCGGGACAGAGCCTATTGCCATCAAAACCTTGTCCGCCTTCTCCGTGCGCCGCTGGCCGTCGTGCTCTATCACAACTCCGCTAAGCGTCCCGTCCATGTCGAGTATCTCTACAAGGTTTGACTGCCAGTTGAACTTCACGCCCTCTTCCACGGCCTCGTCATACTCTGAACGCAGTGCGCTCATGTCGTCGATGGTCTTATGATAGATTATCTCCACCGACCGGGCACCCATGCGTATGGCCGTGCGTGCGGCGTCCATTGCCGTATTGCCGCAGCCAAGCACAAACACGCGGTCGCCGTCCTGCACGGGAACGTCCTCCCTCTCGATGCTCCCCTCGTTGTAAAGGCTAACCTTGCGAAGGAAGTAAACAGCCTGGCGCACGCCACGGAGGTTGCGCCCCGGGATGTCAGGCTTGCGAGGCTTCACCGTACCCGTTCCCATAAAGATGGCGTCAAAGCCCTGTTCAAACAGCTGGTCGATGTTCAAGTCAGTGCCAATCGTTGTGTTGCAGTGGAACACTACGCCAAGCTCTTCTATCTTTTTAATCTCCCGGCGCACCACGTCTTTAGGCAATCTGTACTCAGGAATGCCGAACATGAGCACGCCGCCCGGCTCCGGCTCCATCTCGAAAATCTCGATATTGAACCCCTGGCGTGCCAAGTCGCCGGCTATTGTAAGTCCTGCCGGGCCGGAACCGATTACCGCCACCTTGCCGCGCGTTTTCGGTTTAAGCTTGTCGCGGATAAGACCCATGTCGCCGTCAAAGTCGGCCACAAACCTTTCCAGCTTGCCTACATGTATCCCCTGCCCCTTCTTTGCGAGCACACAATGCCCCTCGCACTGCTTCTCATGCGGACAGACACGGCCGCAAACGGCAGGCAAGTTGCTCTTGTCGTTGATAATCCTCATCGCATTACCCAGATTGCCCATCGACAATTCATGAATCCAGTCAGGGATGTCATGGCTTATCGGGCACCCTTTCTGGCATTGCGGAACCTTGCAATGCAGACATCTCTTGGCCTCGTTTATGGCCTCAAGCATGGTATAGCCTTCGTTAACTTCTTGAAAAAGCTGCTTTTGTTCTTCCATATTAAATAATATTTTGATTTGTTTTCTTGGGCAAAGATAGTGCAAGCCGAGCGAAATGCAAAATAAAAGAGAGTGAAACGGACTTTTATTTTCATTTCAGAGGCGCAGCCTGTCTTATCCAAAGATAGTGCAAGCCGAGCGAACTGAAAGTCGCCGTTAAGGCAAATGCAAAATAAAAGAGAGTGAAACGGACTTTTATTTTCATTTTCAAGGCTCTGACCGTACCGTCAAAAGACAGTGGAACACAGGAAAAATCCAAGCTAAAAACTAAAGATACCAGCCAACGCCAAACATCATGATAAAGCCTGAAACATAAAGATAATATGATTTTTCCACACTTTTCCTTTGCCGTATATCGTTTTTTTATTACTTTTGCCGCGTAAGAACAAGCATTTATGGCTTATGACATCTGCATTCGACCGAACATTTAAACTAGGCATCTTATTATCAGTAATAGATTGGCTGACGTTCAACATCGTCTTTTTAACAGCCTATTATCTTGATTGGTTTCCGTTGCTCGACTGGGAGCAGCATTTCACCACGTACTTCATAACCGCCAATGTGGCGTACGTCATAGCTTTGCAGGCTATAACGATAAGCCTGCACCACAGGCAGGCCCAGCCTGCAAAAGTGCTAAGCAACACGTCACGCACATCTTTAATCTTCACCATCCTGTACACATCTTTCCTCGGGATGTTCACCCAGACAAACATACCCGACTTTTGGGAATCGTTGTTTTTAGGAACAATGATATTCATAACAACAAGCGTGGAACGGCTTTTCCTGCGGACATACATAATACATCTGAGGAACAGCGGACGTGACACGGCTAAGGCTATCATACTCGGAAGCGGAGAAATGGCGCAAAAGGCGGCCTACATAATGGGCGACAATTGGAACGGATACCATCTTATGGGATACTTCGCACGCCCGGACAGCCAGCAACTGAACATAAGACCCGACGGAACAAAGCTCGAGCGGCTCGGTGACAAAAACGACATCATGAGCTACATCGAGAAAAACCACATCGACGAAATATACATAAGCGAGGTTCCATCGGGCACGACAGGCTTCAAGTCGCTAATGCAGCTTTGCGACAAGGAGATGGTACGAATGTACTATATGCCGTCAACCTTCTACGGTGAGTTCAGGAAAGCCAAGGTAAAAGAGTTCGGCGACATATACGTCCTCTCACAATACAACGAGCCGCTGCTGGATTTACGTAACAGAATGCAGAAACGGATATTCGACCTCATTGTGTCGTTGCTGTTCCTTTGCACCTTGTTCCCGTTCATACTTGCCATCGTCTACATTGTGTCGAAGATTACAATGCCCGGCCCGTTGTTCTTCAAGCAGAAACGAACAGGGTATGACGGGCGCGACTTCTACTGCTACAAATTCCGCAGCATGAAGGTGAACAAGGATTCTGACACTGTACAGGCTGTAAAGAACGACCCACGAGTAACGAAGTGGGGAGCGTTTATGCGCCATACAAACATCGACGAACTGCCGCAGTTCATCAATGTGCTTAAGGGCGACATGAGCATCGTAGGGCCGCGTCCCCACATGCTGGCACATACCGATTACTACTCTGAACTCATCTCCGACTACATGATACGTCACTACGTAAAGCCAGGCATCACTGGTTGGGCGCAGACCCACGGAGAAAGAGGTGAGACGAAAACGGTTGACGACATGCGCCGGCGCGTTGAGAAAGACATCTGGTACATCGAGCACTGGAGTTTCTGGCTTGACATCCAGATAATAATAAAGACTGTTTCCGACGCCATACACGGCGACGACAAAGCATATTGACTTAAAGTTGACGAGATACGAGTTGACAAGATACAAGGGACGAGTTGACAAGTAAACAAGGAGATTTGCATTTGCTTCAGGCAACAAAAAAGTTGACAAGTAGCAAGGCATATCTCCTTGTTTACTTGTCAACTCGTCCCTTGTATCTTGTCAACTCGTTTCTTGTCTGCTAACTAAATCTCCACAAACTTGGTGTTTGTGATTGTTATTTCAGGATTATCCTTAATTTCCTTTGCCTGCTTCGTGTAGTAGAACGTTGAATTGTCGATGGTCACATCGTGTACGCACTCCAAGCCGGGAAGGCCTGTCACCGACACGGCCGTCTTCACGTTGCGGCACGTAACATTAGAAATGTGTATGTCGCTGAATTCCGGAACAAACGGCGCGTCAGCCGGAACTGCGGCCTGTCCGCCGTCCTTGTCTTCCTTAACGCTGTACTTCTTGTCCATGTAAGTACACTCGAACACCACTGCGTCGTCCTTAATGTCGGTCATGTAGATGTCGCTGATGTATATACCTTCGGTCTTTCCGCCACGGCCAATGCCGCTCTTGAAGCGCAGGCCGGTATCAGTGCCGCTGAAACGGTTGTTGCGCACAACGATGTTCTTCATGCCTCCCGAGTATTCTGAGCCTATGACAAAACCTCCGTGAGCGTGGAACACGGCGTTGTTCTCAATCAGGATGTTCTCGCACGGGCCATACTTAACGCCCAACTCGCCAGCTCCGCCCTTCATGCAGATGCCGTCGTCGCCGGCGTCAATCGTGTTGTTCACAATGAGAACGTTCCTGCAACTGCTTATGTCGAGCGCGTCGCCGTTCTGCGCGTTCCACGGACAGCGGATTGTAACGCCGTCAACAATCACATTAGTGCAGCGCGTGGGGATGAGGTGGAACTTCGGCGAGTTCTGGATTGTCACGCCCTCAACGAGTACGTTCTCACAATCCGTGAGCCTGATGAGGTGCGTGCGCATCTTCTCCTGTTTCTCCGGCGTGTCGGCTATGTTGCCGTAGCCCTTCAGGTTGAACGGGAACCACAGCTTGCCGTCCTCCACCACCGTGCCGCCCATGTTCAGAAACTCCTTCCATTCGGCGTCGCTCACCTTCGAGCGCTTCACCGGGCGCCAGTAAGCACCGTTGCCGTCAATCACCCCACTGCCCGTAATGCTGATGTTCCTGCGCTTGCTCGCGTTAATCATAGGCGTGCACTTGGAGTCTTTCTTGCCGTCCTTTTCTTTCACAAAGAGGCTTTTGTCGGGCGAAGCCATCAGCACCGCGTTCTTCTCAAGATGCAGGTCGATGTTGTCTTTCAGCGAAATCAGCCCCGACATCCATATCCCGGCTGGCACAACAAGATGTCCCCCACCCTGCTTTTCAAGCGCGCTTATAGCCTTGCGGAACGCCTCGGTGTTGAGCGTCTGCCCGTCGCCCACACCGCCGAAGTCTTTGATGTTGACCGTATTGTCAGGGATTGACGGAGCCGAAACCACCGGCATCTGCACCGGCAGGTTGCCGTAATAAGTCCCATAGTCTTTCGCACACGCCACGCCCGTTGACAACATGGCGGCAATGAATGATAAAATGATTTTCCTCATGTTTGTTGATTAGTTTGTAAGTTTTACTTAGTTTATTCTGCAAAAATACTGCAACTTTAAGACATTTCCAAGCATTAAACGTTTTTTTAATTGCTGACTGACTGCCGGAAATGAAATAATCACGTTTTCCTTATCGGCATGCCAACCGTCACGATTGACACAATCATCCGTCCACAACAGTCAACCATAATTTTAAAACACGGCCAATCACATTGCAAAAGGCCGTCTTTTACACGCCAAAAGGCCATCTTTCACACTGCAAAACACGGTCTTTTACAACACATTGAATGTCAAGCACTTACACAGCATATCCGCAACCATTTTCTTTCAAGACAGGAAAAAATGCAAAAAAACATCGAAAATATTTCAAAAAACCTTTGGCGGTTTAAAATATAATGCGTACCTTTGCACTCGCATTTGAGAAATACCAAATGTTGACGCGCTTGTAGCTCAGTTGGTAGAGCATCTGACTCTTAATCAGAGGGTCCAGGGTTCGAACCCCTGCAGGCGTACAAAGAGACACTTTTTGAAAGTGTCTCTTTTTGTTTTCAATACCGTCACAGTCTGTTTGCGGCAGTTTTATTTCGTGCTGTCATATTTTTATCTTACCTTTGCAAAAAGGCAAAACATCAACAACAAGTTATGGAAGAAATACTAAATATGCACCTGTTCGGCGTCTCCGTGCGCTGGCTCATCGTGTTCGCCATAAAAGGCGCGGTAATATATCTGTTCGTCCGACTGCTCACGGGGCTTACAAAATACCTCTTCTACCGCTCCATGCACAAGCAGCACAAGGTGGTGCTTGACGAGACCAAGGTAAGCTTCATGCGCCGCATCATCGTCACAACCATATATATAATAGGTATAGCGGCCTTCCTTTCGCTAATTCCCGGCATGGAAAAGGTGAGCAACTCAATACTTGCCAGTGCCGGAATTATGGCCGCCGCAGTAGGTTTGGCTTCGCAGGACGCGCTGTCAAACGTAATCGGCGGACTGTTCATCATCTTCTCCCAGCCGTTCAAACTCGGCGACTTCATCGAGGTAGACAACATCGTAAAGGGCACCGTAATGGAGATTACGCTGCGCCACACCGTGATACGCGACGCCGAAAACCGCATGATACTAATCCCGAACAACAAGATAAACTCAAGCACCATCATCAATTCATCCTACGGTGACACGGCCACATGCGCCTTCGTAGAGGTGGGAGTCTCATACACGGCTGACCTGAACCACGCCATCGACACCATGCGCGACGAGGTAATGAAGCACCCGTTGCTCATCGACCACCGCTCGGAAGACGACAAGAAAAACGGCACGCCGCAGGTAGTCATCCGCGTGACAAACCTCGGCGACTCGGCCATTACCCTGCGCGCATGGGCCTGGGCGTCAAGCTCCGGCAACGCATTCACCATGAAATGCGACCTGCTCAAAGCCGTAAAAGAACGCTTCGACCGTGAAAACATCGAAATTCCATACCCGTACATCAACGTTGTAAAAGCATGAATTTCAGTTGACGGGTAACGAGAGACAAGGCCGACAGGCCGTATATGGCGTATAACAAAATGACAAAACAAATGGCGGAAACACCTGCCGGCACAAGCATAAGGCACGTGGCGGACAACAAAAAGCGGTATCTTAAGCTCTTACTGCTGGGCGACGAACAGGAATCCATGATTGACCGGTATCTTGAACGCGGCGACATGTCCGTAATGCTTGACAGCTACGGCCGGGCCATAGCTGTAGCAGTAATGACAGACGAAGGCGGCGGCGTATGCGAACTGAAGAACATAGCCGTAGCTCCAGACTACCAACGCAAGGGGTACGGAGCAACACTTGTTGAACACCTTTGCAACGGATGCAAGGGCAAATACCACACAATGCTTGTCGGAACAGGCTCAACCGCAGGCACATTGAAATTCTATGAACGTTGCGGTTTCACTTATTCACACACCGTAAAGGACTTTTTCACCGACAATTACGACCACAAGATAATCGAAGACGGCAAAGAACTGAGGGACATGATATACCTTAAGCGCACATTAACAACAACGCCCGATGCCGCAAAATGATGACGGAACTATGAAAAAACATCATGAGCAATACCGCAAATAACGGAAAGAAGACCGGCATGACACACACAACGGCCTGCTGCGGGTTCGACTGCAAGGAGTGCCCCTTATACGGAGCACAAGGCAGCCAAGGCCATGCCATGCGCTGTACAGGCTGCCGCGGCGAGGGCATACGCCACCCTTTCTGCGACGACGGATGCCAAATACGCCGGTGCGTAATGGCCAAGGGCATCGTCACCTGCACCGAATGCAGCCTCATCAGTTCATGCCCCACTGTGGCAGAACTGTTCAGCCGCTCGCCGAAAGCTAAGGAGCGGTTGCTCTATATGCGGCCAACGCCTCGTCCTCATACGCCTTGACAAATGCCGCCTTGCCGTCACAATAAGCTTCAATGTCGTAAGGATACTCCTTGGCGAGTGACCTTTTAAGCGCAGCGTAAGTTTCACGCACGGTGGGATTTACGCGCATATAGTCGCGGAAAGCTAAATGACGGGTGATGTTCAGCGTGTCTTTCTCTGCGAATATGTGTATTTGGTGAGTGCGTTCGTCGCCGCCCTTGCGCATATAACGCCGCCCGGCCATGCCGAACTCGCCCAAATACTCGTAACCATTCTTGACAAACTCCGATGCCAGACAGTCCACATCATTCAAGCTTTTTACTACAGGCATAATGTCAATTACCGGCTTCGCTGCAAGTCCGGGCACCGCCGTACTGCCTATATGATGAACAGCCACGCAGTTACTGCCGAGAACACGGCGTATCATTCCGGCCTCTGCAGCAAACATAACGGGCCATTCGGGATTGTAATCTACTACTATAACGTGTTGAGCCATTGCCTTAACAACGGACTAAACGCCGCCCTCCATGTTCAGAGCCTGCATGAAACGCTTTACCACTTCAGGCTTTCCCACGTGTTTCCCCTCGTCTTCGCTCAGCTTGCAGGTGTCGTTATAGAACGTCCATGACTCCGTTATCTTGGCCGCAACAAGCTTTATCACGATGTTCATGGGTTTCACCCCGTCGAAATCATTTGTGAAGTGGGTGCCTATTCCGAATGAAGGCTGGCAGTAATCGGTGGCATACTGCTGTATGGCTATTGCCTCGTCGGTATCCAGCGCGTTGCTGAATATCACCTGCTTCGTTTTCGGGTCGATGCCCAGCGAGCGGTATTTCTCCACTATGCGCATAAGCTGCCGACGATTGTCTCCGCTGTCAATGCGCAGTCCTTTGAACAGGTTTGCAAAGTCTTCGGAGAAGTTCAGGCTGAAGATGTCCCACCCGAAACTGTCGTAAAGATACGTGCCGAGCGCGCCGCGGAACGTGTTTCGCCATGAATTCATGGCTATATGATTAGCCATCTGCGGCCCGTACATGCCGCCGATGGCGCAAACAAACTCGTGAGCCATCGTGCCTACGGGCAGCACGTCGTGCTTCATCGCCAGGTAGACATTGCTCGTTCCGACAAAACGCCCCGGCCACTCGCGGCTCTGATAGCAGTCCTTCATGGCGCGCACAACGGTGTCCTCGGCCTTGAACGAGGCGCGGCGGCGCGTGCCGAAGTCGCTGAACACGCATCCGGCGGCCAGCAGCCGTTCGGCCTTATGGTATGTCTTAGCGTAGTAGTCGTCATAGTTGAACAGCCTGTCCTGCCCCGTCATTTCATAATAAAGGTCGGAAATGATGGCGAGCACCTTCACCTCAAGGAAGATGGTTTCGGCCCATCCGCCCTCGAACTCCACGTGAAGGCGGCCGTCGCAGTCCTGCCACGCCTTGGCCCAGCGGCGGCTGAAGCGGAAGCCCTTTAAGTAAGTGAAAAACCATTCGGGCAGGTAATAGCAGCGGCGGCGCATGAAGTCGATTTCGTCGTCGGTGATTACCACGCCCTCGAGCGCGGCCATCTGCTCCTCAAGCTCGCGCGCGAAGCCCGGCGGATAAACCGTGCCGTCCCTGTCAGTGAACGTATATTTTACCTGCGCACGCGGAAAATTGTCTATTACGGCGCAGCACATGGTAAACTTGTAAAGGTCGTCGTCGGTGAAGTGGGTTATGATTTGTCTCATAGTCGGATGTTTTTTCATAGGCATGCACATGCCTTCAAAAAGCACGTAAGCCATCGCCAAAGGTAACACTTGTTTTTGAATTATGCAAACCTGCAACGCTTTTTGGCTGGCAAAACCTGCCCGGAACGGAAAGTTATCACTACTTTTGCAGAAAATTCATTGCAAAAAGACTGTATAAAATGGCAGCTACAACATTCAGAAAGGCCGTCGAAAGCGACATCGACGGCATAATGACAATCATCGGGCAGGCCGTAAGCCAGATGCGGCGGGAGGGCAAAAACCAGTGGGACGACAACTATCCGCAGCGCCGCCACATAGCCGACGACATAGCCCGGGGCTGCGGCTATGTGATGTGCAGCGGCGAAGGGCTGGCGGCTTACGGCGCGGTGATGTTCAGCGGAGAGCCTGCTTACGCGGGCATACGCGGACGGTGGCTGTCGGAGGGGCCGTATGTGGTGCTGCACAGGCTGACCGTAGCCGACGCGATGAGGGGCCGGGGCGTTGGCTCACGGTTCATGGCGGAGGTGGAGAGGCTGGCCGCGGAGAGGGGCGTGCGCAGCTTCAAGGTGGACACCAACCATGACAACACGCGCATGAGGAGCCTGCTCGGCAAGCTCGGCTTCACTTACTGCGGCGACATTTCATACGAGCACGGCGACCGCATGGCCTACGAAAAACTGCTGTAAGGCCGCCACTGCGTAACCCATTGGCAGCCAGCCACTTACCCACATGCCGCAAAACGGCGTGCAAAAGACGGCCTTTTGCGTTCCAAAAGGCCGTCTTTTGCATGGTAAAAGGCCGCCTTTCGCAATGCAAAAGGCGGCCTTTGAAAAGAGTGTCTCTAACTATGTACTATTCAAATTGTCCTTAATGTCATTCCCCTTCGGCTGTAGAGCCGCCGCCGTCGGTGGTCTCGTCGTCCTCGCTTTCAACAAGGTCTTTCCACATGTCGCCCGTAAAGTCGGCGCCGAGGTCAGTCCCTGCAATGCCGTCACATACGCCCTTGTAAGCCACTTTGCGGCCGTAGTTGGCGTCGAAGAGGTTGGGCGCGTCGTTGGGTATCCAGTATTCGTGCTCGTCGGCGGCGTCAGACACGCCCCAGATTACGAAGCCTCCGCGCTGCGCCTCGGGCACGTTCTCCTTGTATGACTCGATTATCATCTGGTAAACGTCCGACTGCTTCTGCAAGTCATCGGCCGTAGGAGTAGCCGTGCCCACCTTTACGTCAAGCTCGCTTACGCGTACCATCTTGCCCGTGGCGGCCATCGTCTGGAACATCTGGTCTACCTGCTCGCGCGTAAGGTTGTTCATGTCGACGTGCATCTGCGTGGCTATGCCGTCAACCAGCGTCTGGCCTCCGTTCTGGTCGATGTAGTTGACAAACTCGATGAGCTTCGCCAGCTTCGACGGATTGGTCTCCAGGTTGTAGTCGTTTACGTACAGCTTCATGTCGGCCGGTGCGTACTGGCGCGCCAGCTTGAACGCCTGCACGGCGTAGTCCTTGCCGAGGTAGTAGCCCCAATAGAAGTGGCCGCTGCCCCAGTTGAGGTTAAGGCCGTCGGTGGTAGTCTCGGTAGGCTCCGCGTCATACTGCGTGTTGCCGTTGTCGTCTTCCCATGTTGCGCCGAAATGCTTGTCTATTCCGCGGTAATAACCGTCGTCGGTTATAGGCTCGTTGATGACGTCCCAGCCTACGAAACGCTGGTCGCCGCTGACATGCTGGAGCATTCCCTTAATCCAGTTCTCCATCGCGCCGAGCAGCGCAGTGCGCTTCTCTTCGGGCGTCTTGAGCTTGTAGGTAATCGTTGTGGCGCGCGTTGCACGGTTGGCCTGTGCGCTTGCGCCCTCCTCTATGCGTGTGCCGAACTCCACGTTGTCGATGTAATAAGTTCCTGCAACCGCACCGAAATTTATCAGAAGGCGGTTCATGTTTTCCAACTTACAAGTGTACTCAACTTCCCAATCGGTCCAATCTGTACCTACGGAAACGCTGCTATAACCTTCACCACTATAATCTGTACTGTTTTGAACAGCAAACTGCAAAGAGCCTGCCGCCGTTGACGACTTAACCTTCGCCCTAAACACGTAAGTCTGGCCTACAGTCAACGGTGTTGTCAAGTCATATGCCAACTGGGCTTCATGCGATTGGGCATCATTCGGATTGGTTAATATCAAACCATAAGTGCCGTCAAATCCTTCACCAGCCTTAACTTCACTTGTCGACTCGTTGCCCCAACTACTCCAGCCATCCTTGTTGCCCTTCTCAAAGTCGCCGTTCTGAAGCATTGTGAGAATGTCACCGTCAGTCTCGACTATCATCTCCGGCGCTATAAGCGACAGGAGATAAGTCTGCTGTTGCTGCGTATGCCAGATGAAGTTGTGGCCGAATATCTGCACGTCCTCCGGTGCCTTGGCAAGGAAAGCATCGAGCTTTGTCGTGTTGAGCGCGCCGCTGCTCGTCACCATTGCGTCCATCTTCATGGCGTTACCGGTAACATACTGCTGGAAGTTGTTGTCGCACAGCGCCGCATAGTCAGGGTCGTCCTCGTCGAGATACTTGTCCGCCGAAAGGCCGACGCCGATAGGCGTGCCGGGCATATACTCGGCCATGTAGTTCTTTATGTAGTCGTAATGGTCGATTTGCTCCTGCAATTGCAGCGGAATATCGTCCGTAGTCACGGGGTTGTGGCCGTCGGGCGTATGCCAGTCCATCTTCTCGTCGTAACAGCCGACAAGCAGAAGCGAGCCTGCCAGCATGGGGAATATTATGTTATTCAGTTTCATGATGTTTTCTGTTTATTGTTTGTAAGTTGACAGGTTTTAAGTGACGGGCAGGCCGGCAAGTGTTACTTGCGCCCGGCCTGCTTGTCACTTGTTAGCCGGAATGCGCCTATTACTCCGCCGTTTCCTCTTCATCGGGGAAGTCGGATATCACCTCGCTCTTGCACGGTACTACGCGCCAGTTGTCTATGTAGATTTCCTGCTTGCAGATGGTAGACTTTACCTCGAGACCGTCAAGCGTGAAGTCGGTGTTGACAAAGCCCATGCCGAAGTTTGAATATGTAGCGGCATTACGGTCTGCCACAACTTCTGCAAACGTAGGAGCGTCGCCGTCAGCCACCTCTGCCGCATACTTGCCAAACTCGCTGAACGGTATCGTTACCGTCATCCACTTACCTTCGGTAGAGAACGGAACGGCCTTGCCGTCAACTATCCACGGGCAATAGAATGCGCACTGCTTGCTGTCTGCATCGTCGTCAGAGCCTATGCCGCCGAAGTTAAAGTTGTTCATCAGGCAAAGCTGTATGTGGCCGGTACCTACCCAAGAGTCAGGCACGTATATGTCGAACTGGAACGCTACGTCGGTAAGCAGAGTTGTGTCTGAAATAAACTCGTACATGCGGCTCCAGTCGTCCATTCCCGTAGCGTCGTCCTTGCCTGCCGTCCAGCATTCTGTGGCACGCGCCTTGCCTGCAGCTATGCCTCCGGCCTGCAAGAGGCGGTCGGGGATGATTTTGAGCACCTTGCCGCGGCCTGTGCCAAGCGGGTCGTCAACGAGGTCAGTAGCATCAATCATGCTGCCGGTCTCGCTCCAATTCCATGCACCTTGTGTGCCTGTACCGTCAAAGTCGAGCACCATGCAAGTGCGGTTGTTAAAATACTCGGCTGACTTCGCCGTGCCGTTGGCACACGTTACGGTGAAAGCACCGTAGCCGCTGACACCGCTCGGCATCACGAACGAAAACCATTCGCCCTCTTCATCCTCGGGAGCATTGGTAATGTCGGTCACCTGCGTGCCGTCGGGCAGCGTCACAAGGGTTGTTTCCTGAAGGTTCTCGCCATAGACGGTGACGGTCTCTCCGGGTTGCGGCAGCGTGTTATCAACGCTCGTAATGACAGGAGAAGCCGCGCGGATGTCGAACTCATAGACATACTCCGTGCCGCTCTTGACGAAGCGGATAGTGTTACGCGCCTCCGGGTCGGCGTCAGTCACAGGTGTATCGGTGCTTACTGACACAATCATGTTGGTGTTGGTGACATACGCCGTGTTGAAGTATGTCTCGTAACCGTTGATGTACAACTCTTTCAGTCCCTTGAAACCGGAACCTTCAATACGTATTGTCTGGCCGAGACGGACAAAGTCCACGGGGCGGTCGGTCACCGTTGCGTCGGCGTCTTCAAGGTAAATCTGCGTCACGGTAATGGCCGAGCTGCCTGAAGCCTCATCGTCATCGTCGCACGATGTGAAGCCGACAGCAACCACCGCGAGGCACAACATCCAAATATATCTTAATGTTTTCATGATGAATTTGTTGTTTTATGTTATTTATCCATCGGTTTTGGGGTTATAAGGTTTTACGGTTATATGGGCATTGCAACGTTTATTGAGCATACCGCACGACCGTAAAACCCACAAACCTTATGACCTCATTTAATTAATTAAACAGTTCTTCTTCTGACACTTCACGCTCGCCAAACTCGTAAGGCACGGTCTGCAGCTTGCCGTTACCGTCGGTCTGGAGATAGTGGTTGCGGTTCTGGTCTGCGTCAGAGTAAGGCAGGCGCAGGCTTCTTTCTGTGGCAACACCCACACCGGGACCGGGATTGGTCCAGTCTTCGTCAAGCTTGTACTCATGAGTTTCAGAATCGTAATAAGACGCGTTGCGGTTTTGGTTGTTGAGATAGTTGATGACTTCCTGCTGCTTGTAGTACGAGCGGCGGAGCAAGTCGTACCAATACCGTCCCTCGAAAGCCAACTCTACGCGGCGCTCATGGCGCAAGTCTTCGTATGTTATTGAGCTCTTTGTGGCAAGACCGGCACGTGAACGCAACTTGTTGAAGTAGTAAAGCGCGGTCTGGTCGCTCGTTGACTGGTCGTTGCCAAGTATCGCCTCGGCCAGGTTGAGGTAAACTTCTGCCAGACGGAGCATGTGCGTATTGATACCGCTCGACTGCTTGTAGCTTACGCCGTTGTCGTCAATTGTACCGACTACATACTTCCTTATGTTGGCACCTTGGCTTCCTGCATCTTCCGTTATACCATAAACATAACCACCGCCACGGGTGTTAAGCTCGGGATATTCCTCTCCATACCAAGCCACAGACTCGTGCTTACGCTTGTCGTTGGCCTCATATTCCTGGAACAAGTCCCAAGAGCAGTAAGTAGCTCCGCCCCAGTTTGTACCGTCGCAGACCATCGTTGACCATCCGAAATACGACGTAATGGTCTGGTTGCAACCCCAACCGATAGCGTCGGTAGAGCCTTGGTTCCACTGAAGCTGGAACATGTCTTCCTTGCAGTTGTTATTTTCAATCTTGAACAAGTCGCCGTACTCATCCATCAAGTCAAAGCTTGACTCTTCCACTACTTTGAGAGCCGCCTTCTTGGCAAGGTCGAGATAATAGGTGTTACGCGTTCCGCGGTTGAAGTCGGTAGCGGCGTTCGTGCCGTCATACTGCCCGTCTGTGGTAAGTCCCGCCATTGAGAGATATACGCGTGAGAGCATTCCGTAAGCACTGTACTTGTTCACACGGCCTGCGGCAGGCGACGTTTCAGGCAGGTTGGCGGCAGCATATTCAAGGTCGCGGACGGCAAACTCCATTACGTCAATCTGCGGACTGGCAGGTATTACATAATTGTTTACCAAGTCGCTCGTATTGTTATAGATTATGGCGTCACCCCACAGCGAAGCGATATACCAGTAAGCCACACCGCGCATGAAGCGAGCCTCGGCCATGCCGCGCGTCTTCGCCTCTTCGCTTACATTTGCAGTGGCGCGCGTCTTTATGTTGTTAAGCGCGTTGCTTGCCTGCGCTACAACCGAGTAAAGCGCTCCCCAAGCATCCTGCAAACCGGGACTTAGCGACGTCTCGTTGAAGTTGGTGTAGGGATAGATGTAGTCAGAGTATTGCGCCGTTATGTTGTTGGCCCTTCCGTCTCCCATGCCGTAATAGCCTTTGTCGTTAAAGCTGTTCCACACATAGTTGTAAAGCGGATACATTGCCTGGTCGATGGCCTCGTCGCTGTTGAAGAAGGTCTCGGCATTGGGGCTGGTAGTATTCTCCTGGTCGAGGAAATCTTCGGCGCATGAAGTAGTCAACAATCCGACAGCCAGGAGCGAACCGAATAAATATATCTTGGTTTTCATTGTTTTCTAAATATATGATGTTATCTTGATTTTTCCTTTGTCACGCTGCATTAGAACGAGATGTTGAGACCAAACGTATAGATACGCGGTGACGGGTAGCGGCCATAGTCAACGCCGGTCATGAGCGCATCGCCGTACATTGCACCGACCTCGGGGTCATAACCGCTGTAATTGGTCCACGTATAAACGTTTTGCAAGTTCATGTACACCTTGACATTCTGCAACTTCAGCTTCGTAACGAGAGACTTCGGGAGCGTATAGCTCAACGATATGTTCTGCAAACGGATATACGAGCCGTCTTCCACGTAGCGGTCGCTGACGCGGTTGTTGGCGTTGGTAGTAGACGCGCTGAGACGCGGCAGGCGCGAGTTAGGATTGGTAACATACAGGTTACGGAAGTCATCGTCAGGCAGATTGGGGTCGATAACACCAAGTTTGGCATAGCCTGCACATTCCTTCAACAGGTTGCTGTTCACGCGGACATCAGACAGTTCGCGGCCTGTCAGGTTGAGAATGTCGTTGCCGTAGCTGCCGTTGAAGAAGATAGAGAGGTCAAATCCCTTCCAAGAGAAGGTGTTGCCGATACCGTAAGTGAAGTCGGGCTGCGGGTCGCCGATGAACGTGCAGTCCTGGTTGTTGATTACACCGTCGCCGTTTACGTCGGCAAAGATGTAGTCGCCAATCCATGTTCCGCTCTCACTGATGGTGCTGCCTTCGGGTATCGCCACAGGCTTAACCACTCCATTGGCATCCTTATAATAAAAGTCTTCAGCCTTGTCGAAGCGCCCGATAACCTTATATCCGTACAGCTGGCCTACGGGCTTGCCCTCTACGGTGCGCGTGACGGTGAGGACATCGGAGCCGATTTGGAACGTCTTGTCGATTGACGCGCTCTCCGTGTCGAGGCTGATTACCTTGTTACGGTTGAGCGAGAACGTGAAGCTTGAACGCCACTGGAAGCCGCCCTTGTCGATGTTGACCGTGTTCAACGTCATCTCGACGCCCTGGTTGCTCATCGAACCGACGTTGCCCCAAGGATTGGAGGCGGCGCCCTGTCCGTAAGAACCTATGTAGGCCGGCAACGGCAACTGCAAGAGCAAGTCGTCGGTCTTCTTGTAATACCAGTCGAATATGAACTCGATGCGGTTGCGGAAGAGGCTAAGGTCGAAGCCTACGTTCCACGACGTGGTGGTCTCCCACTTCAAGTCAGGGTTGGGAGTATTGCCGTTGAGCACGCCGGTGCCCCATGGTGTACTCTTGGATGAGAGCATAGCCATGTAAGCCCAGTCTGAAACGTTCTGGTTACCGGTAGAACCCCAGCCGAGACGGAGCTTCAAGTTGCTGATAACGTTGCTTGTCTTAGCCATAAACTTCTCGTTTGACACGCGCCAAGCGAGTGCCGCCGACGGGAACCAACCCCAGCGGTTGCCCTTGGCAAAGCGCGAGCTACCGTCGCGGCGGAGCGTAGCCGTAACGAGATAGCGGTCGTCATAAGAATAGAACGCGCGCCCGAAGTAAGAGAAGATGGAGTTGTCGTTCTGCGTACCGTTACCCGTCGAGGCTGTAATGTCGCCCGCCGAAGGGTCGTGGGTGCTGTTGGTGAGGAAGCCGGTAGCCGTGCTTACCTGGTTTTCCCAGTGCGACTGGCTCATTTCCTGACCCACCATTACATTGACAGCGTGCTTCTCCGCAAATGTGTTTTGGTATGTCAGGATGTTGCGCCATGACCAATATTTCGTATCGGTCTTTGTCCAACGGCCCGTGCGGGTATTGTTTTCCAGCTTGCCGAAGGTATAGTCCGGCTCGTAGTAATAAAATTTGTTAAGGTTGTAGTCGGCCGAAAGTTCGGTCTTGAACGTAAGACCTTTATATAATGTAGCCTCAAGACTGCCGTTTATTCGGAAGTTCATCTTCTTATTGTAGTTCTCGCGCATCTCGGCAAGAGCCACGGCGTTGACAGGCATGTAGACATCATCCGGGCCGTCGAAAGAGCCGTCGGCGCTCCTTACCGCAACCGAAGGCTGCTGCTGCAAGGCGTTCATGATGATGTTGTTGTCGGCTCCTACTTCCTGCTTGGAGTCGGTGAGAGAGAAGCTAAGGCTGGCCTTGAGCCACTTCTTCACCTGCGCGTCGGTGTTGCCGCGCAGCGTAAGACGCTTGAAGCCGGAGCCGATGGCGATACCGTCCTGGTTAAGATAACCAGCGCTAATAGAATAGGTGGCACGGTCAGAGCCGCCGGTTACTGAGATGTTGTGGCTCGTCATGAGCGCGCTGCGGAACAAAGCGTCCTGCCAGTCGGTACCGTAGCCGAGAGCTGAAGGATTTACAAAGGCGTCGCTCGCCTCCAAGATGTCCTCTGCCGAACGTGCATTGTGGTGAATGGCATACTCGCGCAAGTTCATCATGTCAAGTTTCTTGGCCATCTCCTGCCAGCCTACGTAGCCGTCGTATGTGATGGTAGCCTCGCCGGCCTTACCCCTGCGCGTGGTAATCATGATGACACCGTTGGCCGCGCGCGCACCATATATGGCGGTGGCGGAAGCATCCTTGAGCACGTCCATCGACACGATGTCGCTCGGATTGATGCTTGCCAAGGGGTTGTTACTTGACAGGGGGTCGTTCGTATCAGTGCTCTGCGGCTCTACGACAACGCCGTCGATGACGAAAATCGGCTGGTTGGTAGAGTTCAGCGAGCTGATACCGCGTATGCGGATACTGGTGTTCGCACCCGGCGTACCGGAGTTTGCCTGTATCTGCACACCTGCGGCGCGACCCTGAAGCACCTGATCAATGCTGGTGGGGACGGCCTTCTCAATCTGCTCCGAATTGACAGAGACAACCGAACCGGTGACGTCAGAGCGCTTCATCTGGCCGTAACCTACGACTACGACCTCGCTCAACGCCTGCGCGTCAGATACCATGGTAACGTCAACCTGCGTCCTGTTACCAACGTTCACCTCTTTATTCTGGTATCCCAAATAAGTAAATGTAAGAGTGGCGTTTGGCTGCACCTTAATAGAATAGTTACCGTCAATGTCAGTAACGGCAACGGCCTTGGTGCCCTTTTCTCTTACAGTCGCTCCGATGATAGGCCCCTGGTCGTCAGTGACCTGCCCCTTTACGGTTATTGCCGACCCCTGCGCCATCGCCACCAACGGGAAGACGCTCATGAGTATAAGCAAACCGAGGGTTTTGCAAACTTTAATAGAGTGTTTCATGTTTTGGTTGTTTAATGTTATTTTAAGGTAAAAAGTATTCACGGCAACAAAATTATGTTATTTAATCTTTTTATTAATTGCTATTTGTTTCATGCACGTTTCAAAACGTCTCAAACGCCAGAAATACGCATTTTAATCGCAATATTTTGACCGTATCTGCATTTGCTGATACAAAATAAAACGCCTTATGGACATTATCGGACAAGAAACAATATTGCGGGCAAATGAAACATTTATGACAGCTGCAGGCCGAAAATATGAGGCTTCATAATGGCTGCACATTTGTACGGCGGATTGCAAATCCGCCGATACGGTTTAGTTGACATTGTTACGGAAAATGTACGACGCTGACAACACCACACGCGGATTGCAAATCATCACGGACACAGAGGATATACTCATACCCGACTCACGTTAAATATTTCGCACTTAAACTGCGGATGAACCCTACATTAACGCTCCCTGAATACCCGTGGCGAGAAAGAAACATACTTCCGGTCTGAAAAAAACACGTTTTTCAGCGTCAAACGTAACGCATTGGCAGACAGAACATTATGCCAACCAATGCAACAAAATGAAACATACGGCAAGACAAAAGGCCACCTTTTGCAGGCTGAAATACGGTCTTTCAGCCTCTAAAAGGCCGTCAACGGCAAGCCTTTCAACGGCCTACAAGCATTCAAAACCACACTATTTTGCAAACCGCACATGGCAAAATCGCACCTTATATAATAATAAAGGCAAATGAGACGACAAAAATCCGCCTTGCGATGAACGTAGTTTGGAAAATTCAATTGTCCTGATTTTTTACTTCGCCAGCGGTAGGGACTTTTGAAAATAAGTTAAAAAACAAGACAAAAGGCCGTGCATACACATTCATGTCCGAACTTTTTATTACCTTTGCAGCCGCAAAGACGGGCAAGTCTTGTACGGCCAGCTCCCTTCGAATCCTCCAGGGCGGGAACGCAGCAAAGGTAGTTGGTTGTAGCGGCGCGATGCAAGTAGCTTGCCCACCCCGCCTCTTTAGCTCAGTTGGCCAGAGCACGTGATTTGTAATCTCGGGGTCGTTGGTTCGAATCCGACAAGAGTTTTGCAACAACCGTAGCCTGCCAGATAAAGAAATGAAACGGGGATGCACAAAAATCACCGGCAAATGTTTGAACATTGGAATAAAATGCCTAACTTTACCCAATAATACTTATCTACATGAAAAAGAGTTTGGTTTTATTGATGCTTTGCTTTTTACCGGCAATACTATTCGGACAAGACAAAGGCACAATATCAACAGAGGGAACGGTCAAAGGCGAACTAATTTACGACATTGTAGAGCAACAGCCTGAGTTCCCGGGCGGCTACGGAGCCTTGACACAATGGATAGATGACAACCTGAAATATCCCGTAGAAGCCGCCATGGACGGCATAGAAGGGCGCGTCATAGTGCAGTTCATAATCCGCCCGACCGGCAAAATCGTTGATGCAAAAGTCGTCCGCGGCATTGCCCCGTCATTAGACAAGGAAGCGTTGCGCCTGATTAACATCATGCCCAACTGGATTCCGGGACGACAAAAAGGCAAGGCTGTAAACGTGAGATACACAACTTGGATTACATTCAAGCTGTAACAGGCCGGCAAGCGTAAAAGTTCCACACGGCAAAAAGAGGAGTAACCGGCAACCGATGGACTTGTTCTCAAAAGAAAAACGCAGCAAGATAATGGCCGCGATACGCTCGAAGGACACGCGGCCGGAGCTTATCGTGCGCCGGTTTCTGTTCGCCTGCGGCTTCAGGTACAGGCTGAACAGTCCGCGGCTGCCCGGCCATCCCGACCTCGTATTGCGCAAATACCGCACCTGCATCTTCATAAACGGTTGCTTCTGGCACGGCCACGACTGCCCCACCTTCCACCTTCCGAAAACCAACACCGCATTCTGGCAGGCAAAAATAGAGCGCAACCGCACACGCGACAAGGAGGAGCAGCGCGCCCTCGCACGCATGGGCTGGCACTGCATAACCGTGTGGGAATGCCAGCTTAAACCGAAAGTACGCCAGCAGACGCTACAATCGCTCGCCTACACGCTGAACAAAATATATCTTGAAGACCACACCATAAAGTACAAACTGCCCGAAGACGAGGAATGGGGAATGGCGGCGGAAGAAGCAATTGAAGGTGAGAAGGTGGGAAAGTGAGAAGGTGAGAACATCGCATAAATGTTTTGTCGTGCTTTCTCACCTTCTCACTTTCCCACCTTCTCACCTTCACTCAAGGTCTACCACCGTTATTCCGGCTCCGCCGAACTGCACGTGTTCGTCGCGGAACGACACTACGTTGGGCACTGTGGCGAGGTATTGGCGGATGAGCTGGCGCAGTATTCCCGAGCCGGTTCCGTGCAGGATGCGCACGCGGCTCATGCCAACGAGGATGGCATCGTCGATGAAATAAGTGACGGCGGTTATGGCCTCGTCGCCCCGCATGCCGCGCACGTCGAGGTCTTGCTTGAAGTTCAGCTTGCGGTTGTCTATCGTTTCGCGCGTCTCATGGCTGACGTTGACATACGCCTTCGGCTCCTCCGACTTCGGCTTCTCCGCCCTTTCGAGCTTGTCGGAACGCATCTTCGTGCGCATGTCGCCGAAGATTACCGTCGCCATCTTGCCGTCAATGCTCTCAATCTTGCCAACGGTGGTAAGCCCCTTTATGCGCACCGTGTCGCCGGGAGACAGTGAAGCATTGGCCTGACCGGCAGATTTTTCATTGCCGGTTGCTGATTTTTCATTGCTAATTTTTAGCTTTTCACTCTCCCGGTCCTTCTTTCTCTTCTCGCGACGGGCCTTCCGCTCCTGTATCTGCCGCATCTTCCGGGCTATCATCTCGTCGTTGGCGGCGGTGTCGATATCCTTCATACCGGCCTTGAACGCCTCTAATTCCTCGCGTATTTTCTTTGTTTCCGCCTTCTCGGCCTGGCTCTCGCGTATCTCCTTTATAGTCTTTTCGATTATTCGGTTACTGCCAGCCAGCAGCTCTTCAGCCTGCTGTTTGGCCTTCGCCAATATCTCACGGCGGCTCTGTTCAAGCTCTTTCACCTCGTTCTCGTAACGCGCTATGGTCTGTTCGAGGCTCTTTTCGCGCTGGTGAACAGCCTGACGCTTGTTCTCCCAGTAGCGTTTGTCGCGCACGATGTCCTGCAAGTACTTGTCGCTTTGTATGTAGTCGCTGCCCACAATGTCGCTTGCATCCTTGATTACGGACTCCGGCAAGCCTATTTTGCGTGCTATCTCGATGGCGAAAGAGCTGCCGGGATTGCCGATGGAGAGCTGGAACAGGGGCTGCATCTGCTGACGGTCGTACAGCATTGCGCCGTTCACCACGCCGTCGTGTGTGTCGGCAAAGTGCTTCAGGTTCTGATAGTGGGTGGTTATTATGCCGTAAGCGCCTTTGGCGCAAAACTGCTTCAGCACGGCTTCGGCTATCGCGCCGCCTATCTGCGGCTCGGTGCCGGTGCCGAACTCGTCGACCAGCAGCAGCGTGGAGTCGTCGGCATGACGCATCATCTGCTTCATGTTCATCAAGTGGCTGGAGTACGTGCTGAGGTCGTTCTCTATGCTCTGCTCGTCGCCGATGTCGATGAAGATATTGCGGAACACGCCCGTGCGCGAGCGTTCGCCAATGGGAACGGACAGTCCGCACTGAAGCATGTACTGCAAAAGGCCGGCCGTTTTCAGGCACACCGACTTTCCGCCGGCGTTAGGGCCTGAAATTATCAGTATGCGCTTCTGCTGCGTCAGCATGATGTCTAACGGCACAACGGCCTTGCCCTGCTTCTCAAGCGAAAGGGCGAGCAAGGGGTGCGACGCCCTAATCCAGTCGATATGGGGATACGGCTCGACGTCTGGCTCAATGCCCTTGATGAGCCGCGCCAGCTCGGCCTTGGCGCGGATAAGGTCGATTTTGGCAAGAAACTTATACGAGTCGAGTATCGGCACTACGTAGGGACGCACCAACTTGGCGAACTCTGTGAGTATGCGTATGATTTCGCGGCGCTCCTCCGACTCAAGCTCGCGTATGCGGTTGTTGGCCTCAACCACCTCGGCAGGCTCAACGAAGACAGTCTTTCCCGAGGCAGACTCGTCGTGCACGATGCCGCGGATACGGCGTTTCAGTCCCGGACTGACGGGTATCACAAGGCGGCCGTCGCGCATGGCAGGGGCAACGTCCTTGTCAACAAGCCCCTCGCTCTGCGCCGAGCGCAGTATGCCGTAAAGTGTCTTGGATATTGACCCCTCGGTACGCGCCAGCTCGCGGCGTATGTCCGCCAGCGCAGGCGACGCCGTGTCCTTTATGCGTCCGAACCTGTCGAGTATCTGGTCGATGCGCTGGACGAGCTGCGGAAAAGTCAGTACGCCGTCCGTCAGGCGGTGGAGCGCAGGGTAAGGATGGTTCACTTCGCCGTCATCGGTTGCTTCGCCGCGGTTAAGATAGGCAACAATGGCGCAGATGGTGTCCAACGAACGGCGCAGGTCAAACAGCTCCGCCTCGTCAAGATGTGTGCCCTCAAGGCGCAGACGCGCCACCGCCTGCCTTACGTCGAAGAAATAGCTTAACGGAAAATCGTCGGCCTCTTCCTGCAAACGGCGGAACTCGCGCACCTGCGCCAGCCACTCGTTGATAGTGGCCGGGTCGTCAGAAAAGGCCATGGCGTCAACCATGTCCTTGCCCAACGTACTAAGGCAACGCCCGCGCAGCAGCGCCCTCACCTCGTCGAAGCCGAGCTTGCTCTCAAAAGTTTTTGGATAAATCATGCTGCAAAATTACTCATTTTGCACGTCACGGCAAAACTCCAAGGCTGCCAATTGCATATTACGGCGTTGCAGGGCTAAAGCCTACAAAACACCAAAGGCCACCTTTTGCACGCTAAAAGGTCATGTTTTGCCTTCTAAAAGGTCACCTTTCGCCTTGTAAAACACGGTCTTTCATAACGCACTGGAAATCAAACCGTTACGACGACAGCCACAAAACAGCGTAAAAACAGCAGGCAGCCGGACTGCAGACAACCAACAATTTTATCACCGCCGGGAACATAATCCGTGCAAAAATATCGCGAAAAATTTGGCGGAATGAAAAAATCTGCCTACCTTTGCACTCGCTTTTGAACACAAAGCTTGTCTTCCCGACAAAAGGAGAGATGGTAGAGTGGTCGATTACAACGGTCTTGAAAACCGTCGTGCTGAGAGGCACCGGGGGTTCGAATCCCTCTCTCTCCGCTCAAACAGCAAAAGTCCTTAAGTGCAACACTTAAGGACTTTTGCTTTATCTGCACTCCCCTTCAACTTCCGTCCTGAAAGGGAAACTGACAACGTGAGCACGTTATAAGGTAATGCCTCATAAATATGAGGATTTACTTTGGGTCGGGGCATAATAATTTAACGTGAGTTCGATATAAGGTAATGACTCGTAAATATTAGAATTATCCTCTGTAAGGACATAATTCATTATGTCCGAACGCCGCGAAGAGGCGTATAAATAAGGCGGAACATAATAAATACGTTCTTTCTGAACGTTCGGGCATAATAAATTATGCCCCTACAAAAAGTGTATGTTCATACCAAACCCACGTAAATATATG
>PPYF01268145.1_pt1 | contig 54117 bp, 40 predicted proteins | sample 1559871 | NCBI WGS metagenome assembly PPYF01 (sample SAMN08240021, study PRJNA423297) | Human gut metagenome, whole genome shotgun sequencing project.
GCTACTCGCCAAGTAGCGTACTTTTCTTCACCCTACTTTCGGCGCATAATTATACACACTCTCGAAACAAAGTTTGTTTACGGTTGAGAGTTTTTCTAAAGAGAAACTCTTCAAGTATATTTGCGTAGTCTTGATAGATTTATGCCCTAACAGTTCACTGATCATCTCAATCGGTACGTTTTGCTCCTTCAAGGTCGTGGCGAAAGAGTGACGAATCGTGTATGAGGTAACCCGAGTATGAATGCCAATGGATTCCGACAGTATTTTCAATCTGCGGTTAAAACCTCCTAATACGGTATTATATTCCTTGTAGGCATCCTCACCGGTCTTCATTCCCTCTAAAAAAGGAAACAGATAGGGCGAATCCTCGGTTGTATCGGCTGCCAACTCATTCAGCAGCCCTTGTGCCTCCGCTGGGATCTCCACCTGTATAAGGGATCCGCTTTTCTGCCGATAATAAGACAAGATCCCTTCCTTGATATCCTCCTTTCGCAAATGCGCCAAATCTACGAAAGCCATCCCGCAAAACAAAAACATCAGGCAAAAGGCTGATTGGGTCCTCTTCTGTTGCGGATCTGTCACCGGGCTTGTCATCAGCAAGCGTAAGCTTTCCGAAGGCAACGCCTTTTTACGTTTACTCTCAACCCCCGTAAACACATGCTTAAACAAATGAGGAATATAGGCAGCCTCACCCACCTCTACCGCTAAATTATAGATGTGACGAATCCGGCGCATATAAGTAGATACCGTGTTACGAGCACATCCCTTGGCCAACAGCCAAGATTGATAACGCAAAAGTGTATCCCGATTAATATACGCATAAGGAATCTCTTCCCGGCCACAAAAACATTTAAACGACCTCAACGCATCTTGATAACTCTTCGCCGTGGAATAACGCTTTTTCTCACGCAGGCAGGTGATATACGTAAGTACACCCACCACAAAATCATTCTCATTCATACTTTATCTCCTTAAGAATTAATACATAAAAAAATCCTCTATCTCTCGTTTACACAGGAAAGATAGAGGATCTTCATAAAATCCTTAAAGAAATATATTATTTTCCGGCTTTCTCAGCAGCAGCTTTCTTATTGATCTTCTTCTTCTGCAACTCGTAAGCGATCGGAGTAGCGACGAACAAAGTAGAGTATGTACCGATAATGATACCTAATAAGATAGCGAACGTAAAGCTTCGGATCGTGCTACCGCCCAAGATGAAGATACACAATACAACCACCAACGTAGTCAATGATGTATTAAATGTACGACACAAGGTAGAGTTCAACGCATCATTGATCACTTGATAACGATCACGCTTCGGATACAAAGCGATCGTCTCGCGGATACGGTCGAATACAACCACGGTATCATTGATAGAGTAACCGATAATCGTCAAGATAGCTGCGATAAACGTCTGGTCTACCTCCATTGAGAACGGAAGAACCTTCCATAACAAGGTATAGAAAGAAATGATACACAATGTAGTCGTAGCAACAGAGGCGAACGCACCCACAGAGAATGACACATCACGGAAACGAAGCAGGATATAAGCGGCCATACAGATCATGGCGAAGATTACCGCTAAGATAGCGCTATTCTTGATATCGTCTGCCATGCTAGGACCCACCTTCTGCGAACTCTGTATGAAAGTAGTCGTGAACTCATCTAATGTAGTTCCTTCCGGAAGTAAGGATTTCACGCCCTCAAACAATTTATTCTCGATCTCTTGATCTACCGTAGGATCGTTATCATTGATCTTATAGTTGGTAGACACACGTACTTGATCAGCTGTACCGATCTGGATAACACTAACAGAACCGTCTAACTGAGCGTCCAGCATATTACGAACATCGTCAGTCTTCACCTCTTGATTGAAACGGATCACGTAATTACGTCCACCCGTGAAATCGATACCATTATTCAAGCCGATCGTCATAAAAGAGATAGCACCTAAAACGATGATTGCCGCCGGAATTAAATAACCGACTTTGCGAGCACCCAAGAAATTGATCTTCGGGTTTGTCAACAAGTCTTTCGTAATAGAAGTCGTGAATGTCACGTTCTTCAATTTATCTTTCGCTAACAATGCCTCATAAACGATACGAGTCAAGAACACGGCTGTAAGGAATGAAGCGAACAAACCGATGATCATCGTCGTAGCGAAACCACGGATAGGACCCGTACCGAAATAGAACAATACGATACCGGTAATGATAGATGTCAAGTTTGAGTCGAAGATAGCGGAGAACGCATTGCTGTAACCGTCGGCGATAGCCTTTCCTAAAGACTTACCGGCACGAAGTTCCTCTTTCGTACGCTCATATATCAATACGTTAGCATCGACTGCCATACCCAGCGTCAACACCATACCGGCAATACCCGGCAAGGTAAGAACGGCTTGGAAAGAAGCAAGGATACCCATCGTGAAGAAGATGTTCAATACCAAAGCACCGTCGGCGATCAATCCCGGAATCAATCCGTAGAATGCGCACATATAAACCATCAACAGCACCAATGCCAAAACGAAAGAAATCACACCGGCATTGATAGCCTCTTGTCCCAAAGACGGACCAACGACGTCTTCTTGAACGATATGTACGGAAGCAGCCATCTTACCCGATTTCAATACGTTCGCTAAGTCCTTCGCCTCTTCCGGTGTAAAGTGACCGGTGATTTGTGAACGACCTCCCGTGATCTCATCGTTTACGTTCGGAGCGGAATAAACCATCTCATCCAAAACGATAGCGATCTGGCGACCGATATTCTCTTTCGTCAAACGAGCCCAAGCCTTAGAGCCTTCGGCATTCATAACCATGTTAACCATTTGCTCTGAACGACCGGCTTGTTGCATAAAGTCAGCGTTAGCATCTGTTACTACGTCACCACCTAAAGCGGGACTTCCGTCACGGTTCGTTACCTTCAAGGCATATAACTCAAAGAACTGCTCTTTATCATCGATCGCCTTTACACCCCATTTTAAAGCCAAGTTACGAGGCAATACCTCTTTCACTTGTTTCATGTTCAGGTATTCGCTGATCTTCTCCATATCTTTTGCTTGAGCGATACCTACCGTCGAACCCGGAGACAACTGACCGTTGTACTGGCTAATCTGCAATAAAGCAAATAATGGATGTTGCTTAGCGAACTCTTCCATGCTTTGATTAGCTTCCGTATCTTTTTTATCTTGACCGAGCTCAGCCAACAAAGAATCGGCCTCACTTACATTCGCATCAGCGGCATCAGCGATTTTCTCAACATTATCGGTAGCAACAGAATCAGCGGAAGCCTCCTTACTTAGGATAGTAGCCAATACATTATCAGCGGCAACCAATTGTTGATAGATTTCCGGCAACTTATAAGTTTCCCAGAATTCCAAGTTAGCGCTACCTTGAAGCAACTTACGAACACGTTCCGGTTCTTTCACACCCGGCAACTCAACCAAGATACGACCCGCTGTCTCCAAACGTTGGATGTTCGGAGAAACCACACCGAAACGGTCGATACGAGTACGCAATACGTTGAATGAGTTATCAATCGCACTCTGCAACTCTTGTTTCAAAACAGAAACAACCTGAGCGTCTGAGCTCTGGGGCGTGATTTTATCTTTTAACTCGAATGTACTGAAAATAGCGGAAAGACGTGCGCCGCTATCCAACTTCTTATACTCCTCAGCGAAAAGGTCGATGAAATCTTTTTGGCTAGTCGCTTGATGCGCATAAGCTAAATCCAACGCCTTGTTGAAATTCTCGTCTTGGTTGTTGTTAGACAACGAACGGATTACATCCGCCACGTTCAACTCAAGGACAACGTTCATACCGCCCTTTAAGTCAAGACCTAAACTAATTTCCATTTCACGGCATTGCTTAAGCGTATAGCCTAACCATACCTTCTGAGTAGATAGTGAGTCTAAATAAGCACTCTCTTTCGCAGGATCTCCACCCGCATACTCAGCGGCTTTACTGTTGTAATGTTGCGTCACGAACGAGAACGACAAATAGAACAAACAGACAAGCGTAAGTAACACCGCGAAGACCTTTACAAATCCTTTGTTTTGCATCTGAATCTTAGGTTTATGTTATTACATTATTTATATTCGTTTTTTCACAGGGTGCAAATATAGACTTTTTTTCTTTGATAAAGAGCAATTAGTATAATTATTTGTCACGCTCATAGTTTATTTCAAACGCAAATGTATATCTTTGGGGCTAAAATAATAAGGAAAATATACCATGAAACAGTTATTATTCGCTCTGTTATTTATCCCCGCCCTGCTATTCGCACAAGAGGATCAACACTATCTGGCAGGGGCCGTTCCGGTTGCAGACGGTAAAGTCGTTTTTACCCGAGAGATTAATGCCCCCTCTTTAAGCAAGGCACAAATCTACCAACAACTATTAAAATGGGGACAAGAAAATTTTAACACAAAGGAAAGTAGAGTAGCTTATCAAAATGAGGCAAAAGGCGAGATCGCCATTATCGGAGAAGAATATATAGTATTCTCCAGCACAGCCTTATCCCTCGATCGGGCGATGATGAAATACCGTATTATCATTGAATGTAAGGAACATGCTTGTACCCTGCAACTTGCGGGCATCCGATATGAATATAACGTGTCTTACCAGAACGAGCCGGAGAAATACCTAGCCGAGGAATGGATCACGGACGAGTATGCCTTGAATAAGAGCAAGACGAAATTGAACCGTATCAGCGGTAAGTTCCGTAAGGCCACGATTGACTTCGCGGACAAGACGTTCGATAGCGCAACCAACACATTAGGCGCACAGTTGCTGACAACCGCACCGATAGAACCAGTATCCGCTCCGCAACGGGAAACACGAGCTGTGGCACCGATGGAAGGTTTCGTAGCGTTCCAAGCTGACAAAATACCTAGCACGATCCTCCAAATGTTACCGGACAACGCTTTACAAATCAAAGCCGTAAAAGGAAATACGACCGACGCAAACGTTGAATGGAAAGGCATAGGCAATATGTTCGGTAAAACGATCAGTACAATCTCCATATCCAAAGATAGTCCTGCTTATAAAGCGATTGGCAATAACGATGTATATCGATTATCCTTCTCCAAGCCCGGCACATCTGCCGATGCGCCATGGATTATTATCGAGTGCCGTAAACAAGGCGAGACCTCCGAAGGACAGCAAACGATGTTAATCGGCGAGATTACGAATGTATGGATCAAATAACGAAAAAGAGAGTTGCATTTATGAAAAAGATTCTATTATTAATATATATGATGTTCCCTGTGCTAGTCATGGCGCAGGGGCATAAAGGCGAGGTAGACGAATGCGCCCCCATGAAAAACGGGAAGGTATGCTATAGCGATGATGTAGAGATCGAGAATACCTCTAAACTAGAAATATTCAACGCTATTAACGCATGGGCTAAGAAATCTTATGGAAAAGATGTCTTCTTATCCAACGTAAACTCGAACAAGAACAAAGGGACCATCTTCGTAAGCTCTAAGGTTGAATTATTGTTGAATGATACAGACAAGACTATCATTAAATATAAAATGCGTATCACCTGCTTCGACAACCGGTACACGATCGAGGCGAGCGATATCGTATATCAATATGATCCGCTAAACGATAAAAAGTACAAGACCTATAAAGCGGAAGATGTAATCGCCAATAATGGGGATAGCAATACGATAGCGCTGATCAAAGATCCTAAGCTATTCTGTAACGCTACCTTCTTCTTTGTCGAGAACTTGTTCGCCGACGTATTTGACGCTGCGCAGAACGCAGAATCCGAGTGATGAAACCCTTTTATTCAAGTTTCAAATAACACCATAACGGGTAGTGGTCTGAATAAGCGACCTTATCCACGGAACAATTCATAGAGGTCATGTTCGGGGAATGCAGGATATTATCGATACGGAACCAGAAGAAATTTTGATTATAGGTAATGGTCCGATCCTCCATCGTCAGTTTAAACGATTCCAAATGGTTATTAATCAAGGTCAACTTCTTTCCCTTGATGTTCACTTCATGTACGGAAGAGCCGTTATAATCCGAATCGTATTTCACCATCCGGGAATTCGACAGCGGATATTTGGAGAACACAGCGATGCCGAAACTCTGGAATTTCGTGGAGCTTTGATAAAATACAGAACGATAAGGATACATGCTCAACGCATCATAGATCTTAGAGGCAGTAAGGCTCTTCTCTGATTTAGCCGTGGCATATTCCTGCAAACAAACAATATCCGCGTCCGAGTTAGCGATATATTGGATAATCTTGTTCGGAGCTATCTTCGTATGATTCTTGTACCCAAAAGCCATCACATTATAAGTCAGCACCTTCAGTACCTCTTCCCGAGGGACATCCTTATGCGAGTGAAACGGAAAATAGCGTTTCACGGGACCCCAACATAACAAGAAGGAGAATATGCCGATCAATAAGAACTTCCATTCCCATAAGAACAGCCAATAGATAATAAAGCAAAGATTGACTACACATAAGACTGGAAAGGCTAATCCCAGATAAGATAACGTCATACTCGTCTCAGGAGACACCCGATCCGAGTAAGCCGAGACTATCAACAACACGACAGCCACCACATTCGCTACGACAAATAAGAATTGAAGAAAAATCCGTAGAGTTTTCATAAGTATCTGTTATTTCTTACTGGCGTCGAAAAGTCGCTTTTTCTCTTCAGCGGAAAGGCTCTCATAACCGGAACGTTTCAATTTATCCAGTATAGTATCTAGATCCACCGACTCCTGATGTTTGCGTGCGTTATACTCATAATCCGTTTCGTTACGTTTATAAGTCACACGCATCTTCGGTTTCCGTTTGCCCAAATTCACGAACCAGTCGATCAACCGATTCATCGGAGCGGTCAAGTCCTTTCCATTACGAATACGGGAAGCGAACCACATACCAAACAAAGCCCCGCCGATATGGGCGATATGTCCTCCCGCATTATCAGAAGTCATCGCCAACAAATCGATCACCAGCGTAAAGATAGCCAAATAAATTAATTTGATCCTTCCGATCAAGAATAAATTAATCTCCAAATCCTTCCGGTAAAACGACACGGCGAAAACGATCGCCATAACAGATGCCGAAGCCCCCATCAAATAGCTAAAAGAAGCCACGTTCTGGAAATAAGGGAAAATATTATAAGCAAGGACAAACAATACCGCACCGGCAAGACCTCCCAATATATACAAGCCTCCCAACTGCCGCTCACTGAAGAAATTCAAGAACAATCCCCCGAACCAATACAACCAAAGCATATTGAACAAGATATGCAAGAAGTCAAAATGAGTGAACATATAAGTAAACAACGTCCACGGACGGAAGAGCAAAAGTTCCGGAGAAGCCGGTAACTGCAAATACTGCAAAAAAGGTACCCCTTGCACATTAAAGAGCATAAACAATACGCTGGCCAAACGTATCAAGATAAACAAGCCTACATTTATATATATCAGTTTCGACAGGATATTACCCGACTGAAACATACGCTTCAAATTAGTAAAAATACCGTCCATTGTCTGCATCTTTCTTTTTCCAATAACGAATTAGGAAATAACCGAATAACATACCCCCCAAATGAGCGAAATGCGCTACCGTATCGCCACCAAAACTAGCCACACCCATAAATAGTTCGGCAAGACCATAAAATATTACGAAATATTTGGCTTTAATCGGGATCGGTATGAACATCAAGTACAAAGGAACATTCGGGAAGATCATCGCGAATGCCAACAAGATTCCGAATACGGCACCCGAAGCGCCAATGGTCACGAAATAATTCAAGAACTCGCTTTTGCTGATAATCTGGGCTCCATTCAAGTTTATCATGTCTTGGCTAGCGAAGATCACATCCCGCAAATTAAAGAACCATACCACCTCTTGTACCAAACCGGCGCCTATACCCGTCACGAAGTAAAAAATCAAGAAACGTTTGGGGCCCCATACGTTCTCCAATACCCGGCCGAACATATAAACGGCGAACATATTAAAAAACACATGCGCGAACGAATGGGTATCGTGCATGAACATATAAGAAACGATCTGATAAGCCTTGAAGTCGGTAGCACCCGGGAAGTGAAGCCCTAATAAATCCACCAAATCGATGCCGACTTTCGGCAGTGCAAGGCTGGCTACCCAAAATAGCAAGTTTATAATGATAAGATTTTTCGTTACCGGCGGGATACTATTCAAGAATCCCGAATTTGTCTGATTCATCATATACTACGTTAATTTAGCGGCAAAGGTAAATATATTTTAGCCGTTTTTGCCCATAATAATACTAAAACATATGTAAATCGGTAAAAAAAGTAGGTTTTTCTTTTGTGATATTTCAAAATAAAACTACATTTGGAGCCGTCTATCGGTTATCATAGTTTTGTTTAATATATTAACAGTCAAACCATCATGAACAAATCAGAATTTATTAGTGCAGTCGCTGAAAAATCAGGTCTCAGCAAAGTGGATGCTAAAAAGGCAGTAGAAGCTTTTGTTGACACAGTTTCTAACGAATTAAAAGAAGGCGGTAAAGTCGCTCTACTTGGCTTCGGTTCATTCTCTGTGTCAGAGAAGGCCGCTCGTAAAGGTGTTAACCCGAAAACTAAAGAAACCATTGAAATCGCAGCTCGCAAGGCCGTGAAGTTCAAGGCTGGTGCTGAATTGAACGAGCTAATCAAATAAGAAACACCATTATTCTCTATAGAAGAAGGATACGATGCAAATTGTATCCTTTTTTTGTGTACCTTCGCGTGCAAATAAAATCCGAATTATAGTTAGACGAATATGGTTATCGAACAACAGATTACCGGAGCTATCATAGCCGGCATCAAAGAGCTGTACGGAGCGGATGTCACCGCTAGCCAAGTGCAGTTACAAAAAACGAAAAAAGAATTCAAGGGGCACTTGACCCTAGTCGTATTCCCATTCCTTCGCATGTCGAAGAAATCTCCGGAGCAGACCGCTCAGGAAATCGGTGAGTACTTGTTGAGAAACGAGCCAGCGGTAGCTGAATTCAATGTAATCAAAGGATTCCTTAACCTGACGGTCGCTTGCTCTTGCTGGATCGATTTACTGAACTCGATCAATGAGCAGCCCGCTTACGGTATCATTCCGGTTACCGAGCAGTCGCCTTTGGTTATGATCGAATATTCTTCTCCCAATACAAATAAACCGCTTCACTTGGGCCATGTCCGCAATAACTTATTAGGATACAGCTTATCGAAGATCATGAAAGCGAACGGTAACCAGATCGTAAAGACGAATATCGTAAACGATCGTGGTATCCATATCTGTAAATCCATGTTGGCTTGGCAGAAATGGGGAAATGGAGCTACCCCAGAGTCTACCGGAAAAAAGGGCGACCATCTGATCGGTGACTTTTACGTATTATTCAGCAACAAATTAAAAGAGGAGACCCATGCGTTAGAAGCGAAAGGCCTTACCAAGGAAGAAGCCGAGGCTCAATCCACCTTGATGGCGGAAGCCCGTGAGATGCTTCGTAAATGGGAAGCCGGAGACCAAGAGGTGCGTGCGCTTTGGGAAATGATGAATAATTGGGTATACGCCGGGTTCAACGAGACTTATAAGATGATGGGCGTAGATTTCGATAAGATTTATTACGAGTCTCAAACGTATCTGGAAGGAAAAGGTAAGGTGATGGAAGGCCTAGAGAAAGGGATTTTCTATCGCCGTGAAGACGGCTCCGTATGGGCTGATTTGACGAAAGACGGGCTGGATGAGAAATTATTGCTTCGTGCGGATGGAACTTCCGTCTATATGACGCAGGATATCGGTACCGCCAAGCTGCGCTTCGACGATTACCCGATCAATAAGATGATCTATGTGGTAGGGAACGAGCAGAATTATCACTTCCAAGTATTATCGATCTTATTGGATAAGTTAGGCTTCGAGTTCGGCAAAGGATTGGTCCACTTCTCCTACGGAATGGTAGAGCTACCGGAAGGTAAGATGAAGAGCCGTGAGGGAACGGTCGTAGATGCCGATGATTTGATGGCCGAGATGATCAGTACCGCACGTGAGATTTCCCAAGAATTAGGGAAATTGGACGAGATGACTCCGGAAGAGGCTGAGAATATCGCCCGAATCGTAGGTCTTGGCTCCTTGAAATATTTCATATTAAAGGTAGACCCTCGCAAGAATATGACGTTCAACCCGAAAGAGTCTATCGACTTCAATGGGAATACGGGACCATTCATCCAATATACCTACGCCCGTATCCGTTCCGTATTGCGCAAAGCGGCGGAACAGGGCATCGTATTACCGGAGCAGTTACCGCTTACTTTCGCCATTTCCGAGAAAGAAGAGAACCTGATCCAAATGATCGCCGATTATGCGGAGATCGTGAAAGAGGCAGGTAAGCTATACAGCCCGGCCTGTGTCGCCAACTATATTTATGATCTGGTAAAGGAATACAATCAATTCTATCACGATTTCTCCATCCTTCGCGAAGAGAATCCGGAATTGAAGAACTTCCGTTTAGTCTTATCCGCCAATGTAGCTAAGATCGTGAAATCCGGTATGGATTTATTAGGCATCGAGGTTCCGGAAAGAATGTAACGATAGAAGATGAACATAAACGAGAAAACAAGAAAGGCTCTCCTTCGATTTCAACAAAATGAAATCACGGAGAGCCTTCTCTATACGCAACTCGCCGCTATCGAGAAAGATCCAAGCAACAAGGAAGTATTACTACAGATAGCGAATGACGAGAAAGGACATTATACGATCCTGAAAAAGTATACGGGGCAAGAGATCTCCCCGAATAAATTACGTGTCACCAAATACTACTGGTTGGCACGTATCTTGGGGATTACTTTCGCCATTAAGCTAATGGAAGGTAGCGAGGAAAGCGCCAAGAATGATTACGCCTCTTATGATGAGTATCCGGATTTGCAACAAATCGCACGTGACGAGGATGAGCATGAGCAGAGGTTGATCGCCTTGATCAATGAGGAACGGTTGGAATATATGGGTTCTGTCGTACTGGGGCTAAATGACGCTTTGGTAGAATTTACAGGTGCTTTAGCTGGCTTTACCCTTGCCTTGAGCGACTCTAGATTAATAGCTTTGACCGGAAGCATCACTGGAATAGCCGCCGCATTATCCATGGCTTCCTCCGAATATCTATCTACCAAGTCCGAGAATGGAAATGAAAACGGGAAACATCCCGTCAAGGCATCGATCTATACGGGAATAGCTTATATCTTTACGGTAGTCGCCTTGGTCGCTCCATTTATCTTTATATCGAACGTATTAATGGCTTTAGGGCTTATGCTCATCATAGCGTTGAGTATCATCGCCCTTTTCAACTATTATTATTCCATAGCGAGAAGCGAGAGTTTCCGGAAGCGTTTTACCGAGATGGCAGTACTTAGTTTTAGCGTGGCCGCATTAAGCTTCTTGATCGGATATGCGTTAAAAGAATTTACGGGCATCGATGTCTAAAAAATCATAGTTATGTTTTGAAAAATTCATAGTTATGAGTTTAGTAAATCATAACTATGAATTTTTAGAGCTATAATCAAGCCTTTTTCCGTGTCGTACGTTTCTTCGTCGCAGCAGGTTTTTCTCCCGCCTCGGCGATTATCTTCTGGCATTCCTCCAAGGTCAAGTTCTCTGGTTTCTCTATCGTCTTAGGGATTCTGTAATTCTTTTTCTTATAAGAGATATAAGGGCCGAAGCGACCATTCAAGATCTCCATTTCCGGATCCTCATCGAACTTCTTGATAAATCGTTGCTCATCTTTTTGTTTTTTTGCCTCGATCAACTCGATAGCTTCCTCGGCTGTTATCGACAAAGGATTCAAGCCCTTCGGTATGGATACGAACTTTCCGTCATGACGGATAAACGGGCCAAAACGTCCGACAGCGGCAACCATGACCTTACCTTCATATTCACCAATCGTACGGGGTAGATCAAACAATTTCAAGGCTTCTTCCAAAGTAATCGTCTCGATAGACTGCCCCTTCATCAAGGTTGCGAACTGAGGTTTAGGAGCCTCTTTATCCTCTGGGTGCGCCTGCCCGATCTGTACGACTGGGCCATAACGACCGATCTTCACGAAAACAGGTTTGCCGCTCTTCGGATCGATACCCAATTCACGCTCACCCACTTTATGCTCCGTACGGACAGAGGCTGCCTCTTCCACGATCGGATGGAATAGTTTATAGAATTTATCGATCGCATCCGTCCATACCATCTCGCCTTCCGCTACGGCATCGAATTCCTTCTCCACGCTCGCCGTGAAGTTATAATCCATAACGCCTGGGAAATACTCCATCAAGAAATCATTCACGACCGTACCGATATCGGTTGGCATCAACTTATTCCGGTCCGCCCCTACGATCTCCGTCTTTTGGACTTCCTTGATCGTATGCTGAGCCAAGGTTATGATATTATAAGTACGCTCCGTTCCTTCCTTATCCCCTTTCACGACATACTCTCGATTCTGAATCGTCTGGATCGTAGGCGCATAGGTAGAAGGACGACCGATTCCCAATTCCTCCAAACGGCGAACCAAACTTGCTTCCGTATAGCGGGGAGGACGTTGCGTGAAACGTTCGGTAGCGACTATATCCTTCATACTCAATACCTCGTTCAAGGTAACCGGAGGAAGAAGGCCGTTTTCCTGTTCCTTCTCATTCTCGTCATCAAAACTCTCGCGGTACACCTGAAGGAAACCGTCGAAAGTAATGACCTCACCGGTAGCCACGAACTTCTCTTTCTTGCCGCCGATGCCTACGGAGATCGTCGTACGCTCCAACTCGGCGTCCGCCATCTGGCAAGCGATCGTACGTTTGCGGATCAATTCGTATAATCTCTTTTCCTGAGCGGTCCCGCTTATCTCATCATTGCTGATATAGGTCGGACGAATCGCCTCGTGCGCTTCTTGCGCTCCCTTGCTCTTGGTATGATATTGACGGAATTTATAATATTTCTCACCGTAGGTATCCAAGATAGCTTCTTTTGCCGTCCCCAAAGCCAAATCACTTAAGTTCACGGAGTCAGTACGCATATACGTGATCAATCCGGACTCATACAGGCGTTGGGCGATCATCATGGTCTGCGAGACCGAATAACCCAACTTACGGGCGGCCTCCTGCTGCAAGGTAGATGTCGTAAAAGGAGGGGCTGGTGTTTTACGCACCGGCTTTTTCGAGATATCATCGATCGTGAAAGAAGCGTCCTTGCAAGATTCAAGGAATGCCTCCACCTCTTCCTTATCTTTCAAACGACGGTTCAGCTCCGCCTTGAGGATTGTCGTACCATCCGGCAAGATAAAGCTAGCGATCACACGGTAGGCGGCCTCCGAGACAAACTCGTTGATCTCTCGCTCCCGCTCTACGATCAGACGTACGGCAACCGATTGCACGCGCCCTGCGGATAAAGCCGGCTTCACCTTACGCCAAAGAATGGGGGATAGCTCGAAACCCACGATACGGTCTAAGATACGACGGGCTTGCTGCGCGTTCACCAAATCGATATTGATATCTCTCGGCGTCTCGATCGCATGTAATATAGCGTTCTTGGTAATTTCATGAAAAACGATACGTTTCGTATTCTCAGGTTTCAATCCTAATACCTCATATAAATGCCAAGAGATGGCCTCTCCCTCCCGGTCCTCATCGGAAGCCAACCAAACCTGCTCGGCTTTCTTGGCTTCGTTCTTCAATTCGGTCACGAGTTTCTTCTTATCAGAGGGAATCACGTATTCCGGGGCATAATTGTGTTCGAGGTCTATACTGAAATCTTTCGTTTTCAAGTCGCGGATATGACCATAGCTAGACATAACCTTATAGTCCTTTCCGAGGAACTTCTCGATGGTTTTTGCCTTGGCGGGTGACTCCACTATTACCAAATTCTTTTGCATATCTATTTTTTGCTGGTTAGAAATCGGGTGCAAACTTACACAAATAATTAACGTACGCAGTATATCGATCACTAAAAAAGCGTTTTTTCCTATACATTATATATATAGTCATGCGTTTCTATTTACCTTCGCGGGACAAAATCAAAAAGCTATTCAAAAATATGGAAGAGATAAAGCGACTTATTTCAGAGAATAAACTAGAAGAAGCGATCCGGCTCTTGGACGCTTACCTCACGGAGCAACCGAGATCCGACGAGGCTTGGTTTCTCCTCGGAAAAGCTCATTATAAACTAGGCAACGTACGCCTAGCCCTCAACAGCTACCTGCAAGCGATAGAGATCAATCCGGAAAGCCCGGCACAAGCGGCCTACGATATGGCGATCAAGGTGCTGGATTTTTATAATAAGGATATGTACAACCATTAAGAAGATGATGAACGGCCCCCGCCGCCGGAGTCGGAACGGTATCGAAGCACATGGCGACCCTAGCCGCATAACCCCAAAGCTAAGCGAAACGCACGGCGACCCCCGCCGCACGACTCCAAAGCAAAGCGAAACGTATGGCGCCCCTCGCCCCCCACTTCGCTACCGTTCCGACTCCGGCGGCGACTATTATTTACCAAATAAGCATAGTATCCAAATTAATTCCTACCTTTAGCCACTGAGGACAAACAATAAGTTAAACCTTAAATAAAAAAAAATGGGAACATACACGAAAATCAAACCCGCGGGCCTGACTAAATTGAACAACGCAGAGTACACAAACTTCATGAACGCCTTCTACCGGCTGGCGTTCGCTGCCGGAGGGGGAGGTGGTGACTCCGAAAGCCCCGACGAGATCAGTCTGGACAATAACCCGCTAGGCATCACCGACGCGCAAAAGACGGCCTTCGAGAAGGAGCTGCCCCTAATGACCGACCTCGTGAACCAATCCCACATCAGCGACGAGACCGCCCAGTTGCTAGACTTGGACAAACAACGCGACGACCTCGTGGTCTATCTCACCACCTCGGTGTCGCAAATGAGGAAAAGCCCCATCGAGGCGCAACGCACGGCGGCACAGACTGTCTACAATATTATCAAACCCTATATCGGCATCTATAAATCGGCCAACCAGCAAGAGACGGCGCAGATACAGGGTCTTTTGCTAGATCTCGACAAGGAGGGGGTTCCGGCGCTGATACAGACATTGGGGCTGAAAGAGATACTAGATAGCCTCCGTGCGGCGAACGACGAATACGCGAAACTGACCGCCCAGCGCACCGGCAACAGGGCAGCCTCCATCAAAGAGGCGAGCGCGGTCGTACGCCTACGTATGGACGACCTTTACGATGATATGACCACGATCGCCTTCGTGCAGAGCGTAGCGGCTCCCACCGCCGAGACCGCCCGCTTCGTCAACGAGCTGAACGCCCTTATCGACGAGACCACCGCCCTCTACAACCAGCGCGTCGGCGCGGCGAAGGCGGCAGCCAAGAGGAAAGAATAAACTCCATTTATGTAAAAGGCTATAAGATTAATCTTTTAAATTAAATCATCATGAAAAAAACATTATTAACCTTCACATTATTAGCAGGCTTATCTTCATGTACTAACTTATCGGAAGATTTGGACATGATCGGTACGCAAAATATTACTCAAACAAAATCCGGGAATTTATCCATAAGCGAAAATGAACCTGCAATTGTCAAAGATTTAAGAAATTATATTTCCCAAATTAAACTTCAAGGAAAGCAGGCCCGTGTCCTGACAAGTTATACATTGACTCCTTACATATACAAAGAGGATACTATCATGTATATTGCTAATTACGAGGATGGTTGGGAGACACATCAATTAGGAATCAACTGGGGATACGATGGCTCGTATGATTATTTATGGCTCGAGGCTAGCTCCTATAGCGATTGGGTATCAAATACCACTTATGACACAGAACGTTATATGTTAAAATAATCCTTTTAATTATGAATACATCACTATTTAAATACCTCATGCTATCTATGTTCTCCTTGGTCTTTTTCTGTACATGCGATAAAGACGATGAACTGAGTGGAGAAGAATTTCGAGTAACAATGGAAAACCGATTCTTCTCAATAAAGACATCCAAGACATTTACAAAGAAAGATGGCTCGACAGAAATAATGCAAGAAGGGAAATCCTATCTTGCTGATTCGCCCTCAACTATTTGGTTCCATGACAGTAAGCTATATATTCCAATACAGATAAGTAGCAAAGACACTCTATGGCAGAAATGGAACGCTTATCAACGAGAGAAAGGACTAGGGAACATACTATTACTTGTCGGACATAAATACATGTATGAATCTCAAGGAAATGGATTAATCACCCCCGATCAGCTATTGGTACATGAGCAGCTAGGTGGTCGTTTTTATTTAAAAACGGATGGAGACAATCTATTACACGCAACGATCCTTTATCCGGATGATATCGCTGACGATGATACAATCTTCCCAAAAAGTGAGTTCTATTATCAAGAAGAGCTATCACCTGATAAAAACGTCAGCTTAGAATATCATGTTTACGACTCAGACGAGGAAGCAATAGCCTATATCATAGAACAAATGAAGGACTGGAAGCCTTCCGAATGATGCTAATCAGCCTCTCATCCGATGATCAGAACAAAAAGAGCCGTGTCATTACTCAAGAATAGAGTTTGACACGGCTCTCTTTTAAATTTAGTAGTTACAATCAGTAACATTTCCGAATAGTCACTTCTAAATCCGTCACACCCTCGTTCTCATAAAATCTGCCCTTTATAAGTCAGCGCCAACATCGTAATATCATCGCTCTGCGTAGCGCCGTTCACGAATGATTGGACGGATTCGGATATACCTTCGATCATGGCTTTGGGAGATTGGTTCTTCACGGAGCTACAAGCCTCTACCAAACGGATATCTCCATATTGCTCGTTCCGCAGGTTCATCGCCTCACTGATTCCATCCGTATAGAGGAACAAGCTGTCTCCCGCTTCCAGTTTCAAGGATTGTTCTTTATAAGCTAATCCCGGCACGACTCCCAAGGCCATCCCACCAGTCATTGGCAAAAGAGATACCTTATCGTTCTTACGAATCCAAACCGGACGGTTGTGCCCGCCATTGCAATACACCACGTCGCCCGTATGGATATTCAAGATCGCGTAAAAAGTAGTGACAAACATCCCGTTGACACTCTCACGGCACAATAGATCATTCGATTCCTTCATGCAGACCGCCGGGGAAAGCTGCCTAAGCGCCGTAGCACGGATCACCGTACGGCTGATCGCCATGAAAATAGCGGCGGGAATCCCTTTATCCGACACGTCGGCGATCGTAAAGCCCAGATGATTATCGTCCACCAAGAAGAAATCATAGAAATCACCCCCCACGGCCTTCGCCGCGCTCATGGTCGCATAGAGATCGAATTGCTTATATTGCGGGAACGGAGGGAACTGCTTCGGCAAGATCGATTGCTGTATCTCACGTGCCACGTTCAAATCGTATTGTATCTCCTCTAGCTGATGATGTTCCTTTTGGGCCTCCTTGATAAAAGAGATCTGCTCGACCGCCTTCTCGATCGTACGTTCCAGATCCTCCATATCGATCGGCTTGGTAGCGAAGTCGAAAGCACCATGGTTCATGGCGGTACGAATATTCTCCATATCCCCGTAAGCCGATACGATGATACATTTCAAGGCCGGGTTACGCATCTCGTTAATCTTCGTCAGCAATGTCAAGCCATCCATCTCCGGCATATTGATATCGCTCAATATGATATCAAAGTCCGGATGGTCCAACATCATCCTCAACGCCTCCAAACCGTTATGGGCAAAGGAGAACTCATACTCTCCCTTACGGATCTTCCGACGGAAATATTGGGTTAGCAACGCTTCCAGATCCTGTTCGTCGTCTACGCTTAATATCTTGATCGCCATAATTCTTCTGTTTATTTCGTTAATGGAATAAGGAATATGAAACGGGTAAACTCACCTTCTTTCGATTCCACCTCTATCTTCCCGTCATGCTTCTCCTCTATAATGGATCGAGTGATAGATAGCCCCAAGCCAGTTCCCTCTCCCACCGGTTTCGTGGTGAAAAACGCGGAGAATATCTGCTCCCGGATATCCTCCGGCATACCGATACCATTATCCTCGATACTTAATCTTAAAGAATCTCCCTCCTTCCGTAGATCCACGGATATAACCGGCTCATACCCGATCGGCGAGAGCTTGGATTTACTATAGACCGCATAGCAAGCGTTATTCATGACATTCAATACCGCACGGCTCAAATCCTGCGGGATCACTTTCAGCATCGGAAGTCCCTCCTCGTAATGCTCCCGGATCGCAATATTGAAACCTTTATAGTTCGCTCGCATCGAATGATAAGCCAGCCAAACATATTCCTTCACCAGATTCTTGATATCCGTAGGGATGTACTCGTCATCCTTCCCTCTGGAATAAAGCAAGATACCCCGGATGATACTTGTCGCCCGGTTTCCATGTTCCTCGATCTTCTTCAAGTTACCATGCAAATCGTTAACGATCTCGCTAAACTCCTCATGCAAGGCGGTCAGCTTCTCCCAAGATTCCGGAGGCAAGACATCTTTCTCTTCTTCTAATATATCTTCCAAGTCATCCACTAACTTAGAGGACAGCTTACTGAAATTGATGACAAAGTTGAGCGGATTCTGGATCTCATGTGCGATCCCGGCACTCAACATACCTAAAGAAGATAATTTCTCTAAGTTCTTCACTTGCAAACGTAGCCGTTCTATTTCCTTACTCTGGTCTTCCATATCTATTCCTCCTCTTTAGGCGGTGTAATTGTTTTCGGTTGATATACAGGGATCGTAATTAGAAACTGGGTATATTCTCCTTTCTTACTCTCCACCTCGATGGTTCCCCGATGGTTTTGCACGATCTCACGGCATAGGTAAAGCCCTACGCCAGCCGCTTCCCCCGTTGTCTTTGTCGTGAAGAAAGGAGCGAATATCTTATCTTTTATATTCTCGTCAATACCGGACCCGTTATCCCGGATCGTTATTTCCAGCATATCCTTATTGACCTTCAATCCAAGGAATATCTCCGGACTAAAAGTCACGGTCTCCGATTTCTTCAACAGGGCATACATGGAATTTTTCAATATCCCGGCCAGAACCTTACTGAACTGCTCCACGTTTACCTCCATCATCAAAGACAGCGTCAAATTATCGAAAATAATCCGGATATTCTTCTCTTGAATATCCTGCTCATACGTTTTCTTCAATTTATCCAAGGCGATCCGGCATAATCCGTTTATGTTGGTAAGCGTAAGATTACCTCTTCGGTCTTTCAGCAATTCCTCCATCGCCTTAACGATACGGACCGTATTGAAACCATGCTCGGAGATCTTCTCCAAATTACTGGTCATCATATTCAACAAATCAACCGAGTCGTCATACACATCCGGTTTCAGATGCTCTTTCTGACTATCCAGATTTTCCCGGAGATCCTTGGCCAGCCCCGATGTCAAATTCGCAAAGTTATTGATATAATTCAGAGGGTTCAAAATGCGGTCCACCAAACCTTGAGTCAATTGTCCTACGGTAGCCATCCGTTCCTTACGGACCAGCTCGTCCTGCGCCTCACCCAAGGCTTTCAAAGCGGCCGCCAATTTCTCGGATTCCTCTTGGATCGCGTCTTTCTCCGAACGGATCTCCTGCGTACGCTCCTCTACCTCTTTTACCAAATACTCTTTTTGTTTGAGTTTCCGCTTGAAAACCAACTTAGAGATCTGGCAAAACAGAATCAAGAAAAGCAATCCGATCCATTCTTGATGACCGAACTTCACAGATACACAAATACCGACCAAGCTACCCAGCGTAACCCGCTCGCAAAGTTTAATCCGCCTTTTTAACCGATCGATCTCGGTATGTAAATCCTGTATCATGATGAACCTCCTTTCCTAACTATAAATAGGCAACGTAATCGTAACTTCCGTATATTTATCTTTCTCCGACTCGATAGCGATCGTACCCTTATGGTTCAACACGACCTCCCGACTCAAGTAAAGACCTGTTCCTGCCGCTTCCGCGGTCGGTTTGGTGGTAAAGAACGGAGAAAAGACTTTCGTCTTTATCGTTTCTTCTATACCGACGCCATTATCACGGATAACCACTTGCAACTTATCCGCTTGAATACGCAATACCAACGAGACAGAAGGCTGATATCCCGGTTCCCCGAGCTTTTTCAAGACCGCATATATACTATTATCCAATATCTGCAACAAGGCTTTTCCCATCTGATCGATATTCACCTCGATTGTCAACGGTACGGAAAGCCCGGAGAATGATAGATCTACTTGATTCTTCTCGATCTCCTTCGCATAATTCTTTCGCAAGATATCCAGATTGACCTTACATAAATCATTAATATCCACGCAGGTTCGATTCGCCGAATGATCTTTCAGCAATTCTTCCATCGCTTTTACGATCCGCACCGTGTTATCACCATGCTTGGCTATCTTATCCAGATTGCCAGTCAAAAGAACCAGCAGTTCTTGCGTATCATTATAATTATCGTGTTTACCGGTCTCTTCGTCCTCATCGATATTCTGCTTGATATCTTTCGCTAATGCAGCAGACAAATGAGCGAAGTTATTGATATAATTCAAGGGATTCAAGATACGGTCTACCAGACCTTTCGTTAATTGGCCGATCGATGCCAGACGTTCCTTACGAACCAACTCGTCTTGAGCGTCCGCCAAGGCAGAAAGGGCACGGGATAGTTTCTCCGACTCCGCTTGCATCGCATCCCGCTGGAAACGCAATTCCATCGTCCGCTGTTCAACGAGATTAGAGACGAACTGTCTTTTTCGCAGACGGAATTGCGTATAATACTTTAACAGGAATAGAAGGACTACGGCTCCCACCAAATAATAAACCAGTTCTTCCTTCTTCTGGTAAACCGCCAAGGCGATCCACGCCGTCCCGATCACGGTCAGCGTCTCGATCACCCGCATCCTCCAGCGAAGGCTTTCCAGTTGTTTGATATTTATGTCGCCCATCCTTCCTGTCCTCCGGATATCAGAAATTGATATTCACGCCCAACATCGCATTAAAACTCTGCATCGGATAACCGTAATACAGTTCGTACTTCTGGCAAAGAATATTGGTCAACTTGGCATAAACACCAAAGGTATCGTTGAAGGTATAGGTACCTGTTAGGTTTAGCTCGTTGATGTTATCCATCTTAAACTCATTCATTTTATCGTACGTCATACCAGTGTTCCCATTGACACCCCAAGTCCGTACATTCGCATAACGTCCGGTAGCCAAATAATAATCCAAAGCGATAGATAATTTCTCAATCGGGCGGACGGTCAGGTTCGCATTCAGTTCCATTTCCGGCTTCCCCCACGCATGAGGCAACTCGCCTTCATCCGTTTCCGCTTTCCAATTATTATATACACCTTTCAAAGCAATATCGAACCATTGTTGATAACTATACTTCAAGTTGGCTCCCACGAAAAGTTGCTTCGTGTCGATACCCGGCTCCGCAACACTGAAACTGCCGAAATAATTCGCTGACCAAACATCAGACTGAGTAAACAGCACATCATCGCTCGTTATCTTATATCCGGCGAACACATCAAACCAAAAGCCCGGTGCCACGCCGCTCCGGATACCCAAGACAGCGTCCAGCCAATTGCGCGAGGGCAATAGTTCTGCCATCGGGTAGAGGTAGCGGTTCACACGCGACATCTCGTACATGCTGTTGGAGTACATCTTGCCGCCAGCGTTCACGTATAGCTCCGTCTTGTCGGCCACCTCCACATCGGCGGCTACATTCGGAGAGGCCATGAATTTTGTCTCGTCGCCCGTAGCCAGCATCACGTTCGCACCCAGCTTTAAATTCCAATTATCACCCTCTACCTTATAATAAGGCGACAACATCGCCTCGACATGGTTCTTGAACTCATATTCATAACCTCCTACCTCCGGCAAACTGTAATTGAAATATTCGACCAAACCGCCCAAGCCTACTCGCATATTCCCATTGAAACCAGCGTTCAGATCAAACTTTGCCTCTAGAGTATGCTCCGTAGGGCCGTCCATCACCCTACTTAATCCATATTTATGCGAGAAATTAGTATAACCTAAGTCCAACAAATAGCCAACCTCAGCCTCCTCCTTCGACTCGAAACCTATCGTAGCAGCGATCGTCTGGTTCACTTGGTTGGTTTCGCGATCTCTCTGTAACAAATCCTCCGAAGGGGCATAACTGGATGTAGGATCAGACAATGCCGCCCCATAATAATTGAATGCGGAGTAGCCGTACTTCGCTCCGATACTGAATATCGTCTTCTCGAAAGCGTGCTTGTAGTTGATGCCTCCCAAGTTGTCATTGATTTTCGCCTTGACATCATAATCCTTTGGCTTTCCGTTCGTGGAGCGATGCGAATACCATAGATTCAGCTGATCCTTCTCAGTACTCAGGATATGATAGCCCAAGTCTCCGTTGATATTCATGCGCGTACCCATACCAAAGTTAAAATATCCCCGACGCTTGTTGTAATCCATCTGCGTCATGATATTTCCGGAAGGCAACAAACTAATCTCTTTCTGCGGATCGGCGGCGATCGTCTTTCGTAACATCCTCTTGCGCACTCGCAGCAGCAGCCGAACCCAGCAAAGCTACCACACACAACGCCTTTACATTATATATAGTCTTCATCGCTTTCTTTTATTTCTTTAGTTTACCCAATCTGTCTTCGATCATCGCGGCGATCTCATCATCGCCCTTGTAGTTGTTTTGCAAACTGGTCAGATATTGACGAGCTTGGAAATCATCACCTTGGCGGATATAAATATCAGCCAACAAGATAAAGCCCCGTGCCAACCAATATTGGTGAGGCGTACCGTTCTCGATGAAGTTCATCAAGACAGTCTCGGCATTCTTATCATCCTTATTATCATAATACAATTGAGCCAATAGATATTTAGCCTCCGCCCCGTGTATCGTACGGGTATCCTTGCTGATCTCCTTCAAGTCGGCCAACGCCTTGTTCTCCTGCTTCAAGCTGATATAAGCCTTCGCACGGACATAACGGGCCTCGGACATAATCTCGGGAGATAGCTTCGGTTCCTTCAGCAAATCGTTGGCGGCAAGCAAAGCCTCTTGCGGCTGACCGGTCAACTCGGCGCAACGCATCAAGCCCAATTTAGCGGCCTCCTTATTCTCCGGATTCTCCGCTACCGCCTGTAGATGCTTGAAACTTTCCATAGCGGCGGCGTAATCCTTATCCAGATACTCGATCTCAGCCTTACGAGCCCAAGACTCTTCCCTGAATTTCGTATCACCGCTCTCCAATACCAACGAGAACAGACGTTTCGCCTCCTCCAGATCTTTCTTGGCAAAAGCGATACTTGCCAAATAGAAATTAGCGTTCGAGCTAAACGCTCCCTGCGGGAAGGTTTGCAAATAATTCGTCAAGCTACGACGAGCGCCCTCATTATCGCCTCGCATAAATAACTTCTCGGCCGCCAGATAGGTCAAGGAGTCTTGCTCACTCACCTCGAAACGAACATTTCCACCTAACGAATTCGCATAGGCGGCAAACGAATTGATATCGTTCAGCTCGATATATACGGACTTCAAATCTTGCAAGGCCACTTTCGCCTCCTCGCTACCCGGATAATTGCTAATCACGCTCTTATAAGCGTCGGCCGCTTTCTCCGGCTGATTGTCGTTGAAGTAAATCAAACCAAGCTGTACGCCGGCCTTACGAGCCAGACTGCTTTGCGGGAAATCACGCATCAATTGCTCAAAGCTTGCCGCAGCCGTTTGATTGTTATCCAATAACACGTAAGAACGTCCTTTCTCGAACAAGGCATCATCCACATATTGTGATTCCGGGAACTCACGGATCAAGCGATCCATCACGCTGATCTTTCCCTTATAATCTTTCTGCAATCCCAGCAAGAAGCCCTTCTGATACACCGAATAATCTCCGGCGGACGGTTGCAATTGCGCCGCACGGGTATAATTCTCTTCCGCCATAGCGAACTGACGGTTGTGGAATAAACAATCGCCGATACGATTATAAGCGTCCGCATAAGCCGGAGTCTGCTGATTGCTTTCCAAATTCACGTATTGACGGAAACGGTTCAACGCCTCGCCATACTCTTTCAATTTGAAGTAGCTGTAACCTAAGTTATAATGTGCCAAGGCATACATATCCGTATTACGTTGGCGGGTATTATTCAAATAGGTACGATAATCGGAAATCGCCTTGTTATACTCACCTTGGCGATAATAAGATTCCCCACGCCAGAAATAAGCGTCGTTACGAGATTCCAGATTATAAGCGCCCAACGAGATCGCACGGCTGAAAAGATCGACCGCCTTATCCAATTCCATATTCGTGAACGCCTGCGTTCCCAACTGGAATAAGATATCTTGCTTCGCCTCCAAGATCTTCGTGCTCGGATGCTTGATCTTATCGATAGAGTTCAGAGCCGCTTGATAGTTCTTGGTAGTCAAATAAACCTCCACCAGATAATCGTTTACCTTATCGGCATATTTGGAATTCGGAAAATCATTCAAGAAATCCTCGAAGATTGTCACCGACTCGCCAAAGCCCGTGAAAGCGGTCTCGTGGATCAATAAAGCGTAATTATACATAGCCGCCTCTTTCACTTGCTTATCGAAAGAAGAAGTCGCGGCAGCCTCGAAGGCCATACGGGCGTTATTCTTATCTTTTAATTTCAGATAACTTTGCCCCAGATACAGATAAGCGTTCTGCGAAAGGGCATCGTTCTCACGTACGGTCCGCCCCAAAGCGTTCACGGCGCTACTGTAATTACCCTTATTGTAATAACATACGCCCAAGATATATAAATCGCCCCTCAACGGGCTATCCGTCGAGGATACATATTTACTCAGCATATTAATCGCCTGATCCTCATTTCCCAGATGATAGTAGGCGTTACCCATGATACGGTAAACCTCGCTATTGTTCTCGCTATCCGGATAAGAGGCTAGCAATTCCTTACCTTCGCTGATCACTTTCTCGTATTTATTCTGGATAAAATAAATTTGCGTGATATAGTACAAGGATCGCTCTTTATAATCAGGCAAGTCCTTCAAGCGGGTAAATTCCACCAAGGCATTGTTGTATTTACCGGTTGCGTAATCGATATAAGCGACATAATAGGTAGACGCTTCCCGGTACTTCGTTCCAATCTGCTCGATCCGTGCGAAATAACCACGGGCCTTCTCCATATCCCCGATTTGCAACAAGGAATAAGCCAGACGGAAACAATAAGCCTCCTGTTGTTCCGGACTTAGCATATCAATGTTCGATTCGTTAAACCAAAAGATAGCTTTCTGATACTCTCCCTGTCCGAAATGGGCGGAACCGATCAAGAAGTTCACCTCGTCCGCATGACGGGAAGCCGGGTACACATCCAGATAATCTTTCAATAACTCAACGGCATTGGGACGGCCTTGCTCATAAGCGGAGTAGACCAACATATAATCGGCTTCTTGAATCAAGTCGGCATCCGTGGAATGCTGTTTATACGCCTCCAGCTTATCGATGCAACCTGAATAATTCTTCAAACTAAACAACTCCTTGCCTTCGACAAACAAACGGTTCGGCGCATCAAATTGATACGATCTCTGCCCGCTTGCCATGTGGCTGCCTACTACCAGACACAGCGGAATAAGTATTCTTTTCATCACTCATTTGCTTTTTAATACAAGCACTTACTTCAGTGCCTATTCGTTCTAATTCGCAAATATAAGTAATATGCGCCAAACAGAAGGCAAGTTCTATTAATATTTAGGACAACACGTTCTAAAATTATCTCTATGGAAGATGATACACCTTATAGGGAGAAGATGTATTATCTTACAACGACAAGATGTATCATGTTGCAACGATAAGATATATCATCTTTCATTTTCGTACAATTTTCCTAATTGTTATTTTCTAAGATAGGCTGGTACCGCCTTTCGGATAGAGTCTAAACCGAAGTCTTCCGGATTCACATTCTCCGGGCGAAGGATCACGATCTCGGCGGCATCATCTTCCGCATGCACGTTATTGAAATCATCTACCAAGCACTCATAAAACATATCCAGCGTATGCACCTCAAAGCCGGAATACATATATAAATTAGGCAAGGAAAACAAATAACGGCAATTCTGGATATGCAACCCCGTCTCCTCCCTTACTTCCCGGCGAGCGGCCTCCTCCCCCGACTCAAACATATCGACGAAGCCACCGGGCAAATCCAATGTACCTTTAGCCGGCTCTTTTCCTCGGCGAACCAGCAATAACTCCCCCTTAGCGTTCTTTATGAAACAAGCGACAGCCGACGACGGGTTGAAATAATAAACAAAACCGCACGCCATACATTTTTTCGCTTTCTCGTTATGTTCCACGAAAGCTTTTGCCCCGCAAACCGGGCAAAACTGAAATTGATACAACGGATGTCTCATACTTTATGATTTATAATTCAATTAAAAACAACAAGCCGCACCTAAATATAGATGCGGCTTGCCTTATTTCGCAAATGTCTTTTCGTTATACGTAAAACCGGATTTAGACTTCCAAACCAGCGCTTTGGTCTCTTACTTCCCAACCCAAAGCACTTGCTCCTAATACGGCAGCGTCGCTCTCTTTCAATTGAGAGAATAATAATTTAGTCTTACCTGCGTAAACCTTCAACATATTTTTCTCCATTGAACGTTTAATCGGGTTCATGATCAAATCGCCAGCTTTCGTAAGACCGCCAAACAAAATGATAGCCTCCGGGCTAGAGAATGCTACGAAATCAGCGAAAGCCTCTCCCAACATAGAGCCGGTAGCCTCGAAAATCTCAAGAGCGATCTTATCATTCTTCATAGCTGCGTCGTATACGTCTTTTGAAGTGATTTCATCCGGATCCAAGTTGCGAAGAACACTCTCGTCCTTACGGATTTCCAGATATTCACGAGCCGTACGAGCCACACCGGTAGCTGAAGCATAAGCCTCCAGACATCCTTGGCGACCGCAACCACACTGACGACCGTTGTTACGACGCATGATAACGTGGCCCAACTCACCGGCAAAACCGTCATGTCCGTATACCAAGTTACCACCGATTACGATACCGCTACCCACGCCAGTACCCAAAGTGATCACGATAAAATCTTTCATACCGCGAGCGGCTCCATAAGTCATCTCACCGATAGCGGCAGCGTTGGCGTCGTTTGTTAAAGCAACAGGAATACCATCGATCTGTTCGCTGATCAATTGAGCCAAAGGAATCTTACCTTTCCAAGGCAAGTTCGGAGCGAATTCGATACATCCGTTGAAAAAGTTTCCGTTCGGAGCACCTACACCCACACCTTTAATCTTATCCGGACCACCAGCCTGATCAATAACAGACTTCAGACCTTTAGCTAATTCCGCTACATAGTCATTAACGTCTGCATATTTACCAGTCTTAATTGATCCACTATACAAGATTGTTCCTCTTGCGTCAACTACACCAAAAACAGTGTTGGTACCACCTATATCGATACCTACTACATAAGGCTTCTCCATGATTTTATATTTAGGATTAATAATGATTTTCCTCTTTCTAGGTAGCAAATATAAGAGGTTTAACACAAGTTGCAATACGATTTGAAGAAAATTTTACAGATTCCTGTCATTTTATCTTCTTTTTTCGAAAACTTATGTTAAGCAACATTGTTATATAATAATGGAGAATTATCGCAACGGTAATATCTCGATCCAATAGTCATCCGGATCATTAATAAAATACAATCCCATCTTGGTATTCTCGAAGCAAACCGCTCCCATTTCCTTGTGGTATTTACGTACCTCCTCATAATCGCCGGCTACCCGGAAACAAAGATGGCTCTCATTGTCGCCTAGCTCATAAGGTTCTTTCCGGTCACGCAGCCAAGTCAGCTCCATCAAGAAACCGGTTTGCTCATCCGTTAAGCCATAACCTCCGCCGGACGTTCCCAAAAGTGCATCGGGACAAATACGCTTGTTTTTATACGATCGATAAATTGCTGGGCGCCCCTCATGAAATCGGTACCCAAACGAGGATCGACCGGGAACATGACGAGATCCATCACAGAGGTTTCTTTCGCTATTATATCCAGTTCCTTCAAGTAATTACCCTCAGCCTCGGCTACCTCTTGCGGGGTGGACTCGTCTTTCCAATGCCAATTATTCAAGTCGCCGGCATGGAAGATCCGTCTGCCTTCTGTCTCTATCAGGAAAGAGATCCCCACATCCGTGGAACCAAATGCCTTGATGGTCAGAAGTTCATCTTGATAGGCATCCCCCTTCTTCAAATAAATAGCATCATCAGCCTTGGCCCTCCGACGCTTCAATATATCCTTGGAAAAGATATATTTGATATCCGGCTTCTGCTCTTTCCATTTCAATACTTCCGGATGAAAATGATCCGGATGAAAATGCGACGCTAATATATATAATGTGCCCGCACGCTTCAAGAGTTCGCTACGCACGTATCCCTTGGCCGGGTCCGGATCGCTATCCTTGAAATAATCGATCAAGATCGAAAAGCCATCCGCTTCCAAAGCGAATCCGCTATGATAAATATACACCAATCTCATAATGATCCTCATTTATTGTTTATCTTAAGAACACCGAACCTCACCGGGTTGTTGAATTCACGGTACAAATATACAAAAGGCCGGACATATCACATGCCCGGCCCACAATGATTATCAACTTACAATTTATTTCCAGTTCTCATTCTGGACTAATACGCCTTCCATGGTGACAATTTCATCGTTAGGGATCGGAAGTGTCACTAATCTATCCGGATACGTAGCCGATTGGTACTTCAGCAAATATCTCTTTTCATAAGCCAAGAAGCCCGAACCTTTATTACCCAGCTCCTCAGAAGCCGCATTCCAGCGCACAAGATCATACCAATGATGCCCCTCCATCGCCAACTCGATCCTACGCTCGAAACGCAAGGCTTTTATCGCCTTATCCACTGTCCAGCCACTCGCAGGATACAAGCCGATGCGATAATTAGCCGCCGTATTAGCAATGGTATTTCCGCTCACCTTATCCTCCAATACATATGGAGAAGAAGTTAAAGCCATATTGTTATTCGCGTCGGCAGCCATGATACAACTTTGTGCGGCACGTGCGCGAACTTTGTTGATATATTCTCTGGCAGTATTGATATCACCCGTTTCTATACAAGCCTCAGCATAAAGCAGGTAAAGCTCAGCTACACGCATCAAGTGGAAGTTCTTGGCAGTTGAGCCACCGGTTGTAGTCAAGCTCAAGCCTCCCTTATCCGCCTTTTTCGGCAGGTTCTTCTTATTCAAGAACGGACCGCCATTCGCCAAATCACGAATCCAGCCATCGATAGTAACTGGTATATCCCAATCCATATAGGGCACATTGAAACGACCCGCAGATACATCAACCCGAGGATCCGTATAAACCGTCAAATCCGTATGAGGTACATTATCGCCATCAATTGTCGTAACCGAGGTTTTGCTTTGATACGACTTATCGAGATAAGGCAATCCATTCTCATCCACCATATGCGCATTCACCAAGTCATAAGAAGGCTGGTAGAATCCCCAGCCGGAACCAATCTTGCCAGACAATGAGATATGAGAGTTACCATTGATCGCGTTGGTATAATACTGCGTACCGGAGATTGCCATCTGGACGTCAAACACAGACTCGCCCGTCCAGTCGCTCTCGCCCGCCGTGTAAAGCGTCTCATAACTCGGGGTCAAGGTATATTTCGTGCCCTTGCTATCCGTACCATTAGCGATAACCGTTTCTAAAATCGATTTAGCCTCCGTCCATTTGTTGGAGGTTCCATTCGTTCCATTATAGGGAGAAGACTGGAATATTCTCAGTTTCGCCAAAAACGCTCCAGCCGCCCATTTGTTGGCACGACCGGGCTCTTCCGGCCATGCGCCGGGAAGATTATCATAAGCATACTGCAAATCTTCAGCCACCTGTTCCCAAATATAAATATAGTTACCGCTCTCATCCACATTCGATATCAGTGGGTTCACGGACGACTCATAATCCTCCAAAGATACATAAGGAATAGCCGCCCCAAAATTCTTGATACCCTCAAACAAATAAAAACCACGCATGAAACGAGCTTGGGCTATGGCCTCGGTATAAAAATCTTTCTCCTGTCCCGGTATAGCGGAAAGCTCATCTTTAATCAAACCGGCCAAATGCATGACATTATTAGCACGAGCCACCGCATCGTATACTGCCACCCATTTACGCTTGATATAGGAATTATCGGTCGTAAAGCTAAAAGTCTCCAACAACGTGAAGTCCGATTGGTCCGCAGCCGTTGACCCCTTATTAGCGTCACCGCCCATCACATCACCATACGTATAGTTTGTCAAGCTTGCCCCAAAATAAGAGTTAGTCGTAGCCGCCGGAATATTTAACGCTGAATACATGCCGGTAAGAAGATAATTAATACCTTCCTGATCCGTTAAATTGGTTTCATTAACCGCACCTACTGGTTCGATCTCCAAGAAATCGGAACAAGATGTGCTGCCTAACGCAAGAACCACCGCCATCGCAAAATATATAAGAACTTTTTTCATAATGAATTCAAATTAATCGTTTATAAAGCACATACGTTAGAATGTCACATTCACACCCATCAAGAACTGACGAGGCATACCATAAGATCCATAATCGATACCTTTATTCATATCGCTTGATACATATTCGTTCTCGAACGAAGTATGCGAACGAACCTCCGGATCCAATCCATCATAACCGGTTATCGTAAACACGTTACTGATCTGGCCGTATACACGTATCTTCTCGAAACCGATCTTCTTCAGCAACTTCTTAGGCAATGAATACCCCAAAGTCAACGTCTGCATCCGAAGATAAGAACCATCTTGCACATAATTGGAGTTCGATTCGTTACCAGCCTCGGGGCCCTCGGTCGAGGTCGTTGTCCACAAAGGATAAATACCGTTCGGATTATTCACCGGATCCCAAGATTTCGCCAAACGATCTTTCGAATAATTAGACTGCAAGTTTCCAAACATCGTATAGTACTCGTAGTGTTTGTACAAATCATTTCCAATCGAGTAATACATGTAAGTACTTAGATCAAAATCTCTCCAAGTCAAAGAGATATTGAAACCTCCGGTCAAATCAGGATGAGGATTACCGATAATCGTACGGTCATCCGCATCGATCTTACCATCGTTGTTCACGTCTTTCATCTTATATCGGCCTACCCATGCGGAAGCGACCAAATCGTTTTCCGTAGCCACACCATAAGGCAGAACGCCCGAGGAAATAACATCTTGCTCATTTTGATAAATACCATCAATCTGATACCCGTAGAACATTCCGACAGGTTGGCCCACCGTAGTAATATTCACCTTGCTCAAACGAGTATCATTGAACAAATCAGAAGATCCCAACCGGGTAACCTCATTCTTGTATCTTGAGATGTTAGCCGTGATGTTATAACCGAACTCGCCAACTTTGTCCCTCCATCCAATGGACAAATCAATACCTCTGTTCTTCATATCACCGATATTGATACTAGGCTTTGATGCGTTACCAACCAGCGCAGACCAGTTAGCAGGCACAAGCAAGTCTGAGGTATTCTTTACATAAAAGTCAAATCCGGCGGTCAATCGGTTACTCAAAGCCGTAAGGTCGAAACCTATATTAAACATTTTTGTGGTTTCCCATTTAGCGTCCGAGTCACCCAAGTTCGAGAGCACATAACCGGGAGAAGTCTCTGAATCCGATCCCGTGATAGGATACATATAATAATTTCCCGTACCATACTGGAACGCATAGTTGTAAGAACCAATATTCGAATTACCGGTCGTACCATAACCGGCACGCAGCTTAAAGTCATCCAACCATTTCCGGGTAGGCTCCATAAATTTCTCGTCAGACATACGCCATCCCAAGGAGGCGGAAGGGAAGTTACCCCAACGGTTCTTGGAACCAAACTTGGAAGAAGCGTCGCGGCGAATCGTGAATGTCGCCAAATATTTACCCTTATAAGAATAGTCCGCACGTCCGAAAAGGCCGAACATAGTCACTTTTCTTTGATAACGGCTAGAGTTACCTATATTAGAAGAAGAACCATTATCCAGCGTCCAAGTATTCGGATCGCTCTCGAAGATGTAATCGATACGGGTTCCTTGCATATAACGGCCGACACCTTGTTTGATAGCCTCCGTACCCAAAACAACGGTAATATTATGATCTTCATGAATCTTCTTGGTATAAGTAGCCGTATTTGTCCACTGCCAGTTCAAACGCCAGTTGCCCGTCTCAGTCAATGTATTGTTGGCAGAAGCCTCTTTGTTCGCCATATTTTGACGTTCGGTCATCTCCAAACTCCACATACCATTCAAGCGAGCGCTAAACTGAGAACGAAGCTTCAGACCTTCGATCCAAGGATTGGAAAGCTCGGCAAAAACCGCAGTCTGTCCATGAAACATGCGTGTCCAATCATTCTCATTCATAGCTACCTGATGCACGGCGGAAATATCACGGCCCGCATTAGGTGCCACGGATCCCGTATAATCACCTCCTACATTATATATAGGTACCCACGAATTCATGGTATAAGTCTTAGCGAACGTGTTCGCGTCTCCTTGACGACCAGACTCTCCTCCCGTTTCCATAGCGGCAAGGTTCGTATTTTGGCCCATCGTGAAATACTTATTAGGATTATAGGTCGTATTCGTACGTAAAGAGTAACGTTTGAAATAAGAATTCTGGATCGTACCCTCTCGATTTGTATAACCCAAAGAGACAGAATAAGTAGCTTTCTCGCCACCACCCACCAAAGAGATCTGGTGATCTTGGATCTTTCCGGTCTGTACAATCTCATCGTACCAATTGGTACCCTTACGAGCCTCCGCATCGGAATAACCGTCGGCCAACATCTGATAATATGCGGATCGGGCCCAAGAGCTGCTTCCATCGTCTACATACGACTTTTCCCAAGCCTCTACGCTCCCATACATATCAATAATCTGCTGTTCGCTATAACCGGCCGGCTTAATCGCATAAGGCATCGAAATACCTTTACCACCCGTAGCGGCGATTTGCCCGAATTGAGGATGAGAGGTTGCCAAACCACGATAGTTATACAGATTCTGCTGTCCTAATTCCTCGAATTCCATCGATTCCCAACCGTTCAACAAATCATAACCGCTGTTAGCCATCTTAGCGACACCAAAATATCCATTATAAGAGACACGAACACGATCAGCACGCGTACCCTGCTTCGTCGTAATGATAATTACGCCATTCGCACCTTGTGCACCATAAATAGCGGTAGCTGAAGCATCCTTCAACACTTGCATAGACTCAATATCATTCGGGTTTACGGAACTGATATCCACCCCGGATACACCATCCACAACAATCAACGGGTCTGAACTATTAAGAGAACCCACACCACGAATACGGATCGTAGTCTCACCGCTGGGACCTCCGGAATTAGAGATATACACACCGGATGCTTTTCCTTGCAAAGCCTCGGCGAAAGTCGCCACCGGAGTCTCGTGGATAGCGTCTGTAGAAACAACAGCAACAGAACCGGTAATGTCCTTCTTCGATTGCGTACCATATCCAACTACTACCACTTCATCCAAAGCTTGAGTATCTTCCACCAATTGAATCCTCACATTCGTCTGACTACTTTTTAAAGGAATTTCTTGACTGACATAGCCAATGTAAGACACAACTAAAATCGCATTACTAGGCACACCTTCTAAAATAACACGTCCGTCCATATCGGAGATATTTCCGATAGTGGTTCCTTTAACAAGGACATTTGCCCCTACAATTGGTCCGGCTTTGTCTGAAATAGCACAAATGACTCTACGTCCATCTTGTTGTAGGCTACGAGTTCCTACGTTTGGTGTTAAATCGCCAACTTCCGCAGCGATGATGGGATATCCGCCGCAAAGGAATAAAGAGGCTCCCAGAAACACCTGTCTCCAAAATACTACATTACTCATAAAATTAGAATTTAAGGTATAAATCAAAAAACACAATCTACTTAACAATTTGATTTTTTCATATAGACACAACATCACAGCTTGTAGCTATTACTCATCTATAATACTTATGGTCTAAATGTTTTTTCATAAAACGACTAGTTGAAACGATCGTTTAAATCTTGCGTTTTCGAGAAGGGGGAAAGAGGATTTGAAAAAGAAGAGCTTTTTTGTGGGAAGAAAAGGTTATCTTTCCCATTAGCAATAAGATAAAATAAAAAAAAATGAACAAAAAGTTGCATGTGTCAAAAAAAAGACATATCTTTGCAAACGACTAAATGAAACGATCGTTTCAACTAGTCGTTTTTTTTAATATCATGAAAAAAACAAGAAGTGATTTTCATAATTAAAACCATGATAATGAAGAAGCTACACAAAAGAAGTTGAAAAGAAGAGAGTGATGTTTACTTATTTTAAGATGTAAACAGATGTAATATACCTTAGAGGTATGAGAGAGTAGTGAATTCATTTTGTTAAAAGTTTGTGTTTTTTATTTTATTATACCTTAAATTCTAAATTTGTATGAGAAATGTTGTATCATGGAAGCCATTAGTCTTAGGAGCTTCTTTTCTTCTGTACGGAGCCGGAACGGCCTTTGCAACAGAAACAGATCATCTGTATCCTACACCTAGTACGGGATTTATGAGTGTCCAGCAAGATGGACGACAGATTAACTGCCACATCGTGGATAAATCTGGTCCTATCGTTGGAGCCAACGTAGTCGTAAAAGGAACTACTATCGGAAATATTTCTGATATGGATGGACGAGCCATTATAGAGAATGTGCCCGCAAACGCCATCTTAGTAGTCTCTTATATCGGATACGTAACTCAAGAGGTTACTTTGAAGAGTAATCAGACAAACATCAAGATCACGCTGGTCGAGGATTCACAAGCTTTGGATGAAGTCGTCGTTACTGGTTATAGTACACAAGCGAAGAAGGATATTACCGGATCTGTGGCTGTTGTCGCTACGGATGAGTTAAAAGAGACTCCTGTTTCCAATTTCGCTGAGGCTTTGCAAGGAAAAGCTGCTGGTGTATTTGTACAAGCAGGTGGTGGTCCATTAGGGGAGACAACGATTCGTATACGTGGTGTGGGTTCCGTAAACGGCTCAGACCCGTTGATCATTGTCGATGGTGTACAAGGAGTAGATATCGATGCGGTAAATGCGAATGATATTGAATCCATGCAGATCTTGAAAGACGCTGCTGCTTCCGCTATTTATGGAGCGAAAGGTGCAAATGGTGTTATCGTTATCACGACTAAACAAGGAAAAAAGAACGACCGTGTACAAGTATCTTATAACGGTTACTTCGGTGTAGCCAAGATGGCCAATGACGGTTATGGTCTGTTGAACGCTTGGGAAGCTATGGAATTCCAAGAAGAAGGGCAACGTAATTTATTCAACTACCGCGGTGGCCAAACAGTAAACCACGCCCAGTTCGGTTCAATAGGTAAAGACGGTACAGGTCATTTAACAATGCCTTATGCTATCAAACCTGCTGGTTATAGTAAAGAACAGATCATCTCTCAATACGGCAGTATCGCAGCTTGGGAAGCTTCTTACAAAGACAATGGTGAGAACACTTGGTCTCGTTCCGCTTACTACCAAATGCTTGAGGACGGCTACTCTGAGGAAGAAGCTCGTGCCGGCACGAATTGGTACGACGAAGTAGTTCAAACCGGTAAGGTGCAAGATCACCAGATTTCTATCACCGGAGGTGGTGAAAAAGCGACTTATTCAGTAGGCTTAGGCTACATGAATCGTGAAGGTACGATCAAGGAGTCATGGTTCCGTCGTTATTCCTTGCGTGCGAATACAAACTTCTTCGTGAACAAGTGGTTCAATATCGGTCAGAATACCAACATCGCCGTAATCGAGAACTCAGGAGAACGCGGTCGTCAAGGTGATGATAATACCTTCGGTAAGACCTTCTCCATCCAACCTTGGGTACCTATCTACACAGTTGGCGGTGATTATTCCGGTTCACAAAATGCCGAAGGAGGACGTGCTGAGAGCGCACCAATGTCCGTTGATTATGGCAAGGACAATCGTCGTCGTTTCTTACGTGCCCAATCAGCTATCTACGCAGAGATTATGCCTTTAGAAAGCCTTGGAGAGAATTTGAAGATCCGTACTCAGTTCAGCGCACGTTTAGGTGGCGCATGGGACTTCTGGATGAACAAACGTACGATCATGACCAATAAAGAAGGACGTAACAACAACGAGTTCTACGAGCAAGCAAACTATTGGTTAGATTATCAATGGACAAACACCGCTACTTATAGCAAAACAATCAATGACGATCATACGATCAATGCTGTGATTGGTACAGAGGCACTTCGTGAGGGTTTAGGACGTTGGATCCAGGCAGGTCGTATCAACTATCCATTCGAAGATGATCCCAACACTTGGGTAATCAACAACGGTGCTAGCTCTGACTTAAGAAATAGCGGAAACCAGAACGCTGTATCCACCATGTTCGGTATGTTCGCTCGTGCGGACTATGCTTACCAAGGTAAATATTTGGCTACAGTTACGGTACGTCGCGACGCATCCTCTCGTTTTTCTGAAAAGAATCGCTGGGGTACATTCCCTTCTATCTCTTTAGGTTGGCGTATGTCGGACGAGAAATTCATGGAGAAATCACGTACTTGGTTAGACGATTTGAAGATTCGTGCCGGTTACGGTACAACCGGTAACTCCAATATCGATTCATATAACTGGGCATTCCAATATGGTACTGGTAACCGTTATCTCTATAGCATCAATGGTTCTGACACAGAGGTATATCAAGGATTTGGCGTAACCAATCTTGGTGATATCGAGGCAAAATGGGAAACATCTAAGATGTTTAATGCAGGTTTCGATATTACAGCTTTTAATCAACGATTAACCGCCAACTTCGACTACTACATCAAGAAAACTTCTGATATGTTGATCGATGCCAACTGGTCTGCTTTGGCCGGTGCCGCTGACAAGCCGAAAGTAAACATCGGTGATATGACGAACAAAGGTGTTGATTTGAATATTACTTGGAATGATAAAATCGGTGAGGTAGGTTACTCTGTAGGCGTAAACTTGTCGCATTACAAGAATAGACTGGATGAGATTGGTACTGATGCCGGAATCTTTACCGGAACTCGTATTTCCAACATGAACGTATTGATGAAAGGACATGCAATCGGTGAATTCCACGGTTATCAGCTAGATGGTATCTATAAGAGTGAAGAAGAAGTCCGTAACTATAAGAATGATGCCGGTGGAACAGTATTGCCATATGGTACATCTGATGCTTCTACGTTAAACGCTGCCAATTATGTAGGTCAGTTCAAAGTAAAAGATGTGAACAACGATGGTAAGATCGACGCTAGTGACCGTACATTCATTGGAAACCCACATCCGGATTTAACAGGAGGTATCAACTTAGGTGTTAACTGGAAAGGATTCGACTTAAGTACTTATATGTACTTCTCCGTAGGCAATGATCTATTCGCCATGTATAAATATTATACACATTATGGTTCCTTACAGTCCGCTTATTCTAAAGATCGTCGCGACAATTCATGGCATCCTGTAACCAACCCTGATGGTATCTATCCTATGTGGGCAACCGCTAATGGTGAGAGTACAATCGCCGCAAATGAGTCTAATTCCGGCTATATAGAAGATGGTTCATTCTTACGCATGCAAACGTTGACTTTAGGTTATACACTTCCAAAGAGTATTTTAGATAAAATCAAGTTTGAGAAGATCCGCATCTATGGTCAAATAGCAAACGTATTCACATTGACTGGTTACTCCGGACTAGACCCACAGGTTCGTACAGATACAGACGGTCGTTCCAATGACCGTACGATGGGTACCGATTTCGGTTCTTATGGTATGCCACGCCAATTTATCATGGGTGTAAATGTGACATTCTAACAAATATTTGCTAACTAAAAATTGAAACAAGATGAAAAATCTATTTATATATGCGGCAGTCATTGCCGCCACGATGGGAAGCATGACTGCTTGCTCCGATTTCTTGGATGTGAAGCCAGTCACAAATAAACAGGAACCGGATTTTGTATCGCAAGAAGGTATTACTCAGTTGCTAACTGGTATGTACGCTAGATTAAACTCTACAGATGCGAATGATGGATACTTCCGTTCGACATTGACCAACTATGTATATGGTGACGTAATGGGAGGTGACGCAAACAAAGGTTCAACTTTCCAAGACCAACCAGACTTTACCAGCTTGGAAACTTATACATTTACAACTGACAACGCTTATTTTGAAACAAAATGGGCACATAGTTACCATGGGGTATTCACCGCAAACAACGTAATCAAGGTAGCGGATTTAGCAAAAGAAGAGCTTTCGGCTATAGCAGGCCAAAGTAAAGACTTCTATACGGAAACAATCGCCCAAGCCCGCTTCATACGCGGTTTCTTCCATTTCGAGGTCGTAAAATTATTTGGAGCGGCTGTTCCTTATGTAGATGACATAGCCATGAAAGAGAACGTGAACCCACAAGTCTCTAATGTGGATGAGAATGGGAATTATATCTATATCTGGGATAAGATAGTAGAAGACTTGCAGTTTGCCTATGACAATCTGCCCGACACTTGGACCGAGGCAGGACGCGTAAACAAATGGGCAGCTGGCGCTATGTTGGCTAAAGTAAAGATGTACCAATCCTCTCCATATAACGGAAAAAATGGAACGTCTAATCATTGGACTGAAGTTAAAACGATTTTGGAAGATGTAATCGCAAACGGAAAAGATAACAAAGGCACTAAGTTCCGCTTGGCAGATACATACGAGGAACTCTATACAGCAGGGGAAAGTGACTGGACAGGAGAATCTGTATTCGATGTCCAAGCTGCAGTTTCCGGCACCGTAGAACAAACTGCCAATATCAACGGAGCTTGGCACATCGGCTTCAGCGGAGCGTTAGGAACTGGAGGTTGGGGATTCTATCAACCCTCTTATGATATGGTCAACGCTCATATTGTTGACGCAAACGGATTACCTAAAATGGATGATTCTTATCGTAATGATCCTGCGTTATCAACTTTAGACGAGAACAATTTACCTCACACTGATTTGACCGTCTATACAGACCCTCGTTTGGATGTTTCTACCGGTCGTTTCGAGACTCCATTCTTAGATTGGACAGTGCCAAATGCGTTGGATGGTTGGGTACGTGATGTTTCTAACGGAGGTTTATACCTAAACAAGAAGAATATCCCTAGAAAAGCCGATAAAGGAAGCTTATCTAACACGACGCAAACAAACTCCACTGCTAAAAACTTCCACTTGATCCGTTACGCAGACGTATTGCTTTGGTACGCTGAAACCTTGATCGAGTTAGGACAGCCTCAACAAGCAGGTGAATACATTAATCAAGTACGTGCTCGTGCCGCCAATAGCTATGTAAAGGCAGTAGATCCGGCAACAATGACCGAGGCTAGTTCTACTTATGTTTTGGATGACAAGATTAACGGGAAGCAAAGTACAGATGCTGCCGCAAACTATCGTATAGGTTTATATCCACCTTCTCAATTCGCATCAAAAGACAAAGCGCTGGAGGCACTGCGTTGGGAACGTCGTATCGAGTTAGCGATGGAAGGTCATCGCTGGTATGACTTAGCTCGCTGGGGTATCGCATCCGAGGTATTAAATGATTTCGTGAAATACGAAGCTAAGCATTTAGGTAAATATTCCAATAGTACATACAACGCAAAATGGGCAACAATGCCTATCCCTCATAATGAAATCTTAAAGATGGATGGTCTTTTAGTTCAGAATGAAAACTGGAAATAAACAAGTGGGTTAACAGTCAGAAAGGGCAGCCGGGCATGTGATATGTCCGGCCTGCTTTTTAATCCCCAAAAGTTAGTTAACTTACTTTGCTCACGAAGTTAACATACTTTGCCAACGAAGTTAACTCCATGTGCCAATTAAGTTAACTTCGTTTTGTGTAGATTGGTATTTCCGATAAAAATCGTATCTTTGTTTGACTTTAAATCAAAATGAAACGTGTACTCTAGCCATGAGATATAAACAAATACTCCTCGGTTTGATCCTGTTTGTCCTATTAGGGGGTTTCTTGCAAATAACCGGCAAGTTTCATTTCTTCTATATCGAGCAGCTTCAACTATTCCAGTTTTCCGAAGATTATCTTGCGGATAAAATCAGCAGTCCGGGAGGTTTATCTTTGATTATCGGGGAATTCTTGACACAATTCTTTATTACGCCTTATGCAGGGCCTTTCATTATCGCAGCTATACTTACGTCTATCGGCTTAACAATGAGGGAGATCATCCTGCAAATTAATCCAAATAAAGAGCTCTTCCTGCTTTACTTACTCCCGGTTTTATTCTTATTATTGATTCAATACGACTTCAATTATTTAGTACAAGGCACTATCGCATTCCTATTTTGTTTGATTAGCCTGAACGCATGGATGCGCATAAAAGATCCCTGTTACCGGCTATCCGCCGCATTGGTAATCACCCCACTACTTTTTTGGATAGGAGGACCGATTGCCGGGCTGTTCTCATTAAGTGTGGTTCTCAAGGAAGCGATAAGCCGTTCCAAACAGGGGTTCTATTTTTTAGCGGTTTTAATTGAATACCTGTTTATCGGGATCGGAAGTGTCTGGTCAACTACCATCACCAGTTATCGCTTCGCATTCTTACCGGACGCTTTTTACCACCCGATTCTGGCGGCTCCCAATCTCATCTATTTCGCATGGGTCTGTTTACCGCTTAGCTTGATCGGGGCATTCGTATATCCTAAAGGCAAAAACCAATCAAAGAAAAAAACAGGGATAGAGCTTACCGTTCAATTCATCCTAATCCTATTCCTTTGCTGGGTAACGATTCCACGGTATAACGACCAGAAAGCCTATCCTCTAAAAGTCTTGGATTATTATGCCCGTACCGAACAATGGGACGAGATCATCCGGCATTGTCACGGGCCGATCAAAAACTATTTATATTTAACTTACTTAAATAGGGCACTTGCGGAAAAAGGGGAGTTGGCAGACCGGATGTTCGCTTTTGATCAACACGGTCCTCAAGGGTTACTCGCCTCTTGGAACAAGACCTTTACGGTCTCCACCCTGTTAAGCGACGCCTATTTTACGCTAGGGGAAATCGCATTATCGCAGGAGATGGCTTTTGAAGGGTATGTCACCGTAATTGGCGCCGGTAATCCCCGGAACCTGCAACGGCTTGTTCAAACAAACTTGATTTACGGAACGTATCCTATCGCCGAGAAATATATCAGTATCTTAGAAAAAACATATGCCTATCATGATTGGGCCAAACGGCATAGAGGCTTCTTATATAACGACAAAGCGATTGAAGCTGATCCGGTATTAGGGCCTAAACGAAAAGCTCTTCCGAAGGAAAGTAACTTATCCGGTATCAACGGACTGGAACATGATTTACTTATCCGTGCGGAACAAGATCCGGAAAATCAGCTCCCGATCCAATTCACCGGGGCTATCTATCTGCTGTCTAAAGACATGAAAGCTTTCCAAAGGCTGATAGAAAAGTATTATGGAACACCGGTACTCCCCTCTCTCCCCGTGAGTTTCCAAGAGGCTGTTATCCTATTAGCAGAGAAGGATGTGGATTACTGGAAGCGTTTTAACGTATCCGGAAATGTGATCCGCAAATTCGCAGGTTATCGGAATTTAGTCGTGCAGAACCGGAACAACCCACAACTTCCGCAACTTATAAAGAAGTCGTTCGGAGACACTTATTGGTCTTATTATACTCTAAAATGATCAACAACCATGAAAAGAAATATTCTATATATCACCTGTTTATTTCTTATTCTACTAGGAATATCCTGCTCGGATACGATCCCGGTAAGCAAAGAAACCTCGGAGAAACCTGTATTATTTCCCGATTATGCGGATGTGACGATCCCTTATAATATCGCACCCTTAAATTTCAAGATACAAAATCCGCATACGGAAGCTTTCGCCGTACTCAAATTCGGAGAAGAAAAGATACAAGTCAAGGAAAAAGGGGGACAATTCTATCTTCCCGCATCCGATTGGAGAAAATTGCTGAAAAGGGCAACAGGAAAAGCGATACAAGTAAAGCTCTACGCAAAAGACAAAGAATGGCTCGCCTATCCGGAATTCTCACTATTCGTCGCTCCGGAACCCATGGATTCATATCTGGCTTATCGCTTGATCGAACCCGGATACGAGCTTTGGAATCAAATGGGTATTTACCAACGGAATCTGGAAGATTATAAGCAAAGCCCTATCATGGAAAACAAATACAGCGGTCAAAACTGTATGAATTGCCATTCTTTTTGTATGCAAAACCCCGATAAAATGCTGTTCCACATGAGGGATAAGTATTCGGGCACTTATCTGATCGACGGAGACAAGATCGAGAAATTAAATACGAAGACCGATCAGACGATCTCGCCTTTGGTCTATCCCTCTTGGCATCCATCGGGGAAATACGTAGCCTTCTCTGTCAATCAGACCAGCCAAAGCTTTCATGCCAACGACAAAAACCGGGTGGAGGTCTTCGACAGCCAATCCGACGTAGTTGTATACGATACGGAAAAGCATGAGATTATCAGTACGCCTTCCATTCGGACAGCAAAAGCGTTTGAGACTTTCCCGACATTCTCTCCCGATGGCAAGACTCTTTACTTCTGCTCGGCAGAGGCACGTTCCATGCCGCATGAATATTCAGAAGTAAAATATAACCTTTGCTCCATAGCGTTCGATCCCGTAACCCGGAGTTTCGGCTCCCGTATAGATACCTTATACAATGCCGGAAAAGATGGGAAGAGCGCCTCTTTTCCCCGTGTTTCCCCAGACGGGAAATTCTTGTTATATACGCTGTCCGGCTACGGTAACTTCTCGATCTGGCATAAAGACGCAGATCTATATCTACTGGATATAGCGAGCGGAATCTCTCATTCCTTGCAAAACGCCAATAGCACGGATACGGAGAGCTATCACTCATGGAGTAGCAACAGCCGCTGGATCGTCTTCAGCAGTCGAAGGATAGACGGGTTATACACACGTCCTTATTTTGCTTATATAGATGAAGAAGGAAATGCGTCTAAGCCCTTCCTTTTGCCTCAGAAAGACACAGACTACTATCACCGTTTCATGAAATCTTATAATATACCCGAGTTTATTACCGGAAAAGTATCCTCCAAGATCCGGGCGCTTAGCACGCTAGCCAAAGAGGATAAAGGAATTGACGTAACTTATCGTAAATAGAATAAATCACATGAGTACTTTATATAAGAAGATATTACCACCGCTTCCATTCATTCTATTGACCGGCGTCTTATGGTTTCATTTGCAGACCATGCAAGAGCCTCTCTTTTTTTATCGGGAACAGCAGCAGATTTTCCTATTCGATTCCACCTATATATTCAGCATACTTAAGCAGATAGGGGGGCTAGCGACTTTTATCTCTCAATTCTTGATACAGTTTTTCAGGATCCCGCTTATCGGATCGCTGGTGACCGCCTTGATCGGTGGAATCTCCGGTTGGTTATTCTGGCGTTTTGGTCATTGGCGCTTAACGTATATAGTTACAGCGCACGAAGATTTAATTGGACGTACCGTACCTTAATTGGTTGCTTGCTGGCGACCGGATTGTTTTACACGATGGGATCTGTAGCTATATTATTCGCCCTTAGCATCTTACTATTTGATGTATTACAAAAATGCGAACGCTGGTACGCAAGCTTCATCCCGTTGCTGCTGCTACTTATCGTAGGCTCCCTATGTGTCCTAGGAGGCAGTAAACCCGATTATGACTATGTATTTTGGATGAAAGATTACGTAGAGTATTTCATTGAGCTGGAACCATTCTACGGCTTCTCTTGGCAAGTAGCGCTACTCGTTATGCTTCTATTCTTCCTATCACGTTACTTAGATCACATAAAAACCTATTTAAAAGCTTTAGTAGCCGTAGCATTACTTGCCTTATCCGGTATGTATTATACGCAAACGGCTCTTCAACAGAGGAATAAAGATTTCTATACGTTGATGCAAATGTTTCATTACATAGATACCGAGCAATGGGACGCCATAATCTCGTCCGCCGATCTAAACTATAATAACTACTTACACCTGAATTGCTTAAACCTTGCCTTATCCCACAAGGGTGTCATGCAGACTGATTTATTCAAATATCCGCAAAGCGGAATACAATCTTTGGTCTCAAAATACCAAGCGCATATAGAGGAAAGTTTCCTGTTCAGCCAGATATACTACCATGTAGGAATCACGTCCTTGGCATACAATTTCGCTTTTGGTACCTCGGTAGGAATTACATACGGCAGTCCCGTCATGACCAAATTATTAATAAAATCCCATTTGATATACGGACAGTATCCCGCAGCCGAGAAGTTTATATCCTTATTGGAAAAGACATGGGCCTATCACGAATGGGCCTCCTCGCAACGAAAGTTCTTATATAATGACCAAGCGGTGGAGAGCGACCCGGAATTAGGTACAAAAAGAAAAAGCCTATCCAGCGACAAAGACCTTTTCGCCAATATAATCGGATTGTTTGATAACCTGATGATTATATTGGAAGAGAATCCCCAGAATAAAGCCGCATTGGATTATACGATCGGTACGTTATTATTATCGAAAGACCTGCCCGCTATAAAAACGTTTGTTGAAAGATTCAGTGGGACGGAAGTACTCCCTATATTACCCGAACCCTTGCAACAAGCCGTGATCTCTTATGCGGAGCATGATCCGGAATATTGCCGCAAGTATGGGGTAACCGATAAAGTCCTGTCCGAGTTCTCGATATTCAAGCAACGTGTATTGGGACTAAGGCATGCCCGACAAAATCTAGCGACTGGAATAGCCGACTATCAACCTACTTTCTGGTACTATTTGATACTCTCTAAATAAAACACATATGGAAAGACAGACTTATACAAATACAAACCGATATCTTTTCCTTTTTCTCATCGCCTTGATGGTTTCATGCTCCAAAAACGACATACAGATCGCCAAGAGCTTAAACAAGGAAATAACCATTTATCCGGATTACAAGGATGTGACCATCCCTGTGAACATCGCCCCGCTCAATTTCTCTATCGCCGATAGCAGTGAGCACTGCCTTATCATTAAAGGGGAAAAGACTCAACTCCAAGTCTATAGTGATGAGGGGCTCTTTGAGATCCCACAAAAGAGATGGAAAGCCTTATTGAAAGAGAATGCCGGAAACCAAATAGAATTGACCATTGCTAAACGCATACAGGGCGAATGGAACGCCTATACGCCTTTTCATATGGACATCGCAAATGATTCCATTGATAAATATATAGCCTATCGGTTATTAGCCTTGAGCAATGATATGTGGAACAGGATGGGTATCTATCAACGAAACTTGGAGAATTATGACCAAAGCGTGATTTATGAGAATAGCCTAACCGACTATAACTGCGTAAACTGCCATACGTTTTCCTCCGGGAACCCGGATAAAATGATTTTCCATATGCGAGGCAAACACGCTGGTTCCGTACTGATTGATGGAAAGAAAATCACCAAGCTAAATACCAAGACTCCCGAGACCGTCTCAAACTTTGTCTACATGTATTGGCATCCGAATGGTAACTATCTGGCGGCCACCGTATGCGATACCTACCAAAACTTCTTCATCAATAATCCCAATACGCTGGAAGTATTGGATCATAATTCCGATATCGTGATCTACGACGTGAAGAAGAACGAGGTATTCTCTTGCGAAGCGTTAAATTCCAAAGACGCATGGCAAATATTCCCTGCGTTCTCTCCCGACGGGAAGAGCCTCTATTTCAGTTCGACCGCCGCCGTAGATTCTATTTCTAAGAATTTCAGACAAATGACCTACAGCCTATGCCGTGTCGACTTTGACCCGGAAACCCGCACCCTAGGCCAGCAAGTAGATACTTTATACAATGGCCGGGCCAATCACAAAAGCGTATCCTTCCCTAGAATCTCACCGGATGGTAAATATCTGGCTTTTACCCTACAGGAATATGGCGGTTTCGGGGTTTGGCATAAAGACGCTGAATTATATATGATCCGCCTATCCGACGGAAAGACGTACCCGCTGAGCGAGGCGAACAGCGCCGAAGGAGAAAGCTACCATTCATGGAGCCACAACAATCGTTGGCTGGTATTTAGCAGTCGCAGGTTGGATGGATTATACACACGCCCGTTCTTTACCTATATCGATGATAAAGGTACGGCCCATAAACCATTCCTCCTGCCGCAAAAAAATCCCGTAAAATATTATAAAGACCTGTTGTGGACTTACAACCTCCCGGAGTTTATACAAGAAAAGGCCCAAGTAGATACGCATGCCGTGATGGAAACCATGAGAAATACAAAAGGAATCCAAGTAAAATAAGAACAATAGCTAGGGTGGGCGAAAGGAGATAAGGATGTCTGTTTGGTTAAATCTACCCACCCTTAGCTATTGATCTGTTTGCTCACTCTTTTATCTTCACCGAGAATAGAAATAGAGCGTTTCAAATCAACGCCCATATTTCCATTTGTTGTATTCATAAAATAAGTACAAACTTTCGGCAATCAGATTTCACTCTTTAGTGAAACAAACATATGTAATCTGCGTTTATAGATTATCAAATGTCTCTTTAAAAACTTGAGACAAAAATAAACTATTTTGATAGAAAAATAGGTCTGTAAATATTCACATTTTATTCACAACACACACCAAAACGTTCATTTATCCTAGGAAGCATCACAATTTAACATTTAACCGCTCCATCATCACTCCGGTCTTCTCCCTAGCCTCCGTCACATCCAAACCACGAGCCAGCAAGACGGCCATACGGCGATGTCCATGAACTTCCGGTTTTCCAAAGAAACGCATCTGCGTATCGGGTTGTTCCAAAACCTTATCCAGATTCCCCAAAGACAACCGGTCACTGTCCCCTTCCACTACAACGGCACGGGAAGCTCCCGCTCCATGAAACACGATATTAGGGATCGGCAAGCCAAGCACCGCACGGGCGTGCAAAGCGAATTGAGACAAATCCTGTGTAATCATCGTCACCATTCCGGTATCGTGCGGACGGGGGGAAACCTCGCTGAATATGACATCATCTCCTTTAATGAATAATTCCACGCCGAAAATACCACGTCCGCCTAAAGCCTCGGTGATCTTACCGGCGATCTCACGGGCTTTCGCTTTAGCGGCAAGGCTCATGGCTTGCGGTTGCCAAGACTCCCGGTAATCACCGTCCACCTGAACATGTCCTACGGGTTCCAAGAAAGACGTTCCTCCGATATGCCGAACCGTCAGCTGGGTAATCTCATAGTCGAAATCCACGAAACCTTCCACGATCACCTTACCCGCTCCAGCACGTCCTCCTTCTTGGGCGTACTGCCAAGCACGATCGATATCCTTTTCCTCACGAACCACGCTCTGTCCGTGTCCGCTCGAGCTCATGATCGGCTTCACCACGCAAGGCATACCGATTACCTTCACCGCTTCTTTGAATTCCTCCTCGGTCTCGGCGAAACGATACGGCGAGGTAGGCAAGCCCAGCTCCTCGGCCGCCAAGCGGCGGATTCCCTCACGGTTCATCGTCAGCCAAGTGGCACGGGCGGTAGGAATCACATGGTATCCCTCTTCCTCTAGTTCCATCAAGGTACGGGTAGCGATCGCTTCCACCTCCGGCACGATATAATCCGGTTTCTCTTTCTCGATGATCTCCCGCAAGGCATCGCCATCCAGCATGGAGACCACATAGGAACGATGCGCCACCTGCATGGCCGGAGCGTCCGGATACTTATCCAAGGCGATTACCTCCACGCCATAACGCTGCAACTCTATTACAAACTCTTTCCCCAATTCGCCCGAGCCACAAAGCACGACTTTAGTTGCCGTAGCCGATTTGGGCGTACCAATTGTTACCATAAATCTTTCTGCTATTTGAATTTCGCCGCAAAGAAGACAGCCGCTTGTTTGGCCTACAATATACAGAGGAAAGGAACAAGGATCTACTTATAATCAAGACCTCTTTGTTAATATTACATAATTAGTAGTACCTTGCGATACAAGGTATCTTAGTAAAACATATATTTGTAACCAGATGATAAAAGTGTTCACCAACAGTGTAACTTATTTAGCAAACTGTACGTCTAATATATAAAGTAACTACATAATATGATGATTCAACTGAAAGGAATAAACAAAACGTACTTTAACGGAGCCCCACTGCACGTTTTGAAAGGTATCGACCTAGATATAGAGAAGGGAGAGATGGTATCTATCATGGGAGCGTCCGGTTCCGGGAAGTCAACCCTATTGAATATCTTGGGGATATTGGATACGTACGACACGGGCACCTATCTATTAAACGGACAGTTGATTCAGAATCTAAGCGAAAGCCGTGCCGCCGAGCTGAGGAACCGTATGATCGGCTTCATCTTCCAATCATTTAACTTAATCTCGTTTAAGAACGCAGTGGAGAACGTAGCTCTCCCACTCTATTACCAAGGCGTAAGCCGGAAGAAGAGAAACGCCATGGCACTGGAATATCTCGACATGGTGGGATTGAAGGATTGGGCGGATCATATGCCGAACGAGATGTCCGGCGGACAGAAGCAACGTGTGGCCATCGCACGTGCCTTGATCGCCAAGCCGCAGATTATATTGGCCGACGAGCCTACCGGGGCATTGGATAGTACCACGACCGTGGAAGTGATGGAACTCCTCCGTAGCGTAAACCAAGAAGGTATGACCATGGTGATCGTTACCCACGAGCCATCCGTGGCGGAAGCTACCGACCGGATTATCCGGGTAAAAGACGGATTGATTGAATACACCGTAAACGAAGAATCGCATGTTTGATTTTGACAATTTTAGGGAAATATGGAGCACGATAAAGAAAAACAAGCTCCGTACCTTCTTGACCGGTTTCGCCGTATCATGGGGGATCTTTATGCTGATTACCCTGCTGGGAGCGGGAAATGGGTTGAGAAACGGCATCATATTCAACTTCCGGAGGTTTTCCGCCAATACCGTGGAGGTTTGGGGGCGCTATACCACCATGCCTTATAAAGGTAACCCCACGAACCGCAGGATCGAGTTCAAGGAAGCGGATCTCAGCGGCATCAAGATGGCATTCCCGGAAATAGAATACTGCTCGGCTACCATTTCGCAAACAGATACCATCTCGTATGGGGAAGAATACATCGTGGGCGACCTGCGGGGCGTATCCGAGGATTACAATTCCATTATATATATTAATGTAGCGAGCCAGAACGGGCGCTTCATCAATAAGATGGATATGAACGCTACACGCAAGGTAATCATACTAAGCCCCCGTATGGCGGAAGTGCTATTCCGTAACGAGGACCCGCTGGGTAAATACGTGAAATGCGGCAATATGATGTATCAAGTTGTTGGTATCTATGATGATGACGACAAGAGTAACAACGCGCCCGCATATATACCGTTTACCGTAGCGCAACAACTTTATAATAAAGGCTTCGGGTTCGGCTCCATTTACTTTACGGTAAACGGGGTCTCCACCGAAGAAGAGTGCAAGGATTTCGAGAACAGGTTCCGGTCGTATATGGCCCGTAAGCACATATTCGACCCGACAGACAAGAATGCCATCGGTATGTGGATGACCGGCAATGAGATCCGTATGTTCAATACGATGACAGACGGTATCTTGCTCTTCATCTGGATCGTAGGTATCGGCACCTTGATGGCTGGTATCGTGGGGGTTAGCAACATCATGTTGATCACCGTACGCGAACGGACCCGGGAGTTCGGCATCCGGAAGGCGATCGGGGCGAAACCGGCCTCGATATTGAAGCTTGTCATCGTAGAGTCCATCATGATCACCGCCATATTCGGTTACATCGGGATGCTGATGGGAATCGGGTTGACGGAGCTAATCGACTATGGCATGACGATGAGCGGGATGAACAACGCTTCATCCGGAGGAAATCCCGGCGAGGATCTTACCTTATTCCGGCACCCGACCGTCAGCCTAGGGATATCGCTGGCCGCTACCGGGGTGCTGGTCGTAGCCGGGGTGCTGGCGGGCTATTTCCCCGCTCGCAAAGCCGTGAATGTATCCGCTATTGAAGCCATGAGAACAGAATAAACCGAAAAGATATGTTTGACATAGACAGATGGACAGAAATATGGGTAACCATCACCCGCAACAAGACACGTAGCTTGATGACTTGCTTCGGCGTGTTCTGGGGAATCCTTATGCTGGTATTGTTGCTGGGTACCGGATCGGGATTCAAGAACGCCATGTTCAAGAGCGTCAACGGATTCGCGACGAATTCGCTATTCTTCTACGCCGATCGCACCAGCGAACCCTACCAAGGATTCAACAAGGGGCGAAACTGGAACATGAGGAACCGGGACATAGACGCCATCATACGAGACGTACCTAGCGTACAGGATATCTCCCCCATCCTTTGGGGCAGCCGCTCGGAAAAGAATATCGTTTACGGGATAATGACCGGAACGTTCAACGTGAAAGGTATATATCCGGCTTACTTCAATATCGATACGCAAGACCTATACTATGGCCGTTTATTGAATGAGATCGATATGCGGGAAAAGCGCAAGGTTTGCTTGATCGGCACGAAGATCAATGAGGTATTATTCCACAACGAGGACCCTTGCGGCAAATATATCCGGGTGAACGGGCTTTACTACCAAGTAGTAGGAGTGGTCAACCAAAGGGCATCGGGCCTGAATCTGGGCGGCCGGGGAGAAGAAACCGTCTTCATTCCGTTCAATACCATGCAGCAGACCTTGAACCAAGGCGATATCCTGCATTTCCTCGCACTGAGCGTGAAACCGGGATATCCGATTGAGACGACGATCGAGCAGGTCAAGAATATCATGAAGACGCAAAATCAGATCGCACCGACCGATCCTCAGGCGATAGGCGTAGTCAATATCGCCGCACAATTCAAGACATTCAATCTACTGTTTACAGGTATCGACATCTTGGTCTGGCTGGTCGGCATGGGTACCTTGCTATCGGGTATTATTGGTATCAGCAATATCATGATGGTAACGGTAAAAGAGCGCACGAGGGAGATAGGCGTACGAAGGGCTTTGGGAGCCAAGCCTTTCGACATCATCTCGCAAGTCATGAGCGAGAGCTTGGTGCTGACTGCCTTGGCGGGCTTACTGGGATTAAGCGCCGGAGTCTTCCTCTTGGATTTGTTGGATAAGATATTGTCCGCCAATCCAACGAACGATCCGACCCTGCTGAATCCCGGCGTAAACATCCAAACAGCGGTAGCCGCCGCGGTGGTACTACTGATAAGCGGTTTTATGGCCGGACTGATTCCCGCATGGAGAGCCATGCAGATCAAAGCGATAGATGCCATCCGAGATGAATAATAACGAATCGATAATTAAAATAAAACTATATAATCATGAAGAATCGCATCGTAAAGAAAATCCTACGTATTATCTTATTAACGATCGTAGGTGCGGCGGTAATAGGCACATTCTATTTCTTATGGAAGAAGGCGCAACCGGTAATAACCGTTTATGAGGTCGTAACCCCCAAAAGGGATACGGTAGAGACCAAGACGGTGGCCACCGGAAGCGTGGAACCTCGCTACGAGGTAGAGATCAAGCCGCAGATATCCGGTATCATCTCCGAGCTAAGGAAAGAAGCGGGACAGATGGTACAGGCAGGGGAGATTATCGCCACGATCAAGGTCATACCGGAGATGGTACAGCTAAATAGCGCCGAATCTCGCGTAAACATAGCGGATATATCTCTTAAACAGGTGGAGGAAACCTATAAGAGAGATGAACTGCTGTTCAAGCAAGGTGTTATCGCCCAAGAGGATTTCGATCTCTCGAAGGCCAACTACTTAAAGGCGGTCGAGGAGAAAGCGAACGCGCAAAGCGCACTGGAAATTATTCGTGACGGTATCGCCAAGAACTCCAATGTAGCCAGTACCACGCAGATCCGTAGTACCATCACCGGTATGATACTGGATATCCCGGTGAAAGTAGGTAACTCCGTTATCCAAGCGAACAACTTCAACGACGGTACGACAATCGCCACAGTCGCCAACATGAATGACATGATCTTCAAGGGAAACGTAGACGAGACCGAGATCGGGCGCATTCACGAGGGAATGCCTATCAAGCTTACGATCGGAGCCATGGAAAGCCGTTCGTTCGAGGCCTTGCTAGAATATGTATCACCCAAAGGTGTTGAGAAAAACGGAGCCATTCAATTTGAGATCAAGGCAGCCGTGACGATCCCCGAAGATGCTTTCATCCGTGCGGGATATAGCGCCAACGCCGAGATCGTGCTAAAACGTGCGGAAGACGTTCTTACGATCCCGGAAAGCACGGTCGAGTTCCAAGGGGATTCCGCATTCGTTCAGTTAGTTAAACAAGAGCAACCGGAGCAAGTCTTCGAGAAACATCCGGTAAAGGTAGGTCTGTCCGACGGTATCAAGATCGAGGTTCAAGAAGGACTGGCCGCGACCGATAAAGTCCGGGGCGCAGCTATTGACCCGAATAAGAAATAAAAGAAAGATTGTATGATGAGAAGAAACTTATATATACTGGCAATCGTTTCCCTCCTGTCCGGAAACTATGTTTTCGCTCAGGATGCGGTGAAGCAATGGAGTCTGGAGGAGTGCATCCAATATGCCATCGAGCATAATATCGACTTAAAGCAAAAGGAGCAGGAACAGGAAAGCCGAAAGGTAGACTTACATACCAGCAAATACAGTTGGCTCCCGGCCCTAAACGGCAGTCTTGGACAGAGCTTCCAGTTCGGACGCTCCACGTCTAAATCCGGGGTGATCGTGGACCAGAACGCCGCCAATTCCACATTGGGGATCAATCTGGACATGCCTTTATTTGACGGGTTAAAAATACCGAACGATATCGCCGCCCGCAAACTTGATCTAAAAGCGTCTATCGAGAACTTGAATAAGGCGAGAGAAGACCTATCCATCAATATAGCTTCCTACTACCTGCAAGTACTTTATAATAAAGAGTTACTGAAAATAGCGCAACTACAAGTGGAACTAGACAAGGAGCAGGTGAATAAAACAGAGGCCATGGTGAACGCCGGAAAGGTGCCACTTTCCCAACTGTATGATATCAAGGCCCAATTAGCGAAAGATGAGGTCACGCTTACCGAGTCGCAAAACAATGTGAACCTCGCTTTACTGGATCTGGCGCAAAGTCTGGAACTAGAGCGAAGCGATCGGAGTTTCGATATACAGACTCCTGTAATTGAAGATGCGGTGGCTGATAATATGAGTAGCATCCTACCTCCGGAAAACATTTACGATCATGCGGTTACGTTCAAGCCTCAGATCAAGGAACAACAGTATTTGCTAGAGAGCCAAAAGAAAATGTTGCGTGTCGCGCAAGCGGGCTATTACCCCAAGTTAAATTTCGGGGCTAGTTACAGCAATGGATATTATCATTCTACTTCCGGAGGTGAATTTGCCGATACTCGTTCCTTTAGCGAGCAGTTTAAGCAGAATGGGCAAAAGATCGTCGGATTCTCATTGAGCATTCCACTTTTCAACCGCTTCCAAGTACGCAATAGCGTTCGTACCGCAAGGATCAACATTATCAACCGGGAATTGCTGATGGAAAATACAAAGAAAACGTTATACAAGGAAATCCAGCAAGCGTACTACAACGCAACGGCTTCCCAAGAGAAATATACGGCTTCCGACAAATCCGTCACGGCGAGCAAGGAAGCGTTCAATTATGCCCAAGAGCGTTACAACGCAGGTAAAAGCACTGTCTTTGAATTTAATGAGGCTAAAACAAAATACGCGCAAAGTCTAGCGGAACAGGCACAGGCCAAATATGATTTTATCTTCCGTACGAAGATTCTAGATTTCTATAATGGTAACCCTATCCGTTTATAAACGTTAATTAATACTTCATTTTTTTATTATACACACAAAGTTTAAGGGAAGATATCCTTTATGGACATCTTCCCTTTCAGCATCCATTAAGGCATTTAGTCTGCACAGAACTATGTTTAACAGCATAATTAACAGATAGATAGCTAAGACCAAAAACCCTCCTGCCAGCTATCATAATGC
>PPYF01219014.1_pt1 | contig 54064 bp, 82 predicted proteins | sample 1559871 | NCBI WGS metagenome assembly PPYF01 (sample SAMN08240021, study PRJNA423297) | Human gut metagenome, whole genome shotgun sequencing project.
GTTTAATATCTTTATATTGATCAAAATCAATATTTGTTGGATCTTCAGAGAGTTGAGATAATCTTATCCAGCCAAATCTAAATTCTTTTTCATTGTTTTCTATGACTTTTAAAATAAATTATTCTCTATTGATTGGAATAACCGTATAAGATACAATTTATTTACTAAAAGTAAAAACTGAGGAGAATTATTATGAAAAGTACTAAGACACAAAAAATGTATATTACACTAATCAGTGTGATGAAACAAATAAATGCTTTAGAAGAATATCTCTACATAAAATTAGTCAATCGTACCCATCGTGGCATTAAACTGACAGTACAGGGACAAAAAAATTTATGATGAAGCTAAAATACCTATCGAAAATTCAGATAATTATTTGAATAAAATCCAAGAGAAAACATCTTCTATGATTCATATTGGTTCTTCATTTTTAAATTCGGCAAAAGAATTTATTGATTTATGGCATAGTATACAAACCTTAATACAACGTTATAAATTACGTGTTGTTCCTTATGAAGATGATCATGATAAAATCATGGAAGTTTATCAATCGTTAGGAATAAAATTTGATTTTTTAATTGGTGCCTTTAACTCAAGTCAAATTCTATTTTTGCTTCTTGCAAACAGTTAGGAACTTATAACGTTTGTGTAGCTCTGCCTAGAAGTCATCCACTAGCAAAAAAGAAAAAACTTTCAATTACGGATTTATATAATGAAAAACTTTTATGTGTCAGTAGTGGGGATTGTTTAAATATTGATGATTTTAGAAAGAATATGCAAATGTTTTATCCTCAAATTATTTTAGAGGATGTCGGTTACTTTTATGATTTAGATACATTCAATCGTTGTGAAGAAGAAGGTTGTCTTTTATTAACACTTGATGCTTGGGATCTTATTCATCCTTCATTAATTACTTTACCAGTTGATTGGTCTTATCAAATGCCATATGGCTTGCTTTGTCAAAAAATTCCTCAAAACAAGTTGAGGAATGCTTAAAGGAAATTAATAAATATGTCAAATAGAACAAAATTACAATTAGAAGATGCATTTAAAGAACTTTTATTAGAGAAAACATTTCATAAAATAACGATTAAAGATCTTACGGATAAATGCCATATAAGTCGCATGGCTTTTTACTATCATTTTCAAGATTTGTATGATTTAACAGAATGGATTTTAATAGAAGATGCTCGAAAAGCTTTGAATGAAAAGAAAGATTATGCACATTGGAAAGAAGGACTTTCTAATATTTTTGAAGCGGTTTATATTAATAAACCATTTATTCTAAATGTCTATCATGATATTTTTCGAGATAAAATTGAAAAGATATTATTCAAACTTGTTCATGAATTGATAGAATCTGTTGTTGAAGAAAGAAGTAAAGATATTTTTATTTTAAATCAACAAAAGGATTTTATTGCTCATTTTTATAAATATGGGTTTGTTGGTGTAATGTTGGATTGGATTGATTCGGGAATGGATGAAGATTATCAAATGATTCTAGATGATTTAGAAATGACGGTATTAGGAACAATCGATTTATCGATACAAAACTTTACAAATAGGAAGAAATGATAAAAAAATTATCATTTCTTTTTTATTGTAAATTTTATCTAAAATAAGGGAATGCTATGATTGAAGTGTAAAAAGAAAGGTGGAGTTGTTTATGAATCGTAAAAGTTTAACGATTGCTGCAACAACAGTGACGGCCGTTTCATCAGCAGTCCTTGTTGCTAAAAAAGTAAAGAATAATAAAAAGGATGAAAAGATAAATACGTATCGAAATACAGAATTAGGAAAGTATGATAAAAATGATAAAGGAATTTATTATACAAATGGAAATTATGAAGCTTTTGCCAGACCTAAAAAACCAGAAAATGTTGAAAATAAAAATGCATATTTAATAGGAAGTGGTCTAGCAAGTTTAGCGGCAGCTTGTTTCTTGGTAAGAGATGGACAAATGCCTGGAAAAAATATTCATATTTTAGAAGCAATGGATCTTGCTGGTGGTGCCTGTGATGGTATTTTTGATCCTTCTAGAGGTTATATCATGCGTGGTGGTCGTGAAATGGAAAATCATTTTGAATGTTTATGGGATCTATTTAGAAGTATTCCTTCACTAGAAATCAAAGATGCCAGTGTATTAGATGAATTTTATTGGCTTAATAAAGAGGATCCAAATTATTCTTTATGTCGTGCAACCATTAACAGAGGACAAGACGCTAAAACCAATGGACAATTTAATTTAAGTCAAAAAGGTTGCATGGAAATCATGAAACTGTTTATGACAAAAGATGAAGATCTTTATGATAAAACGATTGAAGATGTTTTTGATGAAGAAGTTTTTAATTCAACATTTTGGATGTATTGGCGTACCATGTTTGCCTTTGAAAATTGGCATAGTGCTTTAGAAATGAAACTTTATTTTCAACGTTTTATTCACCATATTTCGGGCTTACCTGATTTTAGCGCTTTAAAATTTACGCGTTATAATCAATATGAATCACTTATTTTACCAATGCAAAAGTATCTTGAAAAACATGGGGTTGATTTTCAATTTAACACAGAGGTAACGAATGTTTTATTTGATATTAAACCTGATAAAAAAGTTGCTAAAACGATTGAATGTAACGTAAAAGGAAAAGAAAAAAGAATTTCCCTTAGCGAAAATGATTTGGTTTTAATTACCAATGGAAGCTGTACAGAGGGTACAATTTATGGAGATCAAAATCATGCTCCTAATGGAAATGCAGAAATGCGAACAAGTGGATGTTGGAATTTATGGAAAAATATTGCTAAACAAGATAAATCTTTTGGCCATCCTGAAAAATTCTGTAGTGATATTCAAAAAACAAATTGGGAATCGGCAACAGTTACAACATTAGATGATAAGATTATTCCCTATATTACGAATATTTGTAAAAGAGATCCTAAAACAGGACATGTTGTTACAGGAGGTATTGTCAGTTGTCAAGATTCATCATGGCTTTTAAGTTGGACCATTAATCGTCAAGGTCAATTTAAACAACAAGATAAAGATAAAGTCTGTGTGTGGGTTTATGGATTGTTTACTGATACAATAGGAGATTATGTTAAAAAGCCAATGAAAGATTGTACAGGAAAAGAAATTACCATGGAATGGTTGTATCACCTTGGTGTTCCAGAAGAATTAATAGAAGACTATGCAACCAACAGTGCTATCTGTATACCAACTATGATGCCTTATATTACAGCTTTCTTTATGCCAAGAAGAAAAGAAGATCGTCCGGATGTTATTGTTAAAGATGCAACTAATTTTGCCTTTTTAGGACAATTTGCACATACACCAAGAGATACTGTATTTACTACAGAATATTCGGTAAGAACAGCGATGGAAGCTGTTTATGGTTTATTAGGTGTTGATCGAGGTGTTCCAGAAGTATGGGGCAGTGTTTACGATATTCGAGAACTTTTAGATAGTTCTGTAAAATTAATGGATGGGAAATCACCCTTAGAGATGAATTTAGGTCCTTTAAATATAATCAAAAAGCCTTTAATAAGAAGTATTAAAGGAACGGTTATTGAAAAATTATTAAAAGAGCATCAAATTTTAAAAGAAAATGAAAAGTAATTGATTTTTTACCATGAAATTTTAAAAACGTCAGGAAACATTTGATAAAGTATTTTACCAGCTTGTTGAGGAGACAAATCAAACTTACCAAGAATATAATGTTGGTACATGATAGAAGCGCCACCACAAAAAACATCTAATAAAAGAAGATCTTTATCTTCAAATTGGATGTTTTTTATTTTACACATCTCAATAACAGTATTATAGGAATATTGGTAGATAAAATCTTCTAAAGAATTAATACCGGTATAATCAAAAGAATTTTTTAAATAATGAAGATCTTTACTCATATTAAATAAATTAATGAAGACATTTTCATAATTGTGATTTTGACTACTATGCATATATTGGTCTAAGATCCTTTTATAATTATCATTCATCACATCATATTTATCTTTATAGTGACGATAAAAAGAGGATGTTGAAACATGAGCTTCTTTATCTTCTCCTAAAACATATTTATCAATATATTTTTTTATTTCTTCTTCAAAAGGAAGAACATCTTTAGGAAATTCTTCATCGTTCATGTTTGAATTTTTATAACGATAAATGGTAATACTTTTTGTTTGTCAATCAACTGTATAAATTTTGCTGAAGTTATTTTCCAAAGCGTTAAAAATATCAATTATATTAAGAGGAAGATTATTATTTATTTCTTTGTTCATCTTAATCGCCACTTTCAAGTCATTTTTATTTAATTTATTATATCACGGTATGATTTGAAAAATAATCTAAATGATTAATAAGTATTTCAAATTACAATTTTTATATATTTGTTTGCCATGCGTTTAAATTATCTAATATATATTGATATACAAGCTGATTTTGCTTTTCGTTTAAAATTTCATGACGCATATTTTCAAAAAGATAGGAATCTATACACATATAACCTTTAGATTTTATGTTGGAAACAGCTTTGTTGAATTTTACTTCATTTGTAATGCAAGGATCATCTTTACCAGCAATAAATAAAATAGGTAAAGAGGGATTAGACATTGTCCAGTTTTCATTATGATATGTATTTATTACAAGATTAAAGAGAGATTCAATGCCATTTGCGGTAAAAGTAAAATAACATAAAGGATTTTTGTTATAAGAATCTACAATATTTTCATCACTACAAATCCAACTGTTAGGAATATCTGTATGAAACCTTTTATTAAAAGCTTGAAAACTTAAATTTTGAATTAATTAAGGACGATAATGATCATCTTTGACTTTTGAATAGATACGAGCTATTTTTATTCCTATAGGAGCAAGAAGATTATCACTAGGACTTCCACAAACAATTAAACCATCAATATCTTGATCATACTTTTGGCAAAAACAGCGCACGACTAAAGACCCCATACTATGTCCTAAAAGATAGAGTGGGAGATAAGGATATTGTTGTTTAATCATCAAAGTAATTTGATGGAGATCTTCAACAATTGCTAGATGACCATTATCATAAAAATACCCCAAATCATTTTTGTCTTTTATACTTTTTCCATGCCCACGATGGTCATGAATAATACATAAATATCCTTGATTTGATAAGAAATTCATAAAGTCGATGTATCTCTCTTTATGCTCACACATACCATGAGAAATTTGTACAATTCCTTTTGGGTTTTCACAAGAAATAATAATGCCATCTAATTTTAGTTGATCATAATTTGATTTTATTTGAAAACTTTTGTACATATTTATCACCTAACTATATTATAACTAAAAAACAAATATTTTGATATGATAAAGAATTAATATAACAAAAAAGTCTTGATAAAATCAAGACTTTTTAGCTCTTTTTAGGAAAATTCTAATTATTTACAAGCTTCTTCAATTGCAACAGCAACAGCTACAGTAGCTCCAACCATTGGGTTGTTACCCATACCAATAACACCAGTAAAAAACGTAGGTACCTCATAGCTACCTTGTAGGTACTTATTATGAGAAAACCTTGATTTTTCAATATGTTCCCTAAAATTGATGTAGGTACCTCGTAGCTACCTCATAGGTATATTTCTAAAACTTGGCTAAAAAGGTGTCGAATAGGGTGTCGAAAATTTAAAAAAGGGCATTTACCGTTTTTGCCCTTCAATTATATAAATTTGATGTGTTGAAATTAACTGTTTTTTCTTGATCTAATTCAGTATAAATATCTGCAGTTGTTTGATAGCTTGAATGTCCAGCAAGAGATTGAGCAACTTTGATGTCAACACCTTTATTGTAAAGTTGGGTTATGAACATGTGCCTTAACATATGATAGTTAAATGTAATTCCTAATTTCTCACAAGAACGAGCAAGTGACTTACGTAGCTTTTCGGATTTCATATAATTCATATCTTTATCAAAAACAACATATTCACTTTCAGGATACTTTTTAAAATGTTTTTCTAAGATATCATGCAATTCATTTGAGATAGGAAGACTACGATAACTTGCATCTGATTTTAAAGTTGTTTCTTTTATTTCAGTACCAACTCTTTGAATTTGTTTGTTGATTGAAATTATATTTTTTTGTAGATCAACATCTTCTCTTTTTAAACCAAGACATTCGCTTATTCTTATACCTGTATATAATCCAATATAGAGAGCGACTATGTAATTATCACTTTCAAGGATTTTATCTCTTCTAGGATGCTTATATCTATCGATAAGCATATTAAATTCTTCAAGTGTAATAGTTTTTTTCTTACTTTGTGTTTTGATACCATTTAATTTTAGTTTCACGTAAGGCTTTCTTGAAATATAGTTATTGTTATATGCAAAAGTAAATACTCCATTAATGATTTTATAAATGTTTTCAATTGTTTGCTTTGTATTGTTTTTGGCGAATTCATTCAATGTATTTTGAATATATTCATAATCAATCTTTGAAATATCACATTTACCCATTGTATCTTTCAAATGCTTATTATAAACAGAGTTTCTAACATACTTTGTTGATTCTTTGGTAAAAGGGTCGTTGATAATATATAGTTGAAATATATCATCAAATGTATGCTTTTCAGTTTTTAAATGCATATTTTCTTTTATCTTTGATAGCGTTTCATCAGCATATCTTTCTGCATCTATTTTTCTTACAAATCCACTCTTGGATATTCTCTTTTGATTTCCTGAAAAATCTTTATATTTTATGATCACTTCATAAACATAGCCATTTTTAGCCTTTTTAGACTCTCTTTTTCTAATCATAATATATTTACCTCCTAATATTTTTAGTGTATAATAGGAGTGCTATTTATTTGTGTCGTCAAAACAAAATTATAGCACTCGGGCACTCTTTCACGGCCAATGAAAGGGTGTCTTTTTTATTTACTGTTTTTTCAATTCAAATGTTTTACTTACGCCCTGCATAGATGCTGAGAATGAAATAACACCATTGTTGTATGTAAATTCTTTTGTTTCATCAGTTGATGCTAAAATAGAAGTTTCAGTTTGTTCATGGTCATTGTTTGATACCCACGAATATTCATTTGTATCAGTAGTAGGGGCATCATAAGAACCAACCCAATATATTGCGCTTTTATTTTCTTCTACAAAAACCCAATCAATTTCAATAACACCATTAGAAATAGTGGCTTTTAAATATGTTCCGTCAGTCGGATCACATTGCCATTCTCCTGTTAAATCCAAAGGTTCTTTCTTTTCTTCTTTTTTTGTTGTGGTTGTTTCTTTGGAAGATGAATTGTCTTTTGAACTGTTATTTCCACATGCGGTTAGAGATAGAGACAAAGCCCCGATTAAAGCTAGACTTAATAATTTCTTCATTTATTATCCCTCCATTATATATTTGTTACTAAAAAAACGAATACTATTATCTGAATATTTACATTTTAAAATACTTTCACATTGTATTTCTTTTGTTAGAATAAATTCGCATTATTTTTCAATGACATCCCTTTGAATGGAGGTGATGCCTATGATTTAAACCAACCATTTTTTATTTAAAAAAAGAGGGGAGGTCTAACCATGAAAAATAATGATTATCGACGTTACATAATAGATATGATCAAACATATCCACAGTAACATTGCATTAAAAGAAATCTACTTATTCGTGCAAAAGTTCTTTTTACGTAAAAAATAAGTAGTAATTGGGCGACGATTAGTCGTCCTTTTCATTTATAAAGATATTGTGCAGGTATTCTTTAATGACCTTTCTTTTTTCTTCTGTTAGCTGCATATAGCTTTTAACTATTTTCTTATCAAGTTCATCTAAATGATATTCTTCGGCTACTTGGTCTAATAATGTTTCAGGTAAATCAGAAAACATTTCACCAAGTCCTTCCATAATCCAAGCATAATTGACATCAAACTCTCTGCAAATAGATTTAATCGTTTGTTCACTTGGATTGTTTTTCCCTTTTTCAATCATACTTATAGAAGCTTTTTTGATACCTATTCTTTGACCAAAGGCCTCTTGGCTCAATCCTAAATGTTTTCTTAATCTATAAATTCTTTCGTTGATTGTCTCCATTTTTTATCACCTCCTTCAATCAAAGTATATAACGTAAATGATTAAAAGTAAATAAAAAAAGTTAATCAAATGAACATTTGATATTGACAATGTTCATCGAATGAATTATTATATAGGTGTAAAGTTAATCAAATGAACAAAAAAAGGAGGTGTTTCAAATGTACGGTATGACATTAGTGTATGTTAATCATTTAGTTGAAAGCGGCAAAGGCTATTTGTGGGATGACTTAATGAAAGTCACAAAATTATTCATTGAAGCCAATCAAGAACAAAATAGTTAGAAAGGAGAGACTTTTAATGGGAAATGCTTCACTCATTGAATTCCGAAAATCATTGAATTTAAAGCAAAATGAAATAGCAAAGGAAATAGGAGTTTCACCTTCGTACTACTACAAAGTGGAAAGTGGATATCAAAATCCCAGTTATGAATTTCTAGCAAAATTTAAGAGAAGATTTCCTGATGCGAGTATTGATGTTCTGTTCTTTTAGTGGATTTGGGTAAATTCATTGGTTTTATTGATGCAAAGGTTGATATAAAAACAAAACGCCAATAAGTGCGCTATCCTTACTGACGTTTGTCTAAATTTATTTACTCTTTGTGTATGCAAGTAAAGAAGTTAAAAACTAAATTACTACATTATATAGCGCCTAATGCTTCTATGTACACATCATCACTTATGCAGTCTTAGTTCTGCATGATAGCCTAAAAAAGCTATTTAAAGGTTTGCCCTTTAGCTGATGATTTGTGGAAATTGATGCGGTTTATTTAGTGCTTAATGCACAAGTCTCCTTGCGGATTAATCCCTAAGTAATCTGCAGAGCAATTATTTTAACCTGTTTAAACTGTCTAGGTATCAGTACGTTTCCCCCACAATAAGAGAACAGGGCAAAATCAAAAGTTTTGTCAAAATGACCACTCTCCATTCTGCCACATAGGCAAGAATATTTTATCACAATTTGGAAATTTTTAAAAGGAGGTGAACACCATGGAAGATTACAAAAAAGAAAAGAGAGATATTGAAGACTTCATTAATGGCACAGTGAAGAAACTTTCTCCAGCAAACAAAGAAAAAGCGGTCTACATCATGCAAGGCATGATCATTGGACAACTTGCTTCTGAACAAGCTGAAATCTCTAAAAACATGATTGATGCAGTCAATCAATTTAATGAAGTAAGGTTATAGTTTGCTTTGACGGCACAAATAAAAGAGAAAGGGAAGAGGAAATCAAATGAAGGCAACACATTTTATCACTTTTACAATCGCATATTTAATTTGCTTAAAAGTAATGAAAAAAATAGAACCTGATAATTGGTTCTATAAATGGTATGCAACTATTATTTAGATACTTTATTCAGCTTATGTATTTCTTTCTTGATTAAAAGCATAAAAAAGGTGGTGATGAGAAATGCAAAAACAAAAATGTGAAAGAGTAGACAATGTTGAGGAAAGAACATTGTTAGTTGTAACTGTTTTAAGAGGCAAAGGAACTAAAGAAGATGTGTGTAGACTTGTAGAGCTTTACTACGAAAAAGATAGAGAGGGGAACTATCATTTTCTATTTGATAAAGATCCTCGAAAAGAAAAAGAGCAAATTTAATTACTCTTTCTTAGCTTTGGTTTTTTCAGCAGATATAGCAATTATATCACCATAAAGCAATTCGGTTTCGTATCGTTCTACATACCAATCGTTTATAAGTTTTTCGATTACTTTAAGAAGTTTTTCTGCTTCACCTGGATCAATATCAACTATTACATTTATATCTTTTTCCATATGGGCACCAATATTACCGACTCTTCTTATTCCATCAAGAACTTTCCATTGCATTGCTGGGATTTTATGTTCAAGTTGATCAATTTCTTTAAATAGTGTGGATGGCTTGATTTTCCAAAAATCTCTAATCATTCCTTGCAAGCAACGTCTTGATAAGGTCGCTGATGCTTTAGGACTTAAATTAACAATAGCGTAAGCTTCTTCATAATCTTGTCTTATAGCTTTTGGAATGTAATCAGGAAACTGTTTTGCTAAAGAAATAGGTTTTACATGAACTATATCAGTTTTTACTTTAGAACCAGTTCCTTGAGCATTAATGGAATATTCAAAGCAATGAGGGCATTTAAAAATACCAAGTGTAACTTCGCTTTCTTTAGGTGGAATAGTGCTGCCAAAAGGCACTTCAAATGATGGCTTTACTTTTTTATAAGTTGAATCATTGAGTTCGGCAGTATGGCTACAGTATGGACATTTAAAGTCATTAGGCATATTTTCACCTCACTTTCTAATTAAATTTCGATATTGCCGTACCGATAACTTAATTATAAAGAAAGAGATGAAGAATGTCGAAAACAATTAAATAAATTACTGATCATCCAGGAGCCAATCTCTAGCAAAGCCTATTTTATTAGATTCCTAAAGTTGATGATCATAGAAACACCAAATTAATAACAAATTTCTTTTTTTAATACAATACGTGAAGTTTTCATTTTGTAATAGAGATTGGTTCCTTGATGGTCAGTAGTAGGAAGGAGAAAAAGTTATGACTAAAACAGAACAAGTTGAGGTTGTCAGAGAGAAAATAAATTTTGAAAAAGAATTTCTTGATTACCAAATCAAGCTTGTAAAAGAGGCAGAAAAAGAACTTGAAAACTGTTCTTATGAAGATATTCAAGAAAAACGTTCAATTCTTGGCATGCGACGTACAGCTGCATCCAGTCAGTACATGTGTTTGTGTGGTGTTCTTGAACTTAGTTATGAATTGGATCTTATTTCAAAAGATGAATATAAGAATGTTCGTGAGCAAGCATTTAATAAAACTTTTAGATAGGAAGGATGTGAAATTATGAAGTGGTGATTATGTATATCATTTTTGCTTAACATTTTATTACTGATCATGTTGGCTTATCTAAAAAAAGATCGTGATAGTTTTATGAAAATGTACTACAACTTGGCAAGTTTTGTTTTGAAAGCAAGAAGGGAAGGAAAACTATGAAACTATCAGCAAGAGGATTGGCCACAATCGTTATTATCGGTTGTTTCATTGGAAACTGTCTTGCAATTTTGGTCAGAAGTTTATAAAAAAAGTGCCCTTAAACAGGACACCAACATAGCATATAAATTATAAACAAATTCAAGAAGAATTGCAAATATGGATTAATTAAAAAACAAAAAAAGGAGGTAAATATTAATGGAAGCAAGACCTACAAAGATGCTTAAATTTCCAGAAGTTATGGAAGACTTGGGCGTTTCTCAAAATCAACTTCAAAATCTTGTAGAATTAGGTATTTTCAATCCTATCTATTTAGGAAAAGGTTGGAAGTTTTCTCAAAAAGAAATCCTTGATTTTCAAAGAGATTATGCAGGATTGGATGTCAGCAACTATGAAAAAGCCAAGAGTTGCAAAGAAATAGTTGAATCTCAAAAAAGATTATTACAGGGAGGAATTTCATGAAGAAACTAAACAAAGCAAAGGTTCTTGCAGTTGCATTAGGTATTTCAGTTTCAGCAAATATCGGAATGTATTTACATGGCCAATATTTACAAAATGAAATCGTAGATAGTCAAGAAGAAGTATTTGATTTAAAAGCAAGGAATACACTTTTAAAAGATACTTACAATGAACTTTTAGGACAAATGCAGGAAACACAAAATGAAGTTCAAAACTTGCAAAGTCAAGTAGAAGAACTTCAAAAATGAAGATCATTAGGGGTCTTTAGAATTACGGCGTATTGGTTTGGAGAAGATGAATATGGAGACTTGACTTCTACAGGAGTTAAGGCACAAGTCAATCATACAATCGCTGTTGACCCTGAAATAATCCCATATGGAAGTAAAGTCATGATTGATGGCCAAATTTACGTGGCTGAAGATTGTGGCGGAGCGATTAAGAATAACGTTATTGACGTATGGGTAGAAAATCAAAGTAACAGTTTTGGTGTCAAGTACACCGAAATATACATCAAAAGGGAGAAATAGTTATGGATAAAAAATTATTAGAAGACATTATCCAAACAGCTAAAGCTGCAGGTGCAGATGTCAAGGTTGTTCAAATTGGTTCAACTGAAAAGGAAACAGATGAAAGACCAGCAATACCATTACTTAAATTAGAATTAAGCATCAAGAAAGATGGAGATGCACTTTCGGTATTAGCTGATGCTGATTGGAACATCTTAGGAAGTCTTTTCTTAGAAATGGCTCCAATCAATATTGACATTGAAAAGGTCAAAGGAATGTTTACACCGGCTAAAAATGCTTTCATGCATTGCAGTAATGAATTGGATAACTACATCCAAGAACAATTTAAAGGAGCTTTAGAGGATGAAAAAGAAAGAATTAGAAGAAAGAGTTGCTGATTTAGAGAGTTCAATCATTTGCATGGAATGTAAAGATCATCTAGAAAGTGATGATTATCTTCAACTTGGTTATCTCAATCAAGAATTAGCACAATGCAAAAAGGATCTAGAAAATGGTGACTACGAACTATGAGGAGTTCTTTCCTAATTGTAATGTCGATTATGTCAAAGACAAAAAACATTGGCATAACCTAAGAGGAAAAGGAATTGGTGGTTCTGATGCAGGAATTGTAATGAACGTCAATAATTACAAGACTCCCTATGAATTGTGGGAGGAAAAGACAGGTGCTAAAAAGCCTGTATTTCAAACGAGTGAAGCAATTGAAAAAGGAAATGCATTGGAACCAGTCCTCATTGAATTGTTCGGTGTCCTTTATAAAAACAAGTTTGAATTGATTGATACAAAAGATATCAGTTTATCGAACAAGAAATATCCATTTTTAAGAGCAAATCTTGATGGAGCAATGATTGAAATTACAACCAAAGAAAAATGGGGCTTGGAAATTAAATCAACAACTATTCAAAATGGTGCAATGTTAAAAGAATGGGCCAATGATCACATTCCAATTACTTACTATTTCCAAGTATTGCATTACATGATAACTACAGGATTAAGACATTTTGTTTTATATGCAATTCTTGATATTCCTTGGGCTAACAATGGTGCAGGAAAACAAGAAACAAGAGTTGTTTATCTACATTATGATGATTTGGTACTAGATGCTAAATATCTATTCAAAACGGAATTGTGGTATTGGAACTTAATCGAAACACAAACACCACCACCGTTTTTAGAAAATAGGAATAAGGAATTAAAAGAAGTCAGTTAGAAAGGAGAACCTATATGAATGAACTATTAAAAGTAAATTATGACAATGACCGCATTACATTGTCAGCAAGAGAATTACATGAATTTTTAGGAGTATCAACAAGATACAATGATTGGATCAAGAGAATGGTTGAATATGGTTTTAATGAAAATACTGATTATCAAGCTATTACTCAAAAAAGAGTAACAGCTCAAGGTAATGAAACTTCATTTATTGACCATGAAATCACTTTAGACATGGCAAAAGAAATTGCAATGATCCAACGCAGTGATAAAGGGAAAGAAGTCAGACAATACTTCTTGGAATTGGAAAGAAGATGGAACAGTCCTGAAGCTGTAATGAATAGAGCACTTGAGTATTCAAGAAAACAAGTAAAAGCTTTGATGGAAGAAAAACAAGGTTTGATTGAAGAAAATAAAGAATTGAAACCAAAGGCATTGTTTGCTGATGCAGTAAGTGCCAGTAATGAATCAATCTTGATTGGTCAGTTGGCAAAGCTTATCAGACAAAATGGCTATGAAATTGGTCAAAATCGTTTGTTTGAGTGGATGAGAGAAAACGAATATCTAATTAAAAAGGGTGAACGTTATAATCAGCCAACACAAAAATCAATGGATCTTGGATTGTTTGAAGTCAAAGAAAGAACAATTACTAATCCAGATGGAAGTACAAGAATTACATTGACTACTAAAGTAACAGGTAAAGGTCAAGTGTATTTCATAAATAAGTTTTTATCGTAGAAGGGAGAAGGAAAAAAATGAATGAGTTTCAATCAGGGCTACTTAATGAGCTAGTAGCTGTAAAAATCACAACCAAAGAAGAATTTGATAAAGTTATCAACTTCCTATCAATCAATAACTGCTTTCTTGTGAATGAAGAACCAGTTGTCAAACTAACATATCCAGGAGATAAAGCATTTGTCATTTTAAAACAAGACAATGCAATCTTCTGGCAACCAGCTAATCAAGTGTTAGATGAACGTTATAAAGTTGTCAACGTCATCGAATTCTTTAGATCAACTGAAGAAAAGGTCGTTGAGGCCAAAGCTGAAGTTATTGAAGAACACGTTGACATTGATGAAAAACACCTTTCATTAGAAGTTCAAAAAAGACCAGCAAATGAAGCGATTGTTTCAAATATTGATGAAATGGTCAAATTGATTCCAGCAATTGAAGCTAAAAAAGGCGTTGTTGTTGATGAAAAGAATTTTAAGGACTTTGTAAAAGCTAAAACGGGAATGGTTCCTTTATATCGCTCGTATGCTAAAAAACTAGAAGCTGAAAGAAAAGCAGTCAAAAAAGCATACATTGAACCTTATCAAGAATTTGAAGCAAAGGTAAATAAAGTTGTTAAAGCTTTAAATGATACTGCAAGTGTTGTTGTTGAAAATGTGGATGTATTTGTTCAAAAGCAAAAAGAAGCTCTTAGAAAAGAACGTCAAGCAGCTATTGATCAACTAAAAGAAGTATTGATTTCTAGAAAGATGATTTCAAAGGAATATGCTGATCAGTTCGTTTTTGATGAAAAATGGCTTAACGCTTCAACATCCAAAAAGAAATTTGAAGAACAAGTTGAAGCACAATTCAATGCTTTAATGGAAAAAGAAAAGAATGACAAATTGAATTTAGAAATGGTTGAAAAAACAATCATCAATGCATGTCTTATTGCAAACGTTGATGAAAAGCTTATTTCAAGAGAAAAATATCAAGCTCTTTTGAATACTGAGGGATTACCAAAAGTAACCGAAATGATTACTGATGAAGTAGACAACATCAAAAAACAATCACAAGCGGTTGCTCAACAAAAAGAAGCAGAACTTCAACATCAAAAGGAAGAGTTTGAAAAGAAACAAAAAGAAGCAGAACTTCAACACCAAAAAGAGTTGGAAGCAGTCAAAAAACAAGCTTCACAAACAGTTGAAAATCAACCTAAATACACACCAATCAAGCGTGGTGATGAAACGATTGCTAACGTAAATGATAAGTATATCGTTACTGAAATCAAGCAAACGCCTGAAAAGTTCCAAGGCAGAACATGGAAGAAAACATTTGAATTTGAAGGCGATTTAGCAGCTCTTCAAATGTTGAACAGATACATGGATGTAATCAAAAACATCAATCCATCATTTAGCTTTGGAGAAGTGAAACTTGTTGAAAAAGAGTTGAGTGATCCACAAACAGGCTCAATTGATAAATATAACATAAAGGAAGTAAATTAATGAACAGTGTAAAAGAAGTAGCTGAATTAAATGATTTGAAGGAAATGGCAACTAGAATCCAAAGCGGAAAATGGATAATTCTAAATGTATATTTCCCTCAACCAGATAATCCAGTAATCGTTATGGGGAGAATAGCTTAATAGCTAATTTTCCCTAAACAATAATAAATTTGTTGAGTGGGTACTCCAGGGAACTTTTTAGATTCATATGTAACAGCATAACAATTTAGAAAAATATAGTAACCAGTATTTAATAATCTGTTGCATTCATATTCTGAATCAACCTCTATTACTTCACTCACAACATTTTCATTCATTTTATCACCTCACTTTCGAGATAAATTATAACACTAATTAAAAGGAGAAAATAAATTATGGCAGTACAAAGCATGGTACAACATTCAAATGAAGTAAGAGAAAACAAGGTAACAACAATCAAAACAGATACAGGAGAAATCAAATTATCTTCTAAAATCGTAAAAGCTTATTTAGTCGCTGGAGGAGGTAATGTAAGTGATCAAGAAGTCAAATTGTTCATTGCATTATGTTCAGCACAAAAATTAAACCCATTTATTAAAGAAGCACATTTAATCAAATATGGTAATAGTCCAGCTACTATGGTCGTTTCTAAAGATGTCTATCAAAAAAGAGCGGATAAACATCCTGAATATCAAGGAAAGAAAGCAGGGATCATCGTTTTAACCGCTGAAGGGAAAATTGATTATCGCGTTGGTACATTCTATATGCCATCAAGAGAAGAACTAGTTGGTGGATGGTGTGAAGTCTATAGAAAAGACAGAGAACCTGAACGTGTAGAAGTATCACTTGATGAATATGTTGGTAAAAAGAAAGATGGAACAGTCAACGCTCAATGGAGTGGTAAACCAGCAACAATGATTAGAAAAGTTGCAGTTGCTCAATGTTTAAGAGAAGCTTTTACATCAGAATTCCAAGGAATGTATGTTCCTGAAGAAATGGGTGTCGAAGATACGACAAGCAACTTTGTTGTAGAAGAAACTCCTCAAGTACATCAAGCAATTGAAGCAACTACTGCACCAACAATGCAAGACATTTTAAATGAAGAAAAGCAAGCTGAAAAAGTTCCAGTTGATGACTTTGACCCGATGAGTATGTAGTTAGGAGTTCCTTTGTATGGCAAAAGAGGTAGATACGAAAGGATATGTAAAATTGTATAGAAAAGCGCAAGAGGATGAAATATTTAAGAATCCATATGCGTGGCAGTTATTTACGTACTGCCTCTTCAATGCCACTTTCGATAGCAGATATGGCGAGGTTGGTACGTTGATAACTACTAAGAAAGATATAGCAAATGATTTAGGGATTGGAAGACCTGCTCTTGATAAATTTATGAAATTCCTAAAAGGAAATAAGGTAATTGACTATAAAACATATCGAGGTGGCATAGGTAAAACTGAGATAAAGATACTCAATTACAAGAAATATCAAGACAGTTCAATGTAATCGAGGAATACTTTCAAAGTAATCTAAAATTACATTCAATGTAATCGAGGAATACTTTCAAAGTAATCGAGGATTACATCCTATCCTTATTATATAAGAACGTAAAGAACGTATAAGAACGTAAAGAACGAGTGGTGAGAGTACACGCAATGATAACAACCCTTCGCATACGACTTTGCAGATTGCTATATATAGTAGTAACTCACACTCACAGAAAGGAATTTAGAAATTTTGGAAAAAAAGGAATTAAGAGAAATTTTGAAATTTTACAAAAGTATGTATGTAGGAGCAATGATTAACATCGAAGATAAAACTTTGTTTGCTACGTGGTATGAAATGCTAAAGGAATATTCGTTTGAACAAGTAAAGAATGCGATTATTAAAAGAACATCCCAATCAAGTTATCCAGCTAATATTCCTGAAATTATTTCTAACATTGAAGTTCCTGATTACACAATTGAAAAGATTCCACCCAACACAGTAATTATTCAGTTTGAAGATGAAACTTATGGAAACTTTCCATTTAGATTTTTAAACTCACAAGATGCTAAAGAATATTCCAAAAAGTTTCAAGAATGCAGTTACGATAAAGAATCAATCAAGATCTTACATGAAGAACATGTTAGAAAACGCAATGCTGGAGTTCTTACATACAGGGGAGAAGCAAAGGCAAGATTAGAACAAAAACTTCAAAATCAAAATAACAAGGGAAGTAGAAGATATGATAAACAGAGTAGTTTTAGTTGGTAGGATGACACGTGATCCTGAACTTAGAAGAACTCAAAACGGTTCAGCAGTTACAAGTTTCACTTTAGCGATTAATCGACCAAAGAGAAATGATGAAGAGCAACAAGCTGATTATATTTCATGTGTTGTTTGGAACAAGGTTGCTGAAAATGTTGAAAAGTACTGTTCTAAAGGTTCACTGGTTGGAGTTGAAGGTAGACTTCGTTCAAGATCTTATGACAACGCTCAAGGTCAACGTGTATATGTTACTGAAGCTGTTTGTGATTCAGTTCAATTTTTAGAAACAAAATCTAAAGACAAATATGAAGAACAACAATATCATTCACAATCGACATACAATCCAAATCAGTACCAACAACCACAAAATCAACAACAAGACAGTTTTATGAATGAAAATCCACCTTTCAACATCATGGAAGATGACATTCAATTCTAGTAAAATAAAAAAACTTAAAATTTTCGTTTCTAGCGAGTGTTTGTTATAAGGATGATTAACTTTACCAATTATCTAAAAACATTCGTTAGGATGAAGATTTGACCAAGAAAATAACAAATTAAACAAAAAAGGAGAGATGAAAATGCTCATAAAAAAAGATGAAGAACCGTTTTTCTATAAATTTCTTTCAATTGCAAAGGAAATCATCAGGAAAAATAAAAGATACACACCAGTATTTTATGGTGATGATGAAAAACTTTATTTAGTTTGTCACAACTATGCTGCAGTTTATGATTTTCAAAGTAATTTGCTATTGGATGATGAATTAAGAGAATTTGGAAAAATCCCTTATGAATTATCGGAATTACCGAATGGAGATATGAAATTGACAAAATCTGAACATTTTAGCTGTCAAGAATCATATTTAATTGCAATTAGAAATTTCTTCAAGCATACAGGGTATATGTCGAAAAAGGTTTTTTCTGTAGATAAAGGTGATCCTTACAAGATTCCTAAAATCGTTGAAGTGACACAAAGATGGATTTCTGAAGAAGATAATAAGATTTTGGACAAGATAGGATTTCCTGATATCTATATGTTGGATGCAAAACGTGTTGATGAATTTATTACGCTTGCTGGTGATTGGAATCCATATTATTTGGCAGCATGTGATCAAACCGAATTAAATGGTGGACAAACAACCATTACATTGACTGTTTATTTCAACATCAAAGATGACCCTAAGAAAAGTGCTTGTGATCAACAAGAAATGGAGCTTGTACAACAACCTACGAACTATGATGAATTCGAAGATATGGATGTAGAAGGACCTGAAGTTGAAGTGGTAGAAGATGATTATCAAGAAGAGGAACAATTGGATGCACTTCTTGAAGATACTGTTGTTCCAGAGGAATTAGAAGATGATTTCGACCCAATGCTTGCTTGATTTAGGTATCAAAAATGATTACAAGAAATTTTGGTTCACAGTACCAGGAGCAATTGTTGGAAAAGGTAGACCGAGATTTACTACGCAAGGAAAATTCGTAAGAGCGTACACACCTAAAAAAACAAGGGATTATGAGCAAAAAATAGCAATGTGCTATCGAAAAACTACTAGTTATCAAAGTGATAAAGCGTTGAGGGTGAAGATATTTGCTTATAGAGAAATTCCTAAGTCAACCACCAAAAAATTAAGAGGCTGGCTATTGGATAAGACATTTCTTTGTACTGTCAAACCTGATATCGACAACATCATCAAAGTAGTTTTAGATGCACTCAATAACGTAGCATATTACGACGATATCCAGGTATGTGAACTGGTTATCATTCGCGAATTTGCTGAAAATGAATGTTTAAAAATATGTCTAGAAGAAATTGGCGAAAGAAGGCCAAAATAGGAGGATAGAATTATGGGATTGTTTGATTTAGTTAGAGAAGAACAAGAAGCAAAGAAAAAAGCTGAGGAATCAGCTAAAGAAGATGTAAAAGATACAGTTGTCAAAGAAGTGGAAAAGGTTGAAGAAGCACCAAAAGAAGCTGATCAACAACCTGCTCCAGTTGCAAAAGCTGAAAAACAAGCGACTGAGGAGGTAAAACAAGCACCAAAACAAGCAACTGAAGTTGCAGAAAAACCTGCAGTTAAAAAATCAATTAAAAAGAAAGCTCCTGCTGAAAAAACTTACAAGTATCCATTCGGTGTCTATTCTGAAGGAAGATTGATTGATGTTTCTTCTTATGGATTTGCTGATGGCCAAGAATATACCGAAAAGGAAATTACGGACATCATGTTACAACACCGCCATTATGAATTTGCAGGAACAATGGAATACAGCTATATCGAGGATGACAATGTTCTTGTTGTAACTGGAAAACAACATAGAAAAGGCTAGGTGGTTAACATGGCCAATAATTACACAAGATATAAATTTTACGTCATAGGAGTTGGTGGGACTGGTTCTCTTTTAGCAAGAGACCTTCCCAAACTTCTTTTAGGAACGTCACATAAAATGATGCTCGTAGATGGTGATACAGTCGAATCTAATAATATCGAACGTCAAGGATATCAAGCTCAAGATGTAGGTGATAATAAGGCTTTGGCATTATCGAGAAAAATCAATTCTCTTTATCCAATAGAGTGTGAATTCGATGATAAATATTGCACTTATGAAAGTTTATTTGCTCTTATCCAAGATGATAAGGGATATGTTCCTGTAATTATAGGATGTGTCGATAATGATGCTACAAGAATGATTTTAGAAAAAGTATTTAAGAAGCTAGATGATGTTATTTATATCGACTCAGCAAATAGTGAATATGAAGGAAATATCTATATCACAACTAAAAAAGACGGTATTCAACAAAGCAATTTGAGAAGCCAATGTTACAAATTCGATTTGGATAAACATCCGCTTGATGTTTCTTGTCAAGAACAGGCCGCCAAAGGAAATGTTCAGTTTCTAGTAACCAATGCAAAAATGGCTGTATCGATATTGGAACATTGCAACGCTTTAATCATGTATCAATTGAAAGAAGGTGTTCAACTTGTCAATAGATTTGAGACAGTTTTTTACGACTGATCATATACCTGATAAATTGGAACCCAACAGTTATGAAAAGTTTTTTATCAACGCTTTAAGTTACACATCGCCAAAAGCCATTGATGATTTAACAATTGCATTTGAAGAAGATGAATCTGATGATTTGATACAAAATTTTCAAGAAATTGACTTATTAGATGAACATGTTTTTCCAGATGTTATCGATTATGAATTTGAAAAAGTTATATTAAGTCCGTTTTTTGATAGAAATGAGTTTTTAGTCGACGGATTCGAAACAATAATTGAAGGATTATATGATGAACAGAATGAAGTGTTTGTAAATGTAAGTTTTATTATTCCACAATTAAAAGGTGTCTTTAGAGAAACATATGCAGAAGCCAAAGAGTGGTGTGAGTACTCGGATGAAACATTATCCGAACCAAAAGTTGATTATTACTGTCTAGGTACCACTGAAATGCAGTTCTTATATATCAAATTCAAGAACAAGGGAAAAGCTAGGAAATTCAGAAAGCTTTATAAAAAGAGCTATCAAATAAGAGCAATGCTATATGGTTTTGGATATCGATTTATAAATGGTCAATTTGTTAAAGGAAACGTAAGAAACATTGAAATTGAAGGATGGGAATATCCTGATTTGAATTTTGGAGTGGCAAATGAAGCTCTAGAAATCATGGCCAATGTTTCAAAAAAAGAAAGACACAATACGGAATTGTTGCAAACAATAGTCGAAAGAAAAGTAGATGATTGTGATTATAAATTTACTTCAAATGCTTTGATTTCAGCTCTTTCAAACACATTAAAGACAAAAAGCGAGGTGATCATGTAATGAGAGAAGCAATCATTCGTTTAAACAACAAAAAAGATGATGCTGAATTATGTATCAAACAAAACGAGAAGATTACATTCAAAATGCTTTCAAAAGAAGAACTGGTAAAACTTTTTAATGATTTTTTTATCAAAGATCAGCATGAGAAAGCAAACATAAAATTGTTTTCTGAAAACACGATAGGTGCTGGTATTGATTATACCGTTATAAAGCAACCTGAGCATATGCAATATGTTACTTATAATAATCATTCATACAAAATAAATTTTCCTAATGCTATTTATATCGTTCGATATGACAACAAAATCGTAAAAGGCATCCAATGTTACTGCTATAAGAAATACAAAGGCGGAGATACCGAATTGTATGAATATGCAATGCCAAATATGTTGACAGGAAATGCAATGTGCATGGGTAGTGCCGATAAAAGGATTGTTGATGGTGATATTGAAGCTGCTTTGAATAAAATTATTGCTACACCTTACTCACACGGCAATTTTGATGGTATAAAAGGATTTTCAACAACAGTCAGCTATTTTGAATATTTAGAAGAAAATCCATTTCCTTACAAATTATTAAGAAAATTGAACAGGAAATTAAGAGATGTCAAAGTGTGATGAATTAAGAAAATTACTTTTGGAATGGGGCGAAGAAAATTATTTGCCCCTCAAGAAAAAATTGCATATCTTGAAAATGAAAATTATCGTTTGAGAATGCAAAATTTAAGAATCAAAGAAAGAAATGAAAGACTCACGTTGATCGTTAAGAAAAGAAGAGAGGAAGCACGTTAAGAAAGGTTAAGAGATTATGAAAAAAAATAGAATTGAAGAAAACCAAGTGAAAACAGTAGGAGTATTTTTAGCACGTATGCAACCAGTACATAAAGCACATTTATTCATGGTTACAAAGGCTTGTGAAGAATGTGACGAAGTATGCGTTATTTTAGGAAGTGAAAACAAAAAGGACACATTAAGAAATCCTTTTACAATTGAAAAACGTAGAGAAATGTTATTGGAATCTCTACCTAAAGAATATAGAGAAAAAATTTCAGTATATGAAATTCCGGATTGGTCTATGGAAACAAAAACAGAGGATGATAAAGTTTGGGGAAGATATTTCTATTACAACGTTGTATCAAGAATAGGCCAAAAACATTTCAAGCTCTATTATTCTGATGAGATTGATAATCTAAACAGTTGGTTTGATGAAGAAATCAAACAATACGTTGAATATAGATTGTTTGAAAGATCTAGTTTATTTGCAGGACTATCAGCAACAAAGATTAGACAAGCATTTGTTGACAACAATAGAGGCTACATTAAACAATTTTGCCCTCAAATTGTATTGGATAACTTTGATTATTTAAGAAATTACTATTTAGGTGTGGTTGACAAACCTAAAGAAGATTGGGAGATGGAATAATGATAGCACAAGAAATGTTTGAATCAATGGGATTTAAAAAAGAAAAATTTGATTATTTTGGACTAGATAGGTTTGTTTACAAAAAGCCGATCGTGGACGAAGGAGACTACTTATATACATTTGTTGTTTTGTTTGATAAAGAAGAAAAAATAACATCCGTATATTGTGATGAGTATTCTGAAGATTATGATGATTATCATGCACCACCTGCAATTGATATGGAGTTTTTAAAAGCAATCAACCAACAATGTAAGGAATTGGGGTGGTTGTGATGGATGTATAAGCCACCAATAGAAATAGTAATGGAAGAAGTATTTCAAAAGATGGATGAGGATTTTGAAAATTCAATATTTAAAGCTATACAAAAAGTCGGTATAAACGTTGATAAAGAAGAACTTCTAAAAGCTCTAATTTATGACAGAGTACAATATGATAAAGGTTATGAGGATGCAATGAATGAGGTCAAGCATCCTCAACCACTCAAATTTGAAGATTTAAAAGAAGGAATGTGGATATATGATGCTCCTTATGAAGAAATTGTAAGAATTAAAGAAATAGAATCTAATGAATGGATATTTCTTGAATGCATAAAATCCAAGGATTTATCTAATACATTTTTTCAAGAAGGAAGATTTTATCCAATTACTATTCCAAATATAGGAGATAAAAATGGGTAATCAGTATAGAAGAATGCAAACAGTAAAACATGCTTTGCAATACTATATCACTAGACCGAATGCCAATGAAAAGGATCTAGTAAGAGAAAAGAATTTATTAAAACGTGTTGAAGAAGATATTGAATGGTATGAAGAAAGACACCACATCAAAAAGAAAGAGGAGAGAACAAATGATTAAATATTGCCCAGATTTAACCGGGTTTGAAATAAGAAAATCGTATTTGTGTGGAGGAGGAACGAATAAAACAGTTATTTTAAATCATTGTTTAAAAGATGCATGCGTCGCTTATAAGAATGGTAAATGCATTAAATATAATAGCAATGTAGAAATAAAAGAAGGTGGTGATAAATAATGTACATTAATCCATTTTGGTGCGGAGTTGCAGCAACTATTCTTGTCGAAACAGCGATATTTGTTGCCTACGCATTTTATTCAAGTAGAAAATAATGACTTTGGAGGACTAAAGATGAATTTTACAGAAGAAGAAAAAGAAACAATCAAAGAAGTTAAGGGTTATTTAAAAGAACTAAGAAAAATTAATCTTGAAAAGTTTTCTTTGGCTTTTGAAATAGAGGACGTCCCTAGTCCTCAATCTATTAAATATAGTAATGAAATGCCAGGAGGTTTTTCAAAACAAAAAGGAGAACAAATCACTTCTAATATGCTACGTAGAACACTTCTAAATAAGCGCTTAGCGCTGTTTAATCAAGAACTCGATAGATTTATGCCGTTGCTCTATTTGCTTAACGCAGGTCATAGAAACATCATTAGAACATATGTATGCTCTAGAATGTATAATGAAATGATTAACACACTAGAGGAATCATATTGCATTAGTAAGTCTACTTACAAAAGAGAATTTCCAAAGGCTTGCTTGGAACTGGCTAAGTATATTGATTTTAATGATCAACCATCATTTGAAAAATTGAATAATATCTTTTATGAAAGTATCAAGAATGAATAAAAATTTCATTCTTTTTTCTTTACTTTTATCACAAGTGATAACTTTTTATTAAAAGCGGACCCTATTTGAACCCAAAGTGGACCCAAACTGAACCCAAAGTGAGCCCTAATTGGACCCAAAGTGGACCTAGATTGAACCCTTATTTCCATGCTATTATGCTATTGTAAGGTTTCGGCAAAAGAGAGACGTTACTTCCCCTTCAATGATGTATGTTTTAAAAAAGTTCTCAAACGAGAGCTTTTTTTATTTTATTAAGAAAGGTGTGTATTCGTATGGGAGGAAGAGGTTCGTATGTTAGTAGAGGAAAAACAGTAGGTTTAACTGTTACTTATTCTGATGGTTCAACAGGTCATTTTAGAACGACTAAAGATGGGCGCACTATTTCATTGGGAGGAGCTGGATTAACCGGTTCAGGAGTTCATGAAGTCCCTAGAACTTTAAATGAAATAGCATCAGCAGCAAGAACGCAAGGACTTAAAGTTACAAGACATAACCAACGTAGTTTAGATTTGATGGACGGAGCACATAATGAAATGCGAAAAAAAGCTAATAATGAACTTGATAAGCTTTGGGTTAGAAGTGCTGGAACTCCTAGAAAAGGTTGGAAAGGACATTAATACAGTGAAAGATTATGAGTGATAGAATAAATACAATCAAAAAATACAACTTACATCTTTATAATGCATTTAAAACAGATGGCGACTTTGAAATGCAGGTTATTCATAGAGAAAATATCATTCCTGATAAATTAATTAGTTTTAATTATATGCTTTCTTCTAAAGATAAACATGTAGGGGTACATATGTTTGTTGATGATTACCAGTTTGAAAGGCTATGGAATCAGCCTGAGCGGTACATAAATAGTTTAAAACAATTTGATTGTGTGTTCACTCCTGACTTTAGCCTTTACATGGATATGCCTATAGCGATGAAGATTTGGAATGTATATCGAAGTAGATTACTTGGCCAATACTGGCAAAGTCAAGGCATTAAGGTTATTCCAACAGTTTCATGGGCTGAACTTCAAACATTCGAATTTTGTTTTGATGGAATTGAAGATGAAAGTATTGTAGCTATTTCAACCGTTGGAGTTAAACAAGATCCATTTGCTATTGAAGTATGGAAAGACGGAGTAACAGCTATGATAGAGAAAATCCATCCTTATGCGATATTGATTTATGGCGAGAGGATTGATTTTGATTTTAAAGGTGTACCGGTGTTCTGGTATGACAATGATACAATCAAAAGATTGCGAAAGATTGAGATAAAATAGTTATGGGTGGACGAGGAGCAAGTAGTGGAATAAGTAAAGTCGGTAATAAATATGGCACTGAATATTCTACTGTATATCAAGCTGAAAACATTAAATTTATAAAACAAAATGAAACAAGCTCTATAAAAACGCCTATGGAAACAATGACCAAAAATAGGATTTATGTAACTCTTGGTAAAAATAATGAGCCTAAATCATTGACCCAATATTCAAAAGATGGATTGAGAAGAAAACAAATAGACCTCAGTGGAAAACCGCATAAAATAAATGGTAAATGGGAGTTGCCACATACTCATAAGGGATATTGGCACGACGAGAAAGGAACATATAGTTTAACTAAAGAAGAAAGAAATCTTGTTGATAAAGTCATGAAAATATGGAAAAATAGAAATAGATAGTGATTGGTATACGAGTGAGTACGTTCTGATATATCATAGGCTAGACGCTGCGTTAGTAGATGATGTTTATGATCTTTCAATGTTTAGGCATTGTACTGAAAGGGTCCGGTTGAAATCCGGAACGCTATCTATAGCATCTTGTTAATTCAAGGTGCTTTTTCTTTACAAAAAAGTATGGAGGTGGTGATATGAGTTGAAAGAAAGATACGAGTTAGCATATCAGGATTATTTGAATGGAATGAAATATAAAGATATAGCTGCTAAATATGGTGTGTCAGTTAGTGCTGTCAAGTCATGGAAAAGTCGCTACTGGAAGAATAAAAAGTTGCAACCAAAAAAACCAAAGGTTGCAACCAAAAAGGTCGCTAAAAAGATAGCAAAGGAGATAGTTGAAAATGAAGAGCTGAACGAAAGACAACAGCTCTTTTGTGTTTACTTTATGAAGTATCATAACGCTACGAAGGCATACCAACTGGCATATGGTGCTAAGTATTCTACAGCTATGGTAAAAGCTTGTAATTTAAGAAAAGAACCTAAAATACAAAAAGAGATACAACGATTGAAAGAATTAATGTATCAGGAGATTCTTCTTAATCCAAATGATATAGTCCAAAGATATATTGAAATTGCATTCTTGGATGAAAGCGAGATGGATGGAAAAGCAGTGAAAATGTCAGATTCACTAAAAGCACTTGAATGGTTGGATGAACACTTGAAAGATAAAAATGAACAAAACAATATTGTGAATGATGGTTTTTTGGAAGCGTTAAACGCTAGTGCAAAAGAGGATTGGGAAGATGAAGAAGATTAGAACAGTTTTCAAATTCAAACCCTTTAGCAAGAAACAACGAAAGGTTTTAAATTGGTGGACTGAGAATTCATTAGTTAAAGATAAAGATGGAATTATAGCAGATGGTTCAATTAGATCAGGAAAGACAGTTTCAATGTCTCTTTCTTACGTGATATGGGCAATGTCTAATTTTACTGAATGCAACTTTGGAATGTGTGGTAAGACAATCGGTTCTTTTAGACGTAATGTTTTGAATATTTTAAAACTGATGCTTTGGTCGAGGGGATATAAACTGAAAGATCATCGTGCTGATAACATGGTTGAAATTACTAAAAAGGGCGTAACCAATTATTTTTATGTTTTTGGTGGTAAAGATGAAAGTTCTCAAGATTTGATTCAAGGAATCACACTTGCAGGGTGTTTTTTTGATGAAGTGGCTTTGATGCCTGAATCATTCGTGAACCAAGCAACTGCTCGTTGTTCTGTTGAAGGTTCAAAATGGTGGTTCAACTGCAACCCTGATGGACCATTTCATTGGTTCAAGATTAATTGGATTGATAAAGCAAAAGAAAAGAACATCATTTATTTACATTTCACAATGGATGACAATCTTTCTTTAAGTGAGAGAATCAAACAAAGATATAAAAGTCAATGGAGCGGAGTTTTCTATGATAGATATATCAAGGGACTTTGGACTGTTGCTGAAGGTATTATTTACGATATGTTCAATAAAGAAAAGCATATTGTTGATGATTGTGATTGCTTGATTGACAATAAAAACTATAGATATGTCAGTTGTGACTATGGTACTCAAAACGCCATGGTCTTTTTGCTTTGGAATAAAGGAACTGATGGCATTTGGTACTGCATTAGTGAATACTACTATTCAGGACGTGACAGGAAAGTTCAAAAAACTGATAGTGAATATGCGGATGATTTAGTCAAATTTCTTGATGGAAAAGAAATATTTCAAATTGTTGTAGACCCTTCTGCAGCATCATTTATTGCTGAGTTAAAGAAAAGAGGGTTTAGAGTTAAAAAAGCTAAGAACGATGTATCAAATGGTATTAGATTGGTAAGCACAATGCTCAATCAATGCAAAATTAAGTTTTTTAGCAAATGTAAGAATACAATTAAGGAATTTTCTGTTTATGCATGGGATCCTAAAGCAAGTGCTAGAGGAGAAGATGCACCTATCAAGCAAAATGACCATGCAATGGATGCTATCAGGTATTTTATCTATACAATTTTAAGAGGCTCAGGGCTTAATACAGATTTGAAAGGAGGTATTTAATGAAAACATTAGAGGTAATTGAAAAAGATGAAATTTTTACTATTTCCGATGATGAAACAATGGATATCAAACATTTGAATAAATATATATCCAAGCACCAGCAGTTAAATGGTTCAAGATATAAAAAGCTAAAAGATGGATATGAAGGTTTCTATCCAATTATGATGTATCAGGATAAACCACAATACAAACCGGATAACCGTATAATCGTAAACTTTGCTAAATACATAGTAGATACGTTTAACGGTTTTTTTATTGGTATTCCAATCAAGGTATCATCAACAGATGAAGAGGTTGCTACTTACATCAATGAATTGGATAAGAGAAATCATCAAGATGATAACAATGCAGAGATTTCAAAAAACTGCAGTATCTATGGCAAATGTTATGAAATGTATTTTATCAATGAAGACGCAAAGGTGGGTATTAGGTACATTGAACCAACTAAAGGATTTATTATATATGATGATTCAATCGTTCCAGAGCCAAGGTTTTTCGTTACATATTACTATGATTCAAATAGTATTATGCATGGTTATTTGAGTGATGATTCTTACGTTTATGAATTCAGTAATAAAAGTGGTATGCATTTTATTGGTGAAGGTTCACTTCATGGATTTGATGGTGTTCCAGTTACTGAATATGTAGAAAACGCCGAACGCATGAGCGCTTTTGAAAGTACATGGTCAATGATCAATGCCTACAATAAAGCAATAAGCGAAAAGGCAAATGATGTTGATTACTTTGCGGATGCATATCTAAAGATTATCGGTGCAAAAGTTGATAAAGACGGAATTATTCATATTAGAAATAACAGGATCATTAATTTTGATGAAGAATCCAATACAATTGATGTAGGATTTCTTGAAAAGCCTAATGCGGATGGTTCACAAGAAAACCTTATTAACCGTCTAGAAAGATTGATTTTTCAAATGTCTATGACACCTAATATCAACGATGAAAACTTTGATACAAGTTCGGGAATTGCTCTTAAATATAAGTTGCTTTCTATGTCAAACTTGGCCAAGACGAAAGAAAGAAAATTCACTGGTGCTTTAGATAGAAGGTACAAGTTGATTTTTAGTAATCCAATCAACACAATTCATGAAGACAAATGGGTTGATATTACTTATAAGTTCAGTCAAAACTATCCGGCAAATGTACTTGAAGAAACTCAAATTGCTCAAAACTTAGAAGGAATTGTTTCTAAAGATACTCAATTATCTTCTCTTTCAATCGTTGAAGATGTTCAAGAAGAAAAAGAAAAAATCAAGCTAGAAGATGAAGTTTCTAAAGAATCTATTGTTGATAAAAGGATGTTTAATCAATAAATGAATAGTGCCGAATATTGGCGTTTAAGAGAAGAAAAACAACGCTTGAAGAATATCAAAGACGAAAAAGAATATGATAAGAAGATTAAAGAAATCTATCAAAGAATGATGGGTGAAGTACAATCTGAAATCAATAACTTCTACGCTAAATATGCAAAGGATACTGGTATCACAATGGCTGAAGCTAAAAAAAGAGCTTCTAATTTGGATATGAAAGTTTATTCAAGAAAAGCTAAACAGTATGTAGAAGAAAAAAACTTTTCACAACAAGCAAATGATGAAATGAAGCTTTACAACTTAACAATGAAAGTCAATAGGCTTGAACTGTTAAAAGCAAATATTGGTTTAGCATTAATAAACGGTCATGATGAATTAGAAAAATACATGGATGAACTTCTTGAAAATAGAACACTTGATGAAATACAAAGACAAGCTGGTATTTTAGGACCAACAATTTTAGATAATGCTGATACAGTACATTCAATTGTCAACGCATCATTTCACAATGCAACATTCAGCGATAGGATTTGGATGCATCAAGATTTGCTTAAACACGATCTTGAGAGTTTGCTAGCATCAGGACTTATCCAAGGAAAAAATCCTAATGAGTTGGCCAGATTATTAAGAAAACGTTTTGATGTTAAAATCAGTGATGCACAGCGACTAATGAGGACTGAACTTGCTAGAGTTCAAATTGCCGCACAACAAAAATCATATGAAGCAAACGGATTTGATGAATATGAATATATAACATGTGGAATCGGCGATGCGTGTGATACTTGCAGAGCGTTAGATGGTAAGGTATTTCCAATAAATCGGATGAACATTGGAGATAATGCTCCGCCAATGCATCCTAATTGTCATTGTTCAACAGGACCTCATATGGATAGAAAAATCTATGATGAATGGCTCGATGGACTTGCAAATGGAAAACACAGTTTGAGATTGGATGAATATAAAAAGATTTCAGATGTAAAAAATGATTTAAAAAAACAAGTCACAGTTCTATCTAAAAGTGAAAAAGAAATTCTTACAAGATACACTGGAAACCTTGCTATGCAGATGAATTTTGCTTTAAATACTGGACGTGAAAGAAAATTCAAAAAGGAAATTGAATTACTTGATAAAACTTTATTAAAAGGGGTTATAAATGATTCAATAACAGTTTATAGAAAAGCAGATGCTATAAATTATATAAAAGGAACAAACGCTTCTTTAGATGAATTAAAACAGCTTGTGGGACAAACTATCATTGAAAAAGGCTACACTTCTACATCATTTAATTATTTCGATAATATAAATCTTTTAGGAAGAAATATGTATATTGAATTTGTAGTCCCAAAAGGTTATAAAGGAGCTTTATATTTAAAACCGCTTGCTTATAAAATGTTTAAAAATCAAGATGAATTACTTTTTAAAAGAGGATTATGTTATAATGTGATTGAAGCAGAAGAAAAAGATGGTTGTTTTTATATAAAAGCGGAGGTTATTAAAAATGATTGATCCTAAAGAATATCCTTTTCATGTTGAATTGTTAGGTGGAGAAGAAGAATTTAATGAGTATATTAAGAATTGGAAAGAATATGCTCCATGGGATAATGAAGAACACATAAAAATGATTTTGGATGGAGAAGAAAAAGCAAAAGTTGGATCTTCAATGTGGAGTAATCCATGGATGCCATAGAAATGATACCAAATGACTAAACAAGCAATTGAAACTGAATATATTTAATGAGCAAGTTTAAATGACTTGCTTTTTTTGTAAAAAATAGAAAGGAGGATTCTAATGGCTGAAGGGTTAAGACCACATCACCATCAAGAATTTGAATATAATACTGTTCAATACTTTGATAAGAAAAGACGTGTTATTGTAAAGAAAATACAATACATGTGTATGATTTGTGGACGTATTCGTCATGAAAAATATGACTGTTATGTACCACCACCTAAAAGCAAAACAAAATCATTGGAAAGAAATAAGAAAAAATATGGCAATCAAGGATGATTGCTTTTTATTTTCTTAAAGAGGAACTTATATGATCAAGATTACAGTTGGAATTTCTAAAGAACATATAGCAATTAAATGCATTGGCCATGCCAATTACAACACATGTGGTGATGATATTGTCTGTTCTGCAATTTCTACGCTATTACAGACACTTTGCTATAGTTTGGAAGAATTGACATCAAACAAAATAAACGTTTCTCTAGAAAAAGGAGAAGGATATATAGGTATATATCATCCAACATGTAAAGCAATTACATTAGTTAATGGCTTTGTAATTGGATGTAGAGAGGTAAGTCATACTTACCCTGATTATGTACAATTAGAAATCAAAGAATAGCACTACAATGAGTGCTTTTTATTTTGTCCAAGCATTTACGACATTAAAAGATATGGATGAGTCAGGCGTGGAAACTTTAAGCTACGGAAAAGAGCAGGCGTGTAACTCTCTAAAAGATACGGATAGGAGAAATAAAAATGAAAAAAGAATTAGAAAAATTATTATCCCATAAAAGAAACTTAAATTTACAGTTATTCGCTGAAGAAGGCGGAGATGGTGAACCAGGCAACGATGATCCTGAAGACAAATCAGGAGATGGTGGAAATGATGACAAAAAATACACTGACGAAGATGTAAACAACATCATCAATCGAAAATTTGCTGAATGGGAAAAAAGACAAAAAGAAAAAAGCGCAAAAGCTGCAGAAGCTGAACGATTAAAAAACATGACCGAAGAAGAAAAAAGAAAACATGAAATGGAAGAACTCCAAAAGAAAATCGCCGGTTATGAGAAAGAAAAAGCTATTGGAGCAATGACAAAGGTTGCCAGAGGAATCTTAAACGATTCGAAAATCGTTGTTAATGATGAATTATTAGTAAATCTAGTGGCTGAAGATGCTGAGACAACAAAGGCAAATGTAGAAAACTTTGTTAAAAACTTCAATGATGCTGTTCAAAAAGCAGTAGCTGAAGCATTAAGAGGGAAAACACCTCGATTAAAGGATGGTTCAAAAGAATTGACAAAAGAAGATATCTTAAAAATCAAAAATAGATCTGAACGTCAAAAGGCAATGGCTGAACACCCTGAATTATTTAGATAAAAAGGAGAGAAATATATGAGAAAACAATTTAATTTGCAATTATTTGCTGCACCAACAAATACAACAGTTACAACTGATTTAGAACCAGGGATTTCTATCGATTATACTTCTAGAATCAGTTCAAACATCAATGAATTACAAGATTTATTAGGGGTTACTGAATTAACACCAATGTCTTCAGGAACAACAATCAAAATCTATAAAATGGAGGTTGGTACAGTTGCCCCTCAAGTTGGAGAAGGTGAAACAATCGGTTTAACTAAAGTAACTAGAAAGAAAGTCAAAGACATTGACCTAGTATTAGAAAAATATCGTAAATCAACTACTGCCGAAGCAATTCAACGTTCAGGACGTAATATTGCTATCAATCAAACTGATGAAAAAATGGTCGGTGTCATTCAAGGACAAATCAAAAAGACTTTCTATTCTACATTAAAAGAAGGTACTGGTACTGCTACTGGTAAAACTTTACAATCTGCCTTATCTGCAGTGTGGGGAGAATTAGTTAAACATTATAAAGATGAAACAGTTACACCTATTTATTTTGTATCTACAGATGATATTGCTGAATATTTAGGTTCAAAAGAAATCACTTTACAAACTGCTTATGGATTCACATACTTAAAGAATTTCTTAGGTTTAGGTGATGTCATCGTTTCACCTGAATTAGAAAAAGGTACAGTATATGGTACTGCCAAAGAAAACATTGCGGGTGCTTATATCCCAACAAACAATGGGGATGTTGCTGATACATTTGGCTTAACAAGTGATACAACAGGTTTAGTGGGTATGGTTCATACTTCTAAAACAGATAATGCAACAATTGAAACATTATTAATGTGTGGTGTTAAATTCTTTGTTGAATACGTTGATGGTGTATTCAAAGGAACAATCACTCCAGGAGAAGCTGCTTAATGTATGTCGCAATTAAAAGATTCGTCGATTTAACAGATGGTGATCATATTTATAATGCTGGTGATGTGTACCCTAGAGATGGTTTTGAACCATCTAGGAAACGTATTGTTGAGTTAGCAACATCAAAAAATAAACTAGAAACACCACTCATCACTTATATTGAGGATGAAGAAAAAAACATTGAAGAAAATGATAAAGTAGAAGATGAAAAGCAAACGCCTAAGAAAACAACTAAAAAAGCTAAAAGTGAATAGTTATGGCAATCATTGATGATGTAACTGCGTTATTAGGATTTCCTGAAGAAAAACCTAACAGGACATTAGATGTGATTATTCGTCTTACTACTAATCGTTTAAAAACACTATTGGATGTTGAAGAAGTACCAACTGAATTAGAATATATCGTTACTGAAGTTTCAATTGTTAGATACAACAAGATTGGTTCTGAAGGAGTCACAAGTCATTCTGTTGAAGGAGAAACCATGTCATTCAGCGACAATGATTTCAAGGGGTATCTAGATGATATAGAAGTTTGGAAAAATAAAAAGAACGAAGTAAAAGGAGTTGTCAAATTCTTATGAGATATGACACTCCTATTTATTTTCAAAAAGTTACACAAGGTGAGTATGATCCTACTAACGGAGATTATGGAGAGGATACAGTAGATGAAACCTGTGTAATGGCCTCTGTCATGGATACAAGGACTGAAACAATGCAAATTGTTTATGGTTCTATCAAGCAAAGAAGTAAAACGATTCATATTCAAAACCATTATGATAAGTCCTACGATTCTATTAGAATTGATAATAAGATTTATCGAGTGGATTATTCTAGAACCCTTAGAAATAAACATTCATTTATCGTTCATGAGGTACAAAATGGGTAGAAGTATTAAGATTACAGGCATCAAGGAATTGGAGGCTAAACTCAAAAAAAATGCTACTCTCGATGATGCCAGAACAGTTGTAAAAAAGAATGGTGCTGAATTGCAAACTTTAATGACAAGAAATGCAGTTTTTGTTAAAGGATACTCGACAGGCGCAACAAAAAGAAGTATTCGATGTACATTTACTGATTTGAATTTAACAGCAACGGTTGAACCAACAACATACTATTCACCTTATCCTGAATATGGAACACGTTTCATGTTGGCCCAGCCCTTTGTAAGGCCATCTTTCAACATTCAAAAAGAAATCTTCAAAAGAGAACTAAAGAAATTAATGAAATGAGGTGTGTTATGGATCCTCAACAAGAATTGTTCAGTTATTTGTTAGTAACATTAAAAAAAGAATATCCGGATATGGTTTTTGATGGATTTATGCCACCAGAAGGAACGCCATATCCTTTTATTTATCTTGCTGATAGTCAACAAATTGATGATTATGGCAATAAAACAGCAATCTTTAACAATGTGTATCAAACTATTCATATATGGAATGATTCACCTAAAAAAAGAGGTACTGTTTCAAACATAGCATTGAAAATTAAAAATATAACAAGAAGATTAGAATACACAACTAATTATAAGTGGGAAATTAGAAATATCGAACAAAGGATTTTGGAAGATACGACAACCAAAACACCACTTATGCATGTTGTACTAGAGCTGGAGTTCAAATCTTCTAGTAAAGGAGGAAAAAGAAGTGATCAATAAATTTGATTTGCAATTATTCGCTGATGAAAGTCCTGAAACAATTTCAGGTAAAAAACTTGTCTACTTGTTTAGAGTGGCCGAAGATTCAAAAACAGAAAATGCAGGTGCTTTAGCTTTCGTGACTGAAAACGAAAGAACAACATCTAAAGATGCTGATTCTACACAAACAAAAGATGGAAATGTTCGTACACCTGGCGCTGCTGAAATTGAAATCACAAGCACATCATTATTGCCTAAAGGGGATAAGATGATTGATAAATTAGAATCAGCAATGCTAAATGACAAACTTGTAGAATGCTGGGAAGTAAATTTAGCTGAACCAGGTTCTAGCACAAATAGTGGTAAATATAAATCAAAATATTATCAAGGATATATTACTGAATTAGGAATTTCTTCTAATGCTGAAGATAATGTTGAAGTAAGTATCACTTATGGAGCTAACGGTCAAGGAGCAGATGGGTATGCAACTTTAACTGATGAACAAAAAGAAATTGCATCCTATGTTTATAAAGATGTAACCAGAGAAAGTGAATAAAGCGGATAAAAATATCCGCTTTTTATTTTGAAAAAAGGAGAATAATCATGGAATTAACTATTAACGAAAAAGTATACAACTTTAAATTTGGGATTGGATTTGTGAGACATTTAGACGGAAAATCATCAATCAAACAAGATGGGATTCAATTTGGAATTGGATTGGAAACATTGATTCCTAATTTATTGACAGGGAATACTGTTACTTTATCCGATTGCTTGTTTGTAGCAAATATGACTGAAAAGCCAAGAATCACTCAAGATCAGCTTGATAACTATATCGATGATGAAAAAACAAATATCGATTCTCTTTTTGATGATGTGCTAGAAGAGCTAAAAAAGTCGAATGCTACAAAGAAGAAAGCAGAGAAACTGTTAGAAAATTATCAAAAAGAACAAGAAAGATTGGAAGCAATGGAAGCGGCTCAAAATCAAGTGACAGAATAACATATGAAAAAATAGTAGAAAACTGTTTTCGATATTTAGATATCAATGATATTGATAAAATCAATCGCCTAACGATTAACGAATATAAGTATTTGATGTCAGGTGCTAAATATAAGCTTGTTGATCAACAGGAACAAATTTTCTTGTTGGCGTGGGCCATTCGACAAGCTAAGTCTAGGAAAAAAAGCGGTAGATATTTTTATCGCACATTTAATCAATTCTTTAATCGTAAAAAAATCGAAAATCAGTTGGATAACAAAAAAGATACTTCCTCTCTTATTTCAAGAATTCAAGAAGCAATAAAAGTACAAGAAGGGAAGTGATAATTATTGGAAACATATAGTGTAAAGGCCGTACTTAGTGCTGTTGATCAAAACTTTACAAGCACTATGAAAATGGCTAACAGTAGTCTTTCAGGCATTAAAAGTGCAAGTGAAGGAGCTACTAGTTCAATAATGAAAATTGCTAGTGGTATAGGTGTTTTTAAAGCATTATCTGCAGGTGCTAATATGTTGACAAGCTCAGTCAGTGGTGCAGTTGATAGATATGATACATTAACAAAATATCCGAAAGTATTAACTAATCTCGGATATAGTACACAACAAGCGAATAAATCGACAGTTAAGTTGAAAGAAGGAATTCAAGGTTTACCAACAGCCTTAGATGATGTCGTCAAAACGTCACAAAGACTTACTGTTTTAACAGGTAATTTAGATAAGTCTACTGATACAACATTAGCTTTGAACAATGCTTTTCTGGCTAGTTCAGCTTCTGTTTCAGATACATCAAGAGGTATGGAACAGTATATACAGATGCTTTCAAAAGGGACTGTTGATATGCAGTCTTGGAGAACATTACAAGAAACAATGGGCTATGCATTAAGTGAAACAGCAAAGCAACTTGGAATTGCAAGCGGTTCTTCTAATGAATTATATAGTTCGTTACAATCTGGGCAAATTACATTTGATCAATTAAATGATGCCCTGATTGAATGTTCTACTAGAACAGGTGGTTTTGCTGAAATGGCATTAGAAGCAAGTGGTGGAATTAAGACATCGTTTGCTAATATCCAAACTGCTATTAAGAGCGGCATGGAAGGAACGATTTCAGCTATCGATACAATGTTGAGTAATTCAGGGTTGCCTAAAATTCAAGAAATGTTGGATGATGTCAAAAAAGGAATAAACAAAGTTTTCGGAAGCTACACATTATTAGATGATGGTACTAAAAAGTTTAACGGAGGTTTAGTACAGGCTGTTGCAAATTTTGATAACCTTAAGGGATTAGCTATGCAGACAGGATCTATTTTAGCTGGACTGACAGTAGCGACTGGAAGTGTTGATTATATAAAAGCTTTAGGTGGAGGGTTTGATGCTCTTTCACTTAAAACAAAGCTATTTAATAAAAGTTTAGCTGATACAAAAAATAAAATTTCTGTAGTAAGTAAAGTGCTTAAAGGAAATTTGTCATTAGGAACTAATGAATTTAAAAGACTGACGGCTAGTAGCCAAGTTCTTGCCGAAAAGGTAACAATTTTAAAAGGTGCACTTAACGGACAATTTGGATCAGATGCATTTGGAAAATTGAGCAAAACAAGCCAAAAGTTTGCAAATGACATAGAAAACATTTTTCCACGCTTTGATAATATTACAAATAAGCTAGATGAAGTAAAAAGTAAATTTTCAAAATTAATGCCTGATTCAACAAAATCAAGTATTGATAATTTTAAAAATTTAATAAGTGGTAGCATGTCTATTGGAAAAGATAAAGTAAATGCTGTAGGTGATTCAATCGCACAAATGTCTTTCAAATTCCAAAGTGCGACAGGAAGATTTTCTAGTGATGCCCCTAAAATGTGGAAAGCATTTAATGCTGTTTCAAACAAAATTAATAAAGCTTCTAGTCTATTAGGAAACAACATAGGCAATGGATTAAAAACAGGTACTAATGTTGGTATGAAAGCTATGTCAACAATGACGACAGGATTAACTAAAGTATTTGCGATTGCTATGAAATCAGTAGGACCTGCAGCTATTTTAGGATTGGTTGTTGCTGGATTAGGAATTATAAATAATCAGTTTGGAAGTCAAATTGATAAGATGATTGCAACGGTCGTTACACAGGCACCTAAAGTGATTGGTAATTTTGTAAAAGGAATTACTAGTCAAATGCCTATGTTAGCAAGTTCAGGAGCACAGTTACTTGTTCACTTATCAGTTGGAATAACAAAAACATTACCACTTGTTGTAAATGCAGGTATGCAAATATTGAATTCAATTATTCAGGGAATATCAGCTAACGCTCAATCAATTGTTAAAAGCGCGTTGCTAATTGTTGGTACTTTAGGTGGCGCAATATTAAATGCTATACCTCAATTGCTTGGAATTGGATTACAATTCATTGTTTCAATTACACAAGGTATTTTAGATAACATGCCTTTAATATTGGTAGGAATTCAAACTATGATTACCAATATTACAACAGCGATTCAAACACAACTGCCTACAATGATACAAATGGGCGTTCAAATTCTACAAAATATTGCTACCGGTATTGTTCAAATGCTACCACAAATAGTCGTAGGAGCAATTCAAATTATCACAACGTTAATCGATACAATTAGCGGAAATCTTCCAACGATCCTTAATGGTGCGGTAGAAATCATCAATACATTAGTTGGTGGCTTAATCAATAATTTACCACAAATAATCAATGCTACAGTTGAGTTGATAAGAGCGATTTTAAATGCAATCATTACAAATCTTCCTCAAATCATGACTGCAGGTGTTCAAATCATTTTGAAATTAGCTTCAGGATTGATTTCAGCGATACCTCATGTTGTTTCAGGTGTAGCCAAAGTTGCTAAAAAGATTATCTCAACATTTAAAGATACAAACTGGTTGGAAGTTGGTGTTAATGTCATCAAAGGAATCGCAAAAGGAATTTCAAGTGCCGCAGGTCAATTATGGGACGCAGCTAAAAAAGCTCTAGGCTCATTCAAAGATAAAGTGTTAGGATTCTTTGGAATTCATTCACCATCCCGTTGGGGTAAATGGGTAGGTAGAATGCTTGATACTGGTGTTGCTAAAGGTATCGGTGGTTATACTCGTTTGATTGGAAATCAAGCTCAAAAAATATTCAATACTGTACAATCGTATGTTGGTGATATCAGTAATCTAGGAATGCAATATTCGTTTGCTGGAGATATGGACGTTGCAAGCGTAGAACATTACGTTGATTACAATGACGACTATATTAATTCTAACGGCGGAGATAACAGCAAGAATGAATACTATTTCACAATTACAAATGAAATGGATGGAAAAACGTTAAGTAAAGAAACTTACAAGTACGATCAGGAAAATGCTAAAAAAGATGAAAAATTTCTAAAAAAATTGAGAGGTGATAAATAATGTCTTATGAATTCATAGATGTAGATGATATTGTAGAAACATTTCTGCCAGCTGAAGCAATGTCATATAACGGAGTTTATCTTGAAAATGAAATAGAAGGGTATAGAACATTAAATGTGAGCGGACGTGAATTATTGTCCGCTTCTATTAAAAGTTCCTCTGTTGATGGAATTAGTGGTTCTAAATATCAATATAAGACATATCCATCTCGTACAATCATAGTAAAATTTCAATTGATATGTGATACTGATAGAAAATTTAGAGAAGCATTCAATAGAATGAATCAAATTTTAAGTGCAGAACAAGTTAAAATCATTTTCAACGATGAACCTGATAAATATTTTATTGGAACAAAAGAAGGAAATACAGACATCGAACCCGGGAAAAATAGCGTTATCGGTGAGTTTGAAATCTATTGCGCTGATCCTTGCAAATATTCAACTGTTTTAAAAGAGTTTGAAGGTGTTATTGAAGATGATGAATTGGTTGTCAACGTTCAAAACAATGGAACTGAATCAGCTACTATTGATTATGAAGTAACCAACAATGCCGAAACAGGATATTTAGGAATTGTATCTGAACATGGTGTTATGGAGTTTGGTAAAATTGATGAAGCTGACGGAGAAGACTATGAGCAAAATGAAACTTTAGCAAATTTAAGTGATATAACTAGCGTTCCTGATGACGTAGGAGGGTATGATGTAATGCATCCTAAATATGGTTCGAATGGAGCTTTAGAAGTTAGAAGAATTTCCACAAATGGAGACTATGGCGCTTTTACCAAGGATTATCTTGTTCTTGATAATCCAGGTAGGCCATACAACACCGCTGGTGGTGGGCTTAGAACTTTTGAATTTCCTTTAGATTCAAATGGAGAAAAAGGGTGCAAGAATTGGTATTCGTATTTCCATTTGATTTTCTATGCTGGTGCAATGGGACAAACTGGAGAAATGTCTATCGCTTTTCTAACGGAAGATAACAAACTCATAGCAGGGTGTAACTGGTTTAAAACAGATAAATCAGGAAATACAGGCTATTATCAGTTAATTACTTATCAAGAACCAAATTCAAATGGTTCGTCAATGCCTTGGAAAGTGTTAAGAACCTGGTATTACACAACATCACATTTGCATTCTCAAAATCCTTGGTATAGTGATTGGGGACATTGCGATTTAAGAAAAGAAGGAGATTTACTAACTTTCTTCTACTGGGGAAGTTATTACAAATTCACAGTTCCTGAAGTTAAAGACATGAAATGCACAAAGGTTCAAATAGGTATCAAAGAATATGATAATCACGCTAGATTGCATTACTATGGTTTTGATACGTTTAGATTTCAAAAAATGCATGTTGAAAAATGGAAAGATGTTCCTAATAGATTTGCTAAAGGCTCAGTCATAACAATTGAAGGTGATACCTCGCACTTCTTTGTTAACGGAATGCAAAAACAGGAGGAAGAAATTCTTGGAACAAATTATTTCAAGATTCCTCCAGGAGAAACAAAAATAAAATTTCATGTGAGTGAGTGGACTAAGACTCAGCCGACAGTAAAAGTAAGAATAAGAGAGGTGTGGTTGTAAAAAAATGGAATATATTAGAATCGCACTATTGAGCGCATATGATGAAGTATGCGCTTTTCTTGATAATTCAATTTCAAAAGCAATGCATTATTGGAACGATGAGCTACACACGTATTTAAAAGGCGGAGCGTATACTTACAGTTTTAAAACATTTACCGACTATGAAGATGCTCAATATCTGACTGTCGGAAACAAAATATCGTTCATTTACAAAGATAAAGGGTATTATTTGAATATTGTTGATGTAGATAGGGATGAGGTATATACAACAGTAACTGCCTATGGTCTCTCTTTGGAATTAACGAATGAAGAGACAGGGCCATACAAAGCAACAGGAGCAATGTCTTTTGAACAATATATAAATGTTTTTAATTTTGAAAAGCCTTTTGTAATAGGAGTAAATGAAGTTTCTGATAAACGTATCACCCATGAATGGGAAGGAACTGATACGATTCTTGCTAGATTGTTTTCTTTAGCAAATGTTTTTGATGCTGAATTAGAGTTCATTACTGAACTTGATAGAAATTATTCCTTAAAAAGGATTGTTATGAATATTTACCGAGAACACGATAGCAAGCATCAAGGCCTCGGAAATGACAAGAGAGCTCAAGGGAATATCCGCTATGGAAAAGAAATAACAGGAATATCGAAGAAAAGTGATATCACTGAATTATATACAGCTATAAGACCAACCGGAACGGATGGCTTAACTTTATTGAATCTTGATAAAAAAGAATATGACGATGATGGGAATCTTGAGTATTCAAGCCCAAAAGGGACTATTGAAATTTTGGCACCTCAAGCAAGAGATAGATTCCCATCAACTTTAATGGCTGATATCAATGGCCGATACATCTGCAAAGTTTGGAGTTATGATACAGACAATCCAGAAACATTATATGGTCAAGCGTTGGCTCAATTAAAAAAGAATTGTATTCCACAAGTATCATATACCGTTGACGGTTATATTGATGCCGAAATAGGAGATACATTCATTATTGAAGACAGTGAATACGCTCCAACGTTATATTTAGAAGCTAGAATTACTGAACAGTCAATATCATTTACAAATAGAGATAACTGTAAGACTACTTTTGACAATTTCGAAGAGCTACAATCACAAACCAATGAAAGTTTGATTGATGAAATGAAATTATTGATAAATGCAAATAAAATGTATGATGCATCAATTATTACTTCGAATGGAAGTGTTTTTAAAAACGATACAGACAGTACTGTTTTAACAGCTTTAATAAGAGAAAATGGGGTTGATATAACCGAAGCTCTTACTGTTTTTTGGTATAAAAACGGAAATAAGATCTTAGAGCAAAAAAGTGTTTCAGTTATTGCAACTGATTTCATAGAAAAAGCAGTTTATAAATTTGAAGCATTTAAAGATGAACAAATAAAAGCAACTTGTGAGATTACTATCATAAATGTAAGAGATGGGAAAGATGGTCCTAAAGGTGATGATGCAATAACTCTATATATTGAATCTTCAAATGGAAATACATTCAAAAATAGTGATATTGCAACTATATTGACAGTTCATATTTATGTCGGTGCTGAAAGAATTGAAAGTGCTGAACAGCTGGAAAAAAGATTTGGCAAAAATGCATATCTTCAATGGCATGTAAAGAAATTTGGAGAAAAAGAATTCTCACCTATAGATATTGAAGATACAAGAATAAATGATAAAGGATTTATATTTACTATAAGTCCAAGAGATATAAATAAGAAAGCAGTTTTCAACTGTGAATTAAATTTGGAGGAATAAAAGAATATGGCAATCAAAGCAAGTAATCAAGTAGATTTATTAGATATGACGGATGGGTATACCGTTGTATTGACAAATGATAACTATACATTTTTAGGAACTACTACTGCTGTTAATGGAACTCAAACAACAAGCACACAAGTAATGGCTTTGCAAGGTTCTGAAACAGTACCCGCTAAAATAGGTACAATTACATGCCCAACAGGTATTAGTGCTGTTAGTGATGGAAAGACTCCAATGCCTACTATCACAATTACTGCAACCAGTGCATTAACAAAAACAGGTAGTTTCACTATACCAGTAACTGTTAATGAGGGAACGGTAAATGAAGTAACTATTAACAAAGTATTTTCTTATTCTATTGCTTTTAAAGGAAATCAAGGAATTCAAGGTACAAGTGTTAAAATCTCATCTAAATCAATTCAATATGTCGGTTCTTCAAGTGGTACAACAACACCAACTAGTGGATGGCAAGATACTATTCCATCAGTTAGCGCAGGAAACTACTTATGGACAAAAACAACAGTAACTTATAGTGATGGTACTTCTACAGTATCTTATTCAGTCGCTAGACAAGGCGCTAATGGTTCATCACCTACAGTATCTAAAACAGTTACTGAATACGTTCAATCAACAAGCGGAACAACAACACCAACTAGTGGATGGTCTACAACTCCACCAACAGCAACTGCTGGGCAATATATTTGGACAAGAGTAACAGTGACTTATAGTGATGGTAAGACAGCTGTTAGCTATACTGTATCTAAAAATGGTGCTAACGGGGCAAAAGGTGATAAAGGAGATAAAGGGGAAACAGGTGCTAAAGGTGATGATGCAATCTATATGAATATTACTTCTTCTAATGGAAATGTATTTAAAAATACAGCAATTGCTACTACTTTAACTGCACATGTTTATAAAGGCGCTACAGAATTAACTGGCGCTGCTATTACAGCTTTAGGAACTATCAAATGGTATAAAGATGGTGGAACAACTTCTATTGCAACTGGTCAAACATCTACTGTCAGTGCAGGTGATGTAACAAATAAAGCAACTTATACTGCTCAATTAGAGGGATAATATATGGCAGTTAAATCTAGTGCAATTCTGACTTTGATTAGAATTGATGATGGAGAAGATGCAAGTATTAGAAGTGCAACTGCACCTAGTGATACTACAAAGTTGTGGTTTGATACAACTACACAAACTTTAAAGAGATATGACAGTTCAAGTGGTACTTGGGAAATTGTTAATGATTATGCTGATGATATGAACAATATGAGACAAGAAATATCTGTTGAATATAATTCAGCGATAACTCAATTAAAAAACTCATTAACATCATTGGTAGAAGAGCTGCAAACAACAACTACTAATAATACGACATCTATCAATAGTCTTAGTTCTCAAATTATTCAAAATGCCAGTTCAATTCAGTTGGTTACGAATAACGTTAATTCTATTACTGATAAATTAACGGGAGTGGCTACAAAAGAAGAAATTTCTCAATGGGCTAAGTTTGAAGAAGGAATATTGAAATTAGGATCTAGCAATAGTCCTTTTGATGTAAGACTGTCCAATACGGAACTTGGCTTTTACGAAAATGATAAAAGAATTGCTTATCTTTCAAACCAACAATTGAACATATCACAAGCAGTTGTAATGAAACAAATCAATCTAGGTACTTTTCAAATTATCTATGATGAAGATTTAGGATTGTTAATTTTGTAGGAGGTAATATATGGCAACATTTGGAACCACTAATAAATATATAAATTACAGTGTTAATTCGCAAGAATTGTCATATGACATCAATTCTAATACATCAGTTGTTCGTGTTTGGATTGATGTATGGCGTACAAATACAGGATATACGACATATGGTAATGGTACAGTATATGCTCGTATAAATGGAACAGTATATAGTGTTGGAATAGGTACTGGCCAAAAAATTACTTCCAGTGCAATTCGATTAGGAACTTGGGATGTAACTGTAGGACATAATAGTGATGGTTCAAAGTCGATCGGTGTGAGTGGTTGGATCAGTCATGATAGATTCAGTTCAAGTGAACAGGGATATACGCATACATTAACCACTATTCCTCGACAAGCCAATATAACCGATTCACCAACAACTTTCAAAGATACTGATAATCCTTGGTTCAAATACAGTAATCCAGGTAATTTCAATATGGAATGTTGGCTAGAGCCTAATCCTAATGGAGAACATTATGCTAAAAGGACATTAAGTGGTACGAGTGGTACGTTTACATGGGAACTTACTAATGATGAAAGAAAACAGTTAAGAGAAGCATGTAAGGGCAAAACATGCACTATTCGTATAGGACTATATTCAAATAACTGTTCCTGGGCAAGTTATCACGATAGAACATATCAGATGACAAACGCTGAACCAACTATAAATAGTGTTGTAACAAGTATTATTGATCCCTTTGGAAGTCTATGTTTACAAAATAGATCCAATATTAAATTTACTATTTCAGCAACAGCTAAATATGGAGCAACAATTACTAACTATGCGGTTAGTGGCAATAACTTTAGCTATGCAGGAAGTAAAAATACGTGTCAAACTTCAAATATCAGGGATAGTGGAAGCTTAAAATATACAGTCACAGTTACTGACAGTAGAGGGTTTACAGCTTCTACAACAAAAACAATCAATGTTACTGGGTATTCCTATCCAACTATTTCTATGGAGGCATTTAGAAGTAATTCAAGCGGTACAAAGGATGTATCCAGTGGCACTTATATTTGTGTCAAACCAGTATTTACGTATTCAGCAATAACTGGCAATTCAATAGCAAGCAAAGCTATTAAAATAAATAACATTTCTAAAAGTACAAGCTTTTCAAGTGAAGGAAGTTATGTATTTAGTGGTTATTCATTAAACGATTCTTATGATGTAGTGTGCACTGTAACAGATTCCGTTGGAAACAGTGCAAGTATAACAGCCACAATCACAGGTGCTAAAATACCTTTTAATATATCGAAGAATAAAGATGCTATAGGATTGGGAACAGTAGCTAAATATGAGGGTTACATCAATATTGGCTATGGATTTTGCAACGAGAATGGAGAACAGTTGTTTATGTTTGGAGTAACTGATAATTATGATGATGATTAAGGAGGAAAAATCTATTATGCAAGAATTTAAAATCTTCGGGGGGGGGTGCGATATTTACTATTTAAATATTGCATTTCCAAAGAAAGAAGGTGCGCTAATTTAATTAGTGGACCAAGTGGTGATTGTGTATGAAATTTCTAAAACCACCAAAGAATATGTTCTTGAGAAAAAAGGATGTGTACTTTAAATATTCTATCGAAGAACAATGGACTGGTGAATATTGGTTGGATGGAAAGAAAATATATAGCAAAGTTATACAATCAACAGGTGTATTATCTTCTGCTGGTGTAGTTAATATTAAGCATGATATTGTTAATTTAAATGAATTTATTGATTATGAAGTTTTTATTCAAGGTGATAATACATTTTACAAACTACCAGTAGTTTATTATTCTAATGCGACATCAGGGACTTTTTATGATATGTTTGCAAGAATAAACGAAACAAGTCTTCAAATAATTAATAATAGTGTCGGCTGGAACAAATACGCAGTAACTGCTATTATATATTATACAAAAAACACATATCACGATTTTGACTAATTAAATTAGCAGTCAAAATGAGTTTCATAAAACTTTTTGGAAATAAAATTAGAGCAAAGGATGTTGTAAATAAAACAGGTGTAGATCTTTTGATATGGAAAGAAATAAAGAAAGGTGCAAGGTTTGGCCAAACAATAAATTTAATAGACGGAGCTACGGAATATTTATTTTTATGCCACATGGCTCCAGGTACTGATGGATCATTAACATATCCTTTTTATATACCAGCATTCCTTTGCTCAAATATTGCAACTAATAATTTAACTTTTAGATTTGGAGGATATTTAACAAGTGGTGTAAGTCATGGAATGACTATAATGTTTGACAAAACAAGTAACTATTTTAAGTTGTCGGATTGGTATTATGGAAGTTCACCTAAAAACACCACATATACAGTTGATATCTATTTTCGCTAATAGTAAATATCATAACTAATGAAATTTATTAAGTTTTTTGGAAATAAAGTTAGAAAAAAGGATGTTTATTTTAAGTATTCTACTGAAGAACAGTTTACGGGTGAATACTGGATAAACGGAGTAAAGATATATTGCAAAGTTATACTCGTAACTGGGTTTGATAGCAAGGATAAATATGTACCACATAATATATCAGATTTATACAGAGTATTGAGTTGTGATTTATTTATGAAAATAAGTGATGGAACAGACCACATGATGCCACGTGCACATAAAGATGACGATCATGATGGTATTTCTATTCAAATAACTAAAACAAATTTAATATTGCAAGTTGGAAAATCAAATGGTTTTCAAAATGCAACAGGCTATGCAATATTGAAATATATCAAAACAACTTAAAAAAAGGAGACAAAATATGGATAACAAAACAAACGTATACACCTTAGATGTAAGTGAAAAGACATTTAATGATGTACAAGCTAATAAATTCTATATTACTGATACAAAGGATTTAAAAGCAGGAGATTATGTGTTATTTAGAGTAGTTGTTAAAGATGAGCAACAAAATGATAGTTATACGGGAGCAAATACAATGTTAACTGTTAATACAATTAATGATACATTTGCAGGCTTAGAAAAAGGATACAGTGTTGTATTTCTTAAGTAGAAGGTGAGGAAAATGAATAATATGGAAAAAGTATTCAACACAGCAGTAGCTATCTTAGCTACTTTTTTTACGTATCTATTTGGTGGCTGGGATTTAGCTTTAAAGATTTTAATTACATTCATGGTGTTAGATTATGTGACAGGTGTAATTTATGCTTATGTAATTAAAACACTTAATAGTGAGGTCGGCTTTAGAGGATTAATTAAAAAATGCATGATTCTAGCCGTTCTTATTGTAGGAGTGGAATTAGATCGTATGCTTGGAAATGGGGGCACTTGGGTATTTAGAACGCTTGTAGCGTATTTCTATATTGCGAATGAAGGAATTAGCCTATTAGAAAACATTTCTAATCTAGGTGTTCCAATTCCAAATAAAATCAAAACTGCGTTAGAACAGTTAAACAATGAAGAAGATCTAAAAGAAATAGAGTAGTCGAAAAGGGCTGCTCTTTCATTTTAAATAACGACCAAAAATTGAAAAAAATGGTTGTTAAACAGTTTTGAAACGGTAGAAAAACGGAATTAGTGAACAAAGGAGATTATAAAAATGAAATTTGAAAGAGCATTTAAACTTATGCAAAGTGGAGCAAAAATCAAACTTCCAAGTTGGGGTGGTTATTGGTATTGGGATGATGAAAAACAAACTGTAATCATGCATACCAAAGATGGAAAAGAAATGGATATTAGAGAAACTGAAAGAGTTATTTATACGTTATCTAATATTCTTGATGATGGATGGGTTCTTGCTGATGAAGAAAATTGTCCTGAATTAGGTGGAGTGGTCACTTTTGGGTTTGATGAAGCTATTAAGTATTTAAAACGTGGAATGAAAGTGAAACGTAAAGGATGGAACGGTAAAGACCAATACATTGAACTTGCTACAAATGTATCATTCAAAACACCTAATGATGAAGTTATTAATGTAGATCACGTAGATATGGGAAACAAAGCAATTGCTTTTCATGGCACAAGCGGTGTGCAGTTAGGATGGTTAGCAAGTCAAAGTGATATGTTATCAGAAGATTGGACTTTTGTAGAAGAAAATTAAGGAGGAAATAAAAAATGAATATTATTGAAAAAACATATAACTGGAATGGTAGTTTAAAAAATAGAACTTCAACAAAGAGAATTATTTTACACCACGCTGAATCAAAATCATGTACTGCAGATGATATTCATAGATGGCATTTAGCAAATGGATGGGCAGGTATTGGGTATCATTTTTTTGTAAGAAAAGATGGATCTATTTATAGAGGCAGACCTGAAGGCGTTGTTGGAAGCCATGCTAAAGGTTCAAACAGCGATTCAATTGGAATTTGCTTTGAAGGTTCATATATGACAGAAACAATGAATGAAGCTCAAATCAATGCAGGTAGAGAATTAGTAGCTTATTTAAAGAAAAAATATGGAATTTCTAAAGTACAAAAACATAAAGATGTTTGTTCAACAAATTGTCCTGGTACTAATTTTCCATTTGATGCAATTGTAAATGGAACTGTTGCTACAGCACCTGCACCAGCTGCTACTAAACCATCACAATCAACTTCATCAAATTCAAGACCAACAGGAACATATGAAGTTACTGCCAGTGATTTATCAGTAAGAACTGGTCCTGGAACTAATTATCGAAGAAAAACTCATAATGAATTAACTAAAGATGGCCAAAAACATGATAAAGATAAAGATGGATGCCTTGAAAGAGGAACGCGTGTAACTGTTTATGAATGGAAAAATGGTTTTGCGAGAACACCTAGCGGATGGGTAAGTGGAGACTATTTAAAAAAGGTGTAAATTGATGTATAATATATATGCACATTCATTGTATTAGTTAATAGAAAAAGCAAAATGTAATATTATCTATTCTTCAAAAAATGTTTCAACAACTTTATTTATTAACTGAACAGAAAGACCTACTCAATTAATTTTGGGTAGGTTCTTTTTTTATGTCTTTCCACATGAGTAAAACAAACAGAAATTTGCTTATATTTTCGACACCCTAAACACTAATTTTTAATAAAAATAAGCTAAAATTGTATAGTTCAAAAAAACGCTAGGGTGTCGAAAAGGTGTCGAAAAGGTGTCAAATGTAAAACAGCCCTAAAAATAGAAGTACTCAAAGTGTAATAATTTATTTATACAAAATAGCCTATAAAATAAAAAAGCCTTGATAAAATCAAGACTTTTTGATATGAATTTGTAAATTATTTACAAGCTTCTTCGATAGCAACGGCAACAGCTACAGTAGCTCCAACCATTGGGTTGTTACCCATACCGATTAATCCCATCATTTCGACGTGAGCAGGAACTGATGAAGAACCAGCAAATTGAGCATCACTGTGCATACGTCCCATAGTATCAGTCATACCATAAGAAGCAGGACCAGCAGCCATGTTATCAGGATGTAAAGTACGTCCAGTTCCACCACCAGATGCAACTGAGAAGTATTTTTTACCTTGTTCAATACATTCTTTTTTGTATGTTCCAGCAACAGGATGTTGGAAACGAGTAGGGTTAGTAGAGTTACCAGTGATTGATACATCTACACCTTCTTTATGCATGATAGCAACACCTTCACGTACGTCATCTGCACCATAGCAGTTAACTTTAGCACGTGGACCATCACTATAAGCAGTTCTAGATACTTCTTTAACTTCTCCAGTGAAATAATCGAATTGAGTTTCTACATAAGTGAAACCATTGATTCTTGAGATGATTTTAGCAGCATCTTTTCCTAAACCATTTAAGATAACTCTTAATGGATTTTTTCTTACTTTGTTAGCTTTTTCAGCAATTTTGATTGCACCTTCAGCAGCAGCAAAAGATTCATGTCCAGCTAAGAAAGCGAAACATTGAGTATTTTCGTTTAATAACATTGCTCCTAAGTTACCATGACCTAAACCTACTTTACGATCATCAGCAACAGATCCTGGAATACAGAATGATTGTAATCCAACACCGATTGTTTTAGCAGCATCTTCTGCTTTAGTATCACCATTTTTAATTGCCATAGCAGCACCAACTGTATATGCCCAACAAGCGTTTTCGAAACAAATTGGTTGTGTAGATTTTACGATATCATAAACGTTGATACCTTTTTCATCACAAATAGCTTTTGCTTCTTCGATTGATTTGATATCATATTTAGCTAATGCAGCGTTAATTTGATCAATTCTTCTTTCATAACTTTCAAATAATGCCATTTTTTCGTATCCTCCTATTATTCTTTTCTTGGATCGATGTATTTAGCAGCATCGTTGAATCTACCGTAGTTACCTTTAGCAGCTTCTAAAGCTTCATTAGCATCTTTTCCATCTTTAATCATTTCCATCATTCTACCTAAGTTAACGAATTCGTAACCGATAATTTCATCATTTGTATCTAAAGCGATACGAGTAATGTAACCTTCAGTTAATTCTAAGTAACGAGGTCCTTTTAATTTAGTAGAGTATGATGTACCTACCATTGATCTTAAACCTTTACCTAAGTCTTCAAGACCAGCACCTACAGGCAATCCACCTTCAGAGAATGCTGATTGAGTACGTCCATAAACGATTTGTAAGAATAATTCTCTCATAGCTGTGTTAATAGCGTCACAAACTAAGTCAGTATTTAAACCTTCTAATAAAGTTTTACCAACTAATGCTTCACTAGCCATAGCAGCAGAGTGAGTCATACCTGAGCATCCAACAGTTTCGATTAATGCTTCTTCAATGATACCTTCTTTAACATTTAAAGTAAGTTTACATGCACCTTGTTGTGGAGCACACCAACCAATACCATGTGTTAAACCAGAAATATCTTTGATTTCTCTTGAATATACCCATTTTCCTTCTTCAGGAATAGGAGCACATCCGTGTGATGCACCACGATTTACAGTGCACATTTCTTCAACTTCATGTGAATAAATCATTTTTTATTTTCTCCTTTCATCACATTAATGATCACAAACATTAAAAAAGAAATAACGTAAAACTACATAAATTTCTTCCTTCAGGTGAAGGAATTCACCTGAACAAATTATAAAGTGTCGATTAAAGAAAGTCAATGAAACAAGAAAGATAAATAAATGAAAAAAGAAATTTTTTTGTATCTATCAAAGAATATTTTATAAAAAAAGGGACAAAATAGTATTTGAAGTTGAAAAAAAGTAGTCAAAAAGGGTTGACACACAAGGTTAGTATATGCTAACTTATAGACAGTTAGTTACAGCTAACCTCGTGTTAATAAATCATTTTTTATTGATACCAGATCACAAACAAAAATCACAAACACAAACAAAACAAAAATGAAAGAAGGAAGTATTAAAATGGATTTAATTCAAAGTATTAAAGCACGCGAAGTATTAGACTCTCGTGGAAATCCAACTGTTGAAGTTGAAGTTAGAAGTGAATGTGGAGCTTTTGGTAGAGCAATCGTACCAAGTGGAGCTTCTACAGGAATTTATGAAGCAGTGGAATTAAGAGATGGAGACAAATCACGTTATTTAGGTAAAGGTGTTTTACAAGCTGTTAAAAATGTAAACGAAGTGATTGCTCCTGAATTATTAGGATATGATGTTTTTGCTCAAAGAGAAATCGATCAGGCAATGATTGATTTAGATGGTACAGATAATAAAGGAAAACTTGGAGCAAACGCTATCTTAGGTGTTTCTCTTGCGGTTGCTAAATGCGCTGCTGATTCATTAGGTATGCCATTATATCGTTATATTGGTGGAGCTAATGCTCATGTTATTCCTACACCAATGATGAACATTATCAATGGTGGAGCACATGCTGATAACAACATTGATTTCCAAGAATTTATGATTATGCCAGTTTCTGCTCCTACATTTAAAGAAGCAATTCGTATGGGTGCTGAAGTATTCCATAATTTAAAAGCTGTATTACATGATAAAGGATTAAATACTGCTGTAGGTGACGAAGGTGGATTTGCTCCTAACTTAAAATCAAATGAAGAAGCTATTCAAACAGTTATCGAAGCGATTGAAAAAGCAGGCTATAAACCAGGTGTAGATGTTAAACTTGCAATGGATGTTGCTAGTTCAGAATTCTATAAAGATGGTAAATATGTTTTACCAGGTGAAGGAAATAGAACATTTACTTCAAAAGAATTAGTTGATTTCTACGGTGAACTTGTTGAAAAATATCCAATTATTTCTATCGAAGATGGTCTTGATCAAGATGATTGGGAAGGATGGAAATATTTAACTGAAAAATTAGGTAAAAAAGTACAATTAGTAGGAGATGACTTCTTTGTAACAAATACAAAACGTTTACAAGAAGGTATTGCCAAGAAAACTGCAAACTCTATCTTAATTAAAGTTAACCAAATTGGTACTTTAACTGAAACACTAGAAGCTATTCAAATGGCTCAAAAGGCAAATTATACTGCTGTTGTTTCTCATAGATCTGGTGAAACAGAAGATACAACAATTGCTGATATTGCTGTAGCTACAAATGCTGGACAAATTAAAACTGGTTCTGCATCAAGAACAGACCGTATTGCTAAATACAATCAATTATTAAGAATTGAAGATGAATTAGGAAAACAAAGCTTATATGGTGGCGTTGATTCATTCTATCAATTAGATAAATAATTTTGCTATTAAAAGATAATGTTGTTATATCCCTTTAACGATTAAATCGTAACTTCCCAATTTTAGACTAAATCATATAAGAAATATTATCTTTTAATAATATAGATAAAAAAGGTGATGTAAGTCATCTTTTTTGTAAATAAATTACATTCTTTATTTAATTAGAAGAAATTAATGAAAATAACTCTCTAAATATTTTAAAAAGGTATACAATTTTTATCCTATATATAAAATAAAGATTGTCATTTACTTAATAAATTAAATACCTTCCGTATTTTTTTGACTACTTGCGGAAATGACACGAAAATCATTTGCAGCTGCAAATGATTTTTTATGTATAGACATGTAAATAAATTACATCATTTTAAAAAGTTAAAAAGAATGTTGTAAATAAAAAACAAAAACTAATGTAAGCCTTTAACAAAGAAAAATGTCACGTTATGATAATCATGTCAAAATTAATTAAGGGAGGAAATAATTATGGACAAAATGGCAGATGTCTTAGGTCGTGCTGGTGCATGGTGCGGTCAAAACAAATATTTATCTGCAATTAAAAATGCGTTCCAAAACTTCATGCCTTTAACAATCGCTGGGGCAAT